>ERZ773225.3500-NODE-3500-length-14022-cov-2.879573_pt1 | contig 14022 bp, 10 predicted proteins | sample MGYA00580993_ERZ773225 | MGnify/ENA primary metagenome ERZ773225 (study PRJEB29015, sample SAMEA2737748) | human gut metagenome | biome: human gut; feature: human-associated habitat; material: faeces | place: China | collected 2012 ... | reverse complement strand
AGAAGCGACCGGGTCTCCAAACACGAACACCGAAGACGAATAAGTAACAAAATAAACTTAGGTTTTGATTCTATTTTCAAAGAAATCATTATTTATCGGTCATTTACTTATGCTTTTACTTTAATTCTTCGTATTTTATAATGGATGATCGTGATGAAAATATTCATCAGCGGGGAAATTAAATTAAAGAAACAATAAGGGAGGTATTCGATCGTAGGTACGCCGAGTACCCGTGATTGGGTAGCTCCACAAGTATTCCAGGGGACCAATACGGAAGTGACTGTCGCAGAATCTTCCAGAGCCCGACTGAGGACTTCGGGTTTCAAGCCTCTTTGTTCGTAAATTTTTTGCATCATTTTACCGGGTACGACTATAGAAAGATATTGATCGCAGGCTGTGATATTGAAGAAGATACAAGTCAGTATGGTCGTGCTGACCAGCGAAGTGTCGTTATAAATAAAATGCATAAAAGCTTCACCCACTCTTTTTAAGGATCCGCTGGCTTCCATCACTCCTCCGAAAGTAAGAGCTGCAATAATTAGCCAAACTGTATCGAGCATACCTTCCATTCCTCCTGTTGTCAACAATTCGTCGACTTCGGATACCCCTGTGCTCAGTGTCATTCTACTTCCGACAGCTTGGATGATCAACTGATAGGTGTTGTGGAACTTTTCTTGAGCGATCAGCTGATCGAGGAGATCAGGTTGAAAAATGAGGGCGAAAATAACTCCGAGAACAACTCCACCCAGCATGGCAGGTATGGGGGGAACTTTTTTTATAATAATAATAATGAGTAAAACAGGGACCGATAATAACCAGGGAGTAATGTGGAAACTACTTTCCAGGCCCTTTTTTATAAAGCCGGTATCTATGGCAGTATCTGTATTTAATTGATATAGGCCGATGATTCCGAATATGATCAACGTGAGAATTAAAGTTGGGAAAGTGGTGTATACCATGTAGCGGATATGAGTGAAAAGATCCGTTCCTGCAATTGTAGGAGCCAGGTTTGTCGTGTCTGAGAGCGGGGACATTTTATCGCCGAAATAGGCTCCTGAGATGACGGCACCTGCTACAAGCCCCTGATGAAGTCCGAAAGCATTACCGACTCCCACGATAGCTACACCTACAGTGGCGATCGTCGACCAGGAACTGCCTGTTGCCAGAGATACAATAGCACAAAGGACGACAGAGGCCACCAGAAAGTAGGACGGGTGCATGATATCTACTCCATAGTAAATCATAGCTGGAATGACTCCGCTCAGCATCCAGGAACCACTTAGCGAACCGATCAATAACAGAATAAGTATCGCCGTCATAGCCGAATCAATGGTCTGCAATATTTTTCGTTGGATTTCATGCCAGCTGACATGATTGAAAAGGGCCAGGATGCTACAGATACTTGCTGCGATGATTAAGGCTATTTGATTAGAGCCCCCCAAAGGATCGTCGAAATAACTGACATTAAACGAGAGTAGGGCGATCAGAACAATCAATGGAAGAATTGCTTGTATCAGTGAAGGGACTTTGGTCTGAGTTTTCATTTTGCGGGAAATAAGTCGGTTTTGTAGTTATACTTTTGGGGTATAGATTTGTTTGTGCCAAAAATAAAAATCCGGGATAAATTTTGCGATTTATTTATTTTACCTTTGTATTTCAAATGGATGAGGTTATGACCAGAAAAGATTTTGAAGTGATGGCGCCTGTAGGTTCTTATGAATCTTTATATGCTGCTTTGCAGGGAGGTGCGGATTCGGTTTATTTCGGTGTGGAAGGATTGAATATGCGGGCACGTTCGTCAGCAAATTTCACGCTGGAGGATTTGAAAAATATCGTATCGGTTTGTTCGGAGAAAGGGGTGAAAACCTATCTGACTGTCAATACCGTAATTTATAATCAAGAGTTAGAGAAAATGCGGCAAGTGATCGATTGTGCCGGTGAAGCCGGAGTCACTGCTATCATTGCATCCGATTTGGCCGCTATTTTGTATGCACGTTCTGTAGGAGTCGAAGTGCATATCAGTACTCAGTGTAATGTCACTAATTTCGAAGTAGTTCGTTTCTTCGCCCAATATGCCGATGTGATCGTTTTGGCCCGCGAAGTGGTATTGGAGCAAGTCATGGAAATCCATCGTCGCATCGTCGGGGAGGATTTACGGGGACCGAATGGAGGGCTGATCAAAATTGAAATGTTTGCTCATGGGGCTCTTTGTATGGCTGTTTCAGGGAAATGTTATTTGAGTTTGCACGAGAAAAACGCTTCTGCTAACCGGGGAGCCTGTAATCAGATTTGCCGGAGAGCCTATACGGTCAAAGATCGCGAAAATGAAGTCGAACTCGATATTGAAAATGAATACATCATGTCGCCCAAAGACCTTTGCACAATTGGTTTTATCAATAAAATGATCGACGCCGGTGTGCGGGTTTTCAAGATCGAGGGGCGTGCCCGTTCCGCCGAATATGTACGTACGGTTTGTGAGTGTTATAACGAAGCGATAAATGCTTATCTCGACGATACCTATTCAGCGGATAAGATCCGGATTTGGAAAAAACGCTTGGCGACAGTCTTCAACCGTGGATTCTGGAATGGATATTATTTGGGGCAACGCTTAGGGGAATGGAGCGAGGTATATGGCTCGAAAGCGACGAAAAAGAAAATTCTGCTTGGCAAAGTGACCAATTATTTTACCAATTTGCAGGTCGCAGAGTTTAAACTGGAATCTTTCGACTTGAAAGTTGGGGACGAAATATTGATACAAGGTCCTACAACCGGAACGATTCAAATGAAAGTACCTGAGATAAGGGTCGATTTACAGCCAGTGGAAAAGGTGGAAAAAGGAATATTGTTTTCGGTTCAGGTGCCTGGAAAAATCCGGCGTGGTGATAAATTATATAAATGGGTAGATACGACTCCGGAATTGATGCAATGACGACCATTTTGGATAAAAAAGAATAGCTTGTTATAGGCCGGGATACTCGATAAATTGTACCGGCTGTATGGACTTTGACTAATTTATTCTACCTTTGTGGCCTGATTTATTGAAATTAAAGCAAGAGAAGTATGAAAAAATGTTTTTTGTATCTGTTGATGGTCGGAGGATTGGGAGCTTGTATTCAAAGCGAGCCTTTAAATGCAGAAGCAGATATTACGGCATGTAAGATTTTAAATGCAAAGGGATCACCGGAAACAAATATTAAAGGAAATATTATCATCAACAATGCTCAGGTGCTGGCCCAGGCTAATCCGAGTATCGACCTGACAAAACTGGCTTTAGAGGTGACCTTGACGGAAGGGGCAAACATTTCGCCCGATCCGGCCCGAGTGATGGACTATTCGCATCCCCAGAAATTTACCGTAACCTCCGAGGACGGAAATTGGCATAAAGAATATTCGGTGATTATCGATACATTCGATTTGCCGCTTCGATATGATTTTGAACACTATGAACTGAATGAAACGGGGAAATATCAGGTGTTTTTCGAGGAAACACAAGGAACAGCCCTGTTTAAACAATATATTTGGGCTTCCGGAAATTCAGGTTTTGCCTTGACGGGTGTCGGCCGGAATCCGCAGGAATACCCTACGGTTTCTATCGAAAATGGAATAGATGGAAGCAGAGCCATCAAGTTGGAGACGAAGAGCACAGGACAGTTCGGAGAGACGGTTAAAATGCCCATTGCGGCAGGAAACTTATTCCTGGGCAGTTTCGATGTAAATAATGCCGTACAAAAACCGTTGAAAGCCACTCGTTTCGGATTGCCTTTCGGGAAAAAACCGCTGCAACTCAAGGGATATTACAAGTACACTCCCGGTACCCAACCTTTCAAGGCGAAAGATAAAAATGGAAATACTGTCACGATTCCCGGGCAGGAAGATGAGGGAGATATTTATGCTGTTTTATATGAAGCGGCAGAACTCGATGGACAAGCATTGGACGGAAACAATGTGCTGACCAGTAAGAATATCGTTGCTTTGGCCCGGGTAGAGGTAGAAAAGAAAGATGAGTTTACTGCATTTCATGTCGATTTTCACTACGAATCGCGCATACCGATCGATTGGCCGAAATTCATCCGGGACCAGCGGGATCCGTCGGATGATGGAACGGATGAGTATCTGCCTTTCAAAGAAGAAAAAATGAAAAATTACGAGTATAATCTGGCTGTAGTTTTCACTTCCAGCAAATATGGGGCATATTTTGCCGGTTCTGTAGGGAGTACTTTGTGTATCGATAAAGTAGAGATCGTTTGTGAAAAATAAGAATTGAGACAATGAAAACGATAAAGAGTATATACCTGATTGTTTTTTTACTGGTAACAGGAGCTGTTTTTGCTGAAAATAAGAAACCGGGTGCTTTGGTCCGCTCTACCTTGAAAGGACTGGAGTATCGGATTAAAGCAGGAGTCAATATCGGAGGAACTTCTCCATTACCCTTGCCGGCAGAAATCCGGGAAATCAATAGTTACCGGCCGGGTGCTCAGCTTGCTATCGAAGGAAATATCATTAAATGGTTCGACCGGAACCGGAAATGGGGAGGACTGTTCGGAATCCGCCTCGAGAACAAAGGGATGAAAACCGATGCCAGGGTGAAAAATTATTACATGGTGATGGATTCGTATGATGGGGAAGTGCTGGGACATGTCGAAGGCAATTGGACAGGAAATGTAAAGACGAATGTAAAAAATTCATATATCACTCTGCCTTTTCAGGTTATTTATAAAGTGTCACCCCGTTGGGATTTGAAATTCGGCCCGTATATTTCTATTCTGACTAACGGAGATTTTTCCGGAGTAGCCTATGACGGATATATCCGTGAAGGAGATCCGACCGGTACCAAAGCGAATGTCACGGAAGCAACTTACGATTTTTCGGGCGACTTGCGTAAATTTCAGTGGGGATTGGATGCCGGAGCTGAATGGCGGGCATATAAACATTTGAGTGTTTATGCAGATCTGACCTGGGGATTGAATTCTATTTTTCCCGGTGATTTTGAAAGTATCAGCTTCAAGATGTATAATGTTTATCTGAACTTCGGGTTCGGATATGTCTTCTAGTACCGGATTCCTTTCTTTACCAGATATTGTTTTAACCAGGTCCGTAAAGAAAGGAACCCGATCTTCACTAATTGCGGATAACTTTTTTCCAATTCCTGGCTGACCATCAGAGGCCATTTCCAGTTATTGTAGCTGATTTGTACCAAACCGGTCAAAGCAACGACACCGCAGATTCCCCAATCGGTATAATAGAGAGAAGTCAGGGAAAACAGGGCGATAAAAAAGCCGGAAATCAAGGCAGCTTTCAGGTAAGGAACTTCATTACGGGTAGTAATTAAAGTGGCTGCCATACCATGGTTGGATTCTAAAAATTGTACAAACAACATCAGTAAAAGAGGACCTGGAGGTAAAAGTTGGGTTTTACTGTGAAATAGTTCCAAAGCCCAGGGACCTAATAGGACCAGGCATAAGGCTCCGAGGATATATAGAAGGTAGAATACAAAAATACCTTCTCCGAATATTCTGCGGATATCCGGGAGGTTATTGTCGATCCTATCCTTGTAGATTTCAGGAATATGAGTGCCTAAATAAAGTGGGGATACCCCTGACAGAATATTTATAAGATTAACGGTTAGACCATAACTGGCAACTGTTTCCAGAGGTAAAAACATAGATATGAAAAGCAAATTGCCTTTTTGGACAAAATATCCACCCAAACTGCTTAATCCATTTTTTTTGGCATTTACCCATAAAATAGGTAATAATTTTTCTTTTGTTGCTTGGGTATTCCGGAGGATTTTGCGGAGACCGTTTCGGTAGAAAAAATGAATCGCCACCAACCGATTGATAATAATAGATAGAAAGTTGGCTGTGGCTACTGCAATTAAGCCATAGCCTGCAATCAGACCCAAGGCGGCTAAAACGAGATAGGTGGAACGGGTGATAATGATGAGTTGGTTGTTTTCTTTTACAAGGCCTCTACCCACTAGTAATGCATTATAATAGGAATAATAAAGATTTAAAACGGTGGAAGTGGTGTATATAAACCATGAAATCATGATTTCTTCATTAGCTGCGATGTGGTTTGTTCGATCATCGATATACCAACTACCTGCAGTCAGGAGGAGAAAAATGACCAAAAGCGAAATACCTCCGTAAAAACGTTTCATCACGGAAATCATGTTTTTGAGAAGCGGGTAGTTGGGATGATCCAGATGAGTTTGGCCTTTATCCAGACCTTTGGCCTGAAGTTTTACAGCACCACTGAATACATAGGCGACATTTCGGGTGAAAGTCGGCTGAAAACCGAAGTCGATCATTTGTACCAGACTCGAAATAGTCAGGAAAATGTACCAGACTCCCAATATATCTGCCGGGAGAAGTTTTAATATCACCGGGAGTAAAAGTATTCCTGCTCCGATGTTAAAGAATTGGGCAATGTATCCCCACAAAACATCTTTTTTGGTGATATGAATTTCCATTACTTTTTTTACGGTAAATGGTGAAAATACTTTGTTAGGCCTGATCCGAGGAACACTTCCGATTTTTTCTGATATACCCGATAATACTTCCCAGAAGAGCTAAAATTAATAAAATGGAACTGATTTGTGAGATCAGAGCTCCCTGATAAGCAGATCTTGGATTATACACTAAAGTAATAGTATGTTCCCCTGCCGGAACAGACAGGCCTCGTAAAATATAATCGGTACGGAATAGTTCACCGGGTTGGTCGTCGATGTAAGCTTGCCAGCCTTCGGGATAATATACTTCACTGAATACAGCCAGTTGTTCCTGGGAGGCTTTTGTTTTATAAGTCAGTTTATTAGGAGCGTAGGAAGTCAGTTGAATCGTTGCGGTTGAATCGAACCGGATGTTCTTACCTGCTACAGCCTGGGCAAAATCGCGGCCGATAATAGCTGTCTTTTCAGGATCGATAGCTTTCAGGCTTAAAATTTCTTCATCAGGAGTGTCGACGAGTTGATAATTTTCGACAAACCAGGCATTTCCTGATCTGGCGGTGTTTTCGATCGGTGTGCTGTTGGCTGATAGAATGATATATTTGGTATTTAGCATGTTGATGACAGATAGCTTTTGTAAGCTCGAATCTATATCTGCCCGTGTTTGTCCTCTTTGCAAATCATTGGCTAAAGACTGAATTTCAGGAACCAGATGATAATCGATTATATCCTGATAACGCTGTAGTTTAGCAGCACTATATCCTCCGATTGTTTTATGATAAAAACTGGAATGTGAGTCGTTAAAAGTATTTACGGCCAAATCCAAAACCCGGTAATGGATATCGGTATCTTTCAATATCTCTTTATCGACAGGCCGTAAATTAAAATTGTTAGTAAATTCACGTGGTGTAACGAAATGGTCGTTATTTAGATACCGTTTGTCTACACTCCACATATCTAAGATAATAAGTAGTCCGAGAAGGGTTATGGACGAGGATAATTTTATTTTTTTCATATAACCGGCCCAAATGGTAGCTGCACCTGCCAGAATAAAAAGTAATGAACGGAAGGCATCACTTCGTAGCATACTTTGGCGATCTTCGGGTAGGGCTTGTTGTAGCCAATCCGGGAATTGGCTGTCTGCCGGGGAAGTAAAACTACCGGCAAGACTTGGAAGAAGAGCGAATAACAAACAAAAACCACCTGTAATCCCCAAGGCTAGTTTCAGTCCTTTAATGACTCTTTTCTTCTCGATTTTATCCGAGAAAATCTGATGAAGACTATAAAATCCCAACAGAGGAATAGTTAACTGCAGGATGGTTAGAATCATAGAAGGTACCCGGAATTTGTTATATAGAGGTACGTAATCGAAAAACAAGCTGGAGAGCCACATAAAATGTTTTCCCCATCCCAATAGTAAGGCTAACAGTGATATCCCGGCGATCCACCATTTGGTTGTGCCTTGGAGAACAACTAAACCCAATACGAACAAAAACACCGAAATCGCTCCCATATACATCGGGCCGGCAGTAAAGGCTTGAGGTCCCCAATAGGTCGGCATTTGTTTGATGACTTGTTCAGCATTCGGAACCCCTCCTTGTTTTAAGATTTCATATGTTTTGGATTTTTTACTGAGTTTACTGGCTGAAGCTCCTCCGTTAAAATTAGGAATAAGCAGATTCGGCGTTTCTTCTATACCGTAACTCCAGGCTGTTGCATATTCTTTATTCAATCCACCCTGGGTCTGATTCCCTTGGGCATGAGCCATTTGTAATTCAGAACCGCCCCGCATCGTGTATTTACTGTATTCCCAGTTGGGCCAAAGTCGGTTGACGTTCGTACCTGCTGCCAATATCGTGGCCGACAACACAAAACAAGATGTTTTGATGAAAGCAGGTAAAGTCTTGTTTTTAATAGCAGAGACCAATTGAGCGATAACATAAGCCAGAATGATCATACCCAGATAAAAAGTGATTTGGGGATGGTTGGCTGCAATTTCAAAAGACAGGGCAAATCCGAAAAGAACCGCCCCTAAAAATGCTTTTTTACGATAAGCATAGACCACTCCGGCTAATACCATCGGCATAAGAGCGATAGCTACCATTTTCGAATTGTGCCCCACTTGCAGGATTTGAAAGTTATAGGCACATAAACCGAAGGCCAAAGCTCCGACAATAGAGAGCCGGACATTGATTCCCATCGCAAGCAACAGCAAAAAGAAACTGACAAAAGTCAAGATCAGATAAGAAGCAGGGCGTGGACCCCAAAATAAATGATTGTAGATAGTTTCAAGATAGTTTCCTTTGTAATGAGCTCCGATCATGGTTGTCGGCATGCCACTGAACATCGAATTGGTCCAGAAAGATTCTTCTCCTGTCTGTTTTTTATAATCGTCTCTTTCTTTTGCAGCTCCCTGGTAAGAGGAAATATCCGCTTGATTGATGATTTTCCCTTCCAAAACAGGTGAAGCATAAATATAAGCGATCAGGATAAATATAATAAGCGCAATGGCGTAAGGCAAACAAGATCTGAAATTGATTTTTGTCATGACTGTACTTTTGAATAATGAACAAACAAAGATAAAGAATTATTTGGTATATGAAATTGCCGGAATGATTTGATTCTTAAATAGTCGTTAGAGCCGAAGTAAAAGCCATAAAGCGGTTTTTTGGATTTTCAATTTTCGGGCCATCCGGACCGAAAAGGGGACCTCCCGGACCAATTGCCGTATGGTTGGATTTTTGCGTATGGTAACTAATTGGATAAAAGCCTGATAACAGGATTTTTGATGTATTTCATTTTTCAGGGTACGCCATAAAACATGTAAAGTTGAAAAGAAATAGTCCCATAGGTGTTCATCTCTGAGGTGATGGGTAGTGAGGAAGTGATCCAAGTACATTAAATGGTTGATCACCAGTCGGGTTGAATTGTAGATATAACTGCTTGCCTGGTTTTTTTGGTGAAAAACATGATGATAGAGTATCAGGGGAATACAAGTGATTCGGTTGGCTGCATGAAAGACCTGAATCAAAAAAAGCAGGTCTTCGTATGTAATTTCTCTGTTATCTGAAAACCATATGTTGTGGTTTTCCAAGATTTCTCTTTTGTAGAGGATGTGCCACATATACCCCCAATGGGTAAAAGGTCTCCACTCCTGCTCCTTCACCGATGAGGTGGGAGAAGATTTCTTGTTTCAATTGTTCTTGGTTAGGACAGTCAGGGTAATATGGATGAGGAATGATCCGATCCGGATAAATGCTGTCGAAATTGGAGATGGCAATATCGGCCTGATCTTCCCTGGCCTTTTGGTATAATTTTTCGTACATATCCAATTCCCTCCAGTCATCGTGGTCCGAAAAACCGATGTATTCTCCCCGGGCGATTTTAAGTCCTTCATTGCTTAAACCGATATTCAGATTTTGTTCGTTGACTATCAGTCGGATGCGTGGATCTTTTTCGGCATACTCCCGGGCGATCCGGTCGCTACCGTCGGTGGGACAGTCTAGAACCAAAATGATTTCGATATCCTTTAATGTTTGATTAACAAGTGTATCCAGGCATTTTTCCAGGAATTTGCCGGCATTATAAATGGGGACGATGATACTTACTTTGGGTGTCATATACCTGTTTATATAGATTTTGACAAAGGTACGGATAATATTGTGAGTTTAAATACAACAAAGGCATTTGCATTTGAGAGAAAGTTCGGTTATTTTCGCCTATTTTAAAATTATATTTATATGAAAATAATTTACAATATTCCAAATATAATTCGAATGGCCGGTATGGAGCGTATACTGGCAATTAAAGCAAATTATTTGGCCGGATTGACCGGAATGGAAGTTGTGATTATAACCTATGAACAAAAAAATCTACCCTTGGCTTTTGATTTTTCGGATAAAATCCGGTTTTATGATTTGGATATCGATTATGCAGCATGTAGGGGAAAAAATATTTTTTGGAATAAGATACGCAGAATAATTTATACGAAACGCCATCAAAGGCGGTTAGAGGAAATATTATTGAAAGAAAAGCCTGATATTACGATTTCCATGATGACCGGACGAGAGCGGGAATGGTTGTATCGATTGAAAGATGGAAGTAAAAAAATACTGGAATGTCATTTTTCTTATTTTAGTTATCAAAATGTCAAAGGAATAATTAACCGATATAAGATTAAAAGATTTTTAAACAAGATAAAATACTATGATCGTCTGGTGGTTTTGACGGAAGAAGACCGAAAAGATTGGGGAAGAAAGGATAATATCGTGGTTATACCGAATGCATTGACTTTTTATCCTAAGGAATCTGCCGATTTGTCTATTCCCAGAGTTATTGCAGTGGGACGTCTGTCAGCACAAAAAGGATTTGATCGTTTAATCGCTGTTTGGGCTGAAATAGAACCTTATTTTCCGGATTGGAAATTAACTATTATCGGCTCCGGGGAATTACAAGATACTTTGGAACGGCAAATCGGGTTATTGAAGTTAAAATCGGTAGAAATATGTCCACCACGGGCAGAAATCATTCGGGAATATTTAGGTAGTTCGGTTTATGTGTTGACATCCCGGCATGAAGGTTTTCCTATGGTATTACATGAAGCGATGGCATGTGGATTACCTGTAGTGGCTTATACCTGTAAATGCGGTCCCCGGGATATTATTCAGGACCGGCAGGATGGTTTCTTGATAGAGGAAGGCGATGAGAACGAATTTGTAAAGCGATTGAGCCAGTTAATGGCAGATTCTTCACTGAGGCAGAAAGTGGGAAATGAAGCCCGCCGGAATATTATTCGTTTTGCTTTGCCATCGGTTATGAAGAAATGGGAAAATTTATTTATAACTTTAGCCTCTCAAGATGAGTGATATGATTTCAATTATTATACCTGCATATAATGCTGCTGATTATCTGGCGCAGACAATCGAAAGTGTTTTGAATCAAACCTATTCTGATTTTGAATTGATCTTGATCGATGACGGAAGTACGGATCGTACACGTGAGATTATTAAAGATTACCAATGCAAAGATGCGCGAATAAAGTATTTTTATAAAGAGAATGGAGGAGTATCTTCGGCCCGGAATCTAGGACTTCAAAAGGCTACCGGTGATTTCGTGTCTTTTTTGGATAGTGACGATCTTTGGGATAGACGTTTTCTCGAGTCGATGTATCATAAATTAGTGGCTGGAGGGGAATTAGCCTGTTTTTGTGGTTATATTGAAAAAAGAGGGGATACCATCACGAGGTATCCCGGCCATTTTGGAGCGGTAGACGTATTGAAGGAGAAGTTGAGGGTCGGTTCGTTTCGGGTTTCTACAGACTGTTGGCTCATCGATCGTAAATTTCTTTCCGCTGAGCATATTACTTTTACAGAAGGATGTCACTACATGGAAGATTTAGAGTTCTTTGTCAAATTATTATTTAGAGCTACTAATCAACGGATTACTTATGTTCCGGAATATTTGTCTTATTATGTTTTGAGAAAAAACTCTTTATCTTATCAAGACCTGATGGTTTTGCCTTTATCTGTTATGAATCAGATTCTCGATGTATTGAAACGAATATATAATTGGATAGAGATTCAGCATGCTGAGTCGGAGTATTACCTGGAGTGTTTGAAAATATCAATAAGAGAACGGTATATTAAATTCTTATGGGATGTATTGTTGCTTGGGAATGCTGAGGATTTCAAAACGTTGTTAAGCTGGTATTATAGAGATAAGGAAAAGTATATCTCCATGAAATTATCCTTACCTTTTAAATATAAAATATGGTCATGGGCTGTCTTTCCGGTCTGTTGCCGTTATGTAGCCCTCTTCGTTCTACGTCCATATATACAATACAAAAGAAAGGTTAAGATGCAAAAGTTAAAAGCCTGAATAGCCTGTTAATCATTCAATATCTGACTGATAAATCGGGGATAATTTTTTCCCGCGTTAAATTTTTCTTCCCATAACCGGCGAGGATGGAAACGGTCTTTATGTTCATATACCCGGACAATCTGGTCGGCCAATTCCTGAGCGGAAAAGTGAGGATCAAGTAATACTCCTGATTCGGAAGTCACGATTTCGTTCGTTCCTCCTACATTAGTCGCTATAACAGGGATATTGAATGAAATGGCTTCCATAATACTGACGGGAAGACCTTCACTGGCACTGACATTGACAAATATATCTACTGGATGGTGAAGATAATGTCCGATCACTTCCCGATTTGTAATAGCTCCTGTCAGGTGTACGGTCAGATTGGCTGGTAGTTGTTGGAGCTGTTGTTGTAAAGCATTGAATCCTTTTCCTCCTCCGATGTGTGTCCATTGAATAGGACGGTCAGGAATCAAAAGTAAGGATTTTAGGATCAAAGAAACCCGTTTTACCGGGACAACATTAGAACAACTGAGGATATGAATAACTCCATCCTCGTTTTTTATTTTGGAAATCCCATGGTCTTTAGTACCTAAATAACTGCAATAGGCACTGAATTTATATTGTCCAAAATTCTTTTTCGCATATTCCAAACCTTGTTTGGAGATGAAAACAGCCTTATTCAGGCTTTCGAATACTTCCTTTCTGAAAGGGATATATTGATGTGGACGTAAATCCGCATATAAATCAGTTCTGTGAAAACGGACTATTTTTTTGTCTTTATTGTGGATGAAAGGCAGGATGTAGGCCATACCGATGCCCCAATAAAAATAGACAGTACTTTCCGTGGACTGCCGGTTTAGCCGTTTGAAGTTTTTATCGGCAAGGATACACCGGCAGGTAATGGCGGTAGCGATATACTTTTTGAATTTATACAGAGAAGTATAGGCTTTTTCCGATATCAATTTTTTGAAAAAATAAAAGAGTGGACTGAAACAAAATAATCCTTTGAATACAAGTTCCCCCGAACTTCGGAATATCGGAGGGAAAACGATACAATTTGCAGGTAGAGAACGTTGCTCCTGGGTGGAACTGGTTTTGGGCAGAATGTAAATCCGGTCGAATTCCCGTGATAAATATTCGATTTCATTTTCTATAAAGCTTTCTCCTTTTCCGTATGGAAAACTTTCAGTGAAAAAAATGAGTTGTTTCATTCCGGGCATAGGGATTAGAATTTATAAAATCTGTTCCAGAATACCGGTGATATACCTGGCTGCCTTACCGTCTCCGTAAGGGTTTACGGCTTGGCTCATGCGGGTGTATTCCTCAGGATTGTCCAACAGAGAAGAGGCTAGCCGGATAATCTCTTCGGAACGGGTTCCTGTGAGTTTGGCTGTACCTGCTTCCAAGGCTTCAGGGCGTTCTGTCGTTTCACGCATAACGAGTACCGGTTTTCCTAAACCGGGAGCTTCTTCCTGTATACCTCCACTATCGGTCAATAAAAAATAAGCGATTCCCATCAGAAAGACAAAGGGCAGAGATTCTAAAGGGGGAATCAGGTAAATATTGGGGGTGGAATGAGAATTACCCAGTATTTCAGTCACCGGCTGGCGTACATTCGGGTTCAAATGCACAGGGTAGACGAAATCTACTTCAGGATATTGGCTGGCCAGCTGTTTGATCGCTTGACAGATATGCATGAAACCCTCACCGAA
>ERZ773225.3493-NODE-3493-length-14044-cov-2.424548_pt1 | contig 14044 bp, 17 predicted proteins | sample MGYA00580993_ERZ773225 | MGnify/ENA primary metagenome ERZ773225 (study PRJEB29015, sample SAMEA2737748) | human gut metagenome | biome: human gut; feature: human-associated habitat; material: faeces | place: China | collected 2012 ... | reverse complement strand
CCGTTTCGAAACCAACGGTTAAGCTTATGTTTTTCTCCGTAATCCGTTTTTCAAACTTAATAATGCTCAGGCGCATAAGCTCGTTAATATCAAATTCACGCGGTTCAATGTTAAAGCTGCCCTGCTCCAATTTGCTCAGGTCCAGCAAGTCGGTCACAATCCGCGAAAGCCGCCTGCTCTCGTCCAGCACAATAGACAAATACCACTGGCGCTTTTCCTCCGGAATTGTGCCGTCCATAATGCCCTCCACAAAACCAATAATCGTGGTCATGGGCGTTCTTAAATCGTGAGACACGTTGGCAATAAAGCTCGAGCGCATATTTTCAAGCTGCTCAATTGAGTCTGCCATGTTGTTAAAGGTGTCGCCCAGCTCGCTGAACTCGTTTTCCGTGTCAATGTTCACTCGGCGTTTAAAGTCGCCTCCTGCAATGCTTTTTGCGGCAGAGGTAAGCTCCGAAAGCGGCTTCGTAATCCGTTTTGAAATGAGGTAAACAAAAATTGCCACAAACACCGCCACAAACGCCACATTAAAAACAAAAATTTTCAGCACCTCAATGCGCATTCTTGTGACCTCCGGCGTAGGGATGCTAACCAAAACGCCGCCTACAACGGAACCCATATATTTAATTGGGCGTGCAACGGTGAGCACCTCTCCTTTAAAAATGCCGCCCAAAGAGCCGCGGTAGGTTGCGCCGTTTCCCTCTAATATGTCCTGGGTATATTCTTCTTTTATTTTATCGTCAAAATTTTCTATGCTGGTTGTCACCAGCTCACCCTTTTCGTCCAGCACAAAAATCTCCGTGTCGGTAGACTGAGCCACCGCGTTAATGTTTAGGCGGTAGGCCTCTGCCGTCAGCTGGCCGTTGGTACTAGCAATGTATACCGTAATGTTCACCACCTGCCGGGCAATGTTGTCTAATTCCTTTTCGTGCCGGGAGGTAAGGTAGGTTCCCATAAAGCTGAACAAAAGTGTACCCGTAATGATGAAGCTCACCAAAAACAGCGCCATAGTCACCGTGAACAGCTGTATGTAAATGCTTCTGCGTCTCAAATTATTTCACCTCGAATTTATACCCAACACCCCACACGGTTTTTAATTGCCAGTTCACGTTCTCGCCGGCCTTTTCTAATTTTTCCCGAAGACGTTTTACATGCACGTCCACAGTTCTGGAGTCGCCAAAATAGTCGAACCCCCAAACGGTTTCCAAAAGCTGTTCACGGGTGAACACCTTGTTGGGGTTTGTGGCAAGGAAATATAAAAGCTCCAGCTCTTTGGGGGGAATGTCCACCGAAGCGCCGTTAATTTTTAACTCGTAGTTTGTTAGATTGATAATAATATTGGGATAGACAACCTCTTTATCAGAATTATCTTTTGGGTCATACCGTCTTAAAATCGCCTTAATTCTTGCAACCAGTTCCTTGTTTTCAAAGGGTTTAACCATATAGTCGTCCGCGCCCAGCTCTAAGCCTAACACCTTGTCAAAAGTTTCACCCTTTGCCGTAAGCATAATGATGGGAATGTTGCTCACACGGCGGATTTCTCGGCACACCTGGAACCCGTCCATTTTCGGAAGCATTACGTCTAACACCACCACAGAGGGCGTCTTTTGCTTGAACAAATCGATGGCCGTCTGTCCATCGTTTGCAATAACAACTTCAAACCCCTCCTTGTCCAAATACAATCGAACAATTTCGCAAATATTCTTATCGTCGTCCACTACCAGCACTCTTTGATTGTTTAACATGTTTCGTTCTCCCCTTTTCTCTAAATTGCACTCCAGCGGCCAGACGCGCCGCATGGAAGTATTAAATCGCTGTCGGAAACCGGCAGGCCGATTTCGTCTGCCGAAACCGTTCCGCCGTGCTTTTTCGCCAGCGTTAGCTTTAAAATGTCAGACAGCACCGCTGGCTGCAGTCCTGTTGTGTAGGAATTGATTAAGAAAAACAGCGGGCTGTCGGACAAAAGGCTTACACACTTTTGCACCAGCGGATAAAGCTCATCTTCTAACTTCCATACCTCGCCGCCCGGCCCCCTGCCGTAAGACGGCGGATCCATAATCACCGCGTCATAACGGTTGCCGCGCCGGAGTTCCCGGTCCACAAATTTAATCGCGTCATCTACCAAATAGCGCACGGGCCTATCTTTAAGCCCTGACAGCGTTAAATTTTCTTTCGCCCAGGAAACCATTCCTTTTGACGAGTCCACATGGGCAACGGATGCTCCGGCCGCCGCCGCGGCCGCTGTGGCTCCGCCGGTATAAGCAAACAGGTTTAAAACCTTAACCGGCCGGCCTGCGTTTTGAATGAGATTAGAAAACCACATCCAGTTGGCCGCCTGCTCTGGAAACAGCCCCGTGTGTTTAAAGCCCATAGGCTTGATATAAAACTTTAAGCCTAAAGGCGGAAAGGCCACGCTCCATTTCTCGGGAAGCTTTTTTTTCACGTCCCAAAAGCCGCCCCCGGTGTTCTTCCGGTGGTAAACGGCATGTGCTTTGCCCCAAAGCCCGGGCTTTTGTTTTTCGTTCCAAATCACCTGCGGGTCCGGCCGGATAAGCAAATATCCGTTCCAGTCCTCAGCCTTTTGGCCGCAGGCAATGTCTAAAACCTGATAGTCCTCCCATTTATCGCAAATCCACATAAATTTTGCCTTTCTTTATTCCATTCTAATTTCCTTTTTTTATACATATTATTTTACCATTAATTGAAAGTGCCGTCAATCCATAATTTGTACCTGTCATAATATGTTCAGAATTTTCATACACTTTAACACAAAATATGTTAATTTAGGAGGCTGTCATGGCTGCGGAACAAAATACCATTCACAATCTCATATTAGAAAACAAGGAAAAGCTGTCGATTTCCGGCGTTTCCGACGTTGATACCTTTGACGAGGGGAAAATCATTCTGTTCACTGAGGACGACACCTTAATCGTTGAGGGCGAGGAACTCCACATTCAAAAACTGGACGTTGCAAATGGAGAGCTTATCATTGAGGGAACGATTTACGCAATTCAATACACAGGCGACGGCTCTACAGCCAGGGCCAACAAGGGCTTTTTTAAAAAAATGCTCAAATAAGCAAAACAAAACTGCGAGGTAATGCCAAATGGTTTTTTCCATGACCGATGAAGTGTATGTGTTCTTATACTCCGCCCTTTCCGGCGGGTTGATCATGCTGTTTTACGACATTTTATCCATTGCGGGGGAAAAAAAAGAATGTCCGGTGTTTCTTTTAAACGTCTGCGACGGCATTTTCATCATTGTTGCCTGCGCCATTATGGTGTTTGTGAACTTCACCGTCAGCAACGGCATTGTAAGGAGTTTTGAATTTTTGGGCGCGATTTTGGGCGCGATTCTTTACAAGCTGACCCTTTCCCGCCTGATTTCTGCTTTTTTAAAGAAAATCACGGATGCTATTGCCGCTTTTTTTAAACTTTTTTTCAAAATACTATTGACACCGCTGGCAATTATGTATAAAATGGTTAATAAGTGTATAGTAGCATTGTTTCACCCGGTTGTTTATGTGTTTCGAAAACTGTTTTCTCATCTCTCTTTTAAAATGCATACATCAATTCGAACAGCCCGGAAAGCAATTAAAAAAACGTAGGTGCAAATGAATGGGAAGTAGTTTAAAAACATCAGGGAAAAAAATAAATTTTAAAATATTTTTTAAACGAATATTAGTCTGTCTTTTATTTGTCTATCTGTTGTGTCTTTTAATTTCTCAGCAGTTTAAATTTGCAAAGCTGAAAGAGGAAAACGCCGCGGTAGACGCGAAAATTGAGGCCGCTCAAAAGGAACAGAAAAATTTAAATTCCGAGCTTGAATCCATTGACCAAGAGGACTACCTCCGCCGTGTTATCAGAGAAAAACTCGGATTTACAAAGCCAAACGAAAAGGTCTTTGTGGACGCATCAAAATAACGCGGTAGCAGTTTAAAATAATTTTTTACGATAGACAATTTATTAAGGAGGAAGCTTCTAAGATGCAGGTAGAACCGGGAACGATTATCGAAGGAAAGGTGACGGGGATTACGCCTTTCGGCGCCTTTGTTTCGTTTGGTGATGGAAAAACAGGGCTGGTGCACATCAGTGAAATTGCGCTGGAATATGTAAAGAACATTCGCGACCACCTGAAAGAAAACGACATGATTAAGGCAAAAGTTTTGTCTGTTGACGCCAGCGGAAAAATCAGCCTGTCGATTAAGCAGGCGATTTTAGAAGAGCGCGCAGCAGCCAGGAAAAACGCCCGGAATCAGCCGCCCAAAAAGCCGGATGACATTGACTGGTCCAAAAAAAGCAGGCCCGCAAACTTTGAGGATATGATGGCCAAGTTCAAGCAGGACAGCGACGAAAAACTTTCCGACATGAAAAAAGGGTTAGACTCCAAGCGCGGTTCGGGATATAAGCGTTCGTCGGGTTCCTTTTAATCGGTTTGACAGTTACGGCATGGAGTTTTTCCGTGCCGCTTTTTATTTTAAAAATAAATAACGAAAGGTTTTCATTATGACAAAAGAAGAAATTCAAAACAAATATTTCGCAGAAGACGAAGAAGTTCTCTGGTCCGGCACGGCGGACACGTTACGTTTCTTTATGCGGTCGGATTTTATTTTAATTCCGCTTACGGTAATCATCGGCGGGTTCCTGCTCTCTTATGCCTACTCCTCCATGATGCTGATGATTCGCGGCCAAAGCGTGGCCTTTGCTCTGTCCGGTATCACGTTTTTGTTAATCGGGCTGTATCTGATTTTTGGCCGGATTTGGTACAGACACAAGCGTCTGAGCAGAAATTTTTATTTTGTGACCAGTGACCGCTGCTTTGTGTTTAACACCCTGCGGGATAAGGTAACGGTGGATATTCCGATAAATGATGTTGAGCCGGAGGCTTTTCAAAACGATTTATTTCTATCCGGCAAGTTTTTGGGTGGCGACATTGTATATGGCCTGGGGCTTGATGTGTTTTTTCATAACTTTGTTAAAGAATCGCCGGCGTTTACTGCCATTAATAGCCCCGAGCAGGTGAAAAAAGTGATTAAACGGGCAAAGAAAAACAGAAAGAAGGCCAAACATGATACGGACGACTTTATCTAAGTGTGCGAAAACAGCCGGATATCCGTTGTCGGAAGAACAGCTTTCACAATTTTCAGTCTATGCGGACATGCTTTCAGAATGGAACCAGAAAATGAACTTAACTGCCATCACAGAGCCTTTTGAGGTTGCAGCCAAACATTTTGCCGACAGTCTGTTCGGACTTTCGTTCATCGGCGAACACGCAAGCGTAATTGACGTAGGTACCGGCGCAGGTTTTCCCGGAATTCCATTAAAAATTGCCCGCCCCGGAATTTCTTTAACGCTTTTAGACTCATTAAACAAACGCTTAACCTTTCTAAACGCCGTTGTTGCTGAGCTGAAACTTTCCGACACCACAACAATCCACTCCCGGGCAGAGGACGGAGCGGCAAAAAAAAGTCCCCTGCGGGAGAGGTTTGACGTCAGCGTTTCCCGGGCGGTGTCGCAGTTAAATGTACTGTCGGAATATTGCCTGCCCTATGTAAAGGTAGGCGGCGTATTTCTGGCCTATAAGGGCGGCGACATAAAAGAAGAGCTTGATGCCGCAAAAAATGCCATATCTCTTTTGGGCGGTGAAATAAATGACGTTTTCCGCTACACCATTCCTCAAACGGACATCGCCCATTCCATAATCGTAATAAAAAAAATGCGCCCCACGCCGGAGAAATACCCCAGGCTCCAGGGCAAAATTTCAAAACAGCCCCTCTAACGGTTACCGCAGATTGATCTGCGGTATTTTTTTGTGTTTAAATAAGTCGAAAAGTTGTTTCCTTTCGACAAATGTTTGTATAAATTTGCAAAGGATTGTTTATACTATGGATAGAATAAGTATATATGTAAAATTTTTCCTTTTTCAAGGGATGATATACAAACAAAGGAGGAAAGACATTGGAAATTTCAGTATTAATAAAAAACAAAACGCTGATTGTGTCGCTGACAGGCGAGCTCGACCACCACAGCGCCAAAGAGGTAAAGGACATGGTGGAAGAAGTGATTAAAAACAGAGGCGTAAAAAATTTAATTTTTGATTTTTCAAAGCTGTCGTTTATGGACAGTTCCGGCATTGGGGTGGTTATCGGGCGTTACAAGCTAATCACTGCAATGGGCGGAAACGTAGCAATTGTCAGCTGCAGCCGAAACATCGACAGGCTTTTAAAAATGTCGGGAATTACAAAACTCATTGCCACTTATGACTCGTTAAAGGGCGCACTTAAAACAATTCAGGAGGAAATATCGTGATGAACAACAGCATGAAACTGGAATTTTTAAGCATATCGGAAAACGAAGGATTTGCCCGAGCTGCTGTTGCAGCATTTATCGCCCAGTTAAACCCCACGCTGGACGAATTAGACGACATTAAAACCGCCGTTTCTGAGGCGGTTACAAACGCCATTGTCCACGGCTATGCGGGAGGTTTGGGAACCGTACATATTACCTGCGTTTTAAACGAAAATAACACCATCATATCCGTTGCCGACATGGGGCGCGGAATTGAAAATATCGACTTAGCGAGAACGCCGCTTTATACCAGCGCAGAGGAAGGAGAGCGGTCTGGCCTGGGCTTTACGGTAATGGAAACCTTTATGGACAGCATTGAAGTATTAAGCACGCCGGGAAAGGGCACTGTTGTCACCATGAAGAAAAAGGTCGGCCTCGCAGGCGAGCTCCCCGTATGCGTTTAGCGGGGTGCAAACGTGGAACAGTATGGAAGCAAACAAACATATCAGCTAATTGAGAAGGCCCAGTCTGGGGACGAGAAGGCAAAAAACAAGCTGGCAGAGGATAACATGGGGCTCGTTTATAGTGTTGCACGCAAGTTCTACGGCAGAGGCTACGACGACGAGGATTTAAACCAAGTGGGTGCCATTGGCCTTTTGAAAGCCATTGATAAATTTGACATTTCGTTTAATCTGCGCTTCTCCACCTATGCCGTTCCTCTGATTATGGGAGAGATTAAACGGTTTTTGCGCGACGACGGCCCGGTGAAGGTCAGCCGAACGATAAAGCACACCGCCGCTGAAGCTGCCCACGTCATTGAGGAGGTGCAGCAAAAAGAAGGCAGGGTTCCGGGCGTGTTGGAAATTGCACAAGCGTTAGGCGTTCCGCCGGAGGAGGTTGTTCAGGCGCGGGAGGCCTCTGTGCCGCCGGAGTCTTTTTTTGCTGTCCGCGCAGATGGAAACAAAACCCTGGCAGACTTTTTGCCCAGCAAAGAAAACGAAAGCGATTTATTAGACAGGCTGGATTTAAAATCTGCAGTAGCCGATTTGCCCCAAAGGGAACAAACCATTATCATTATGCGGTATTTTCTTGAAAAAACTCAGTCTGATGTGGCAAAAAAGCTGGGAATCTCCCAGGTGCAGGTGTCAAGACTGGAAAAGAAAATATTAAATGGTTTCCGAAATCGGTTAAAATGTGATATGTAATGAAAATGCTTTTTCTTTGCGAAACTATTGACAAGTACGTTTTTAATATGGTAATCTTTATTATATATAGTTTTTTGAAAGAAGGCTAAACATTTTGATAAAAGCGTACTTAAAAGACGGTGTCATTACGCTTGCTCCAGAAGGAAGGAAAAAGGCGGAGTTTACCGCTGGGGCGGCGCTTACTACAATCGGTGAACAGAGCAGTATGATAAACCCATACACTTTTTTTGACGATTTTGAAGAATCCACGTTTCAAACACTGGTCCGCACAGAGCTGGACAGGCTGTTTGAATTGGATATCAACTCGCCGCGAACTTTAGTCAGTGCGCTTGACAAAGGCAGAACGGACAAGCTGTATACAAACAGAATGTTTCAAATGTCATTGGAAACGGTTTCCGGCGAAGTAGTTTTAGCGTTTTATTTAGAATCTGCCCGAAATCTTCTGGCTTTAGAACTTGTGGCAGCGTTGAACCGCGGAAAGCCTTTGAAAAAATGTGAACACTGCGGCGGTTATTTTTTCCCATCAGGCAGAAGCGATTCGGTCTACTGCGACAGAGTGGGAGCAGACGGTTTTTCCTGCAAAAAAATTGGTGCCCACAGACTATACCGCAAACACAGCCGGTCTGACAACGTGAAAAAACTATATGATAAAATTACGAAACACAACCGGTATTTAAAGAGCAGAGGTCAGCTTTCGGAAAACGAATTTGCACGCTGGATGGCCGAAGCGTCGTTAAAGCATGCGCAGTTTCAGCGCGGCGAGCTTTCAGAAGATTTGCTGATCGGCTGGCTTTCTGAGGACTTGGCTGCAAGCCGGCCGCCTAAGCGAAATGAAATATCGGATTATCTGCTTTAGGAGGAAATATGTTTAAACGAATTGCGCTTATTGTTTCAGCAGCATCTTTCATGTTCTCCACCAGTGCCTATGCGAAAACAGTTGAATTTATTATTGACAAACCTACCTATGCATCAATCGACAAATATGAAAAGGAAACTAACACGCTTTTGGCTGCCCCCTTCATTCAAAACGACAGGACGATGATTCCCGTCCGCGCCGTTTCGGAAAGCTTTGGCAGTCTTGTTTCTTGGGACCCAAATGCAAGGGCTGTGACCATTAGCAAAGACGGCAAAACGGTTAAACTTACCATCGACAGCCTCACGGCAAATGTTGACGGAACTGAAACTGCTCTTGACGCCGCGCCCTGCATTGTAAGCGACACAACGTTTGTTCCGGTGCGCTTCGTTTCTGAAGCCCTGGGCTACAACGTAAATTTTGTTCCCAGAACGAGAAGCGTTTTGGTCTGTGACCGCGCAGCTTACATGACGGTGAACGGCAAGGCGGTGACCTATCCGGAATATGAAGCAATACGCTATATTCTGGCAACGCCCGAGCTAACCGGCGTGGACTTAACCAACAGCACCAAAGCTTATCTTTTAAAAAACGCCGTGCTTTCTGTTGCCGCGGATAAGGCTTCAGTGGGACTGACCCAGCAGAGCGACCAGGCCATTAACCTGGCGCTGGAACAGTATGACGAAAACCTTCCTTTTACCATAGGCGCGTTTGCCCTTTTAATGGAGAACGAGGAAAAAGGCTTTGCGTATATCGACTCGGTTTACAGCGCAAGTGAGGTACAAAATGCTTATGAAACCGATTATATCTGCGCGAAACACATTTTAATCCGCAGCGGAACAGACAGCGAACAGCAAGCCACGGCAACAAAGGCGTATGAACAAGCTGCCTCCGGCGCGGATTTCGACAAGCTGATTGAAGACTTTGGCGAAGATCCGGGTGTGATTAACAATCCGGATGGATATGTGTTTTCAAAAGGGGAAATGATTGACGCTTTTGAAACAGCCGCTTATTCCTTAAAGATTGGAGAAATCAGCAAACCTGTAAAGTCGGAGTATGGGTACCATATCATTAAACGGCTTCCCCTCCCTGCTTTAAGCGAAATTACCGAACAGGAACTTATTTTTAACCTGTATGTTGCGCCGCTCATGAACAGCAGCGTAGTTGAATAACCGCCGTTATTGTAAAAAGAAAGGGAAGGAATTCAAATGTCTATCAGCGATGGAATGGCAGCTTTGAACTTAGAAATGCCGGATCGAGTGCCGAGAACGGAATATTCCGCAGAGTTTCATTGGGATTTGGTTAACAAGGTTTTGGGCACAAATGTTACAGAGAAAAGCGGCGAGGAAGAAAAGAAAACCGCTTCACGAAATTTTATGAAGGCCTGGAATTATGACCTTAAGTGGTCTACCTTAGTCGGAAGCGGATTTTTGCCGGGGCTTAAAACAAACATGGGGCATGCAGCCTATCGTGATGAAGGTGCAGATTTCATTGATAACAGGGCATGTCCGTTTCACGAGCCTGAAGACGTTCTAAATTTTGACCCATTAAACGAATACGGTGAAATTTCAATCAGCGAAATGACGAAGCAGTTTGAAGAACATTATCAGAACAATGTAAACGATTATCCCGACGGGGTTCATATGACCGGCATATATATCACGTGCATTTCTGGTTTAATTGAAATGTTCGGTTGGGAAATGCTTTTATATGCCGCAGGGACAGACCCAAAAGCGTTTGGCGAGCTCACCAACCGATATACGGATTGGATCGGCCAGCATTTTTTGGCGCTTGCAAACAGCAACGTGCCTGTGGTTATGATTCACGACGACATTGTCTGGACGGAAGGCCCGTTTCTTCATCCCGACTGGTATCGGAAATATGTGTTCCCCAATTACAAAAAAATGTTTGCTCCCTTAATTGAGAGCGGAAAGAAAATTCTTTTTACGTCCGATGGAACTTATACAGAGTTTATCGACGACATTGCCGGCTGCGGCATTCACGGTTTCGTCATGGAACCCACAACAGACATGCGTTATATTGCCGAAAAATACGGCAAAACCCATGCCTTTGTTGGCAATGCGGACACCCGCATTTTGCTCAGCGGCACAAAAGCGGACATTTATAACGAAGTGAAACGGTGCATGGATATTGGCAAAAACTGTCCCGGGTTTTTTATGGCGGTGGGAAATCATATTCCGCCCAACACTCCTGTGGAAAATGCGCTTTATTATAATGAAGTTTACGAAGAATTAAGCAAACGATAATAAAAAAGACATGTAACGAAAGTTACATGTCTTTTTTATTAGTTTTCAGTTACCGTAACCATTTGCCGCTCACCGTCCCAATCTACGATGCAGCGAAACGATTCTGCAATGGCACGGACAGGCACCAGCGTTCTGTCCTGTATAATTTGCGCCGGAACATCCAGCGTCTTTTGCTCTCCGTTTACAATTAGGGCATTGCTTCCAATGGTCAGGCTCACCTGCGTTTCCTGCCGCTCGGCAGTAACCGTTTTTGTGTCCGCGTTCCAGTTAACCTGTGCGCCCAGCGCCTCAAAAATGGCTCTCAGCGGCACCAGCGTTCGATCGTCAATAATCTGCGGACGGGCGTCAAACTTCACTCTTTCGCCGTTTACAGTCACCGCAATGTCGTTTTCAAAAGGAACGGTGCTCACAAAACCGTTTTTCCCCACATAAAAATCGTAGAAAAACGTCTCATAGGTGTTCGCGCAGGAAATTGCCACGCCCAGAGTGTGCTTTCCCGGCGTAAGGCTGCCGACATCTACCCACGCCCGAAACGGAAGCGCTTCCTCTGACGGAATGTGCCCGCCGTCGATGGTGTAAGACACAGAAACCGGCTCCTGCGTAGGATATGACGCATATACCGAAAAATTTAAGCTGTCTAACGATTCGTTAATGGTAGAAAATCTTGTATAGCCCCGTGTGCTCCCCGTAACAGAAGACTGAAGCGCCACATTCTGAGCCACCGCCTGTCTGTAGGCTTCACCCAAAACGGCGTTTCCTGTCAGGCTAAAGTCCTTCTCCATATCTTTGTTAAAATACATTACGCCCTTTACCTGGGGATAAACCATGGTGATGTAGGAATAAAATTCTTTCAGTTTCCGAACCGCATGCTCCTCCGTCTGGTTTCCAGCAGGGTCATTATAGGCAAAACCGCACTCGCTGATTAAAATCGGCTTGTTTGCGCTCACCGTTTCAATCACTTCCCGCACCTTAACCAGGGGATTGTCAAACAGGCCCCGGCAATAAAAAGCGTCTACTCCGTCTCCAGGCGCAAAGGTTGCGTTGGGGTCTAAATTGTCATACATGGAAAGACCAATCCAGTCCACATATTCGTCACCGGGATAAAACTCTCGGGCGCTGGTGTTCCAGTTGGAAATATCGTTCGGTGAAAACAGCATAGCCGCATTTGGCGCATATTGCCGCGCAAAATCTGACACCCTGCGAAACGCCTTTTGAAAGGTTTCAATAAAATATCTTCTGCTTTCTGCGTCCTCCGGAATGTCCCAGCAGTTGGCCTCTGCGGCGAACCGCAAAAGCACCGGCCTGCCGTCTGATGCAATGAATTTTAAGTTTTCAATCATATAGCTGTCGCTTTCGCCGCTTGCCACACGCTCTAAGCTCTCTAAATTTTCCGGCACGTTCCAGGCAATTTCTACCGGTATGGATTTATCCTCCGGCAGGAGGTAAGAAAACATCTCCACCGTCTGTGAAAAATATTCCACATATAAAAGGAAAGCGGTTTCATCCGGTGTGAATGGGTCACAGGTGCCGAAAAACACGCCGTTTGCCGGCTCATGCTTTGCACCGAAATGGGGTACGTCCGCCGGATACTCCGCTTCAACATACACCTGGGGCGCAAGGCTCAAATGGTTTAAAATGGCTTTTGTGGTTTTTATGCTGTCAGCGTAATTTTCACCGTTATTATTCAGCCACGTCACGTTTTCCAAAAACTTTTCATAATAGGCTTTTGCGTTTACAAAGTCGCCGTTTTGCTCGTAAAGCTGAGCGCATTTCTGCTGACCCCATGTAACGGCGGAGCGCTGGGATTTGTTCTGGGGCTGGGCATAAAGGGCCTCAATTGCTTTCACCGCCTGAATAATCCTGTCTGCGTCGCCGCTGGAAAGCGCCGCGTTATATTCGTCGTGCAGCGGCCAATATGCCTGCACGTGGTCTTGTGCAAAGGCGAGGGGCGCCGTACCAAACAGAAGCAAAACCGAAAGCACGAGTGCAGTTAATTTTTTCATTTCAAATCTCCTTTTTTCAAAATTGAAGCGCGAAAGTTTACTTCCGCGCTTGCTGTGTTTTAAACTTCGGTAATCCGTTCTTTGCCGCCCATGTAAGGACGCAGCGCCTCAGGAATTTTCACGCTGTAGTGCACGCCGTCGAACTGCAGGTTGTTTTCTAAAAATGCAATGAGCATTCTGGGCGGCGCCACTACCGTGTTGTTCAAGGTGTGAGCCAAATATTTTTTCCCGTCCTCACCCTTAACACGAATTCCCAAACGGCGGGCTTGTGCGTCGCCTAAATTTGAGCAGGAGCACACCTCAAAATATTTTTGCTGTTTGGGCGACCACGCCTCCACATCATAGGATTTCACTTTTAAATCCGCCAAATCGCCGGAACAGCACTCTAAGGTGCGCACCGGAATGTCCAGCGAACGGAACAGTTCAACGCTGTAGCTCCACATTTTGTGGAACCAGTCCATGCTTTCTTCCGGCTTGCAAACCACGATCATCTCCTGCTTTTCAAACTGATGAATGCGGTAAATGCCGCGCTCTTCAATGCCGTGTGCACCCTTTTCCTTTCGAAAACAGGGCGAATAGCTGGTGAGCGTAAGCGGCAGCTTTTCCTCCGGCGTGATGGTGTCAATGAACTTTCCGATCATGGAATGTTCGCTGGTGCCGATTAAATAAAGGTCTTCGCCCTCTATTTTATACATCATGGCATCCATTTCTTCAAAACTCATAACGCCCGTCACCACGTTGCTCCGAATCATAAACGGCGGAATATGGTAAACAAATCCTTTGTCAATCATAAAATCCCGGGCATAGGCCAGCACTGCGCTGTGAAGCCTTGCAATGTCGCCCATCAGGTAATAAAACCCTTCGCCTGCCACGCGGCCGGCCGACTCTTTGTCAATGCCGGAGAACTTTTCCATAATATCCATGTGGTAAGGAACTTCAAAATCCGGCTTCGTTTGTGCGCCGAACTGCTCCACCTCCACGTTTTCCTCGTCGTTTTTACCAATGGGAACAGAAGCATCGATGATGTTTGGAATTTTCATCATAATTTCTCTGATTTTCACTTCCAGCTCAGATTCCGCCTGAGCAAGATTTTTCAGTTCCTCGGCTTGGTCGCTTACCTTTTGTTTCAACGCCTCAGCCTCGTCTCGCTTTCCCTGCGCCATCAGCCCACCGATTTCCTTGCTGATTTTATTACGGTTTGCGCGGAGCATGTCCGCATTCCCTGTAATTTCTCGTTTTCTGTCATAAAACGCAATCACTTCATCAACCAGCGGCAGCTTGTGGTCTTCAAACTTTTTGCGGATATTCTCTTTCACAAGCTCCGGATTCTCACGTATCAGTCTGATATCCAACATATTGATCTATTCTCCTTCGTTCAGAACTGCGGAAGCGGGAACGCCTTCGTGAAGGCGCGGACCTCTTCCGCGATCTT
>ERZ773225.3481-NODE-3481-length-14075-cov-6.384522_pt1 | contig 14075 bp, 14 predicted proteins | sample MGYA00580993_ERZ773225 | MGnify/ENA primary metagenome ERZ773225 (study PRJEB29015, sample SAMEA2737748) | human gut metagenome | biome: human gut; feature: human-associated habitat; material: faeces | place: China | collected 2012 ... | reverse complement strand
AACGGCAACCTTGCCGTCTATGGCGCAAGTGGCTCGAAAAAGACGCGCGCATTCTGCGTCAACATGATTCTTCAATGCGCGGCGCGGAAAAGCTCGCTGGTTATCTGTGATCCGAAGTCGGAATTGTACGAAAAAACCAGCGCGTATCTGCGCGATCAGGGCTATACCGTGCGCGTGTTCAACTTGGTCACGCCTGCGTCGTCAGATTCGTGGAACTGCCTGTCCGAGATCGACGGACAGGAGCTGATGGCGCAGCTTTTCTGCGACGTTATCATCCGCAACACAGGCAGCGACCGGGGCGACCACTTCTGGGACAGCGCCGAAATGAATCTTCTCAAAGCACTTGTGCTGTTTGTCGAGCGCAGCTATCCCCCGGAGCGTCGGAACATTGGCGAGGCGTATCAGCTGCTTGTAAGCTGCTCGGAAAAGGAGCTGAACGAACTGTTTGACGCGCTCCCGCTGGGGCATCCGGCCAGGGCGCCGTACAGCATCTTCCGACAATCGTCAGAGAGCGTGCGCGGCGGCGTCATTATCGGTCTCGGTTCCCGGCTGCAGGTGTTCCAGAACGCAGATATTCGCGCCATCACAAGCCACGATGAAATTGATCTGGAGCTGCCGGGCAAGCAGCCGTGCGCTTATTACTGCATCACGAGCGATCAGGACAGTACCTTTGATTTCCTGTCCTCGCTGTTTCTGTCGTTCATTTTTATCAAACTCGTTCGCTACGCCGACCAGAACTGTCCGGGCGGCTGTCTGCCGGTTCCTGTTCATGTGCTCGGCGAGGAGCTTTGCGCCTGCGGCGTTATCCCCGATCTCAGCCGAAAAATCTCCGTGATCCGTTCCCGGAACATCAGTATGTCCTGCGTATTTCAGAATCTCGCCGGTCTGCAAAACCGCTATCCCAACAATCAATGGCAGGAAATTCTAGGAAACTGCGACGTGCAGTTGTTCCTTCGCTGTACGGATGCACTAACGGCAGAGTTCATTTCCTCACGCTCCGGCGAGGCAAGTGTCGCCGTGACCAGTCAGGCCAAACAGCTTGGTACATGGCGCATTTCCAACTACACCCCGGAATACCGCGAGACAAGCGGCGTCGGCCGCAGGCGGCTGCTCACGATGGATGAAGTTTTGCGGCTGGACGTGGATAAGGCGCTCGTCATTATCCGCGGGCGCAATATTCTGGAGGTCGATAAATTTGACTATTCCAAGCACTATGAAGCAAAGAAGCTGCGCCCGGACAAAGCGGCGTCGCACATCCCGCGCTGGAGAAGCGAAGCGCCGCCCCCAGTCGCACCTGCGCCCCGCACAGCCCCAGCGCCCAAAAAGGATGCTCCTGCAAAAAAGCAGAAGATCATAACCACAAGCAAGGAATCCATTTTATCCAAACCCAAAACAGAAAAAAAGGAGGAATGACCCATGCCCAGAAAAAAGGAATTACCTGCCCCGGACAGCGGCGAACAGGACGACCTGCTTTCCGCTGAAACGCAGGAGTTTCCCGACGCACCGCTCACCGAACCGGTGGTGGAACCCATCCCCACAGAAAGTCCGCCCGATGAAGGCGCACCGGAGGATGATACGCCGTCGGAGGAATACACGGAATTTCTTCAGGCGCTGAACGAAGCTCCCGCGCAGGAAGATCCGCAGCCTGCTCCGTCTGACGAAGCAGAACCGATGCCCTCCGAGGAAGAACCGGCGCTGACCATCCCCGCAGAAGAACCGTCCGGTGAAGCCGCACTCTCGGAATCTCCGCCCGCGGCGCGCAATGACGCGGTTCTGACGATCACCGCCAGAACGCGCATCAAAAGCGAGGCCGAAGCCACGGACGAACTCTGGCACGAGATCCGCAACGCCTATCGGACACGGCGGATCTTGACCGGCACGCTGGACGGCATTGAGCAGACCGCAGGCGGCAAAACGCTGGCGACGGTTAGCTTCCGTGGTTTCCGCATCGCTATCCCGATCCGCGAGATGCTTGTGCTGGAGGAACGGATGCCGTCCGGCAGAGCATATGCCGACTACATGAATCGGCTGAACCGCATTCTTGGCACGATGCTCGGCGCGGAGATCGACTTCATCGTCAAGGGCATTGACTCAACCACGCACAGCGCCGTTGCCAGCCGCCGGGAAGCCATGCTCCGCAAGCGGCAGACGTTCTATCTCGGCAAAGATGTTTCTGGAAACCCCTACATCTATCCTGGCCGTCTGGTCGAGGCGCGCGTGATCGCCGTCGCGGAGAAGGTGCTGCGTGTCGAAGCCTTTGGCATTGAATGTGCCATCTTTGCGCGTGACCTCTCCTGGCAGTGGGTGTCCGACGTCCGCGACCTTTACAGTGTCGGCGACCGGGTTCTGGTCCGCGTGCAGGAGATCAGCGGTGAGGATGCCGAGCATCTTTCCATCCGGGCAGATATCCGCAGCACGTTTTCCGAAACCAGCGTGGATAATCTCAAAAAGTGTCAGGTACAGAGCAAGTATGCCGGCAAGGTCACGGACCTTCGCGGCGGTGTGGTGTATATCCGTCTGAACAACGGCGTCAGCGCCATCGCACACACCTGCTATGATTCCAGAATGCCCGGCAAAAAGGACGATGTCAGCTTTGCGGTCACACGGCTGGATGAAGAACACGGCATTGCCGTCGGCATTATCACGCGGATCATCAAGCGGAACCTGTAATCCGGCAGCGTTCTGCCTATGACCGATTTCATGTTCCCTGCAGCGTCCACACTGGAACCGCTGCTGCGCCGTCTGAGGGTGCCTCCCTGACGGCACTAAACTACAAAAGGAGTTTTCTCTATGAAAGCCAAAGAAGAATACGTTGACGCTCCTCGTGAAACACGCTCGAAGGACATTACCGTCTACGCGGTCATTTTCCTCGTCCTGCTGGTCGGCGCGGGCATTTTCCTCGCAGTCAGGCTGCTGCATAAGCCCGCAGATATGGCACTTGCAGACAGCAAATCCGGGATCATTTATGATTCGTCCGCCGTCGAGGGTGGCTGGGATAATCTCAGCCCCGAAGAAATTGCGGAGAAGCTGAATGAAAAGGTCGCGGAAGGCATGATCAACATCAGCATGAACACCGCACCTTACTTTGAAAACGGTAAGGCCGAGGGCAACGTCATGATCGTGAACGAATCGATCAATAACTACCCCCAGCAGGTCGAGTTCATCCGCAACGACACACAGGAGGTCATTTATCAGTCCAAAGCGATCCCTGTGGGCAGCAAGATCGAACGTGCTGCCCTTGACGTGGAGCTCCCGGCTGGCACATACGAATGCACAGCCATGTTCCACAATCTCGACCCAGTCAGTGGCGAAATCATCGGCACAGCCGGGGCAATCATTACAATTACGATTCAACACTAATTTTAATCAAAGGAGTCATTACAATGAAGAACACTAAGAAAATCGTTTCCCTCATCCTTGCGGTCTGCATGATCGCTTCCCTCGCAATTTCCGCTTCCGCTGCCAACACGGTTGATGCTTCGGGCGGCACCGGCACTTCCAGCGTCACGCTCTCGTCCACCGCTGACGGCAGCATCGGCGGCGACCCGGCAGCTACCAAAATGTCCGTAGTCGTGCCTACCGTCCTCCCGGTTGCTGTTGGCACTGACGGCACTGTTTCCACCGCGACCGACGCGAAGATCATCAACAATTCGTTTGGTGCAGTAAAAGTTGCGAATATTTCCATCGAAGCCGCGCAGGGTTGGTCGCTGGCTGCGTTCGGCGACAAGGCATCTCTGGCGCACGAAAAGGTCAACAGCAATAAGTTTGGCTTCTCCATCTCCCTCGGCAATGGCGCTGCACAGATCACCGATGGCAAGAACGCCAGCAAGCAGACGCTTCTGACCGACGCCATTGAGGGTTGCTACATGAGCGGTGCGGGTGATACCAGCGCCAATACGGTCGCAATCTCCTACGATGCTATCGTGACCCCGGTTTCGGAAGCAGTTACCAACACAGCGATTGCTTCCGTGCTGTTCATTATCGCTTGGGATGCAGTCTGATCTATTCGCTATTGCAAAGGGGAACGCGCAAGCGTTCCCCTTACCTTATGAAATGGAGGACGTCAAATGAAACACAAACGAATCCTCGCAATGATTCTCGCCGTCGCGTCGTGCCTGTCTCTGGCAGTTGGTGCATCAGCGGCAAATACGACTACTCGCAAGGCCACGGATTTCCGCGACTATGACCGTACTGCATGGTACGCCGAAGCCGTGTCTGCGGCTGTGGATAATGGCCTTTTGTACGGCAAATCCAGCACCATCATCGACCCCAACGGCGATATGACCCGTGCAGAGATGGCGGCTATCATCAACAGGTCTTTCGGCTGCTACGTCAAAGCTGACATTTCCAAGTACACGGACGTGGCAAAGTCCAAGTGGTACTACGACGATGTGGCAATGGCTGTGCAGATGGGCACTTATAACGGGCGCAGCAACTCGACAATGGCCCCAGACGCGCCAATCTCACGGCAGGAGGCCATGACAGTTGTAGCCCGTGCGCTGGAACTGGATTATGACGCATACGCAAAAACGGACCTGTCTGCATTCTCCGACCACAGCGAGATTTCCGGCTGGGCACTACCCTACGTTCGCGCGATGATAGGCGCTGACTATATCCACGGTCGCGGCAAAGTCCTTGCCCCGCTGGATAACATCACCCGCGCAGAATTTGCACAGATTTTTGCGAACATCATCGGCAGCTATATCACGGTAAAAGGCACCTACGACAAGGATATCAAAGGCAGCGTTCTGATTCGCACCGACGATGTGACGCTAAAAGATATGACCGTGGACGGCGATTTGATTGTTGGCTGCGGCGCGGCGGATGGTAAAATCGTGCTGGACAATGTGACCGTCAAGGGTCGTCTGCTCGTCTGGGGCGGCGGTACAAAAGCCGTGTACTGCAACAACGGCACGAATATGCCAGAAGTGGTTGTGGCGAGAGTGGATGATGCGGTCAAGGTCATTTATGACCGCGATAGTACGTTGGCAGTAATCGACACGATCAAGGTCAGAATCACGGAACGCGCCAAGCAGCGCAAAGAAACCGAGGTTGTCTTTTACGATGTCAGCGGACTGCGCGAAGCCCAAAAGCAGCTCAATGCCATCGTTGCGGACAATCAGATTGCTCTTACTGCTCCTGCTCATCTATACGCTCTGGTCGGAGAATCCAACGTGAAAGCCGAGTTCGTCAACAACAGCAAATCGGACACCTACAAGGTGGAAATCCGCAGAAACAAAGACAACGCCTTAATTGCAGAAGCCTTTGAACTGTCTGCGGGCAAGAGCATTGCGACGCTGACGCTGCTGGAAGCGCCGGAGTTTGGGAACACAGATTGCACGGTCACTGTTACTGCTTTCCGTGACGGAAAGCAGATCGGCAATATGCAGACTGAGTTGACACTCCATGCCGCCTACCTCTGGCCAAAGGAGGTGCAGTAACGCGATGAAAACCTATCAGAAAGCGGCGGCGCTGCTTCTGGCGCTGGCGCTCATTTTTGCGCTTCCTGTGCCTGCGTCGGCAGCGGAAACGACCGAAGCGCGTGTGCCGGTCACGCTGACCGTTGTGAACACGGTTTCACCTATCTCCTGCACGGTTCCTGCCGCGCTGCCGGTTTCTCTCGTTGACGGCTATGTGGTCTGCGCCAACAATGCCGCAATCACCAACACCGGCAAGACCGGCGCAATTCGTGTGACCAAGGTAGATGTTCAGGCGGGCACGTTTGAGATTGGAAGCTACGATGATTTCTCGGCATCCAAAAACAGCATTGCGTTGTCTATCAACGGTTGCAGCACAAAAGGCGCAGGCAGCCTGACACTTGTGGATGGTGCATTTCCGTCTATCAGCGCAGAGAAGTCGCTGGCAATCCGCTACAAAGCGAAGGTATCTGCCAGTGAAGCTGTTACAAACATTAACGCGGCAACCGTGATCTTCACGATTTCTGCCGTCATGGAGGAGGGATAACGCATGAAGATTAGAAAACTGACAGCCCTGCTTCTGACCCTCTGTATGATCTTTTCGCTGTCTGTGGCCGCATTCGCCGCTGAACCGGAAGCGCACACGATCTACGACAGCGCCCCTGACGAAGAAGCTACTGTTTCTGCCGAAACAACTACCTCCGGCACGATCCCCGGCAGCAAGATCAAGTGGGAGCTGAACGAACACAACTGGCTGACGATCTCCGGCTCCGGCGACTGTGAGCCGTTCACAAGCAAGGATGACCAGCCGTGGGCGGCTGTCCGGGAGCAGATCACGCAGGTCTGGTTTGATGATATGGACGCATTGCATATCGTTGACCTTGCGTACTGGTTTGAAGACTGTGTCCATCTGACCACAGCCGAAATCCCCAGCACCACGCCGACGATTGGCAAACACGCCTTTTACAACTGCCCGAAGCTATCCACGCTCACGATCTATTACGGAGAGGACATTCTGGAATCCATCGGCGAAGAAGCCTTCTGGCGGGAATCGGACAGCGGCGATACACTCTATATCGGCTATATCATCGGGTATCCCAAATCGTCGGTGCCGTTCTACGATTATGATTGGGCCGGCTCCAATCGGAACAACAAATACTTCTACGATTTGTACGGCGTATATTCCGATACCCCCGCAGCCGTTGGCATCATGAGTGCGCCGGGCATTTCCGTCACCTCGACTGGCTCGATTATCGGCAACTGCCCGTCGTGTGGGAAGTATTCGTTCCAGGGCACATACGTCGAAGTCGCACATTCCTCGCGTGGTCATGCCAACTATAATGAATGCAATAGCTGCCATTACGTTCAATATTTAGGAACATACACTACCAAGAGCCACGGATCCGGTGCTTATGGGTCGGGCACCTGCCCGGATTGCGGCAGTCATACATGGGTGCTGCAAAGTCAGCAGGCGGCTACCTGCACCAGCAATGGCTACAGAAGCTATTCTTGTGCCTGCGGTCAGACCAAGAGCGAAACGATCTATGCAAGCGGTCATAGCTATAGCTATGGCTCGTGGGAGCAGTATTCGTCCAGTCAGCACCGGCGCGAAGCCTATTGCCGGAACTGCGGCGATTCGGATTACGAATACGCCAGCCACAGCATGAGCTACGGATCGTGGAGCAATTCTTCTTCCAGTCAGCATAGCCGAACGGCCTCTTGCCGTACCTGTGGATATAGCACTACGGATTACGGTAATCATAGCTATTCTACCGGTTCGTGGAGCAAGTACAGCGATACCCAGCACCGCAGAAGCAAGACCTGCTCCGGCTGCGGCGCGTCCACTTATGACTATACCGACCACAGCTATTCCTATGGTTCGTGGGTGTCGGACAGCGAAACGCAGCATAAGCGCACCAAGACGTGCTCGGCCTGCGGCGATTCTGGCTATGAATACGCTGACCACACCGACGCGAACGGTGACGGCAAGTGCGACGATTGCAGCGCAACGGTCAGCCTGACCGTCACTTGGGACGCAGGTAGCAACGGCGGCACCATCGACGGCAAGACCAGCATCACCACGACAGGCAAGCCGAATGCAACGGCAACCGCCCCCACGAGCACGCCGGTCAAGACCGGTCATGCGTTCAAGGGCTGGTACACCTCCGCTTCTGGTGGCAGTCTGTACAATACCGTGACCATCACAGTGGCAAAGACGTTCTACGCACAATTTACCGCCAACAGCTATACGCTGACGTGGGATCTTGGCAATGGCACGACAGAGGAAGCGAAGCAGACCTATGGGGAAAAGCTGACGTTGCCGACTGAGCCGACGCGCAAGAATGCCGAGTTCCTCGGCTGGTTCACGGAAGCGAACGGCGGCACACAGGTCGATGCCAACACCATCTACAAGACAGATGGTGACAGCACCTACTATGCGCATTGGGAGATCACGGAAGTGTTCTCCGTGACAGTGCCGGTTACGCTGCCCCTCGTCGTAGACGAAGGTGGAGAAGTTCATGTTGGCGCAGCGGAGATCATCAATGCGTCTACCGGTGATGTCATCGTGTCCAGTGTTTCAATTTCTACCAAGAATGGCTGGCAGATCGTGCCCTACACGACCGATATGGCGCACGCCAAAGTCGATGCGAAACAGCTTGGTTTCAAAATCAACGATTTGGAAACGAAGAACAACGGCGGTGCAGAAACGTTTACCCTGTCCGCGCCGTGGCAGATCGCAGAAAACGGCAGACTGCCCATTTCTTATGATGCGGTAGTGTCCGCCGTTTCCCAGCCGGTCACAGAGCAGGATGTGCTGAGCATCGTGTTCGTGCTGGAATGGGCAGAGGGTTAAGCGCATGGAAGAACAAAAAGCCATAGAGCAGATGACCGTTCTTATGGTCGAACCCGGATATGAACCCTATGAAAAGGCCATTCCGAACACCCTAGCAGCAAAGCAGGAGCTTGTCGGCGGTCTCATTACCGCCATCTATCCGTATGAGGAAATGGTCGCCATTGTTGCAAATGATGAAAGCATCCTCTTGGGGATGGACTTCAACCGCAGCGTGGAGGGCGGCTACGGCGGCGTTTTTGGGCCGTTTTTCGTGTGCGGTTTGACGGAGGACAGCTTTTGTTCGCTCCCTCCAGACCAGATGGAACGTTTCAAGAAGAAATTCCATAAGGCTGAGATTCTGCTTGGTTTTCGCGGCGACGAGCCGGTTACGCTAAAGGTCGAGCCAAAGCAGAAAAACGCGACGCCCGAAAAGCAGCACAAACCACCGTCGCAGGAGCGTTGAAATGGGGTTTGAACTGACCGGTGCAACACCGGACGAACGTCTCAAAGAACTGACCGAAAAACTGGAACAGGGTGTCAGCGAGATTTTTACCAGTGGGCGCTACGCGGAATATCTGTCTGCCATGTCAAAATTCCACACATACAGTTTCGGCAACGTCATGCTCATTCTCATGCAAAACCCGGCTGCATCCTGTGTGGCCGGGTTTCACACATGGAAGAAAGAGTTTGGACGCAATGTAAAGGCACATGAAAGCGGTCTGAAAATTCTCGCTCCGTGCCCGTATCGGCGGTTCATTGAGCAGGATAAGTTGGACAAAGACGGTACGCCTGTGCTTGATGAAGCAGGCAAACCGCTCCGGGAGCGGACACTGGTGCAGCTCATGCGATTCCGTATTGTCACCGTCTTTGACATTTCACAGACCGAGGGCAAGGAGCTTCCCAGCATCGGCGTATCCGAATTGCAAGGCAATATCGCACATTTTGAGGAACTGGCAAACGCGATCACAAGCGTTTCGCCGGTTCCCATTTTGTATGAAGCGCCGCATGGAGCAGCAAAAGGCTGCTTCAACCACGTCACGGAAGAAATTTTGGTACGCCCCGGCATGAGCCAGAAGCAGACGCTCAAAACCATGCTGCATGAAATCAGCCACGCCACACTCCACCGGCGCAAGAAAAACGAACCGCCGTACAAAGACCAGCACACGCGCGAGGTCGAAGCCGAAAGTGTGGCGTATGTCGTTTGCCAGCATTTTGGGATTGATACGTCGGATTATTCGTTCGGCTACGTCGCCGGGTGGAGCAAAGGAAAAGAACTGGACGAACTGAAAGCATCCCTTGATACCATCCGCTCCTGCGCCGCCGGTCTAATCGACGCTATTGAATCCAAATGTCCATCCTTACAGCCTAAAAAAGAGCCAACACAATCATTTCCAGAACGTTAGGAGGAAACAGCTTGAATACGATCAACGCAAGCATTACCCCAATGCGGGTTTGCCGGATTTTCGGCGTCCCTGCATTGTTTACGCCCTACCGCGTCAGCAGCGCGACTGTCCACTGGGGACTGTATCAGTACGATTTACAGGCGCTTCTGAACAACCCCAGCGAGGTATTTGTCCTTGCAGATCACGCCGAGGATTTTTTCTACGGCACGATCCTGACCGCGCAGGAAATTGACCTGCCCCGCAGAAGCCGCATCGTGCCGGACGGCGCGTTCACGATGGAAACAAGATACTGCCGACCGGCGGAGTTCGAGCAGGAATATGGAGCAGCGTAACAATTATCAGCCGGACATCCTTTCCTATCTGGCAGAGGTTGTGAAGCAAAACACCCGCGCATACGCCGCTGACTTTGATTACGATGCAAAGCGGCTTTGGGACAGCGCACAGGAAACGGATATGGAGCATCGTTCTTTTCTCTGGATGAGCCGCCCGTGTGGAACATGGTGCGTGTTGGAACGCGAGGCGTTTCTGGACGATACCAACGCCAACTGCATCTGGACGCATTACGCGGACTGCCCGGAGGGGATTCTGGCGTACCGCATTGTGGTCGAGGGCATCCGGGATGGCAAGCTGGCAGGCAAGGTCATCCCCATTGACTATGCAAAGCAGGTCCGGCGCGTCATGCAATCCGCGCTGCCTATTGTGAAAATTCAGTACAGAGATAAGGATGATTCTTTCTGTGAGAACAGCTATCACGCCTTTATGAACAGCTCCATGCCATACGATGAAGCCATTCACGATATTCGTTATGTGCCGGAAAGCGAAGCGGAATTGCAGCACATTTTAATGCTGGAGCATCTGATGGAGCAGAAAACGAAATGCTCTTGCCGGGCGAAATCTACTGCGCCGCAGCGGTAACGGGCAGCGTTGCCTTTGGCAGCGCTGCTTTAGCAAGTACGGCATTTGTGCCACAAACGCCACTTGTTAGGGTGTACCCTAAAACCCCGCGACGAATTGCGTCCCAACTTGGGACGCAATAACTATGATTATAAGGAAGGAGCACGTTATGCGGACACGCCGCAATTCTGTTGGTCTGTGGCTCAGCGATGCAGAGCTGACACATCTGAGACAGCAATGTCAGATTACCGGTCTGAATACCAACACCTATCTCCGCAAACTGATCATGGGCGAACATCTCTGCCCGCGCCCGCCTGACGCATACGCCGCACTCCTGCGTGAGTTGTCGGCCATTGGAAACAATATCAACCAGATCGCGCACTGGACAAATGGAAAAGGCTATGCGACGCAAGCAGAAATCCACGAAGCGGTCAGCCTGGTAAAGCAGGCATACCGTAGGATTCTGGACACGCTCTGATGGCCTATGACAAAATCATTACCATCCGTGCACGGCTGGATGACTGTCTGCGCTATATTCAGGACGGCGATAAAACCGCGCTCTCCCGTGCGCTGGACTACATTGAAGATTCCAACAAAACTGCGTTGGATGATGAAGTGATTTTGCAGAGCGCGATCAACTGCACAGTAGAAAATTGCTATCTGGATATGCAGCGCACGAAAGAGCGGTTTGGAAAACCGGGCGGCGTTGTCGGCTATCATCTTGTCCACTCCTACGTGCCGGGTGAAACAACGCCGGAGCTGGCGCATGAAGCGGGAGTGGAATTTGCACGCCGTCTGCTCGGTGACAAATATGAAGCCGTCATTTGCACCCATATCAACAAGGAACACCTGCACTGCCATATTGTATTCAACTCTGTTTCATTCGTGGATGGAGTGAAATATCGCAATGCGTTCAAAGATTACTTTGAAGATATTCGCGGCATTTCCAATGAGGTCAGCCGTAAGTACGGATTCTCTGTCATTCAGCCGGAGGGCAGCGGTCAGCACTATGCAGAATGGAACGCCGAGCGCAGCGGCAAGACCACCATCCGCGATCTTGTCCGGCAGGATCTGGACGCGGCCATTGCAGCCAGCTTCACATTTGCGTCGCTGCTGGATATTCTCAGGAAACGCGGATATACCGTCAAATACAGCTCCAACGTCAAGCATACCGCCGTCAAGCCGCCCGGTGGAGCGCGGTTTCTCCGGCTGGATAGTCTGGGCGAGGATTACACTGAGGACGCTATCTTGCAGCGATTGCGCAGGCAGCGCGGCGTAACCGCTGCCATTCCGCCGGAACAAAGTGAATCCAAACGCTATACCATTCGCCGCCGTCCGCGCCGCTATCCACCCGTCAAACGCGGCAGTTTCCGGGCGCTATACCTATACTATCTGTATCTACTGTCACCGCGAAAGAAACGCCCACAAAAGGTTTCATTTGAAACGCGGGCCGAAATTCGCCGTGCAAAACAGTACCGGCAACAATTTATGCTGCTGCAAAAGTATCACATAGATACAAAACCGGAGTTAGAAACGCTGTCTGATGCACTGTCAAATGAGATGCAGATAATCGTAGACCGGCGCAAAGAATTATATGCGCTACGCCGGGAGCAGCCGTCTGAGCCGCTTAACGCGGACATTGATGCGTTGACCGCGCAGCTTCGTCCCCTACGCCGGGAGCTGCGGCTATGCGGAAAAATTGCAGAATACGCACCGCGGATGCTGCGGCAGGTGCAGGAAAGCACTTCACCATCAACAGAAAATCATTTGCCAAACAAGGCAAAAGAAAGGAGGCACAGCCTATGGAGGTAAGCGGCGAAGCTGCTGATCTCGTGATGAAAGAGGGCGTACAAATTTCAGAAGAAGCCATTAAATTACTGGCGCGGGGCGCAAAGAATCTCGCGGCACTCTTGTATGCGCTGGCAAAGGATCAGAAAAAGCTCTACGGCAAGGTCAATATGAACCGTCTATTGAGCGAACAGCGGCCCATTGAGGTTCTACCCTTGCGCACAGAGGATTTTGACGAGTTCAAGCGCAGAGCCAAGAAAGTCGGCTTGTTATTTTCAACCATTTTGGACAAGAAAGGCGACGCGCCATACCTTGAAATCCTGACCAACATTGACCATCTCTCACAGGCAAATTATATCCTAGAGCAGATGGGATACCAGCCCAGACAGTTGGAGGACGCGCAGCCAAAAAAAGAGCAGACCCCTGCCCGACCAGAACCATCCTTGCAAAAGCAAAGGAGTGGCTTGACGCAGGGGCCGATTTCGACCAATGAGGAAAAGCAGCCCGTTCGCGGACGGCTGGCGGCATTGCGTGCCGCCGCAGAGCGGACGCGGCCAGAACCCCAGCGCGAGCTGGAGCATATCAGGTAATAGGAGTGAGTATTATCTTAAATTTAGCAGATTTAGTAAATGAAAAGAATCAGAGCAGCGAACTCTGGCAGGCGCAGCGTCAGGCGGACCGTGAGAATACGAACGCCATGCAGGACGCGGGTATTGTTCAGATCACCAGCGACCCGGACGCTTATTTGCGGTATCTGAATTGTCAGGCCGACAATCCGAGTTATAGCGCTGGCAATGTTGCGCTCGTTATGGTGCAGGATCAGGATGCAACCATTTTCGGAACAAAAGACCGCTGGAAAAGTCTGATGCGCAGCGTATCTCCAACCGAGGAAAAGAATGGCGTGAAAATTTACACCCGTTCCTCTTTTGGCAAAGGGTATGTACTGACGGACGTTTACGACGTGCGGCAGACAAGCGGGCGCGACCTGAAGCACACCGCATTGCAGCCGGACAGCAAGGAAATGACGGAAGCACTGAAAACGCTTCTGAATTACTCCGTTGTGCCGCTGGTGAGTGATGAGAGTATCCCCATGCCTGCGCTCTATGACCCCAACCAGATGAAAATGGCGGTCAATCCGAAGTATGGCGATGCGGAAGCGTTCGCAGGCATTGCCATTGAAATTGCGCACGTTCGTTTTCATGCCAAAGGCTATAATCAGAACTATTCGCGGGATGATTATGAGCTGGATGCGCAGAGCGTCGGCTATATGATCTGTCGTCGCTTTGGTGTTCCGTGTGAAGCGCCCGACGTATCAAATCTGGCGGCGTTCTATGACGGGTTTGACCCGCAGGATCGGCGTCAGGCGCTTGGACAGATTCAGGACATGGCGCAGAAGATTGGCGGCAGCATTGAACGTGCAATCACGCCGCAGGTTCGGTCCCGGAATATGAACCGCAGCGCACGTTAAAGAGGTTTGCTCCCCTCCGGGGGAATATCTTCCGCTGGCTGTCCGCAGTCAAGGCCGGTCGATGCTGACGCATCGACCGCAGAGCCAGCCAGTGTGCGCACTGGCTGGGCCTTGACAGCGGCCACCCGGCGGAAGTGTGGCAGCCAAGGGGAACAAACCAGAGAAGCCCGCTTGCGCGGGCTTCTCGATCATGGGGAGACGTGCGCGCCCGACCAGAAATGCGTCTCACCGTGAGATTTATTTTATGGAAAATGGAGGAATTGAACGCCTAT
>ERZ773225.3480-NODE-3480-length-14076-cov-5.173882_pt1 | contig 14076 bp, 18 predicted proteins | sample MGYA00580993_ERZ773225 | MGnify/ENA primary metagenome ERZ773225 (study PRJEB29015, sample SAMEA2737748) | human gut metagenome | biome: human gut; feature: human-associated habitat; material: faeces | place: China | collected 2012 ... | reverse complement strand
CCTTGCCAAGGTGGAGGTAGCGAGTTCGAGCCTCGTCGCCCGCTCCAAAAAATAACACCACGACATCGTCGTGGTGTTATTTTTTGCAATGGAGACCGGTTTCTCGAACTCGCTGCCTCCACCCATGCGCGAAGCGCATTTTGATCTGAGGTGAGCGCAGGGTTCCCGCGAAGTGAGGGACGAGCCTCATGTGCGGCGAAGGTTTGCTGTGCAAATGCGCTAAAGCTCTGCCGGTTCGGCGAACTGGAATTTTTATTTTTGGTGCCATGCCATTACATAGTCTTTTTCTCCAGTAGCTTCATCCAAACCGCTGTGCTGAATCTCAAATCCTTCTCTTTGATAAAAGGATATTGCCCGTGTATTTTTTTGATATACGTTCAAAAGTAATTTGCTCCGTTTGTCCTTTGCATAATTCAGCAGAACTTTACCTATACCCTGCGACTGCATTTCGTCAGAAACAAAAATACCCTCAACATATTCATCGTTTAGTCCTATAAACCCCTGTATTTCTTGATTGTGTTCATAGACATAGACGGTTGCCTGTAATAGCAGTTCTTTCACTAATTCAAAATTATTTTGCCAATATTGCGCGGGAATAAAATAATGTGCGGTTATATTGGTGTCCAACCATATATTTGCAACTTTATTTATATCTGCTTTTCGTAATTCTCTAATCATAACGGTGACTCTCCTGCAAACCACGATTTATCGAACGAAAGCATAGCACAAAAATACAAGCCTGTCCACCTGTTTTCCTCAAAGCGTCCGCGCACGGTGTATATTCTTTGCTCCTCGGCGCAAACTATCCTCTGCGCGAGGCCCGAACGTTCGCTTCGCGCGAATTTTGCAAGGAGGAATTTCTTCATGTCCGATCATACCAACAGCGGCTGCGCCTGCACCCCCAACAGAGCCATCAAATGCGAGGTCACTTCCTGCGCGAACCATTGCCAGAGTCAGTCCTACTGCGGTCTGAATGCCATTCAGGTCGGCACCCATGAGACCAATCCCACCATGGATCAGTGCACCGACTGCCAGAGCTTCCGCAAGAAGTAAGCAAAGAAGCGGCGCGGCCGCTTCTTACATAGGGAGTGGGGGACATGGAGAAGAAAACGAAGTACCGCCTCAGCGGCGTCGCCGCGGGGCTTACAAACGGTATTTTCGGCGGGGGCGGCGGCATTCCGCTGCTCGTGCTGCTGACGAAATGGGCGGGTGTGGAGGAAAAGAAGGCATTCGCCACCTGCGTGGCGGTCATTTTTCCGATGTGCGCGGTGTCGGCGGCGCTGTGGTATTGGCGCGCAGAGCTGTCCCTGACGGCGGCGCTGCCGTATCTCCTCGGCGGCTTTGCGGGCGGACTGGTCGGCGGGAAGCTGTTCAAAAAGGTGCCGAACCTCTGGCTGCGGCGCATTTTCGCGCTCTTTCTGCTCTATGGCGGCTGGCGCTATCTTTTCACGGGAGGCTGAGCGATGACGGACTGGCTTCTGCCCGCGCTCGCGGGCTTCGGCACGGGCATCCTCTCGGCGTGGGGCGTCGGTGGAGGGACGCTGCTGCTCCTGCTCATGACGCTCTTTCTCGGCGTCGACCAGACGCAGGCGCAGGGCATCAACCTCCTCTACTTCCTGCCGACGGCGGGAATGTCGCTCCTTGAGCACAGGAAAAACGGCTATCTCGACCGCGAGGTGATGCGCGCGGCGATCCCGCTCGGGACGCTCGCGGCGCTTGCCGCGGCGTGGGCGGCGACCTCGGTCGACATCACGGTATTCCGCAAGCCGTTCGGCGTTTTCCTGCTTTGGGCGGGCGCCAATATGCTGCTGCAAAAAAAGAAATGAGACAATGCCGAACGCATTGCCTCATTTTTCATACAAAGCAGGTCTGCACGAGCAGCATATAGAGCGCTGTGCCGGCGAACAGGCTCAAAAGCATATTCCTTTTCCACCGTTGCAGCGCGGCGGTCACGGCGATGGCGATCAGCTCCGGCAGTGCGTGGTACGAGGCGAACACCGCGTCCTTGAGGCAGTAGACGAGCAGCAGCCCGATGACCGCGAAGGGCAGGACGGCGCCGAGGTAACGGATGAACGCGGGCGGCTCGCGCCCCTCGGGGAAGATGAGAAAGGGGAGAAAACGCGTCGTCATCGTGCCGAGCACGACGGCCGCGATGGTGATCACGCTCTGCGTGACGGTCATGGTCATAGGGCGGGCTCCTCCTTTTTCTGCGATTTGCTGCTTACGAGGAAGCAGACGATGATGAGCGCCATCGCGGGCAGCATGAAGCCGTCGCTGCCGAACACGGCTAGACAAAGCGCCGCGCAGCCGAGGCCGGTGAGGGCGGGGCGGTGGTCCTTGGCCTCCTCCCATTGATTGACGAACATCACGGTGAACAGCGCCGTCATGACGAATTCGATGCCGGTGGTGTCAAAGTGCAGGACCGAGCCGAGCAGCGCGCCGAGCGTCGCGCCCGCGACCCAGTAGGTCTGGTTGAGCAGGGTGACGAAGAACATGAACCAGCCGCGGTCCACGCCCTCCGGCGGGGTGACGGTGCAGTTGATGGAGAAGGTCTCGTCGCACATGCCGAAGATCAGGTAGGGCTTTTTCCAGCCCATGCCCTTGTACTTTTCCAGCATGGAGATGCCGTAGAACAGATGCCGCGCATTGACCATCAGCGTCAGAAGAAAGGCGTGCAGCGGCGCGTAGGCCGAGAGCAGAAGCTCCACCGCGACGAACTCCATCGAGCCGGCGAAGATGAAGGCGCTCATGGCCATCGGGTAAAAGACGGAAAAGCCGCGGCTGCGCATCAGAAAGCCATAGGACATGGCGATGAACAAAAAGCCGATGCAGATGGGCAGGGAATAGGGCAGCGCGGCGCGGAATGCTTTCTTTTTCATGGGTGCTCCTTTGTGAAAATCCTACAAATGCGATAGGGAATAAGACGACGATGGCATTTTACGCCTGCGTAAAAATTTTGTCAAGCCATTCGTGCAATTTGACGAAAGAGAAGGGAGAAGTCTCATTTCTGAGACTTCTCCTTCTTGGCTTTCAGCTTGTTTTCGATGGCGCGCATCCCCTTGTAGCACACCGCCGAGACGACGGCAAGCAGGATCATCGCCGCGGAAAATTGCTTGTTCTTTTTCATGCTCTCCTCATTTTTTCGCTTCGAGTGTGACGGAAACGGTCAGGTATTCCCCGCCGCGGCAGACCTTGAGGATCATTTCCTCGCCTGCGGCGTGGCGGTGGCGCACGCGCAGCAGATCGTTGGAGGTCTCGACGCGCACGCCGTCGGCCTCGTAAATGAGGTCGTCCACCTCCAGTCCGGCCTTGTCGCCGGGACCGTTGAGATCGACCGTGTAAACACGGGCGGCCTGCTGCCCATCGGGCAGATAGGCAGGCGTGCGGTCAACCGAGATGCCGAGCACCGGCTCGCCCTGCACCTCGCCGCAGCGGAGGATGTCGTTGACGATGTAGGCGCTTGAGGCGATGGGAATGGCGAAGCCAAGCCCCTCGACGCTCGCGGTGGACCAGCGGTCCATGCCCATCTTCATCACGTTGATGCCGATGACCTGCCCATATCGGTTGATGAGCGGGCCGCCGGAGTTGCCGTTGTTGAGCGCGGCGTTGGTCTGGATGAGCGTCATGGTCACGCCGTCCACATCGACGTCGCGATTGATGGCGGACACGATGCCGTCGGTCAGCGTGCCGCGCAGCTCCACGCCGAGCGGGTTGCCGATGGCGTAGACCGGGTCGCCGACGCTCAGAGCGTCGGAGTCGCCGAACTCCGCGGCGGGAAGCCCCTGTGCCGCGCGGCCGTCGGTGTCCTGCGCCTTGATGACGGCAAGATCCTGCTCCGCATCGTAGCCGACGAGGGCGGCGTCGAAGATCGAGCCGTCCGCAAGGGCGACGTAGCAGCTCGTGCCGCCGGCAATGACGTGCGCGTTGGTGATGATGTAGCCGTCCTCCGTCAGGATGACGCCGGTGCCGACGGACGCGCCGCGCGGCAGCTCGGTCACCACCGTGACGGTGGAGGGATTGACCCTCCGGTAGATCTCCTGAATGGTCAGCGCGTCGCCGTGACCGTCCGCGTAGACAAGGCGTACGCCGTCGTCCGCCGATATGACCGGCAGCTCCGGCTCGGCGCTCTCGTCAAGCTCGCCATAGTAATAATAGTAGTCGGGATCGTCATAGTAGTCGCCGTGATCGCCGCCGTAGAAGCGGTCCGGCAGCAGGCCGAACCACCAGGCGGCGTACAGCCCACCGGCGAGAACGAGGACCGCGGCCAGACAGATAAGGAAAATTTTCAGCCCACGGTGTCCCTTGCGGCGCGTTTTGGCGGGCGGCTCCTGCGCGGCGGTTTCCGGCTTTCTGCCGGGCAGCGGGCGGTCCTGCACATAGTAAGCAACGTAGGGCTTCGGCTCGGCGACATACTCGAGCGTGACCTCATTGGGCTCGCGCTGCGGAATGAAGTTGTCAGACGGATACTGCTCCATGTAAAAGCTCCTGTGTTACGGCTGTGGGGCAAGCGAATTGGCGAGCGAGAGCGTGAAGGCGAAGGTCGTCAGGCCGTTTTCGCTCGTGACGGCGATGTGCTCGTGGTGCTGCTCCAAAATGGTCTTGACGATGTAGAGCCCGAGGCCCACGCCGTCCTTATCCTCGCTGCGGGACTTGTCGCTCTTGTGGAAGCGCTCGAAGAGCAGCGGGATCTCCTCGGCGGGGATGGTGTCGCCCTCGTTGCGCACGGAGACGACGGCCCTGCCGTTCGTCACCGCGAGACCGAGGTAGAGCGTCGAGCCCGCGCGGGCGAACTTTGTCGCGTTCTCCAGCAGGTTGTAGATGACCTGCGTGATGAGGTCGTTGTCGCCGAGCACGGTGACCGGCTCGTCGGGGATGTCGGCCTCCACGTCCAATCCACGGTCGGTGATCTTCTTTTCCATTGAAATAAGCACCCGCCGCATACTCTCGCACACGTCGAAGGGCGCCTTGCTGCGCATCACGTCGCGCGACTGAAGCTGCGAGACCTCGAGCATCCGACGCACGAGACGGCTCAGCCGCCGGCTCTCGTCGGAGATGATGTGCAGATATTCCTTCTCCTTCTCCGGCGGGATGGTCCCGTCGAGGATGCCGTCGGTGTAGCCTGCGATGCTCGTCATCGGCGTTTTCAGCTCATGCGAGATGTTCGCGATGAACTCGCGGCGCTGGCGCTCAGTCTCCTGCAAAGAGTCCGCCATCGCGTTGAAGGCGCTTGCCAGCTCGCCGATCTCGCCCGCGCCGTAGTCGTGCATCCGGGTGTCGAAATTGCCCTCGGCAAAGGCGCGCGTAGCAGCCGCCATCTCACGGATGGGGCGCGACTGACGCATACTCACCCACGCCGAAGCGACGAAGGAGAGCAGCAGCACGATGACGCTCGTCATCAGGAACATGGCGAAAAACGCGCGCCACATCGTCGTCAGCCGGCCTGTCTCGGTCACGGCGAACACCGCGCCGACCGTCCAGATGTCGGACTCGATCGGCACGCCGACAACGAAGCGCTTGCTCTCGTAGATGCCGCCGAGCGTCGTGCGCGCGCTGTAACGCTCGCCGGAGAGCGCAGTCTCCATCACGTCGGACGGCACGGTGAGCACATGGTCGACCAGATTTTCGTCCGTCGTCAGCAGGACGCTGCCCTCGGTGCTGCACACGAGGAAGTCCACGTCGGTCATCGACGCGGCAACGCCCGCCATCTCGCGCATATCGCGCACATCGCCGCTCGAGGCGTAGGACGCGACCAGCCGCGCGACAACGCTTGCCTTCTGCGCCATCTCGTCGCTGCGCTCATCCGCCGCGTAGGCGTAGCTGAGCGCGAAGAACGACGCGCCGAGCAGCGCGAGCGTCAGCATGACGATGCTCGCGGTCAGGGCGAAATTCTGCCAGTAGATCGTCCGGAACTTCTGCGGAAGTTCCCATCTCTTGCCCTTCATTACTTCTTCACTTCAAACTTGTAGCCCACGCCCCAGACGGTCTTGAGCTCCCATTGGTCGGAGACGTTCTCCACCTTTTCGCGCAGACGCTTGATGTGAACGTCCACGGTGCGGCTGTCGCCGAAGTAGTCGAAGCCCCACACCTCGTCGAGCAGCTGATTGCGCGTGTAGACGCGGTTGGGCGTTGCGGCCAGATGATAGAGCAGCTCCAGCTCCTTGGGCGGTGTGTCGATCTTCTTGCCGTCCACGATCAGCTCGTAGGAGTCAAGGTCGATGATGAGCTTATCGAACACGAGACGCTTTTTCGTGTCCTCGGGGATCTCCGTGCGGCGGAGCACGGCGTTGATGCGCGCGATGAGCTCCTTCATCTCAAAGGGCTTGACGAGGTAATCGTCCGCGCCCATCTCGAGACCGTGGATGCGGTCGTTGACCTCTCCCTTGGCGGTGAGCATGATGATGGGGCACTTCGAGGTCTCGCGGATCTTGGCGCACACGCCCCAGCCGTCGAGCACGGGCAGCATCACGTCAAGCAGCACGAGGTCAGGCTCTCTGGCCTTGAATTCCTCCACAGCCTTGCCGCCGTCCGCGGCGATGCGGACCTCAAAGCCCTCCTTTTCAAGATACATCCGAATGAGGTCGGAAATGTTGTTGTCGTCTTCTACCACAAGGATGTTGCGCGCCATGGCAGATCCCTCCGTTTATCAGTTATCTTTGGAATGTTCTTATTATAATCGGTTTTCCGCGCTTTTCCTGAACATTTTGTAAAGGTTTGATCAGGCCGTGACCTCGTTCAGCGCCGCGATCGTGCAGTTCTCCGCACGCAGGCGGCTGAGCGCCGTGCCGAGCGCGGAGGACACCCCGCTCTCCGCGCCGAGGTAGAGCCGCACGCTGGTGGAGCGGCCGGCCCATTTGAGCGCGGTGTCCGCCCAGTGTGTGCCGCTGCGCGTAAAGTCGGACGTGTTGATCGTGATGGGACAGTAGCCCGCCCCGACGACCGCCGCGCGCAGCGTCTTGTCCGCGCTTTCGAGATAGACGAGCCGCGTGCGCAGGCTTGCGGCGCGCCACAGCGCGTCGTTGCCCCGTTCGATCTGCGCGAGAGCCTCCGCCGCGGTCGCCGCGTCGATGCGCAGCGCGACGGCATTGCCCGTCGCGGCGGCACGGCGCACCCCGTCGCCCGCACTTTCCGGCAGCTCGGGCGTGAGGAGCAGCGTCGCATGGCTCTGATAATTTTCAAGCGTGGAGAGAAGCTGCGTGAGCATGAACCCGTTTGCTGCAGGCAGCAGCAGATAGACGGTCAGATCGTCGCGGCGCACAGGCGTTTCGACCTGCGCGGGCGTTTCGTTTTCCTGCTCGGCGGCAGCGTGCGCGCGCTCGTACTGCGCGTAGCGCTTCTGAATGGGGTCGGTCGCCGCGTCGATGAAGTATTCGTCCGAAAGCACGGCGTTGTCGTCGCGGATGCGCAGCAGATAGCCGTAGGCGATCTTCGTGCTGGAATATTTGAGGTCAAACATCTTGGCGAGCGCCGTGATGGGGAAGAACACCATGCCGCTGCGAACGATGGGCGAGCCGGTGTATTGCTCGCCGGTGCGGTTGTTCTCCATCGTGCCGGCGGTCAGGTCACAGTAGAGCACGCGCTGCCCTTTGTAGAGGATGGCGACGGACTTTTCCTGGTTGTACGAGTAGCGGATGCCGAGGTCGTCCGGTCCGTCCACCGTCACACCGGCGACATAGAGAAGACCGTTCTGCCAGAACGGCATCGTTTCGTCGCTCAGGTCGCACATACGGTCGTTCACGGCGGTGAAGTACAGCGTCGGCGCGGCGGAGGCGCGCGGCGGCAGCAGCGTACAGAGCATCAGCACGCTGAGCAGCAGGCTCAGCAGCCGTTTTCCTCGCGTCATCTACCGCACCTCCCATGACTCAATAATCTTCTATATTATAGTATAACAAATCCGCGCGGCCTTTGCAATCCCTTATCCCGCCCACTGTACGACCTGCGCGCCGGTAAAGTAGTGCTCTAAGATCTCCTCGCAGGAATAGCCCTCCTTCGCCATTGCGTTCGCGCCGTACTGGCTCATGCCGACGCCGTGACCGCAGCCGGTGACGTGGAAGGTCAGCGTGTCGCCGCTGACCTCGACCGTGAAGGACGGCGAGCGCAGGCCGAGGATGGTGCGCAGCTCGTTGCCGCGCACCGTCACGCCGCCGACGCGCAGCGTGGAGACGAAGCCCGCGTCGTTGCGCGTGATGTCCGTGAGGAAGCTGCCCGCGTCCCCGTTGAGCTTTGCCGCAGGGTAGACCGCAAGAAAGCGGTCGCGGAATTCCTGCGCGGTAAAGGTCACGACGGAGTAGTAATTCGGCACGAGGGAATCGTCCTCGGGACTGTCCACGCTCTGAAGATAGGGCAGGTCGGTCTGCCAGACCTCGCCTGCGCCCTGCGTGTGTCCGGCGGCGGAGGAGAAAAAGACTGCCAGCACCGGTTCGCCGTCGTAGACGATCACCTCGCCGTCCGTCTCTGCTACGGCCCGCGCGAGCTTTTCCTCGTAGTAGAGCGCTCCAGCGCCCCATCCGGCCGCCGCGTCCTCAGCGGTCTCGTAGGCCTTGCAGCAGGTGATGTCGTCGCAGGCGTCCGCGTCGGGATGGCGCGCAATGGCGCCCTGCGCCATCTTGTGCAGTGTGTAGGTCCGCGCGGCGACCGCCTGCGCCTTGAGCGCCTCAAGCTCGAACGAGGCGGGCATCTCCGCGCGCAGCACGCCGAGCAGGTATTCGTCCATCGTCATCTCCTCGACCGCGCCGCCGTGCAGCACGCGCAGCGTGCGCGTATGGTCGGGCACCGCGGCATCGGGACGCCGCACCTCGCCGGACGGCTCCGGCTCGTCCGACGCTTGCCGCGCGGGCGCGAAGCGCCACGCGAGGAGAAAGAGAAGGGCGATCAGCAATAGGCTGATGCGCAGGGCGTTTTTCATGTTGAAGCTCCTCCTTTGCAGGCTGTTTCTCATTTACTATATGAGGGGCTGTCCCAAGGATAGACCGCGGCGCGAAATGCGTGGACAAATCGCCTCCGCCGTGCTACAATAGCGTCGATCGGATATTTTACCGGAAAGGACGATGCCCTGTATGAAGACCTCCGACCGCCTTGCGACGATCCTTTTTCTCCTTGCCGCGCCCGCCGCGCGGTTTTTGGAGCTGAAAAACAATTATGACCCGGCCGGTCTGCCGACCGGCGGCTTCCCGTACCTGCCCGCCGTGCTGGCCGCGGCGGCGGTCGTGTTCCTGCTTTCGGCGCGCGGACTGCCCGCGCGGGACGCGGTCACGGCGGACTTCGGCGGTATTTTCCGCTTTGACGGTCAGCTCACGCTGACCGCTGCGGTCCTGGGCGGCTTTCTGCTGCTGGCCGCCGCGGCGCTGCGGCTCGTGAGCGGGGGAATGGCGGGATTGGAGCTGATCCTTTCCGTGTTCCTCGCCTGCTCCGGCGCGGCGCTGCTCTACGCGCTCATCGCCCAGCGGCGCTCCGGTGCGTTTGCGCCGACCGCGCTGCTCGTGCCGGTGTGCTTCCTCGTCGTGCAGCTCATCGTCACCTACCGCGCCAACGCGCGCGACAGCGTGCTGGGGCATTTCTATGTGGAGCTTCTGCTGCTCGCGGCGCTCTGCCTCGCCTCTCTCTATCTCGCGGCGTTCGCCTATCGCTGCGGCGCTCCGCGCAGCTTTGCGCCCGCCGCGCATCTGGCGCTCACGCTGGCGGCGGCCTGCTGCGTGGATATGGCGCTCGCGCGCCGGCTCGACGGTCTTGCCGCCTGCCTCGGCGCGGCGCTGCTGCTCCTTGCCTATCTGGAGGCGGCAGGGGATTTCGAGGGGTAACAACGGAACCATGCCAAAAACGGAAAAACGGCTGCTCTCGCAGCCGTTTTTCCTATTGATTGGAAGATTGGATGAAAAGAAGCTATTGTCTCTTGCAAGTATTAAGATAACGGCTGAGTTTTAATAAAGTTCGGGTCAGTTGTTACAAAAGTATTAAATCGAATAAAAATTATGGTAACTTGTCCGCCCGTATGCCGCGGAAGAAATTCTCCAGCACTGCGCGGCACTCGTCCGCGAGGATGCCGCCGACGAGCGCGGGGGTGAGCGCGAACGGCTCCATGTAGAGATTCAGCACGCCGCCGCAGGCGCCCATCGCGCGGTCGCGCGCGCCGTAGTAGACGCGCGGGATGCGGGCGTTGAGGATCGCGCCGGCGCACATCGGACAGGGCTCGAGCGTGACATAGAGCGTGCAGTCGTCCAGCCGCCACGAGCCGACCGTCTCATTCGCCATCGCGATGGCTTCCATCTCGGCGTGCGAGGCGGTGGACTGCTTCTCCTCACGGCGGTTGCGCCCGCGGCCGACGATCTCTCCGCCGCGCACGATCACGCAGCCGACCGGCACTTCGCCGTCGGCCGCCGCCTCGTGCGCGAGCGCGAGCGCTGCGCGCATATAGTCCTCGCGCTCCACAGGCGCTCTCCCCTTTCAAAAAACCGGCGCTGTCATCGTTAACAGCGCCGGAAACACGTTTTGGACGAAAAACCGATCAGGCCAGAGCCGCCGTGATGATGGACATCTGGTAGACTTCCTCGGCGTCGCAGCCGCGGGACAGGTCGTTGATCGGGGCGTTCAGGCCCTGCAGGATCGGGCCGTAGGCCGCGAAGCCGCCGAGGCGCTGCGCGATCTTATAGCCGATATTGCCGGCTTCGATGCACGGGAAGATGAAGGTGTTGGCGTGGCCCGCGACCGGAGAGCCGGGGAACTTCAGCTGGCCGACGACCGGGGAAACGGCCGCGTCGAACTGCATCTCGCCGTCGAGCTTCAGCTCGGGCGCGAGCTCCTTGGCGATGACGGTAGCGTCGTGGCTGAGCGCGACCGTGCCGCCCTTGCCGGAGCCCTTGGTGGAGAAGCTCAGCATGGCGACCTTCGGGTCGATGCCGAAAGTCTTGGCGGTCTTGGCGGTCTCGATGGCGACCTCGGCCAGCTTCTGCGCGGCAGAGAACGTAACCTCGCCGGTGGCCTTGTCGACGGTGTCCTGATAGTCGATGTTGATGGCGCAGTCGCCCATGGCGAGCATCTCGTCGCCGCGGACCATGATGAAGCAGGAGCTCACGAGGTGGGCGCCCTTCTTGGTCTTGATGAGCTGCAGCGCCGGACGGACGGTGTCCGCGGTGGAGTAGGTCGCACCGCCGAGCAGCGCGTCGGCCACGCCCATCTTCACGAGCATCGTGCCGAAGTAGTTGCCCTTCTGCAGGTTGGCGCAGACTTCTTCCATGGTCATCTTGCCCTTGCGCAGGTCAAACATGCACTGGGCCATCTCGTCCATCTTGTCGTAGTTGGCGGGGTCGATGATCTCGAGACCCTCGATGTCGAAGCTGCCGGCCTTGGCCGCAGCCTTCACGTCATCGACGTTGCCGACGAGGATCGGCGTCAGGAAGCCGCCCTGCTTCAGGCGGGCAGCGGACTCGAGGATGCGGGCGTCGGTGCCCTCGGTGTAGACGATCTTGCGCGGATTGGCTTTGAGAACTTCAACCAGATTTTCAAACATGGTGTTTTCCTCCAATATGTTCATCTATTTTCTGTTTGCTGTGAACATGGTTTCACAAGTAAATAGTGTAACACCCCCTTCGACGTTTTTCAAGTCTTGCGCGCGATTTTATCAAGAGGCTGTTGCCGTTTGGGCGTGGGCGTGGTAAAATACAGTCCGTTATCATGAATGTTACAGGAGGTGCGGCATGGAACGCAATTTTGCTGCCGTCATGTCGGAGCTGCGCCACGCGCGCGGGCTGTCCCAGCGCAAGGTCGCGGCCGATCTGAAGATCAGCCAGGCGCTGCTGTCCCACTATGAAAACGGCGCGCGCGAGCCGGGGCTGGCGTTCGTGTGCCGGGCGTGCGATTACTACGGCGTGAGCGCGGACTTTCTGCTCGGCCGCGCGCCGAGCCCGACGTGCACGCCCGAGCAGCTCGAGGCGCTGCGCGTGCTCGTGCAGGACGTGCGCACCGCCGCCGACCGCGCCGAGGCCGCACTGGAGGAGATTGCCCTATGATCCCACAAGAAGACATCCGCAATTTTTCGATCATCGCACACATCGACCACGGCAAGTCCACGTTGTCCGACCGGCTCATCGAGCTGTGCGGCGCCGTGGATCAGCGCGAGATGGAGCCGCAGCTGCTCGACAACATGGACCTCGAGCGCGAGCGCGGCATCACGATCAAGGCGCGCGCCGTCGGCCTGACGTATCACCGCGGCGGCAAGACCTACACGCTCAACCTCATCGACACGCCGGGCCATGTGGACTTCAACTACGAGGTCAGCCGCTCGCTCGCCGCGTGCGAGGGCGCCGTGCTGATCGTGGACGCCTCGCAGGGCGTGGAGGCGCAGACGCTCGCCAACACCTACCTGGCGCTCGAGCACGATCTCGAGATCCTGCCGGTCATCAACAAGATCGACCTGCCGGCCGCCGACCCCCAGCGCACCAAGACCGAGATCGAGGACATCATCGGCATCCCGGCCATGGACGCGCCGGAGATCTCGGCCAAGCAGGGCATCAACATCCAGGCCGTGCTCGACGACATCGTTGACCACGTCCCCGCCCCGAAGGGCGACCCGAACGCCCCGCTGCAGGCGCTCGTATTCGACAGCCAGTATGACAGCTACCGCGGCGTCATCGTGCTCATGCGCATCGTGGCCGGCACGCTCCGGCGCGGCATGGAGGTGACGATGATGTCCACCGGCGCGTCGTACAAGGTGCTGGAGGTCGGCCACCTGCGGCCCATCGGTCTCGACCCGTGCGACGAGCTCGGCTGCGGCGACGTGGGCTACTTCACGGCGAGCATCAAGAACGTGGAGGACACGCGCGTGGGCGACACCGTGACCGAAACGGCCCGCCCCGCCGCTGAGCCGCTGCCCGGCTACCGCCCGGCGCGGTCGATGGTCTACTGCGGCATTTACACCGAGGACGGCTCGAAGTACCCCGATCTGCGCGACGCGCTCGAAAAGCTCAAGCTCAACGACGCCTCGCTCTCGTTCGAGCCGGAGTCGTCGGTCGCGCTCGGCTTCGGCTTCCGGTGCGGCTTTCTCGGTATGCTGCACATGGAGATCATTCAGGAGCGGCTCGAGCGCGAGTTTGACCTTGACCTCATCACGACGCTGCCGAGCGTCATCTACCGCATCACAAAGACCGACGGCACGGTGCTCATGATCGACAACCCGCACGACTACCCGAACCCCGCGTCCATCGAGGTCGCGGAGGAGCCGTTCGTGAACGTGTCGATCATCACGCCGCAGGAATTCGTCGGCAACATCATGCCGCTGTGCCAGGATCTGCGCGGCGAGTACAAAAATATGCAGTATCTCGACAGCCGGCTCGTGGAGCTGCACTACGAGATGCCGCTCAACGAGATCGTCTACAACTTCTTCGACACGCTCAAGGCGCGCACGAAGGGGTACGCCTCGCTCGACTATGAATTTTCCAGCTACCACCCGAGCGAGCTCGTGAAAGTGGACATGCTGCTCAACGGCGACCAGGTCGACGCGCTGAGCTTCATCGCCCACAAGGACAAGGCCTACGGCCGGGCGCGCAAGCTGTGCGAAAAGCTCAAGGAGAACATCCCGCGGCAGCTGTTCGAGATCCCGGTGCAGGCCGCGATTGGCGGCAAGATCATCGCGCGCGAGACCGTCAAGGCCCTGCGCAAGGACGTGCTCGCCAAGTGCTACGGCGGCGACATCACGCGCAAGAAGAAGCTGCTCGAAAAGCAAAAGGAAGGCAAGAAGAAAATGCGCCAGCTCGGCACGGTCCAGATCCCCACGGAGGCATTTCTCGCCGTGCTCAAGCTCGATGAATAAGGAGGAAGCAAAGCATGCTCGAATTCCGGTTTGACACCCAGCTGCTCATCGAGGGCCACGGCCTCGACGAGGACGCCATCCACGATTACATTCAGCAGAACATCGCGGGCGACTGCCTGCTGGCCGTTGGCGACGAGGATCTCATCAAGATCCACTTCCATACGAACACGCCCTGGAAGGTGCTCGAATACTGCGCGGGCCTGGGCGACATTCACGACGTCGTCATCGAAAACATGGAGCGTCAGGAAAACGGCCTGCACGGCTGATCTTCCGGACGC
>ERZ773225.3470-NODE-3470-length-14105-cov-14.568754_pt1 | contig 14105 bp, 10 predicted proteins | sample MGYA00580993_ERZ773225 | MGnify/ENA primary metagenome ERZ773225 (study PRJEB29015, sample SAMEA2737748) | human gut metagenome | biome: human gut; feature: human-associated habitat; material: faeces | place: China | collected 2012 ... | reverse complement strand
GGGGGCTGAAGAGGGTGCAAGTCTGGACTTCAGCCCCCTCTGGACTCCCCCCGCCTCTTCCATTTCTTGCGGGAAAGAGCGGCGGCGGCTGTCCGGCTTGTCGGCACTTCCCTTGCGCTGTTTTTCGTGTGGAAAATACAAAATTCGCACTTGTTTGCGCAAAAAGAGACAGCGGCACAGGTACACACGCATTTTCCCGCCTTTTCGCTGTCCTCTGCATTTTGCGGCAGCGGTTTTGCGGAATCGTATGGTTAATACTGCGTCGTGACCCCGTCCAGGCAGCGCCAGTACGCCTGATTCGCTTCCAGCGTCACGCCGTCCTTGGCGAACAGCTCATCCACCGTCAGCAGCATGAAGCCGCGCTCCTCCAGCTTCGGGATGAACATCTCCGTCGCCTTGGCGGAGTTGATTTTCATGTCGTGCATGAGGATGATGCCGCCATCCTTGGTGCTGGCGGCTATGGTGTTGGCGGTGCGGTAGGCATCGGGGCCCTGATCGCTGCCGCTCCAGTCCTGCGCTTCCGCCGTCCACTGAATCAGCGGCCAGCCGACGCCGTAGCTGCCCATGCGCTGCCACTGTCCACCGGGCGCGCGGGCATACGCCGGGGCAATGCCGATGGCGGCGATATGCGCGCGGTTAACCTTGTCGTACATGGTGCGGAACTTGCCGCCCTGCTCCTGATTCGCGTACAGGTGCTCGTAGAAGTGCGTCGCAATCGCGTGCCCCTCGTCATGCTCCTGCCGCGCCAGATAGGCGAAGTCGCTGACGCGGCTGCCGACAAGGAAGAACGTCGCGCGCGCGCCGGTTTTCATCAGCGCATCCAGCACATGCGGCGTAATCCACTGGTTCGGGCCGTCGTCATACGTCAGCGCGCAGAAGCGGTACAGGCTCGCGTTATCCGTCTGCCGCTGCGCTTCTTCGGTCATGTACGCGCGAATCTGCGGATAGTACAGCGTCGCCTGCATCAGCTGCGGATGATTTTCATAAACCGACGGCAGCGGAATGACCAGCGACATGCCGTAGAGCATGAAATCCGCCTGAGCGAGATTTTCGCAGAGCGCCTCGACCGCCGCCGCATCGGGCGTTTCGTCCGGATAATAGGCGTTTGCCGCGTCGCGCACCGCTTGTTCCAGCAGCGTCCACGCGGGCGAATCCGCCGGGAAAATGTCGGCAAGCGTGATTCGCTGCCCGGTCAGCATATCGTAGGTGCGCGTGGTGAACCGCACCTGCTGAATCTGCCGATGGTACTCCAGCCGCGCCTGCACCATGAAGCTCATCCAGCTCATTCCCGTCCGGCTGTGGAGGATGCGCACGGTGAGCGCGCTGTTCTGCGTGCGCTCCCTGCCCGGCTTTTGGAGCAGGGGCGACAGTTCCGCCGCGTAGTCATCCGCCAGCGCGTTCAGCTCGGCATCCACCGTGCCCAGCGCGGTTGTGATGTGCCACACGCTGATGGACGCGCCGTTTTGCGCGGTGGATTTCTGTTCGGCCATCGTCACCTGATGGCAGGGCTGAATCGGCGTGCCGTCCGTTTCGGCGGATGCGACCGTCACCATACACAACGAAAGAAGCAGGCAAATCCATCCCAGAAGCAGTCGCTTTTTTCCTTTTTTCATGGGCGGATGCCCTCCTTTCGCGCAGTGTTATACTATTTCCAGATAAGAATGCGCCAAGATGTGCCGCGAATTTTTCATTCTGGCTAACGTGAATGAAACGCAGCGTAGCAGCGCTACGCTAAGTGGAATGAACGGACGCCAGAAGGGAAAAGGCGCAAGCAGATGGCGCAGTTGAATCTGGAAATAGTATTACCCCTCCGCGTCCGTCAGCCCCGTCAAGCCCTCCTGCGTGCGCAGGTTGACGTAGCTGTTAAACACCTGCTCCACCTTCTGCGGATTCTCCTCGACCACGAACGTCATGCCGCCGTCGTCCGTCGGCTCGATGCGCGTCACCAGCACCTGCTCCTCGCCGTCGGGGTTGTCCTCCATCTCCAGCAGCACGGCATATTCGATGTCGTCCAGCGGAATCACCGCGCCGAAGCGGAAGCGCATCACCGTGCCGTCAGGGGCGGTCAGCTCAATCAGCGGTTCGCCCATTGCTTCCAGTTTGCTGCCCTCGTCGTTATTCGTCATCGCCGCTGCCCTCGTTCACCAGCTGGAGAAATTTGTCGAACACCGCCTGCTGAACGGCCTCATCTTCCACCTGAATATAGCTTTCCGTGCCGTCTTCTTCCTGCGCGACCTGCATGATGAACACCTCGCACTGCCCGTCCTCCGGCGCATCCGCCTCGGAGAGCGCAATGTACAGTTCGCCCTCATGCTCGATCGTCGCCAGATGCTGGAAGCGAATCGGCGCGCCCGTCTCGTCGTCAATCAGTTCAATGATGTTGTCCTGTTCTTCCATTTTCGCTGCCTCCTGTTGCTGCTGGTTGCGGCAGGTGTCCAGATACTGCTGCAAAATCACCGCCGCCGCTACCTTGTCCACATTGTGCTTGCGCTCCGCCCGGTGCATGTTGCCCTCGATGAGCGCGTTCGTCGCGGTCACGGTCGTCAGGCGTTCATCCTGATAGACGACCGAAAGCCCCGCTTTTTCCAGCTGTTCGCAAAACGCTTTGACCTTTTCGGACTGGAAGCCCGCCGTGCCGTCCATATTCAGCGGCCAGCCGGAAAGCACCTGCGTCGTGTCGTAGCGCTGGCAGATTTCCACCACCTTGCGCACGTCCGGCCCGTAGCCGACGCGGTAGATGGTGTCGATGGGCGTGGCAATCAGGCGCGATGCGTCTGAAACCGCCACGCCGATGCGCGCGTCGCCGATGTCCAGCGCGATAATCCGTTCGTTCATGTTTCTTTACTCCGCGTACTTTTCTGCGCCCTTGCCCGCCACCGCCAGGCACGGCTCGGCGGTCAGCACCTTGTGCGCCACGTCCATCACCATTTCCGGCGTCACGGCTTCGATGGCGGCAATCGTCTTTTGGTGGTCGGTCGGATGGCCGTTAAGCAGCGTCGAGCGCCCCATCGCCTGCATCCGGCTGCCGGAGCTTTCCAGCCCCATCAAATAGCCCGACCGAAGCTGCGTTTTGCTGTCGCGGAACTCCTTGTCCGTCATGCCGTCCTTCAGGAAACGCTTGAGTTCGCTGTCGATTTCCTCCAGCACCTTATCGCCGTTTTTCGGGCTGATGCCGGCGTAAATGCCGTATGTGCCGATGCCCTGATACGAGTTCGGGTAGGTGTAGATGGAGTACGCCATGCCCAGTTCTTCGCGGATGCGCTGGAACAGGCGGGAGGACATCGCGCCGCCCAGCACGTTGTTCATCACCGCGACGGCATACACGTCGTCCGTGCCGTACGCGAATCCCGGATAGCCAAGGCAGATGTGCAGCTGCTCGGTGTCCTTTTCCTTCACAACGCGCCGTCCGATCAAAACCTGCTGTTTCGGCACAACGAGTGCGCTTTCGCCGCTCTGCCAAGTGCCGAAGTATTTTTCCATCAGCGCCTGCACCTGCGCGGGCTCATAGTTGCCCGCCAGCGCCACCACCGTTTCTCTCGGCAGGTAGTGCTTGTTCTTATAGTCCATCAAGTTGGCGCGGGTGTACACCGCGACCTGTTCCGCCGGCCCCAGAATCGGCTGCCCCAGCGACTGCGTGCCAAACTGCGCCTTCGCCAGCAGGTCATGCACCAAATCTTCGGGCGAATCCTCGTCCATCGAGATTTCTTCCAGCACGACGCCGCGTTCCTTGTCCAGCTCCTTCTCGTCCATCGTCGCGTTCATCACCATGTCGGCGATGATGTCGATGGCGAGCTCGATGTCCTCGTCGATGACCTTGGCGTAGCAGCAGGTGCAGTCCTTGCCCGTGAAGGCGTTCAGCTGCCCGCCAACCGCGTCCATTTCCTCGGCAATCTGCCGGACGGTGCGCTTCGTCGTTCCCTTGAAAATCATGTGCTCAATGAAGTGGGAGAGGCCGTTTTCTTCCGGCGTTTCCATCATCGAACCCACATGCATCCACGCGCCGATAGACACCGACCGCAGATGCGGCAGGCGTTCCCCCAGCACACGCAGGCCATTGGGCAGCACCCATTCATCACGCATACATTCATCAGCTCCCGCTACGTTTTTCAGTATGCTATCCATTTGATTCCTTTCTGATGCACAATTGCATCGTTTCGTACGATTCCCCCGAAAAAGCAGAAAATTCGCAAAAGCCCGATGCAATCGCAGGGACTTTTGCGAATTTCTTCATATTATTTCATTCTGATTCCGCATAAAGGGGCATCCCTCTAAATTTAACTTTCGATAAAGTTCAAGTAAGAGAGTGTGCATCCGAAGGGGTCAAGGGGGCGATCGGAAAGCCCCCTTGCGCGCCCGCAGGCGCGTCTCCCTGCAACAAAAGCGACCTTTTATGCAGAAAATTCAACCAAATCAGCAATCAACCACTGAAAGGTTGTCGGAAACGCGATTAGTTCCGACCATCCCGACGCGGAGGACGCGCACGGAAGCCTTCCGCACGACGCGGGGCAGCCGCGGCGGTGTTGTCGTAGGTGATGTCGTTGCGCACGAGGTTCACACGACCCTGCGCGTCGATTTCCGCGACCTTCACTTCCAGCGTGTCGCCAATCTTCACGACGTCCTCGACCTTCTCCACGCGGTGGTTCGCCAGCTTGGAGATGTGAATCATGCCGTCCTTGCCGGGCAGCAGCTCGACAAACGCGCCGAAGTTCATGATGCGCACGACCTTGCCCGTGTACACCTCGCCAACCTCGATGTCCTTCGCGATGCCCTCGATGATGCGGCGCGTCTTGTCGGCTGCTTCCGCGTCGGGGGTGGAGATGAACACGCGGCCGTCGTCCTCGATGTCAATCTTCACGCCGGTTTCGGCAATAATCTTGTTGATCATCTTGCCGCCGGGTCCGATAACCTCGCGAATCTTCTCCGGATTGATGGTGAAGCGGACAATCTTGGGCGCGTACTTGCTCAGTTCCTTGCGCGGCTCGCCGATGCAGCTGAGCATCTTTTCGAGGATAAACAGGCGTCCCTTGAGCGCCTGCGCCAGCGCGGTTTCGAGAATCGTGCGGTCAATGCCCGCAATCTTGATGTCCATCTGGATGGCGGTGATGCCGTTCATGGAACCAGCGACCTTGAAGTCCATGTCGCCCAGGAAGTCTTCCAGGCCCTGAATGTCGGTCAGGACAGCCACCTTGCCGGACTCCACGTCCTTAATCAAGCCCATCGCGACGCCCGCGACCGGCGCGTGAATCGGCACGCCCGCGTCCATCAGGGACAGGGTGGAACCGCACACGGACGCCATGGAAGACGAGCCGTTGGAGGACAGGATTTCGCTCACCAGGCGCATTGCGTAGGGGAACTCTTCCTCAGAGGGGATGACGGGCAGCAGTGCGCGCTCCGCCAGTGCGCCGTGGCCGATTTCGCGGCGACCGGGGCTCTTGAGGCGGCCCGCTTCGCCCGTGGCGTACGGCGGCATATTGTAGTGGTGGATGTAGCGCTTGAAGTCCTCGCTGGACAGGCCATCCAGCACCTGACCCTCGCTGGTAGAGCCCAGCGTGGTCACGGTCAGCGCCTGCGTCTGACCACGGGTGAACACGGCAGAGCCATGCACGCGCGGCAGCACGCCCACTTCGCACCAAATCGGGCGGATTTCCGTCACGCCGCGGCCATCGGGACGAATGCCCTGCTCGATAATCTTCTTGCGCATGACTTCCTTGTTCAGGTAGTACAGCGCATCGGCGATTTCGGCTTCGCGCTCCGGGAACTGCTCCGCCAGCGCTTCGATGGTTTCCTGCTTCACCTGCGCTTCACGCGCCTGACGCTCCTGACGGTTGAAGGTGTCGAACACCCACACGCACTTGTCGTAGGCGAATTCACGCACGGCCTGCTTCACGTCGTCGCCAGTCACGTTCAGCGGCACTTCGACCTTTTCCTTGCCGATTTCCGCCACAATCTTGTCCTGGAACTCGACGAGCTGCTTGATGTACTCGTGGCCGAACATGATGGCGTCGAGCATCGCCGTTTCGCTGACCTCGTTCGCGCCCGCTTCCACCATCATGATGGCGTCCTTCGTGCCGGCGAGGTAAACGTGCATATCACTCTTTGCGCGCTGCTCTTCATCAGGGTTGATGACGTACTGCCCGTCTACGCGGCCGACAACCACCGCGCCCGTCGGGCCGTTCCACGGAATTTCGCTGACCGCCAGCGCGATGGACGAACCGATCATCGCGGGGATTTCCGGCGGCACATCCTGCTCAACGCTCAGCACGGTCACAACAACCTGCACATCGTTGCGCATTCCCTTGTTGAACAGGGGGCGCAGCGGGCGGTCGATCAGGCGGCAGGTCAGGGTCGCCTTTTCGGTCGGACGGCCTTCACGCTTGATGAAGCCGCCGGGAATCTTGCCCACAGAGTACTGCTTTTCCTCCACGTCCACAGCCAGCGGGAAGAAGTCCACGCCGGGACGGGGGGTCGGCGCCATCGTCGCGTTCACCATCACGACGGTATCGCCCAGATGCACCCAGACGGAGCCAGCCGCCTGTTCGCAGTATTTGCCGAATTCCAGCGTCAGCTCGCGGCCCGCCAGATCCATGCTGTACTTTTTGCTTTCCATTGAGAATCTCCTTATACTCAGTCGTAGAAAGGCAGCCATCCGCCTTCCTGAACCGCCCGGAGATGCTATCATATGAAAACCCCCTGAATCAGGCGATTCGGGATTTTCAAGGGATAACATCTCCAGACCCTGCCCATTTTCTGCGCCGCCTTGCCGCAAAAAGCCGCCGTGAGGAGGAATGCACAGGGGGATTCTCCCCTGCCGCGTGTCTCCAGACGGCGGCTCTTGCGCGCAAAGCCGCCGAGTTCTGCGATAATTACTTACGCAGGTTCAGCTTAGCGATCAGCGCACGATAACGCTCGATGTCGGTCTTCTTCAGGTACTCCAGCAGACCACGGCGACGGCCGACCATCAGCAGCAGACCACGGTTGGAGTGGTGGTCGTTGCGGTTGGTCTTCAGGTGCTCGTTCAGGTGGTTGATGCGTTCGGTCAGCAGGGCAATCTGCACTTCGGGAGAACCGGTGTCGCCTTCATGCTGGGCGTAGGTGGCAATGATTTCGCTCTTGGTCATGGAATTTCATCCTCCAAATTTTTATTTCGGGCAATGCCCGTGGGCAATCGCCTGTTCACGCAGTACGCCGTCGGAGTCTTCGGTCGTCCGCGCAAACGGTTCGCAGACCCATCCATTATTGTATCAGATTTTTTCCCGTTTGTAAATGGTTAATTCGCGCCTTTCGGGAAAATTTCAGGCAATTTGCTGGGAAAATTAGTACGCTTTCGCGAAATACATAACCTTCTTCGCCTTTTTGCCGCAGCAGACGCAGGTATCGCCGAACCATTCCTTTTCCTGGTCAAAGGGCATATTGCGAGAGGAGGCATTGAATTTCTCCTTGATTTCGTCCTCGCACGCGCGTTCGCCGCACCACATGGCCTTCGCGAAGCCATTTTCGACGGCAGCGCCCAGTTCCTCCATGTTGTGGACGACGTGGGTCTTTTCGTCGCGGAACTTCTTCGCCTGGTCAAAGAGCGTCTGCTGAATATCGTCCAGCAGCGCCTTCAATTCGTCCGCCAGATTTTCCAGCGGCAGCGTCACCTTTTCGCACAGGTCGCGGCGGAACACGGTCACGACGCCGTTTTCGAGGTCGCGCGGGCCGACTTCCAGCCGCACCGGCACGCCCTTCATCTCCCAGTCGTTGAACTTGTAGCCTGCGGAGACCGTGTCGCGGTCGTCGAGCTTGACGCGAATATCCGCCGCCTTCAATTCCTCAAGCAGCTTCTCGCACGCCTCCATCACGCCCGGCTTGTGCGCCGCAATCGGCAGGATGACCGCCTGAATCGGAGCAACGCGCGGGGGCAGGCGCAGGCCGCGCTCGTCGCCGTGGGTCATGATAATCGCGCCAATCAGGCGGGTCGATACGCCCCAGCTCGTTTCCTCGGCGTAAGTCAGCTTGCCTTCCTTGTTCTGGAACTGAATGCCGTACGCCTCGGCGAAATTCGTGCCGAAGTTGTGGCTCGTGCCTGCCTGCAGCGCCTTGCCGTCCTGCATCATGGCTTCCATGGAGTACGTCGCGCGCGCACCAGCGAACTTTTCCTTCTCCGACTTCTGCCCGACATACACCGGCAGCGCCATCACGTTTTCCGCCACTTCCTGATAGACGTGCAGCATCTGCATCGTTTCTTCCTGCGCTTCCTCGGCGGTCGCGTGGATGGTGTGACCCTCCTGCCAGAGGAACTCGCTCGTGCGCAGGAACGGGCGGGTCGCCTTCTCCCAGCGCATGACGGAGCACCACTGGTTGTACTTCATCGGCAGGTCACGCCACGTCTGCACCCACTTGGCGTACATCGTGCAGAAGATGGTTTCGGAGGTCGGGCGCACTGCCAGACGCTCCTGCAGTTTTTCCGTGCCGCCCTGCGTCACCCACGCCACTTCCGGCGCGAAGCCTTCCACATGCTCCGCCTCCTTCAGCAGCAGCGATTCCGGAATCAGCATCGGGAAATAAACGTTTTGATGACCCGTTTCCTTGAAGCGCTTGTCCATTTCCGCCTGAATGCGCTCCCAAATCGCGTAGCCGTAGGGGCGCACGATCATGCAGCCGCGAACGGGCGCGTAGTCGCACAATTCCGTCTTGAGGATAACGTCGGTGTACCACTGGGAGAAATCCTCGTCGCGGGGGGTGATGTGGGTGACAAATTCCTGTTTCTTTTCCTTGGCCATGATTTTTTCCCTCCATGATTGATTATCCGAGGCGAAAGAAAAAGCCTCCGCCTCTGCTATGCTTGCAGGGACGAAGGCATTGCTGACTTGCATTGCTTCGCGGTACCACCCGGCTTAGGGCAAAGGCGGATGTTCCCCCTTGTCCTCTCTCTTGCGTCCGCTCTCGGAGACGAACCGGCGGGGATTAGCCGCAGCTCCCGGTCGGGATGACGCGCCCGCTCCCCATGCGCCTTCCACCGCCGCGCACTCGCTTTCCGGGGGCAATTCCCGCGTCAGAACCGTTCATCGCTCTGCTATGATTATACACCACGCCCGCCGCAAATGCAAGCACTCCGCGCAAATTATTTCCGCACCAGCACACTCATTCCGAATTATTTCTTCCCCCACAGCGGCCGCGGATACTCGCCTTCTTCCGCCTTGCGCAACATCGCCTTGGCGACGACTGCCCTGTCCTCGTGGTACGTCACGCCGTACCAGCGGTCGGGGCAGGTCAGCACGCGCGCCGTCGCCCGGTGACGGTCAAGCTGGCGGCTGACGGCAGTCGGCAGGTAATACTCCGCCTTCATCGGGTTGTTCTCCATCGCCTCGTTCAGGAAGGGCACGAAGCCCTCCGCCAGCGCATCCAGAAAATCCGGCGTAAAGCCCCAGCAGTTCATGCTGACGGTCGTATCGTCCGGCAGACGGCGGTACATTTCGCCATCCTCCGTGAACAGCGGGCCGTCGCAGCTGGCGATAATGTGCGTGCGCTCGCGCACCTCCTTCAGGAAGCCGAACTCGTTGACCGTGCACACGCCGCGCGACACATAGCCGTTCTCCGTCAGCGTATTTTTCAGCGCGTAGCCGACCATGAAGTACTCGCCGCGCTTGCCCCGCAGCGTCCGCAGGTACTCATACGCCAGCTTGAACGCGCCCGCGCCGTAGTAATCGTCCGCGTTGATGACGAGGAACGGCGCATCGAGGAATTCGCGGCAGCACAGCACCGCGTGCCCCGTGCCCCACGGCTTCACGCGCCCTTCCGGGACGGAAAAGCCCTCCGGCAGCTTATCCAATTGCTGGAAAGCGTAGTTTGCTTCCATCCCCGCCGGCACGCGCGAACCGACCATCGCCTTGAAGGCATCTTCAATCTCGTGCTTAATCAGGAACACGACGCGGCGGAAGCCCGCCTGGTACGCATCGTACAGGCTGTAATCGAGGATGACCTCGCCGTCCGGGCCGACCGGATCCAACTGCTTCAGTCCCCCGTAGCGGCTGCCCATGCCCGCCGCCATCATCACCAAAATCGGTTCTTTCATGGCTGATTCCTCCTGCTGATGAGTTTTTCCTGCCGCCATTATAGCGCGAATCCGCAATTTTTACAATCTGCAAACGGAAAAAACGCGCTATCAGGTTGCGCAAACCAGAATTTTGTCGTATAATAGATACTGATTTAGAATGCAAGGAGGAACATTCCTCATGGACTTTTTGAAAACGCTTCTGGCGTATGTCGCGCTGACCGTCGCCTTCTCCGTTCAGGAAGGGCCGCTGCCGCAGGATGTCCCGACCCCGACGCCCCTGCCGCCGAACGTGACGGCATCCCCGATTCCCAACGCGCCCGCCGCGACCGACGTGCCCACCGCCACGCCGACGGCCTCGCCCATCCCCGAACCCACGATAACGCCCAACATGGGCTACAGGACCGTGCAGTGGCAAGACCGCGGCTCAGGCGTGCTGAAGGTGCAGAAAAAGCTGATTGAGCTGGGCTATCTGGCAGAGGGCGAGGATGACGGCGCGTACGGCAGCAAGACGACCGCCGCCGTCCGCCGCTTCCAGAAGGCGAACGGGCTGTCCGTGGACGGCATTGCGGGTCAGGCGACGCAGACGCGCCTGTTTGAAGACCCGAACGTTGTGCCTTACTCCCCGCCGACCGTGCCGCCGACGGCGACCCCGACCCCCGCGCCGGAAACGCCCGCGCCGAGCGCCGCGCCAACGGCGGAGGATTTGCCCCTGCCCGATGTGACGGACGCTTTCCCCGTGGACGTAGTGACGACCGAAGCGCCCGTGTATACGCCGGATGGCTTGACGCTGCTCCCGAATGGCAGCATCTTCCTCGGCAGCGGCGGCAATGGACAGGCGCTGACGATGACCGTCACGCAGGATGGCGTGGGCTACACGCGCCGTCCGAGCCTGTGGGTGAACACAGTAGGCAGTCCGGTCATGTCCCTGCGCGAGCTGGCGGCCTGCATCGACGACTGGCAGCTGGATGTGAGCGAAAGCGGCGTGTGGTTGCTGTCCGCGGCAGGCTACACGGTCGTCATCCGCGAGACGGACAGCGGTTTGTCCGTGATGGTGGACGGCAGCGCAGTTGCGATGGAATCCGGTGCCGTCCGGCTGGACAACGGCGAATTGTACATCTCCGACATGTTCCTGCGCACGGCGCTCCGTGCAACGACCATCTACGACAGTGACGAGCAGTCGCTGATTCTGTTCGTGCGGAACAAGTCCGTCAGCACATCGGCAGACTGAAGGTAATTCGGAATGCGGAATGCGGAATTTGATGGTTTGTTCGCGATTCCGCGAAAAGCAAAAAGAATCGCCCGGTACATCTGTGTTTTGGCAGATAACCGGGCGGTTTTTTAATTATACTCGACTGTTTCCTGATACGCCTTATACGTTGACGTACAGAGCAGCTTGCGGTCGACTTCCTTGCCGTTCTGATACCAGATTTGGTAGGTTTCGACGACGTAGCCGGTGCGCTTTTTGATGGTCGTCTCCTGCGTACCGGCGGCGAGTTTCGTGTTCTGGACGTACTTGGTGTCGCTCGGCGGGTCAATCGTGCGCGTGACGGTGCTTTCCAGGTCAATCGACACGCCGTCGGGCAGGAGCATCCCGTAAATTTCGACGGTGCACTTCTGCTTGGAATAATTCGCGACGATGTAAATCGGCCACTCGGTATCGTTCTTGAACTTGAAGTCCAGATTCGGCCAGTTGACCGTCGCGTCCATCCCCTTCTGGACGTAGGAACTCGGCCACGCGTGCGGGCTGCGGTAGACGATTTCCAGATTCGCGCGCGCGACGGCGTTAAAGAGCGTCGAGCTGGTCTGGCATACGCCGCCGCCCACCTCCGGCACGCTCTGCCCGCCGGAAATCGCTGTTGCTTCCTTGTAGCCCTTCGCCGCCGTGCGCTGCCCCGTCGCCTGATTGAAGGAGAACGTATCCCCCGGCGCAACCTTATAACCGTTGATGGCTTGGCAGGACAGGTCGATGTTCGTGTTGCGGTTGGAATTGCTGGTGGTTTTCGTCGTGTAGGTGGAAATGCGCCCGAACTTGCCCACAATCTGTGATTTTGTCACGTCCGCCAGCACCGTGTCCGACTGCAAACGCAGGGACGCAGTGTAATTGCCCATGTCCAGCACGCCCGTGAGCGTCTGATACACGCTGTTGGCATCCAGATACGCGCCGCTGATGTCGCTGTTGAAGGTGAACTGCTTCGTCGCCGGGTCAAAGGACTCCACCGTCGCGTTGACGGGCGTGCAGGTCACATCCGCCGCGATATTCTCCGCGATTTTTCGCACGGCATCGCGGTCGTAGGTGATTTGCGTCTGAAGCGTCACGGGGCTTTGCTGCATCGCACGAATCGTCGCGACGCGTTCGCTCAGCGGCGTCCGCCCCGAACCGCGCAGGGCGGTTGTGTTCCCGCGCCCAGCGGCATAGGCAACCGCCGCCATCTCGCTCACGTTGCGGTAGAGCGGCACGTCGTAACCCGTGATGTCGTAGGTGTACGCATCCGCCACCACATGCAGGTTCACGCGGGAATTGTCCACGCCGCCCTGCCCCAAGGCGCTTTCGGCGTCCGTGCGGGTCATTCCGCCAACGTTGATGCCGTCAATCGTCACGCCGGGGAAAATGCGGTCGGTGTTGACCAGCGCGACCGCCTCATTGAAATTCGCGATTCGCTCTGCGTCATACCGGATGATGCTGCCGTTGACGAACGCCAGCGTCGGCAGCCCGGCCAACTCCATGCCCAGCATCTGCGGCGCGGCAAGCAGCAGCAGCCCCGCCGTGCACGTCAGCGAAATCAGCATGACAAGCAGCCATAGGAAGGTGCTGCTGCGCTTTTTGCGCCCCTTGCGCGGTTTGCGTGTCGTTTTCCGCTTCGGCGCGGATGGACGCTTGCCCGTGGGTGTGCCGCGTGTTTTGGGCGGGGCGCTCCGGCGCGCTTCCTCTTCTATCAGCCGCTGTGAGCGTCCCTTCGGCTGGCGCATGGCGGGCTGGCGCGGCTTCGTCTCCGGCGCCAATTTTTCCGTCAGGCGCGTCTGCTGGCTGCGGCGCGGGCGCTGCGTTCCGCCCGAAATGTTGCTCATGTCATTCCTCCAAAATGGATTCCAGCCCTTGCACAGCGGCTGCTGCGGAGGGCTGGGTGTGATTTACTTGCTGTTTTCCTCGTTCCGGTGTGCCATGTGGTAAGTCAGCGTCTGCAAGCTGTCCGTCAGGTGGACATTAACCACCAGCATGTCGTCCGGATGGGTTAGATCGGTCGGCGCGAAGTTCCACACCGCGCGGATGCCGCAGGCGTAGAGCTTATCCAGCGCTTCCTGCGCGACGCGTCGGGGCAGTGCCAGCACCGCAATATCCGGCATGTTCTCCTTCAGGAAGTTCGGCATTTCCTCCATGCTGTACACGGGAATATCGCCCACCGGCACGCCGATTTTCTCCGGGTCGTTGTCAAACATCGCCAGCGGCCGGAAGCCCTCGCGCTGGAACGTCGGATATTTCGCAATCGCGCAGCCGATATTGCCCGCGCCCACGATAATCTCCGTATGCTCACGGTCAAGTCCCAGAATTTCGCCAATGTGCATTTTCAGATCCGACACCTTATACCCGTACCCCTGACGTCCGAAGCCGCCGAAGCAGTTGATGTCCTGCCGAATCTGCGACGGCGTGAGGTGCATCCGCTCGCCCAGCTCCTGCGACGAAATCTGCTCCACACCTGCGCTTTCCAGCTCCCGCAGATGCCGATAATATCCCGGCAGACGACGGATTACCGCGTCAGACACATGCCCTGCCATCCTCATTCTCCTCCAGTGCATTTGTTATCTTGGGGCATTTCCGCCCAATTCCTTCATGTGAAAGGAATATCAATCTGATTGTAGCACACTTTTGGGTTTTGTGCAACCTTGCCGGAAAGATTCCGGGGATTTTTTCGCGCTTCACAGCTGTCGTGAAAGGGGGATTTATCGGATGACAGCCGATATTGCTGTGATATGCAGGCAGTTTTTTCTTGCTGCTCCAGTCGCCTCTGCGGAGGCGATGTTGTTACTTTCTGGCGCGCCAGAAAGTAACCAAAGAACGCCCAGAGGGGGCTGA
>ERZ773225.3440-NODE-3440-length-14228-cov-2.928738_pt1 | contig 14228 bp, 9 predicted proteins | sample MGYA00580993_ERZ773225 | MGnify/ENA primary metagenome ERZ773225 (study PRJEB29015, sample SAMEA2737748) | human gut metagenome | biome: human gut; feature: human-associated habitat; material: faeces | place: China | collected 2012 ... | reverse complement strand
GAAAGCCCAGCCAATTTCCCCGGCCACTCTTCTACCGTAGCCAGCGGTATGAGAGACGGACGTATATCCGTCACGGTATGGCCAAGCTTTTTTGCAAAGGCATAGCCTGCGCCGGTAGAGCCCGTCGTTGGGTAACTCGCGCCTCCGGTACAGAGTATCACCGCGTCAAAAGCCTCCCTGCAGTCGTTTACCGTAAGCTCAAAGCCGCTGCCGGCCCTTCGTATGCCGGATACCTCGGTATTGAGCCTGAGCTCCGCTCCGCTGTTGTTCAAATGCCGCGCAAGCGCCTTTATCACGTCGCTGGACTTGTCCGATGCGGGAAAGATGCGCTTACCTCTTTCCACCTTCGTGGGCACGCCGTTTGCATTTATGAGCTCCACTATGTCAGTATTGGAAAAGCCGTACAGCGCGCTGTACAGGAACTTGGGATTCCTCGGTATATTGGCAAAAAAGTCATCGGTATCACAGCTGTTGGTTATGTTGCAGCGCCCCTTGCCCGTAAGAAACAGCTTCTTGCCCAGCTTTTCGTTTTTTTCAAGCAACACTGAATTATGGCCGCAGCCCGCTGCCGCTGCTGCCGCCATTATTCCTGCCGGGCCGCCGCCTATTACAGCTACCCTGCTCATTCGTTATCCCTATCGTCTGTATTGGACGCTATATACACCTTGTGGCTCTTCCATATGCCTTCCAGCTGATCCAATCTCTCGTACACCTCGTCCTTCCTGCGAAGGCCCGCACCCACTATAAGGGCATTGATAAGGCTCAAGGGGGCAGCCAGAGAATCGGCAAAGGAAGCCATATCGCTGCGCGCTACCAGTACGCTGTCCGCAAGCTCGGCTATAGGGGAAAACATGCTGTCCGTTATGGCCGTCACATATGCGCCCTTGCTCCTTGCGAAGCTCAGCGCTTCCACCGCCTTAGAGGAGTATCTGGGGAAGCTTATTCCTATGCACATGTCCTTGTCGCTTATGCGCAGCATCGTTTCATATACGGTACTGTTGACGATGCATACATCGTCCAGTATGAAGTTGAGATAATACCCCAGGAATTGTGCTAACGGCGCCGCACTCTTTATACCTACAACATAGATCTTGCGCGCCTTGAGCATGTAGTCTATGACGGTATTGAAGGTAGCGGTATTTACCGACTCTATAGTGGATCTGATATTGCTTATATCTGATTTCAATACAGTGGAAAGGACCTCGTCCTGAGAAAGATCCGATGTGAGTTGTATACGCTGGACCGTAGTAAGACGGTTGCGTATCATTTCCTGAAGGGAGCGCTGGAGCGCAGGATATCCGTCGTAACCCAAAGCATATGCAAAGCGGACAACCGTAGATTCGCTTACGCCTACAGTGCGGCCCATCTTCGATGCGGTAATGAACGCCGCCCTGTCGTAATTGTCTATTATGTAGTTGGCAAGCAGCTTCTGCCCCTTGCTGAAAGAATTGTAATGCTGGTTTATCCGTGTGAGCAAATCCACGTTTTCCATGTTGATACCGACCCCTTCGTAGTCTGTTTCTTATTTATTCAGCCGCTTCAGCGCGGCGTAATCCGTAAAATCTGTAAGTATTGGCGTAACGGAAACAAAGCCTTCGGCCGTCCAGCGCTCGTCGTTGTCAGCCTTCATATCTCCGTCATACTCCGTCCGCATAGGCCACCAGTAGTATTCGCAGCCACGGGGATCAACCCGTTTTTCAAATGGTGAATAGTATGTCCTTTTTGAAAGGCCGGTAAACTTTATGCCTTTCAGCTCACCGTAGGCAAGGTCGGGCACATTTACATTATAAAGCAGGCTGCCGCTGGCGATAAAGCCGTCAAACAGCTCTGCCGCCACCCTTGCCGGCACCGAAAAATCTTTAGACGTAAGGTTGCACATCGATACTGCCATTGAAGGTATGCCCATTAACGCCCCTTCCTTTGCCGCAGATACCGTGCCCGAATAATGTATATCCATGCCCAGGTTATACCCGTGGTTCACTCCGGTTATAATTGCATCCGGCTTGAAGTTCAGCGCGTTGCAGCCTATTATCACGCAGTCCACCGGTGTGCCGTTTACCCTGTAAGCCTCTATATTATCAAAGCCGGAAAGCTCTGTCTTATGTATCCTGAGTGGCGACGTAAGATTTATAGAATGGCTGGCGCCGCTGCGCTCATGATCCGGAGCGACGACCATCACCTGATGCTTCTTTGAAAACTCCGCTGCAATGGCCTTGATGCCCGCGGCGTATATACCGTCATCATTTGCAATAAGTATTCTCATTATTTGCATCTTTCCTTGTATTTGTGAAAAAGCCATCGGCTTTCAGTTGCAATTATTGTACCAAAAAGCGTTTATTTTGGCAATATAAAAGCATTAGATGAAAGAGCTGCATTATATAATTCATAAGTAAGCATTATGCAACACTTCCTGCTATAATTCTTTTCTATACAAAACGGTCGCAGAGCGTTATGCAACGAAGCCTTTGAGGTATCCTTTGAGTATATAGAAGCCCCGTTTGTTAGAAAGTATATAATACTTTCTAACAAACGGGGGGACATTTCATATTTCCAGGCTTTGTTGTTTGCTCCGATGCGTTCGAAGAAGATTATTCTTCCTCGTCCTCTTCCTTCTGGGCGTTCTCGATAATCTTCTTTGCCTCGAAAGCGGGGACGTCCTCGTAGCGTACGAACTGGCTGGTAAAGGAGCCGCGGGCCTGAGTCATGGAACGCAGGTCGGTAGCATACTTGAACATCTCAGAGAGAGGAGCTTCTGCTACTACTTCGGTACCTTCCTCACAGGGGTTCATGCCGAGCACACGGCCGCGACGGCTGGACAGATCACCCATGATGGCGCCGGTATACTCGTTGGGAACGGTGATGTTGTACTGATAGATGGGCTCTATCAGGGCAGGCTGTGCTTTGGCGCAGGCTTCCTTGTAAGCAAGACGTGCGGCGCTCTTGAATGCAACTTCCTTAGAATCCACGGGGTGATACTTACCGAAGAACAGAGTAGCCTTTACTCCGATCATGGGATAACCGGCAAGCACGCCGTGCTTCATGGCCTCGCGGGTGCCCTTTTCGACCGCGGGGATATATTCCTTAGGAACTACGCCGCCGACGATGGCGTTGACAAACTCGAAATCCTCGCCGTTGGTGAGGGGCTCAAAGCGCATGTTGACCACGCCGAACTGGCCGCTGCCGCCGGTCTGCTTCTTATGCTTACCTTCGGCCTCTGCGGTTCCGCGGATAGTCTCACGGTAAGGAATGCGGGGATCGGATATCTGAGCCTCTACGCCGGTCTTATTCTTCAGCTTTGCGCAGAGAACATCAATATGCACCTCGCCCAAACCGCAGAGCAGCATGTCGCCGGTCTCGGCATTCTTCTCAAGGGCCATGGTTGGATCTTCTTCGAGCAGCTTGTTAAGGCCGGCAAAGACCTTATCTTCTTCGCCCTGCTTCTTGGCGGAAACGGCCAGCTTGATGCAGGGCTCAGGGAATTTGATGGCTTCAAACTGCACAGGTGCGGAAGCGTCGCACAGGGTGTCGCCGGTAGCGGTATACTGAAGCTTGGACAGTACGCCTATATCGCCAGCGATGAGCTTATCGACGGGAGTGACCTTCTTGCCGCGCATAATGCCAGGGGCAGAGGGCTTCTCGGACTTCTCTTCACGGGTATTGTACGGAGCAACATCTGCGCTGAGAACGCCGCTGTATACTTTAAGTATGGAATACTTGCCGAACTGGTCAATAACTGTCTTGATGACCTGAGCCGCAAACTTGCCGTCCTGCTTCACTTCGACTGCATCTCCGGTCTTGGGATTGACGGCTTTGGGAGCCTTAGCCATGGAGGCGGGAGGCATGTACTTGACAAGATTGTCCATCAGGGTGCATACGCCAATATTGGGCTGTGCGGCGCAGCAGCAAACAGGGGTAATGTCGCCGCCCAGAATACCGTTGTTCAGGCCGGAGATTATCTCCTCGCGGGAGAGCTCCCCTTCCTCAAAGAACTTCTCCATAAGGGCTTCATCAGTCTCGGCGGCTGCCTCGGTGAGGGCCTCGTAGACTTCCTGCGCCCGTGCGGCCAGATTGGCGGGGATATCGCAATCTTTCTCGCCCTTGCTATCGTACTTTTTGGCAATCATATGAACGGTGTCCACATAGCCTACCAGCTTGCCGCCTTCCATTATGGGCAGCTGAATCGGAACTACGCTGGGACCGAACTTTTCGTTCAGCTCATTCATGACCTTATCGAAGTTGGCGTTTTCGCGGTCCATCTGATTTACTACGATCATGCGGGCCTTGCCGGACTTCTTGCACATATCCATGGCCTTCTCGGTGCCTACAACAGGGCCGGATACGGCGCCGACGACGATCAGAGCGGAGTCAGCCATTGCCATTGCCGCAGTAACTTCACCGTAAAAATCGAAGAAACCGGGAGCGTCTATAATATTTACCTTTACGTCCTTCCACTCGTAAGGAGCAAGAGCACAGTTGATGGAGATAGTGCGCTTTACTTCCTCGGGATCGTAGTCGGTAGTGGTGGTTCCGTTCTCAACCTTGCCGAGACGCTCGAGGAGCCCGGCATTGAAGAGCATGGCCTCGGTAAGAGTGGTCTTGCCCTCGCCGCCGTGGCCGAATACTCCTATGTTGCGGATGTTTGCTGCGGTATAGTTCTTCATTTCAATCCCCCTAAGGTGTAATATAAATAATTGAATAACTTATTCGTGCGCATTTTTGCGCCAAAGCGCGCATAAAGCACCAACAAATAGTTTACCAGATAAATCCGCCTTTTGTAAACTGTTTTTATCGGATTTATTAGCATATTTGACGCTTATTTAGTCAAACAGGCTTGAAGTCCTGTTGCCGACCAGCTCGTCGCCCAACTCGTTAATGTCTCCCAGGGTGACGTCTATAGTAATTTCCTCGTCGCCCCTTATGATCTCTAAGCTTACCGTATCCCCTACCCGCTTATCCTTAATGTAATCCACGAAGTCGCCCTGGGTAGTAACGTTTATGCCGTCGTAGGCTGTCACTATGTCGTCCACCCTGAGGCCCGCCTTGTGCGCGGGGCCATTCTTGGTTACGCTGTAGATCAGTATACCGCTGTGCAGATCATACTCTTCAGCATTTTCCTCTGTTATCTCGATAACATTTACGCCAATGCCGGGACGGGCTACATGGCCTTGGGTTATCAGCTCCTCCACAACCTCCACAGCCTTATCGATCGGTATGGCAAAGCCGAGGCCCTCGGCGCTTATGGTGTTGCCGTACTCATCATAGCCGGCAAATATGTTCTTCGCAGTAGTTATACCTATTACCTCGCCCTTCATATTGAGCAGAGGGCCGCCGCTGTTGCCGGGGTTGATGGCTGCGTCGGTCTGCAGATATTCGTTCTCGTGGCCGTCAATGTTTACGTTCCTCGATGTTGCACTGATTATGCCGAATGTGGCCGTGCCCGCCAGCTCACTGCCGGAGGGATTTCCTATGGCGATAGTGAAATCGCCCACCCGTACATTTTCGGCACTGCCAAGTGCCAGTGGCTTCAGGCCGTCCTTCCTGATATAGAGCACAGCGATATCCATGGTGGAATCGTAGCCTACCACCTCGGCGTCTATCTCCTGCTTGTCGTTGTCCGGTAAAGTGACGGTTACCTTGCTCGCACCCTTTATAACGTGGGCATTTGTCACGATGTAGCCTTCGCTGGAAAGCACGAAGCCGCTGCCGTAGCCCTCAAGCTCGTCCTTGTCCTTTACCTTTTCGTATGAATTGACCCCTACCACACCCTCAAAGGTCTGCTCCACTATGTCCGGAGCGGGATTTACTGTATCTGAAATGATGGGGACCTGCCCGTCCAGCACCGGCATTTCGCGTCCGGTATACTGTTTCTTTTCAGGCTCCTCATATTCTTCATCCTTGGCGGGCCTATTGTTTTCCGGCTTTTTCTCTCCAAAATGCCACTCAAAGCTGAAGCCGCTGTCATCGTTGTCCCCGCTGCCCTTATCCTCGCCGGGAAGTACGCTCTCCGCCGCCTCCTTTATGCCGGATATGGCCAGCGTCGTTGTGCAGCTGCCCACAGCTATGCCAACCAGCAGGCAGAGTATACCTACGAGTATGTAACCCGCGCAGCTGTTTTGCCCGCTCTTCTTTTCCCTTGGCATGGCATTGTGCTGATAATAACTGCCGCCGAACTCGCCGCCGGTGTTCTGCTCATCGTTCTGTCCGTTCATTTCACTGTATTCTTCCATATGCTGCCTCCAACTGTTTAAGCTTTTTTCTGTGCCGTGCCTTTGACGCTTCGCTCCGCGGCGTTGAGGGTAAAGGTAAAGCTCGTCCCCTTTCCCGGCTCCGACTCCACGGTTATATCCTGATCGTGCTGATCTATTATTCGCTTTACTATGGCAAGGCCAAGTCCGGTGCCGGCGCTTTCTCCGGGCGTGTGGGCCTTTTCCGCCTTGTAGAACCTCTCGAACAGATGCGGTATGCTGTCGGCATCTATGCCCTTGCCGGAATCCTTGACCGTTACCGTAACGACCTTTTTCTTTACTTTGGTGATAAGCCACAGGCTGCCGCCCTCCGGCGTAAACTTTATGGCGTTATCTATGAGATTCCGCACCACCTGGGCTATCTGGCCGGGGTCCGCCTCGACGGCTATCTTCTCCGGCTTCATATCCAACTCCACATTGAGCTTTTTGGCGTCCACCCTCGCCTCGAATGTGAGCATGGTCCTCACTATCAGCTCGTTTATGTCAAATACTTCTTTCTTTATCACTACCTGGCCAGACTCTATTCTGGCAAGATCCAGCAGGTCGTTCACCATTGACGTCATGCGCCGGTTCTCGTTTATGACTATGTCCAGATACTTGGCGTAATCCTCCTGCGCTATAGTGCCGTCCTGCATAGCCTCGAGGAAGCCCCTCATCGAGGTGAGCGGCGACCTCAGCTCGTGTGAAACGTTGGCCACAAAGCTTCTTCTGGCCTCCTCCAGCGTGTTAAGCTCCGATGCCATTATATTGAAGCTTTTCCCGAGCTGGGCTACCTCGTCCGTACCCTCGCTTTTTACGCGGAGGTCGAACTCTCCCTTGGAGTAGCGCATCACGATATTGTTCATTTCGATGATAGGCTTTGTCATTTTGCCCGTGATATACGATACCGCAAGCATCGCCAGCACCACTCCTATGCAGGAATACAATATTACGTCCATAGTAACCTGACGTATGGACTCCTGTATACGGCTGGTATCCGTATGCAGCACCAAAGCCGCTATCACCTTGCCGTTTTCATTCGTTATAGGCCCCGTAAGCGACATGGTTGGCATGTCTACCCTATCTCCCAGCATTTTTCTTATCTCGGTCTTTTTGCCGCCGTAAAGTATGTCGCTGGTGATGCTTGATATATCCATATCGTCGCAGCCCGCCCATTTTGCAGTAGATTCCTCGTCGATGAACACGCATCGTCCAAGGCTCTCGTCCGCAAACTGAAGTATGACCATGGCATCATACTTTCTTGCGATTGTCAGGAGTTCCTTTTCAGCCACGGCACGCTTGGCGCTGTCTATGTAGCGTTCCGTCACAGCTGCGCTTATCTCCTGGGCTTCGCGCTTGAGTTCGTCGCGTTTTTCGGTTTTGTACTGGTTCTGAAACACGGTGCCTACGGTAAAGCCGAGGAGAATCAACAGCCCCAGCGTCACCGAAAGGTATGTAGCCAGCATTCTTGAAAACAGCGTTTTGAACATACAGCCAATGTTCCTGTTAAAAATCTTGTCTACTTAGCGACATCAAACTTATAGCCCACTCCCCATACGGTCTTGAGCTGCCACTCGTCCCGCTCGCCCAGCTTTTCCCGAATGCGCTTCACGTGAACGTCCACCGTTCGGGAATCTCCGAAAAAGTCAAAGCCCCACACCTGCTCCAGCAGCTGCTCCCTGGTAAATACCTTTCCCGGACGGGAAGCGAGAAAGTACAGCAATTCTATCTCCTTGGGCGGCATTTCCACAGGCTTGCCGTCCAGCAGCACTGAGTAATTATCCAAGGATATTACCAGATTATCGAAGGATACTTTCTTTTCCTCGCTCTGTCCGCCGCTTCTGCGCATTACCGCCTTAATGCGGGCAATAAGCTCCTTTGCCTCGAAGGGCTTTACCATATAGTCGTCGGCACCAAGATCCAGCCCCTGTATTCGGTCCATAGTGTCGCCCTTTGCAGTAAGCATTATAACCGGCACGTCGCTCTCTTCCCGTATCTTGCCGAGCACTCCCCAGCCGTCCATACCGGGCAGCATCACGTCCAGCACTACCAGGTCGGGCTTTGCCTTGTGGAAGGCCTCAAGGGCCGTGTCGCCCCGCTCGCAGGTGGTTACTGTACACCCTTCTTTTTTAAGGTACATCTCTATTATCGCCAGTATATTGCGGTCGTCATCTATTACCAGTATTGATTTTTTATCCATTGCCGTAATATTCGCCTTTCGTTTATTTTGCTTTGTTTCCCGTTTCAGCACAGCTTTGCTCGTCCCTTACGGTTATACCGTTTCGCAGGAGCAGCGCCGCTGTAACGCCCACGCCCGGCCTCAGTGTACCAGTAAAGCTGCCGTCGTAGATGAGGCTCGATCCGCAGGAGGGGCTTTTCTCCTTCAGCACAGCCTCTGTAACGCCGTACTTTTTGCATAGCTCAAGGACTATTTCAGCACCCTTCACGTACTGCGCCGTAACATCTTCGCCGGCCTTATTCACGACCTTTGCTTTGCCGCATAGCACATCAAACCCGTCGCCGCCCTGTATCTCTGCGGGTGAGCGTGGCGTGTCCAGCCCGCCCAGTACCTCCGGGCATATGCATACGGCGCCCGCTTTTACAAGCTCCCGCGCCCCTTTGTTCGGTTTTGCCATGCCGTCATAGCGGCAGGGTGTGCCTCTCAGGCATTCTGAAACTGCTATCATAAATGATACCACCCAAATATGAACCTGGTATGAATAAATCCGCAAAAACAGTCCAAATCAGCCCTTTTGCGGCGCTTGTCACTGTTTTGTCTCCTTCAGCGTGACCACTGTTACGCCCGCGTCACCCTCGCCGTAGTTGCCGAGGCGGAAGGATTTCACCCGCTTGTTTGTGCGGAGGTAATCCTGTATTCCGGCACGCAATGCGCCCGTGCCCTTGCCGTGTATGATGTTTATCTCCGTAAGGCCGGAAAGCACCGCGTTGTCTATGTACCTGTCCACCACCAGTATTGCGTCGTCCACCAGCATTCCCCTGATGTCCAGCTCCATTCCTACCTGGCGATCCTTCTCGAGACGTATTTTGCCCACGCCCTTTTGCGGTGTATCGTCCTGCATCATGCGAAGATCCGCAAGCTTTGCGTTGAGCTTCATTACACCCGCCTGTACCTGAACCTCGCCCTTTGAGTCAGGCTTGGAAAGCACTGTTGCCTTCTTATCGAGAGACACTATTCTGACCGTATCTCCAGGATTGACTGTCTTAGGCGGCTTGGTGCCGTCCTCCTTGTTAAGCACCAGTTTTTCCGCAAGGTCGTCCCGGCGCTTGCGAAGGGCGTCACGGGACTGCTGTATCACCCTGTCTGCGGCGCTCCTGTCCACGCCCTTTATGCTGCGTACATCGGCTATCAGCTTATCCATCTCGCGGCGCGTATCCTCCACTATGCGCCGCGCCTCATCCTTGGCCTTCGCCTGGTATTTTGCCCTGTCCGCCTCCAGCTTTCTGCGCTCGGCTTCAGTCTCCTGGCGGAGCTTGTCAAGGTCGCGCCGAGCCGCGCTTGCCATTGCCCGCTCCTCCTCCGCCAGCTGATAGCGGCTCTGGGCGCTGGAGATTATATCCTCGAAGTGTACGTCCTCGCCCTTGAGGTACGTCCTCGCCCTGTCTATCACGCCCTCGTCCAGCCCAAGCCGCTTGGATATTTCAAAGGCGTTGGACTTGCCCGGTATTCCTATAAATAGCCTGTACGTGGGACACAGCCTGTCAACGTCAAACTCCATGGAGGCGTTCTCTATTCCGTCATGGGTGAGTGCAAATGCCTTGACTTCGCTGTAATGGGTAGTGGCCACGGTGACGGTATTGCGGGAATGAAGCTCCTCCAGTATGCTCATCGCAAGGGCCGCACCTTCTACCGGGTCGGTGCCTGCTCCCAACTCGTCCAGCAACACGAGTGAGCTTCCGTCAGCCTCCTTGAGTATGCCTACTATGTTCGTCATGTGGGAGGAGAAGGTGGAGAGGGACTGCTCTATTGACTGCTCGTCGCCTATATCCGCGTATACGCTGTCGAATACGGATATCTCGCTGCCAATGTCCGCAGGTATGAACATGCCGCTCTGGGTCATGAGCACAAACAGTCCCACGGTCTTTAGCGTTACGGTCTTGCCGCCCGTGTTTGGGCCGGTGATTATTAGCGTCCTGAAATCGCGGCCCAGCCATATGTCTATTGGCCGCACCGTTTCCTTGGGTATGAGGGGATGCCGCCCCTGCACTATGCGTATGTAGCCGGTGTTATTGAGCTTGGGCTCCGTGGCGTTCATGTCCCGGGCCAGCTTTGCCTTGGCAAACGCCAGGTCCATTTCGCCCAGTATCCTTATATTCTCGTTTATCTCACTGCCGTAGGGCGCTACCATGGCGGTAAGCTCGGAAAGTATACGCTCTATCTCCTGCTGCTCCTCGGCTATAAGCTTTTTATATTGGTTGCCAAGCTCCACCACCGCGGCAGGCTCAATAAACAGCGTCGCCCCACTGCCGGATTGATCGTGTATTAGCCCCGGCACATTCTGGCGGTATTCCTGCTTTACAGGGATAACAAACCTGCCGTTGCGTATGGTTATCAGCGGTTCCTGAAGGTATTTCGAGTAAGCGGCAGAGCGTATCATACTGCCCAGCCGCTCGCGCACCTTATCGTTGGTCTGGCGCATGGAGCGGCGTATTCTCGAAAGCTCCGGAGACGCCCCGTCGAATATCTCATCTTCTCCCAATATGCATCGATCTATCTCCTCCTCCACGGAACGGTGGGTAGAGATGTACCCAGCAAGATTGCTGAGGAGCGGAACGTTTTCTTCCTTCTCGATGGCCTCCCTTGCGAGACGTGAAACGCGCAGGCAGCGGGATATGCCCATGAGCTCGGAGGGAGATACAAACAGCGCCGCATGTATGCGCTTCAGGCATTCCCTCATATCCGGGAAGCTGTCTACGGGCGAACGGCCGGTGCGTATAATTACCGTTTCCGCCTCGGCCGTAAATGCCAGCGCGGATTTTACCTTGTCAAATGTATCGTAAGGCTCCATGCCCTCTGCAAGCTCGGCGCCTGCGCAGGTCACGGTTTTAGCCTTCAGCATTTCGGCTATTTTGTCGTATTCAAGTGTTTTTAAAACCTTTTCCTGCATATTCATCTCCGAATTTAATCTACTGCCCTGTTCCAATGGCCGCGGGTGGCGTTTTTCGCCGGGGATACCTTTCTGCCGTCTCTTGCCGCCATAGCAGCTGCTATGCGCTCCCGTACCTTTTCAGGGCCTTCATCGTAAAATGCGAGCTGTACGGCCTCAGGCTTTGGCAGCTCGCCGTATAGGTCCGTTATATCGGTGGGCAGGCAGTTGAGCAGCCGCACCAGGCAGCCGTCTTCCTGCCGGACGTTGCACAGGGGGAATTCCCTGCCACCTTCATCGACCATTTTCCCCGTGAAGCCATTGCAGCTGCGGCAGCCCCTGTACTCTTTCACCGGACAATGGCGAAGCTGCATCAGCTGCGCCCTGCCGTATATGCTTACAGCAGTGCCGGCCCCTGAAATATCCCGCAGCTGGGGTTTGGTAAGCTCCAGCGAAAGCGTCACTCTGTCAAAGCCCATATCCTTATATGCCTGTACGGTATAGCCGTTCATGGCGTTCATCTGTGTCCCCGCTATCCTGAGCGGCAGGCTTCTTATAAGCTCGAGCTGGCCAACATTGGCCGCTATGCCGCCGTCTATAAGGCCGCTTCCGATTATCTTCATAATCTTTTCCGCTTCCTTATGGCTTATTATTGCCACGGGAAGGGATATCAAAAGCTTCCTGCTTCCTTTAAACGCCGCAGCTGCTTCAAAGGCTGCAATGTGAAATTCCCAGGGCTCCAGAGCCACCTCGTCGGCTCCCGCACCGAATGCCGCCTTCGCCTGATCCAGCGTACTCGCTATGGCGGTTATCCGGGTCTGCTCCGCAGGCTGGTTTTTAAGCTTTGGAACATCGCCGCTGTCGCAGCTTCTTCTCCAATGCAGAGACTCCAAAAGCTTAGCGGAAGCGTCTCTGCGCAGGGCGTTCACCGCGCTCATAGGAAGAAATGCCTTTTCGTCGATATCCGCCCTTATGCCTGCGCATATAAATGGGGTATCCCCCAGCTTTCGGGCCTGTTCCATATACCTTTCGGCGGTTTGAGGTTTTTGGGCGGGCTGTACAACGTCGCCCACGGCCTCCACATTATCGCCGTCTAAGCGCATGGCAAGCCTTGCAGCCTCACCTACGCGCATGTACAGTTCCATATCTACAGGCTGCTTGCGTGTATCCTTAGCGTAGCTGTTAGCCGCTTCTTCGATAAGTTCCTTTGATCTATCGCTTACGGCTATGCACCCGGTATGGGCGTTGTCTCCGTAAAAGTAGCCTGTGCAGCCGCCGCCACGATCAAACATATCCAGCATGCGCTTCTTATGCCGGGATATCTCGGCTTTATCCGCGCCGTCCAGCGCGTCCCTGTATGCCCGCGTAACCACCGCAACGTATTCCGCCCGCTTCATGCGGCCCTCTAATTTTATGCAGCTTACGCCGGCTTGTTTCAGCTCCGCAAGATGTTCTATCATACAAAGGTCGCCAAGGCTCAGGTCGTATTCGTCTCTACCCGGCATATAGTCAAGCCCCATGCGTTTGCGGCAGGGCTGTGCACAGGTGCCGCGGTTGCCGCTTCTTTCCCCCGCCATTGAGGAAAGCAGGCAGGCGCCTGAAAAGCTCATGCACAGCGCCCCGTGGGCAAAGGCCTCGAGGGCTATGGGCGTATTATTATGTATATACTCGATCTCCCTCAGCGGCACCTCCCGGGATAGCACCACCTGCTCAAGACCCAGCTTCTCAGCCTCCCTTGCGCCGTTCAGCTCGTGTATTCCCATCTGGGTGCTGGCGTGTAGGGGAAGCTCCGGAATATTTTTACGTATAAGGCTTACAAGACCCATATCCTGCACTATAGCAGCGTCGGCCCCTGTTCTGCATAAAAATTCAGCGTATTTCAACGCCTGGGATATTTCCCTGTCAAGCAAAAGGGTATTAAGCGTAATATTTACCTTTACGCCCCTCTCGTGACAGTAGTCTATGGCGGAAATAAGCCCATGGTCGTCAAAATTCGCCGCGAACCTTCTGGCATTGAACATGCTGCCGCCAAAGTATACCGCGTCCGCCCCGTTCCGCACGGCGGCAATCAATGCCTCCCGGCTGCCCGCCGGGGAAAGAAGCTCCATCATAAATAAACCAGCCTTTAAAAAAGCGGCCCAGGATAAGCCCCGAGCCGCGTATTTGCGGATATAACTATTACTTTACCCCTGCGGTAGCCTTGCTCTCAAAGGGGCGCTTGACAGGAGACTGCTGCCTTGGCATTTCTCTAAGCTCGGATATGCGTGAATCCAAGGCATCGTAATCCTCGCGCAGCTTATGCAGCTCGTCCGAAAGGTTCAGCGCGGCCATTATGAGGCAGTTCGCCGTGCTAAGGTTGGGATAAGAACGCTGTACCTCATCCACCTTATCGTTTACATATCCGGCTATCTTGCGGATATATGCTTCGCTGTCGTCGGCTGAAAGGCGAAGCTCCTGCCCCGCCACATTTATAGTTACATGAGTTTTATCCATCAAATTATACCACCATATATATAGTTTCCCTAATATGGAAATTATACAATAACTTGTGTTATATGGCAATAGCTGCAACGCATTTTTTATGCTTCACCGCCGTTCTTTAAAAGCTTTATTTTTTTCGTCCGAGTTTACGCCCGCATTTCGCGGATAAAACAGACTATTCGGTACTATGCATAAAGATTTATCAAAAAAATATATTATTTGCTATTGACAGGTTTATCATATGGTGCTAAAATTGCCGCATCGTAAACAAAACGAAGTAAACGAAAGGAGACGCCAAAGATGTTCAAGTCCACTAAGTCCGCGACAGCCAATGCCATGGTCAATGCCATGGTCAACGCCAAGGCTTCTTGTGCTACATCTATGGCTGCCTCTGTACTGGTTATTAACGCGCTCAGCA
>ERZ773225.3396-NODE-3396-length-14396-cov-10.826651_pt1 | contig 14396 bp, 9 predicted proteins | sample MGYA00580993_ERZ773225 | MGnify/ENA primary metagenome ERZ773225 (study PRJEB29015, sample SAMEA2737748) | human gut metagenome | biome: human gut; feature: human-associated habitat; material: faeces | place: China | collected 2012 ... | reverse complement strand
GCCGCCGAAGCGGTGCTTAAGCCGTAAGGCGGGAATTGTGCGGTGTTGCCTTAATTTTAAAAGAACAAACAGAAAAATCCGTATCCTCCTGCCCTGCTTGGCATTCGGGATACGGATTTTTGTTATATTGCTGATTTCATGCACTGGGCATGTTATTTCTGTGCAAAAAAGTCTTTGACCACCTGCACCACGGCTGCGCGGTCGGCTTCGGTCAGACCATAGTACAGCGGCAGGCGGGTCAGGCGGTTGCTCTCCTTGGTAGTGTATTCATCCACACCGGCAAAGCGGCCGTATTGGATGCCCGCCGGGGCGCTGTGCAGCGGCACATAATGGAAAGACGATGCCACACCGTGGGCTTTCAAATAAGCAATGAACGCGGTGCGCTGTTCCAGGTCCCGCAGCTTGACATAGAACAAATGCCCGTTATGCACACAGCCTTCCGGCACGGTGGGCAGCTCCAATAGGCCTGCTTCAGCCAGCGGTGCCAGCTCCTGTGCGTAATAATCCCAGCTTTGGGTACGGTCTGTATTGATGGTATCGGCCTGTTCCAGCTGTGCCCACAGGTAAGCGGCATTCAGATCACTGGGCAGGTAGCTGGAGCCATAAGAAACCCAGGTATATTTATCTACCTGGCCGCGCAGAAAACTGGCGCGGTTGGTACCCTTTTCCCGCAGGATTTCGGCCTTGGTCACGGTTTCGGGGTCATTGATGACCAGCGCGCCCCCCTCCCCCATTGAGAAGTTCTTCGTCTCATGGAAAGAGTAGCAGCCAAAATCACCGATGGTGCCCAGCGCCTTGCCTTTATAACTGGCCATCACTCCCTGGGCGGCATCTTCCACCACCTTCAGGTTATGGCGGCGCGCAATCTGCATGATGGTATCCATATCGCAGGCCACACCGGCATAGTGCATCACGCAGATAACTTTGGTTTTTTCTGTAATGGCGGGTTCAATTTTTGCTTCGTCAATGTTCATGGTGTCCGGACGGATATCCACAAACACCAGCTTGGCCCCAGCTAAAACAAAGGCCGTTGCCGTGGAAGAAAATGTGTAGCTGGGCAGGATCACCTCATCACCGGGCTGGATGCCGCACAGCAGGGCAGCCATTTCCAGCGCGGTGGTGCCGCTGGTGGTCAGCAGCACCTTGCCCGCATGGAACCGCTGTTCCATCCATTCATCACAACGGTGGGTAAAAGGGCCATCGCCGCAGATTTTATTGTTTGCCATGGCCTGGCGCATATAGTCCAGCTCTGTACCAACCTGCGGGGGAATATTAAAAGGAATCATTGTTTTACTGTCAACTCGCAATCTATTATAACCACTCGGTCTTACTGGGCGCGGGTAGTATCACTTTCCGGCGTTTCGGGTTCAAAATTCAGCCGCTTTTCTTCCACCACCAGGGGGCGGTCCATAATACGGGCGTTCATTGCCATGATGTACTCGCCCAAAAATCCCAGAAAGGTCAGCTGCACACCACCCACAAAGAACACGGCAATAATCATCGGGGCATAACCCGCAGCAAAGGTATTCCAGTGGATCAGCTTTGCCACCAGGAACACAAGCCCCAGGATAAAGCTGACCGCCGCGCAGAAAAAGCCGAAGAACTCCGCCATCCGCATCCCAATCTTGGTGTAGCTGGTAAAGCTGAGCATGGCGGCATCAAACAGGCTGTACCAGTTGTTGTGGGTCTTGCCTGCCCGACGCTTGGGCTGGGTGTATTCAATCTCCTTGCGCTCGGGGCCAAGCTCCGCCACAATCCCGCGCAAAAACGGGGTGGGGTCGTGCAAATCACGCAGGGTCTGGATAAAGCTTTTATCGTACAGGCCAAACCCGGTAAACTGCTCGATCATTTCCACATTGCTCATCTTTTTGATGGTTTTGTAGTAACAGTCCCGCAAAAAGTACATGACAGGGTTTTCCTGGCTGGTGGTCTTTTTGCCGATTACAATTTTGTAGCCTTTTTCCCATTCAGCCACAAACTTTGGAATCATCTCCACCGGGTCCTGGAAGTCCGCGCAGATGGTAATGGTGCAGTCCCCTGTGGTATGGATCATACCGTAATAGGGGCTGTTGAACTGACCAAAGTTCTTGCTGTTAAAAATGGCTTTGACCTTGGGGTCCTGCGCGCAGATGTCCGTAATGATCCGGCGGGTACGATCCTGGCTTTTATTATCAATAAAAAGGATCTCATAGTCATAATCCGGGCAGTCCTTCCGAATCTCATCCCGCACCGCCTCATAGATGGGGCGGGCGTTCTCCTCCTCGTTATAGGTAGGGATCATAACAGAGATGACTTTTTTCTTCTCGCTCATGCAGGTTTCATTCCTTTAAGTTTAGTCTTTGGCCCACTGCCGCAATAGCCAGGCAGACCCTTATCACTATACACTATTTTGCAAAATAGGTAAAGAACAATTTATTTTCGCAGTTTTGCGTTTCAAAGTTCAGGCTTACAGGGCGGTCCGCCAAGGTGTAGGGCTCCTCGTTTTCCAGGTAGAAAGTCCCCTCTTTGGCAATGTGGCAGATGCCGCGGTAAATTTCCATGGCCGGGGTGCAGGCACCGATCAGCAGCGTTGCCGCCAGCAGAATGGTCACGGCATGCTGTGCAAGCGTACCGTCCCGCCATTTGGTGCCCACCAAGGCGATAAAGTACCGGGCACAAAGGGTCATCAGGATAAAGATAGCCGGGATGGACACCCGCATGCAGAAATCGCACCCCTGTCCCACCTTAAAGAACGGAATGATGAAGAGCGACACGGCGCAGGTATAAAACAGCCAGCTGCGGCGGTTCTGCCGCCAGAGCAGCAGCAGATAGATGCCGGCATCCAGCAGGTAAAATACCAGCATGCCTTTTTGCAGGCTGGTCAGAACGTTTTGGCCAAAAGTCTGCTGTGCTGCCTGGTTCCCGGCGACAGTTTCGCCCAGAACGCTGTAACCAAAGGCGTTATTGGCCAAAAAATAACTGGCCGTAATGCTGAGCACCACAACCAGCACCAGCACATTGGCCGGGGAGAACGCCGATTGCAGCACGCCTTTTTGACGCTGTGCCAGCAGAACAATGCCGCGCACCACCATAAAAATAACCAGCCCCACAAATGGGAAGGGGCCGCACATCAGGCAGGCCGTGCCCAGCAGCAGGTAGTTGCGGCAGTCTTTCTCCTGCAAAAAGCAGACGGTTGCCAGCCATGCCCCCACTGTCTGGTTGAACACCCAGAACAGGCAGGTCGTCAGGGAGCTGAACTGGAAATCATTCGTCCACCATTCCAGGTGCATAGCATCATAGGCCAGCAGGTCCGGCAGTCGGCTGCTGTACAGCGCGCCCAGAATATCCATGCCGCTGAAGAAAATCAAAAACAGCAGGCCGATCCCCTGCTTTTTGCCGGTATCGGCACGCAGGTAGACCAACAAATTCAGCGCCGCCAGATAGGTGCCCAGCGCCGTCCACCCCCAAAGGGCCATACGGGCGAACATCCAGGCGGCATCCAGCCCAAACAGGGCGCATACCGGTTTGGTCAGCGCCGCCGGGACCAGCCAGTGCCCGATATAATACACCAGCGCCGTATCCTTTTGCGGGTAATACACCGGCCAGCTGTTTGTGATCAGATCCCGGTAAATGGCGTTGCGGTAGCCCCAGTCCGAGTTCTGGTAAAAAAAGCCCGTCTGACCGCCCAGGTAGCCCCACAACAGCATCAGGGCAAACAGCAGCACCAGCTTTGGCACCGAAAGCGTAATGCCCTGCTCTTCTTGCCCCACTTGCTTAACCTGCGGCGTTTTGCACACGGCATACCACCAGGCAAAGGCCAGCACGGCCAGGCCCGCAGCGGCAAACGGCGCGCGGAGATACCCCGCAAAAAACACCGCCAGCGGCGCGGTGAGATAGGATAAGGCAAACGGCTTTAACTTTTGGTAGGTCAACTGCATAAATACTGTCTGGCTCCTGTTCGTCCATGCGGGTCCTGCCCGCACGGACGGGGTTATTCCTTAGGCAACACCGCACAATTCCCGCCTTGCGGCTTAAGCACCGCTCCGGCAGCTGCGGCACGGCATCTGCGTTGCCAAAATGCTCGATAATACACAAAGTATTATCTGCGCTTTTGGCTTGGCATCTGCCGCACCTCGCTCGCCGTATCGGCACTTAGAATTATACGGTATTGCCCTTATTGGCTTAATTGGTTTGCTTTTGCGTTTTTGCCCACGCAATGGTGGCGCGGATGCCATCGGCAAAGGCGGTGCGCGGCGCAAAGCCGGTATCCGCCGCAAGCTGGGTGATATCCGCCTGCAAAAACATGACCTGCTGCGGCCCGTAAGGGATTTTGCCCAGGCCAAGCGGCAGGGCCAGGTCGATGGCATCACGCAGGGTCTCAATATATTCCCGCAGGGGGCGGGCGGTGCCGCTGCCCACCGGGTACACGGCACCGCTGCGGCCATGGCAGGCCATGCGGTACAGTGCATCCGCAGCATCGGCGGAGTAAAGATAATCCCACTTCTGCTCCCCTGCCGTCAGGTCCGGGCACTGCCCGGCCAGCAGTTTTTGGATGGTGGCGGAGATCATCGTGTTGGGGCCGTCATGCGGGCCGTAAACCGAAAGGATACGCGCCCACACATGGTCCATGCCCAGGGCGGCGGCCTCGGTACGGCTCATCTGGCCTGCACACAGCTTGGCCATGCCGTACCCGTTTTCGGGGTTTGTGGGGGTATCGGCCCGCAGAACACCGTCCACACGGCCATACTCTGCCTGGCTGCCGGTACCAACAAACACACGGCAGCCCATTGCCGCCGCGGTGCGCACGGCATCAATGGTATAGCGGATATTCTCAATCTGAGCCGGCATATCATTGCGGCCCGCGCCAATGGTGTGCGCCCACGCCAGGTGGAAAAAGGCATCCGCCTGCACGGGCAGCCCGGCTGCGGCCATGCACTGCGGCAAATCCGCCAGGTTGGCGGCATCGCAGGCAACTACATATAGGTTTGCATCCTTGGGCAGCGCTACGGCCCGCGGGCTGCCGGGGCGGCAGACCGCCACCACGGTACACCCGGCCTGCAGCAGCCGGCTGCACAATGCTGTGCCCACGGCCCCGGTGGGGCCGGTTACGATTGCGGTTTGTATCTGCCTTTCGATTTTTTCCATTTTCAACACCTTATTTGTTTTTCGCAATGATCTCTGTGCAAAAAGCATGCCAGCTTTTTTTCATTTGCCTGTCTATAATTTTCCCTACATAATAGACAATTCCTGCCGCTATTGCACAGCAGGCAAAAGAAAGAACAAGCCTTTGCAGTTCGGTCACTTCTACGTTGTACATTGCCAGTATATTCGGCAAAAATTGTACGCAATACAAATGACTCAAGAAAACTGGCATGGTTGCTTTCCCCAGAAATCTGACAAAGCCGTTGTCAAATTTTCCGTAGAAAAGCGATTTTCCGCTTGCCGTAATGGTAAATGCCGCACCCAACGCCAAAACCACAATGCCATCCAGCATAGCACGTGTCTCATTCATTGACCATATATGGTAAAGTACCCACGCATACCCAGCCAATTCCACGGCTGTCATCATCGCGGCCATCTTTTTCCCTACATCAATTTTTTTCAGAGTTGATGCAACCCTGTTTGCTACTACCCCTCCCAGAATTCCTGCAAAGGCACGCAGCATTCCGGTATTAACCCAGCCAAACAGAAGTGTACATGGGGCATCCAGTGAACCACAGTTCTGCAGGATCACGCCCAGTATCAGCAGGATTGCTACCGGGGTCGCCTGCACAGTCAAGCCATAATGCCTGCGCAGCAGCGGATACAGCACCCAGACCGCAAAAGTCATTGCGGAAAGATACCATAGCACCCCTGTTGTGGAGGCTACAGAAAACCCAAAGTTCTGTAAATACAGGAAATCTGCCGGAATCAGCTGTAAATTCAACAGAATTGTAGCGCTGTCCCACTGTTGTGCATAGGCACGCACTATAAACCCCAAAACGGTTGCCACAAGAAAGTATGGAAATATCAAACGATAACGCTTGAGCACATCCCATGTCGCTTCTTTCATGGCATTTTCTAGCGAAGGGCAGGTTGTTTCTCTTGCGTTTAACCGGCATATCTTTTCGGCAAGAAAATACCCTGTTACGATAAAAAAGAATTCAACGCCGATATATCCCCTGCGCACGTACCACGCATGGAACAATACCACCCCCACGCAAAATACAAACCGCAGCAATTCAATATTGCCATTCCGCGCTTTTTTCATTTTTTATTTTCTTACCCTTCCGGCACCAAGGGGATAAACATCTGCTGTTCCAGCTCTTCCCGCGGCAGGAATGGTGCCAGGTCCTCCAGCGGCGGGCTGACCAGTGTGCCGTCCGGCAGGCGCTTGGTGGCGCTCTTCGGCTCCCAGACCTGCTGGGTATCGGTAAAGATCTCGCAGAAAGTCGGGCCTTCTGCGGCAAGGGCGGCATCCACCACCTGTTTCATCTCAGCGTTGGAATGTGCGCAGGAATACGGGTAGCCGAACGCTTCGGCAATTTTGCGGAACTCCGGGAAGGACAGATCCCCGCTCTCCGGCCCAATGCCGATCTTGCAATGGTCTTTGAACAGGTTGTTCTGGGTCAGGCGGATGGAGTGGTAGCCGTTATTGTTGATGAGGAAAATCTTGATCGGCAGCTTATTTGTCAGGATGGTCTGCAATTCCTGCAGGTTCATCATGATAGAGCCATCGCCTTCCAGGCAGATGGTGGTACGGCGGCCGCCTGCAATGCAAGTGCCAATGGCGGCGGGCAGGCCGTAACCCATGCTGGCAATGGCGCTGTTGTTGGCCATGCGGCTGCCTTTTTGGATGACATACGCCTGATTGCCCACCACGCAGCAGGCGCCGTTGGAAACTGCGGTCAGGCTGTTTTCCGGCAGGCGGGAACTGAGGTAGCGCACAAAGGCGTACACATTGGCGGTGGTGCCGTTTTCTTCCCACTGGCGCGGCAGCACGGCGGGGTAATCTTTTTTCCATCGCTGGCAGGTTGCCAGCCAGTCCGCTGCCTGGCTGACAGGGGTCAGCGGCGCTGCGGCGGCATCCAGCTTTTGCAGAAAGTCCTTGGCATCTGCCCACACGGGGTGCTCCACATGCAGGGTGTGCTTTTTCATCTCGGCGCGGTCAATATCCACCATGATGACTTCCGCCGCGCGGGCCCAGGTTTTCCAGTTATAGCCCACCTGGCGGATGGAAATGCGGGTGCCCACAGCCAGAATCAGGTCTGCGTTCTGGATGGCCCAGTTGCCAGGGCGGTCGCCCATATTGCCGGCACGACCGCAGTAAAGCGGGTTTTCGTCCTCGATCAGGTCCACGGCGTTCCAGTAGGTCACAATGGGGATGTTCAGCTTTTCCGCCACGGCGCGGAACGCTGCGTACCCGCCGGAAAGCCGGATACCGTACCCGGCGTGGAACACCGGGCGCTTGGCGTGGCGGATCTTTTCCAGCACCATCTGCACGGTGGCATCGTCCACCGGGGGCGGCAGCCGGGCATCGTCCTGCGCCGGGTCATAGCCGGGCAGGCTGTCGGTTTCAATGTAGCCGCCCTGATAGTTGACCGGGATATCGATCCACACCGGGCCGGGGCGGCCGGTGGTTGCCAGGTGCCAGGCTTTTTCCAGCACATAGCGGATCTGGTTCGGGTCTTCCAGCATGGTGGCGTATTTGGTCATGTGGGCAACAGATTTGGTGATATCGTATTCCTGGTCGCCCACCGCGCGCAGGGGCAGGCCATCGGTAAACTGCGCGGCATAGCGGGCCGTGGTATCGTACCGAACCTGACCGGAAATAACAAACATCGGGATAGAATCCAGCCAGCCGCCCACCACACCGGTCAGGGCGTTGGTGCCGCCGGGGCCGGTGGTAACGCACAGGGCGGCAATTTTGTTATCAATGCGGGCGTATGCTTCCGCCGCAATGGCGCTTGCCTGCTCGTGATGATTATAGGTAACGTGCAGCGCCGGGTGGTGGCCCAGTGCATCATTCAGATGCATGGCGCCGCCGCCCACCACGCTGAACACATCCGTAACGCCGTGCGCCGCAAGAAAATCGGCCACATAATCGGCCAGTCGCTGTTTCATTGAGGGGCCTCCTTTTATTTAATCCGTTCAAGCTGCGGCTGAACCATTACAAAATACAAAGTTCTGGAATCCTGCGGGGCATCGATCCGCTTGCCGCTGTAGCTAATATCGATTGTACTTTCACCAAAAGGAATATCCACGGTATAGCGGATTTTCATGTTTTCCTGGCTGACCACAAAGGTCTGGCTACTGTCACCGAAGGTAATGGTAATGCTGGGGCGGTCAGAAATATCAAAGAAATAATCCCCAACTGTAAAGGTAAAGGTGTACCTTTCCGTATTCAGCTGCGGGTTTACCAGTTTGATCTCCGCACTTTTCTTGCACCAGTAAAACGGCAGCTCTTTGTTGGAGTTTTCAGGAGTATAATATTCTGTGTTATAAATGCCATCCCCCAGCTGCATGGTAATAGACGGCGCATTATACAGCACCCACACGCCATAGAAAACGGCAAGGGAAACTGCCAATGCCCCCAGTGAAGCGCCGAAAGTAACCAGCGTGCTGCGTGCAGCTTTTTTATCTAGTTTTGATTGTTCAGGCTTTTTGGTTTTCAGCGCTGCCAACACACAATTTACTGCCTGTACAACGCCCCAGATGATAGCTGTCAGTATTGCCAACTGTACAATGGTGTTGCGAATATAAGAGTTACGCTCTTCAAAGATTGGAAGCGGCAGATTAAATACCATCAAAACCGCAAAAGGCAATATATTTTGACGTGTCATCACCTTTTCCTGTGCAAGAAAATACGCCAGCGGAATCAGCGCCATGCAGTAAATATAGTTGCCCTGGCTTTGGTACATCATAGCCACGGTAATCAGCAGCAACGCCTGCCATTCCTGGCGGCAGAGCAGCGCACACACAACCAGTACCGCCGCCACAGCAAAGGCTGCTACAAAAAAAGATACCGTTGCATTGCTGGTTCCGGCAATCAGATCCACCAGATGCGCCCCATGTGCGAACATGCTGTTGATGCCATTGCCTGCCCAAGGTGTTTTACTTTTACTTCCAAAAGAGAACAAAATCTTCAGCCAAAGCTGCAAGCCGTACACGCCCTCCTGGAAGGCAAACACCGGGAGCACCAACGCTGCAATGCCATAAAACACCGTGCGGATTGCTGCTTTGAAATCCCGGTTTCTTAAAAGCATAGCACCTAAGAATGCGGGATAAATTTTAAGTCCGGCTGCTACTGCCAGTGCAACCAATGCCAGTTCCCGCACCCATGCGCGCTTTGAACGGTGATACATGACGAAAAAAAGCGAAAGCCCCGCCGCCAGCAAAATAATATTGCCGCGGTCTACCGCATTAAGCACACCAAAGCTGAACAAGGCAAAAAACGTACTGGCCCTGGCCCACTGGGCATTTTGCATCACGTCACGGAGCAAAACCGCCAGCAAAAGAACCGCCAGCACCACAAAAAAGACGTATAGCAAAAAGCACGACTGTGTTGTGCGTAAATCAGTTTCTGTGCCGCGCATGGCAACTGACGCCTCAAAGTCATAGGTCCAGTTATCAGATACCGAAGCAGGCACCAGTAAAAACAGGGCATAAAAGAACAAATTTGCCAAGGGCGGATACAGTGTGTCAAACACCGCATACGGCTGGCGTCCACGAACATATTCAATGCTATGGAAAAAATCCATGCCGGCATCCAGTGTATCATGGTATAAAAAGTACGAAAGAAAATCACCATGGGTAACATACAGCGTTACCATAACCACAATGGCACACACTGCGCTGAGTACACAGTACAGCTTGGCCGTTTTTTTCCAGAACGGATTGCTCCCTCTTCCTTTTTTACCAAAAAGGCCTTTTCCCCGTTTCGTGTTATTCTCTTTCAGCACGCGCTGGCTGTTGCATTCATTCTGGCCATAATTCAGTTCCAGCTGCACCGATTTGTTATCTTCCGGCAACAGCTGATCTAATCCAATGCTGGTACCAGATTTATTCTCGTTATTTGTTGTCATGTTGTCCATACACAGCCTTGCCCTATTTCTGTTCCCGGTTATGTATCAGATATTCCCTGGTTTCCCATATTTTTTACCGATATATTTTGCAGTCTTATTTTCAACAATAAAGCACCGCCAACCAACCTCGTTGAGTCGGATGATGGTTAGGGATCCCGATACCGCACTTTTCCGTGCCGGATAAGCTCCACATCGTTGACGGGAAACATTTTTTCGTTTATCTTTCCTTAAATGTCCACAACTTGTTGATGATAAAATTCAGCGGAATCGTGACCAGCAAATTTACAATCGGCGCAATCGTTTTGCTTACGCTGAAGAACGTAACCTCTATCCAAAGCAAAACATTAGAAAGGATCGACGTGCCGCCGTAGCTGACATATGTTTTTCCAAGGCGTTTCAGTTTACTGCGCCAATCGTTTGCATTCCCGGTAAACACAAACTTATCGTTCCAAAAAAAGGCATTGGCAATGCTCAGAATTGTTCCCAGAACGCTGCCTACCATATACAGGTCTGGGCTGATCCACAAAAAGATATAATACACCGCCATCGATACCGCCGTGTTGCTTACGCCAACAAGGCCAAACTTGATAAACTGTGCAAGCAGCGCAACAAATTCCTCTTTGCTTTTTGCTCCCAACAGTGCCAACAATTTCTGCATGGATCCCGTTCCTTTATTATTCTTTATAAGCAATCAAAAAGCAAAGCCTGTATTGATAATTTACCGCAGTGCAGCAGCCATTTTTTCTTATCAGCCCGGCTTTGCTTTTTCTTATTGATTCATCTTATCAGCGCTTTTTACTGGTTCACCGCTTCAATAATGATCTTTGCCATATAGTCGATCATCTCATCGGTCATGCCGGGGTACACGCCGACCCAGAAGGTGTTGTTCATGATAAAGTCAGTGTTGGTCAGCTCCCCTGCCACGCGGTAGGCGTCGGTGCCGCGGATCTGGTCAAAGCAAGGGTGCTTGATCAGGTTGCCGCTGAACAACAGGCGGGTCTGGACATTGTGGTCCTCAATATAGCGGGTCACAGCGTTGCGGTCCAGGCCGGATTCCGGCTTGACCGAAATCAGGAAGCCGAACCAGGACGGGCGGCTGTTGGCGGCCGGTTCCGGCAGGATCAGCTTATCGGCGGCCGGTTCCAGGGCTGCGCGCAGGCGGTCCCAGTTATGGCGGCGGCGTTCGATAAAGCTGGGGAACTTTTTCAGCTGCTCGCAGCCGATGGCGGCCTGCATATCGGTCACTTTCAGGTTATAGCCAAAGTGGCTGTAAACGTACTTGTGGTCATAGCCTGCGGGCAGTTCGCCATACTGACCGTCAAAGCGGTGGCCGCAGAAGTTATCATGGCCGGACGGGCAGATGCAGTCGCGGCCCCAGTCGCGGTAGCTCTTGATCAGGCGGTTCAGCAGCGGGCTGTTTGTATACACGCAGCCGCCCTCGCCCATCGTCATGTGGTGCGGCGGGTAGAAGCTGGAGGTGCCGATATCGCCCCAGGTTCCGGTAAAGCGGGTTTCGCCGTTGATGGTGTACTGGGTGCCCAGGGCATCGCAGTTATCCTCCACCAGCCAGAGGTTATGGGCATCGCAGAAGGCTTTGACGGCGGACAGGTCAAACGGGTTGCCCAGGGTATGGGCGATCATGACTGCCTTGGTCTTGGGGGAAAGAGCGGCTTCCAGCTTGGTCACATCAATGTTGTACTGCGGCACGGTCACATCCACAAACACCGGCACAGCGCCATACTGCAGCGCCGGGGTGACAGTGGTGGGGAACCCGCATGCCACAGTGATGACCTCATCGCCCTTTTTGATCTGGCGGTCGCCCAGTTCCGGGGCGGTGAGCGCCATAAAGGCAATCAGGTTGGCGGAGGAGCCGGAGTTGACCAGGTTGGCGAACTTTACGCCGATCCACTTGGCAAACTCTTTTTCAAATTCATCCGCAAAGCGGCCGGTGGTCAGCCAGAAATCCAGCGTTGCATCGGTCAGGGCGCACATTTCTTTTTCATCAAACACGCGGGATGCATAAGTAACGCGGTCGCCGGGCTTGAAATCCGCCTTTTTCTCCTTAAAGTCATGGTAATATTCTGCCACCAGCGCCTTGATCTGCTCGCGGGCTTCGGCCTCATTGCTCCAATTTGCCATCGTCTGCTCCCTTACTCACTCAAAAATTCCTTGATCTCTTTGTCCATCTCCGCCGGGATATCCCCGCCGGAAAGCCATACCTTGCTGAACGCAACGGTCTTTTGCATACATTCCGCCATATGCCAGCGCGGTTTCCAGCCGAAGGTGGATTTCAATTTGCTGCAATCCAGCTTCAAAAAGTTTGCTTCATGCGGGGCGTTTACCTCAGCGCGGTTTTCCCATGCAGCACCATCGCCCCACGCCTGGCAGAACAGGTCTACCAGGGTGCCGGTCGTCACACAGTCGCAGTCATCCGGGCCGACGTTATAATAGCCGGCGTACCGGTTATCCTCATACTGGCGCTGGGCGATCAGCAGGTACGCCGCCAGCGGTTCCAGCACATGCTGGTATGGACGGGTGGAATACGGGTTGCGCACACCGATGCTCTCCCCTTTTGCCATGGCACGCACACAGTCTGGGATGATGCGGTCATTGGCAAAATCGCCGCCGCCAATCACATTACCTGCGCGGGCAGTGGAGATGGCCACGCTGCCATCCGCAAAAAAGCTGTTTTTATAGCTGTGGGTCACCAGCTCCGAGCAGCTTTTGCTGTTGGAGTAGGGGTCGAAGCCGTCCAACGGTTCGTTTTCGCGGTAGCCCCAGCACCATTCATTATTCTGGTACACCTTATCTGTTGTTACGTTCAGCACAGAGCGCGGCGGAGTTTGGGCGGTGCGCACGCATTCCAACAGGTTCACGGTGCCCATCACATTGGTTTCATAGGTATAGCGCGGGTCCTTGTAGCTGTCCCGCACAATGGGCTGGGCCGCCAGGTGCAGCACAATTTCCGGCTGGGCGGCATCAAAGGCCGCTTTCAGGCTGGCAAAATCGCGGATGTCGCCGATCACGCTGGTCATTTTGCCTTCCAGCCCTGCCAGAGAGAAGAGGTTGGGGGTTGTGGGCGGTTCCAGGCTGTAACCCGTTACCACCGCACCGACCCCCACCAGCATGCGGCAGAGCCAGCTGCCCTTAAAACCGGTATGCCCGGTTACAAACACGCGTTTGCCGCGGTAAAATTCCAAGTTCATTGTTGGTTCCACACTTCCCAGGGCGCACAGCCGGACGCCCACATTTTTTCCAGCATACTTTTTTCGCGCTCGGTATCCATGCACTGCCAGAATCCGCGGTGCACATAGCTCATCAGCTGGCCTTTGGCTGCCAGCTCGCGCAGCGGGGCCTGCTCAAAAATGGTATCATCGCCGCTGATGGTATCAAACACTTCCGGTTCCAGCACCATATAGCCCGCGTTGATGATAGCCCCATCGTTGACGCTTTTTTCACGGAACGCCTGAACCGCATTGTCCTGGCCGATATCCAGCACGCCTTTCTGCTGTTCCTGCACCACGGCGGTCAGGGTTGCCAGCTTGCCATGCTGCTTATGGAACTTGACCAGTTCGGCAATGTTCACATCGCAGACGCCATCACCATAGGTCATCATAAAGGTTTCGTTGCCGATATATTTCTGCACCCGCTTGATGCGGCCGCCCGTCATCGTGTTCAGGCCGGTATCCACTACCGTCACGCGCCACGGCTCGGCGTGCTGGTCATGCACGATCATCTCGTTGCCCTGGGTGAAGTCAAAGGTCACATCGCTGGTATGCAGGAAATAATCCGCAAACCACTCCTTGATCATATGCTGCTTGTACCCGGCGCAGATCACAAAATCATTGAAGCCATAGTAAGAATACTCTTTCATGATATGCCACAAAATAGGCATACCGCCGATTTCGATCATCGGTTTCGGCTTGAACTTACTTTCTTCCGAAATGCGCGTGCCATAGCCGCCGGCAAGAATTACAACTTTCATATTTTTCACTCCCGTAAGCCTGCAGCGGAACCCTGCTTGCAGTCCCGCAAAAACTGTCCGTCTCACCAGCATTTCAACCGCCGGACAGTTTGGTACACACCCAGCCTATTTTTTATTACTATGATAGTATATCATTTTCACGTATTCAGTGCAACCGTTCCAGGAAACTTATCACACCTAGTAGGCCTGCTTTTTATTCCGCGTTTTGCTCTTTGTTATCACATTTTAACGCTGCTTTTGTTGCCGCTGTGCAAACAATATTCTTTAGGCAACACCGCACAATTCCCGCCTTGCGGCTTAAGCACTGCTCCGACAGCTGCGGCACGGCATCTGCGTTGCCAAAATGCTCGATAATGTCGGGTTGCGGT
>ERZ773225.3395-NODE-3395-length-14400-cov-3.129174_pt1 | contig 14400 bp, 13 predicted proteins | sample MGYA00580993_ERZ773225 | MGnify/ENA primary metagenome ERZ773225 (study PRJEB29015, sample SAMEA2737748) | human gut metagenome | biome: human gut; feature: human-associated habitat; material: faeces | place: China | collected 2012 ... | reverse complement strand
AAGGAGGCCAGGGCCTATGCCGTTCGCGAGGCCCAGAAAGCCACCTACCGGGACACCAACGCTTTCTCCCAGGCGTTCAGCGAGCTGGGGCGGTCCATCCGTCCGGGGAACAACAAGGTCCGAAAGGGTGTCTCCCTGGCCATGGAGGGCATCCTGCCCTTCCGGAAGACCCCGGCCAATATCGTCGTAAGAAGCGTGGAATACAGCCCGTTTGGGCTTGTCAGAGCAGGGTATCAGTATTTTTCCAAGGTGCGGGACGGGGAGATGACCGCAGCGGAGTGTATGGAAACATTGTCTGCTGGACTGACCGGTACGGGCGTGTATGCACTCGGCGCACTTTTGGGAAGCCTGGGCGTCGTGAGAGGCGGAGAGCTGGGCGATGATGAGGACCGGACCGGGCACCAGGCCTATGAACTGGTCCTCGGAGATACCAGCGTCTCGCTTGATTGGCTCGCTCCCGCAGCCATACCGTTTTTTATGGGTGTGGAAACGCAAAAAGCAGCATCCGGCGAGTACGGAGATGATACGAGTGCCGTAACAGCAATTATTTATGGCGCTGGCAACGCAATGGAACCGCTACTGGAACTGTCGTGTCTGTCAAGTCTCAACGACTTGATATCGTCCGCTAGGTACACGGATGACGGGAATGAAATATGGAGCCTCATTATCAGCTCTGCCACCTCATACCTGATGCAGGCCCTTCCTACCGCGTTCGGCCAGTTTGACCAGGCGGCAGATAAAAACCGGAAGACGGTGTACACCACGTCAAGCGACCCGGTAGTAAAAGAGCTACAGCGGATTGCTGGACGAGCGTTCCAAAAGTTACCGGGAGATTTCTTCCAGGTCGAGTATGTAGATGAGTGGGGGCGGAAAGAGGGAAAGGGAAACTTCTTCCAGAGAGTTTTTAACGCTTTCTTGAATCCGGCCTATACATCAAAAATCAACGAGACTCCAGCGGACCAGGAGCTCTACAGGCTGGCTGCCACCACCGGAGACAGTCCATCTCCCAGGGACGCAAACCGCACGATTACAATCAAGACTCCAGACGGGGCCAAGAAGGTGGCCCTGACGGCGGAGGAGTGGCGCACTCTGGCCGAAAAGCAGGGGTCGGTGTCATATGACCTAGTGTCGAAGATGCTAGGCCAGGAGGCCTACGAGGGTCTCACAGACGAAGGGAAGAAGAAAGCCATTGAGTCTGCGTATGACTACGCCAGGGAGATTGGCAGAAAGGAAGCTCTCCCGGACCGGTATAAAGAGATGGATGCCGCGTGGATGGAGGACCTTGGCGGGGACATTGGAGACAAGGCCGTCTCCGCGATTCTGAAGCGAGCTGCCGTGTCCGATGTGGGGGCCCCCTCCGAAAAAACGTACGACAGGGCTGTCGAGGCAGGCTTCAGCACGGAGCAGATGAAAGCCGCATTCCGGGCTGTATCGTCTAAGCTCAAGGGGGTTGAGGATCCGACCAACTACGACAAGTACCGGGCGGTGCTGAGCGTCAGCGAAAAGAATGATGAAAAGTCATGGCTCAAGGTATATGGGATGACGGAAAACCAGCTGGCAGAAATGGACGAGCTGAAGCTTACCCCAGCGCAATACGTGGACATTCTGGACTCAAAAAGCCGCTTCTCCAGCGCGTTAGAAGACGTTACACAGGCATGGAAACAGGGGGAGTCCCCGGACCCAAAGCAGCTAGAAGATGCCTATGATTTCTACAAAAGCCTGAAGGGCGGAAAGACAGAGGCATATAACAACCTAACCAGCGCGGCGAAGGCCTACATTGCTGTCCGACAATCCGGAGAAGACTCTGGGCTATTTCTGCGGGTCTATCGGACATATCGGTACATCTCTGCTCAAGACAAGCCTGCAGCGGAGAAAGCCCTTGACTGGAATTATAACCTCGACAAGGTGGGAGTTCCAAATGGGCTGAAGTCATCCCTGCTAAGCACCCTGGGCTTTACGACTACCCTGCGTCAGGATTCCGGGAAGTACGGCGAGTTGACGGGGTCCGGACTGGAAGCGGACAAGGCTAAGAAAGTAGCGGACCTCATGCGCGGGTTGACCCCTGAAGACGGGAAGGACTCTGTAAGCAATGTCCAGAAAATGGAGGCTATCCACGGGATGGGGATGACGCCAGAACAGGAGGAGCTGACAATCCGGACTTACCTGCCAGATTCCATGGAAAAGGGCCTGAACAAAGCTATTGACATTGGAATCAGCGCGGGTGAATGGGTGGAGTTATATAGGGAGTACGCGAGAAATAAGGGGACGGGAAAAGGCCAAAAGGACCGACTCACAAGGTGGTGCATGGAGGAGTTTGGTGTAGACTACGCAACGGCAAGGGCCCTCGCAGACATCTATTTGTAAACGGCATTGACATCGGGGCCAAAACGTGCTATAGTAAATACGTCTCCAAGGAGGCGTGGAGAAGGTCAAATATATTTAGCTGCCTACCAATCCTTCCCCGCCCTGGCCTTGGTGTGGATTGAAACGAGCTCCTACCCGGGATAGAAAATGCCGATGTGATATGCGCATCGGCATTTTCTATTTTAAACGCAAAATTGCTCCATCCCCAGGATGTCCCCGGTGGATGGAGCAATTTTTCTTTGCGTGTTACTCCTCGGCGTCAAGCCGAATGATCGTGTGGTACTGCTTTTCATGGGCCTCCACTGCCTCATCTGCAGCATATGCGGAGACGTCTGCCACATGCATAAGCACATCCTCGGGATGGTCCGCATCCTCAGGCGGGGCAATGAGGCCGACTTCGCTCATGATTCTGGACAGGATCACAAGGATTCTCAACGACTCCTCGTGCATGTCCAGAATGAGGTCATTGCCGGACCCGCCACGCCCCTTCAAGACCCCACTTGCCACCAGCGGCGAAAGGGCCTCCAGGAAAGTATTGCTCGTGACATCACCGAGCGTTTTGTAATACTTTCCCAGCTTTTTCTCCACAGCGGCGCTCGCGGCATTGGACGCCGCAGTGTTGACCATCTCCCGAAACTCTTCCTTCGTCATGTTCTTGTCCTCCTTATTTGTGTTTGTGTAAACGGCGTTTCCTGCAGAATCATATACGCTGTATCCCACAGGGCACGCGGCTTTTGCCTTATCCAAATCTGCAAACGCGCCAACCTGGCTATCCTTGTCCGCCCAGGTGCGCCGCACCCGGTATAAGGGCCGGGCGCTAGCATTCATCTCATCGGAGACATCCTCCCTAAAGTCATCCATGGTGACGCCAAAGCGGCTCCACCAGTGGCCAACATCGGCGTGGTTGCTGGCGATACCCATCTGGGCCCCTTCTGCGTGACTGATTACCACACCTGGCTCCAGCGGGTTTAGGCCGAACTTCCGACACAGTTCAGCCGTCAAGGCGACAGCTCCCCAATAGACGGACCAAAAATAGTCCCGGTCTCCAAGATCATCTTCACAAATCTCAAAGGAAAGATGGGTATTATTGGCATCGCCGCCACAGTGCCAAGCCCTGTATTCCCAGGGCAGAATTTGATAGACTGCCACGTCTCCCGCCTTGGTCAGTCCGATGAAGGCGTGGACTGCCACATCCAGCCCTGGCCGGTTCCAGTCGTTGCCATTGGGATTGACCCCCAATGTGCCGTCATCCGGCTGCACGTAGCGCCTCAGGTTGGGGTTGTTGGCCCCGGTGGAATGGATCATCACCCCTCGGGGGCCTTGGTAGTATTTGGCATAACGGCTATCGCGGCTGCCGGGGGACTTGTTCATTTCCGCTTGATTGCGCCGGTAGCAGTCGTTGCGAGTGGCAAACTGCTGGTAGATTTGCATAGCTTATCCCTCCACCTCGGGCAGCCCAGCCACGCTGGTCAGGAGGCTCAAAAGCCCGGCCAGTGCAGAGGCAGACGCCACCATAATCCAGTCCACCTGGGCCAGTAGGGCGCTGGTGCCAATAGTGGCCACTGCGGTCTGTGCCACCGTCTTGATCGCTCGCACTCCGGCGGCCTTCAGCCAAATCCTCCAATTTTTCATAATCATTACCTCCCAAATTATTTGATAATCAGGGCCATAGCGGCCCCAACCAACGCGCTGACAATGCCGGTGATCATCGCCACGATAGCCGCGTCCCAGTGTTTTTTGGGGCCCTCCATCATGGCCTTGACATCTCCCTTGATTTCTGCGACATCGCCTTGCGTGTGCTCCAGATCTTTTTGCACGCCGGCCACAGCGGCCACAAGCTTGTCCAGATTATCCTGGCGCTCCTCCATCTTGTCCAGGCGGTGGGTATTGCTCTTGGCCCGGCTCTCTACATCAGCAATAGCTGCCGCGATCTCATCGTTGCTCATGTCGCCACCTCCCACGCACTGGGCAGCGCAACCGGCCCATGCACAGTGGCATCCACCTTGCACCGGTAGCACTGCTCATCCGCCCAAATCATATACTCGCCCGCCTGGTAGGCATCGTGGGCACCGGAGGGCGCCACCCAAGGCAGTGCCCACTTAGCCGATGTGGCATGATATGGGGCCCATAGCGCCGGTACGGCCCCGGGGGCCCAGATCTCGTTGCTCGTACTATCGTGGGCCTGGCAGCAGCGCCAGGGCTGGCCAGCATGCACCCGCACATCGCCAATCGCGTACTTGCCGGGCTGCCACTCCTGCAGCAGGGCCATATCAGCGATCACATCATCAGCCGGGGCTGTGGGCGCAGCTGCGCGGGCCTCGCGGGCCGCCCGGAGGGCCATGGCCTCTAAGGCTTTGCAGATATCAGGCATTTTGCAATCCTCCTTCAAGGGCCGCCAAAATGGCGGCTAATTTTTCTTCCGTGGTGGGCTCGGGCGGCGTTTCTGCCGCCAGCGCCTCCATTTCTGCCATCTCCTCCGGCGTGGCATCTCGGCAAACGCCGTCTTTGCAAACTCTCATATTTTCGCCCCCCAAATTTTTACTGTGCTGCCAGCTCCAAACTGTGCCTTAGTGGGGTCGAGAGAGCTTAGGCCAAGCCCTGTGATATGGCCTGGCCCCGCCGCCTCTCCGGCGGACACAGTTGCGGCGCAGCTGGCACCTTTACTGCGCCGAAATACAACGTTACGCCCATTCAGCGTCCTGATTTCCCACAGCTGGCCCCATCCAGGATTTTCTTTGTACGCCGTTTTGCGCAGCATCGGATAACCCGACACGCACGTATTTACTCCGTATGCGTTTGCCCAGGTGGGGACGGTCATCCGTGCATGGGTGTTAGAAATATTATTATCAATGTTGACTTGCGCTGGCTGGATGTGCAACTCAAAATACATCTTCTTCAGCTGCAGTGGGGCCCCGCTTAAATCAGATGCGATTTCCCACACACCGACATCCTCTGCCAGCGTATACTCGCCTATATACTCCAGCTCGTCCGGCGCGTCCAACATCATCCACTTATTGTAATTGCTCAGGCATACAAATCTGTGCACCCCGGCTGTAAGGCTTGTAGCGCTGATTGGGGCCAGCGTCCGTCCGACTATCGCGCCGGTTACACCATTGGCGGTCAGAGTCGGATTTTCGGCTTCGTTGGCGTTAACAAACTCCACTGTGATAATCGTACCGCCTGCAACCGATCCATCAATGTAAGTTGCTTTTTTTGCAGCATCACATGCTGCGGTGGAGCATCGACCGAATAATGAGCCTACTGCGGGGAGTGTTTCCCACCGGGGGATTCCGTCTGAGCCAACAGTGGCAACTTTGCCAGCGTCCGAATCAAGCGGTGCGGCGGGGACACGGGTTGCTAGGGCGGATCCTACGATTTTGGCATCCGCGGCCTGTCCGCTTTGGGTCAGGGTGGCGTCAACGTTGACGGTGCTTGGCGCTACGTACGGATCAAGCAGGATAGCCGCGCGGGTGCTGCCCCGCATGGAAAAGTGGTGTACTGATTTCTTCAACGCAGATGCTGCCGGTGGCGTCAGATTGCCGGGGTGCAGGATTGTGTACACGGTTTGTCCGATCTGCAGTTCGGGGCCGTTCGCTGTATTACCTGGGCTTTTAAACTGCACTGCCAGTATAGCCCCATCAGCCGACGGGTCAAATCCGGCGGTAACGACGGTAAGCACTTTCCGCTTGTCAGCTGCGTTGGAGTTGCAGATGCAGCTCCCCGACACCGGCAATTTGACTGCGCCGTCAAGTCCGTTGATCGTCGTGACGCCAGCACTGCCGCCAGTCGCGTCAGCTCCTCGGGGCAAGCCAAAACTGAGCACGGGATTGGCGGCGGTCCCGGTAATCTCAGCCGTGGCGGGACTTCCGGCAGGCAGTGTGGTCACCGTGCCGATTTGCAGGGCGGGGGTTGCGCCATCCAATATATCAGCGCTCTTGGGGCCCTCCGCATCCGTGATAGTCAGCCGGTGGCCGCCGGTGATGGTAGTGATGGATATGGTGGGGGATACGCCATCCTGCCCAGGATCCCCCTTCGGGAGCACAATTTGCCTGGGTTGCACTGATGTCATTCCCGGTTTACTCGGATCGAAACCCATCTGCATAGTGTTGATCCCGGTTTGAGATATCTTCGGAATATAATATCCGCCGTCGTCGCCAGCTTCCCCAGAGGGCAGAGACACGTCCACACCCGGAATGTCCGGCATGCTGGTCAGGCTTTTGCCAAACTCAATGTGCAGCAGACCGGGCGTGGGGTTCGTTACAGTGGGGGTGTAATAAGGTCCAGGGGCCCCCTGTATCCTGCTAAGCTCAGTATTTAGATACCCCTTTGACACGGCATCCCCATCGTTCGATGGATCCGGCAACCCAGTGAGTTTGTTCCCCTCCATGGAAAGTGGGCCAGACATGGAGTCGCCAGACTTCTTAACGGCCTTTGATGCTTCAGTTGCGGCCGAAGCCGCTGCAGCTTCGGCCTGTTTGGCCCTCTCTGCAGCCCTCTCTGCGTTGGCGTTCGCCTGGTCTGCTGCGGCTTGAGCTGCGCTCGCTGCCTGGGTCGCTGCTTCAGCATCCGAGGCCGCCATGGACGCGTCTGTGGATGCAGTCTCGGCTGCGGTCTGTGCCGCACTTGCTGCTGCGCTGGCATCCCTGCTCGCAGATGCCGCCTCTTCAGCCATTCCTGCAGCCTGAGCCGCGTTGAATGCAGCTTGATTCGCACTCCCCTGTGCTCCGATTACGGCTTGTTTGATTTTGGTAATTTCTTTGCCCTTGTCGGAGAGGTCAGCAGATACGGAATCTCCATATTCCTCTAGTTCCTGAATCGCCGGGACCAAAGTTCCGTTCCCATACTCTTTGATATCCTCCGCGGGCCGGTCAAATGTCGCTTTTAACTCACTGGCCGACAGATTGTCATCCGTGTTCGGGTTGTCTCCAAGCTGTTGGTGGACAGCAACGTTCTTGGAAAATTCCTGTATCCTTTTAAGTGCCATGTCACACTACCCCCGTTTCATTCAACGCTCTTTGTAGGGCCCCGTTCCCCGGCCCACCCTGGACAGGGATCTCATCAATATTTTGGGTTTCCGCCCCATCCGATGTGGTTGCCGGACCACCTGCCACAGGTGCGGCACCTGTTAGCTCGTCTATCAGCTCCTGTTTCTTCGCGATATACCCCTGTGGCAACCTCTCCAGGTATTGCAGCATGGTAATCCTATTGTTCATAAGCAGATTGTCCAAAGTCTGCATGGACGCAACCTCAGACCAGTATGCAGACGCGCCAACGTCCAGTTTTACAGACACGGGAATCTCCTTCAGTACCGAGAAATCAAAGGGAACGACAAAGGTTTGCTTTTGTAGCGTCATCCCAAGCGGTTGTTTCCCCGGTTGCTCCATAGGTAGGCTTGTTTCAACGTAACGTTCGCCGTATTTGGCGGACATCATGTCCATAAATATCCTACCCATGTCCTCCACTGCTTGGTATAGATTCTGCTTTACGAGTTCCATCGGGGTATTGGCGGCCCTCTGAAGCGCAATAATGGCGCTCGTATTGTCTGGTCTCGAGTTTCCCATGGCCACTTCGGACGCGCCCAGAAACTCCTGTGTCATAGAGACGGCCAGTTCGATAAACTGTGCAATCTGTGGGTTGACAGACGCCGGGTTGAGAATCGTAGCAACTCCATCTACACCACCCGCAACACCAACGGCAGAACCAACACTTGCGTCCCAGCTCCGGATCCGGTTCTTGTCGTAAATCACCTTTGGGAATGCCGTGGTGAGGAGGGACACTCCGGTGAGGGCAAAAATCTTGTTGACAAAGTTCTGGTTGGGCAAGAGCCCGGTAATCAGGGCCTGTCCGTGGTAGCAATCCGGTATGTAATCCCAACATTGCCATATGACCGGATACAGGGTATAGCCAGTGTCATACGCCTCTCTGATAACCACGTTCCTACAGCACTCAATGCACCAAATATGTCCATCCTTCCGGTTCCGGTAGAAATGCGTCAGGACCGTTACTTTGTCCTTCGTATACCGGTCGTACTTGCTGTCAAAGTTCTCGTCATCTGCCTTTATGGCCTCCGCGTCTTCCACTCCGTTTTGCTCTGCCGTATACTGTGCGTCCTCAACCGTCATCCGTCTAGAGAGGATGATCCAAGGTTGTTTCTGCACGTCCCGGCAATTCGGATTGCCAAAATGGACTCGAACATTCTCAAGGATTTCTGCGCATATTTCTCCCTTCACGTTCTGCCCATTTTCCACAGATGGGTCGAAGTAAAAGTACATGCATCCGTCTCCGTCTACAGCGGCATTCCGTAAAAACTCCCGGATTTTAGTTACAATTCGGTTCCGCTCAAAGATTGCTGCGAACTGGTGGTTCACAATCTCAGTGATTTGGTCAACCTGTTTTTGCGTCATCCTGCTTGTGGACGGGAGAGGAGACGCCTGAATTGCCATATTGTCAGAGGTGATGGTTGCCACCTGGAACAGGGTGACCCGCTTCAGAAAGTTGAACACAGGAGTCGGGAGTCCGTTAGCCTGGACGTCCTCCCATTGGTTACCGATAAAGTAATTCTCGTTAACCCGCACAGTATCGTATAGCCCGATAGACCGCTTGAATCGGCTAGAGTCCTCATACCGGTCCCACACGTCTTGCAAGGAGGGCTTATTGGTTTTCACTTATTACCACCGCCTTGCCGCTCCTGGGCCGCCTTGTGGGCGGCAAACGGATCATATGCTAGCAGGTTTGCAATCCCACCGCTTACCTGTGCAGTTGTTTCTGCGTGTGCCTCAAGCTCATTCAAGATTTTATCGATATTCCCGGACGAGCCCTGGAGCAGCGCAATGATTGCTGTATGCTGGGACGTCTCACGCGCATCATTGGCTTGTAGTTCACCGATGCATCTCAATATGAGATTGCATGTGCGATTAAGTCTTTTGCAGGAAATTACAACCACAGCCAGGGTCAGCACGGTTACTGACAAAATTGCAATAGACATATTGGTACCTCCTTCCAGAAACGTAGGGGGGATCCCCCTACGTTATGCAGTCTTCTCTGTCAGGTCGCTGGAAAACATGCCGTCTTTGGTCGCCACAGCACGGATTCTTGTCCCGGCAGCTGCGGGGAATGCGGCAGTGTACGTCTTCGCATCCTTGCTGTACCGGGGATCAGACCCATCTGTAGTGTACAGCATGACGGCTCCGCTTGTGGTGCTTGCCAGGGTCGCATTTCCGCTGGACAGGGTGATGGTGGGCGCGGCGGCAACAGAACTTGCTGCGCACGCCACGGCCACGCCATTGCACTTCGGGCCAAGGACAAACGCGTCGAACATCATTCGGAACTCCAGCAGGTCACCGGACAGGCCCGGAGGGTCAGTGTGGCCTTTGAAGTCGTTGATCTTCATGGGGGCAATGACGGCGTCCTTGTGCAGAATCATGAAGTAAGCCCCGGACGGGAACCTGGAGGTGGGGATCGGCTTCACGGCGAGCCCATCCACTTCCCCGATAGAACCGGTCGGCAGGCTCTTGCCGCCCAGGCTGTCCAGCGCCGTCCACTCAGAGGAGAGCTTGAGGGCCGGGACATATTTGCGCGGGATGAAAAGCGTACATCCGGAAGCGGGTACGCCCGCGTCCATCATCTCGTTGTGTAGCTCGATGATCTCAGCAACGATGCTAGACTTGGTAGGCTCTGCAGACAGCGACTTGTGGATACCGGCTTCTTTTGCCCACTTCTCCAGCCGGTACCTATCCAGGTACGGAACAATGTGCTCATCCCGTTCCGCCGCCATAATGGCCCCAGCCTTTTTCACGTTGAACTGCTCGGCGTTGTTACCCTTGTCCACGGAAAGGCTCAGGGCCTTGTCCTGGGTCATGGTGAACGTCTGAACGAAGTCTCCGACTTCTGTCGTTTCCCCATACCGGCTTCCGCTGCCAACCGACACATTGCGGTTGTAGTCCTGCAGAGGCTCGGTTTTGAGGCTCATGACGTGAACTGTCCTGACGCCAGAAAAGGTCTGGTCCAAGGCGTGGCTGAAGGAACTTTCCGTGTAGCTTTTTTCCCGGAACCCTTCCAGCAATGCTTCACGGTACTTTTCTCCCAAGTGAATAGTGTTTGCCATTTTAATAAATCCTTTCTTACGTATTGAATGCGCCTATGAATTCGTCGAACGCATTGGATGTTTTGGGGCTACCAGCATCTGACTGGCTCCCCGGGGATGACGCTCGGTTCTGGTTGTTTTTCTTTTCAGCTTCCAGCTGACGGCGCAAGGATTCAAGCGCGGACTCTTTTTCCTGGAGCTGCCTCTTTTGGTATGCCTCCACAAACGACATACCAGCGGCAAGGTCGCCGGACATCTCTCTGATTTCTCTCTCAGAGACATCCACTCCAGGATATTTTGCCTGGAAATCTCGGATTTCTGCGTTCACACGCTCCTTCTTGGTCGCCTCTGCGCTTTCAGCATCGGACTTCTCGCGCAACATCCGCTCGGCATTTTCCCTTGCCACGCGCTCTGTTGCCACCGCTTCCGGAACATCCTGCGCGACCAGCATGTTCACCCGCATCCGGTCAATCAGGTCGGAAATGGTCATTCCGGGGGACACGCTCTCCGCCAGAGCCTTCAACGATGCAATTGTGCTCTCGTTTTCTTGCTGGAACGCCCTGGCTGCATCTCTCTGCTGCCGCACCCTGTCATAATCCATTCCCTTCTGAGCGAGCTCCGTCATCTTCTCCCGGGGCACTTGGTATGTGTTCCCGTTAACCTTCAGCGAAAACTGCTCTTCTCCCTCACCCTGGTTGCCGCTCTCGCGCCCAGACTCGCCGCTGTCCTGCTTTTCTTCTTGCCACTGGCCTTGATCGCCAGCCGCAGGCTGTTCTCCGTCTGGCGGCCCGTTCTCGGCCTCCTGGCGGGCGTCTGCTTCGGTGATTGACCCGCTGGCGGAAGGTTCGTCTGCCTGTCCGGTCTGGTTGCCGGAGGCTTCGGAGAATCCTTCTGAGAATTCAGCGAACCCGTCATAACTCTGTTCCATAGAACCGTCCATTTTCTATTCCTCCTCTGGCTGGTTTGCCATATTCAAACGGGTATGGTATCCCGGTTGATTCAAAATCCCATATAGCTTCTTGTCGGTTTCCCTCCGCACATGACACTCCTGTAGTCCATTCCGCCCTCTTCATCCTCCTCTTCGCGCTCACCCATCATTTTGTCTCCGGGGAGTACGTATGTGTGGGCAAAGTATCTCAGTGCATCCGGACCATGGGTGATTGAATGTGGTTCCTTCGCCACATCGTTCGGATGCTTATCATCGTGCTGCACCGACTTTACGCAGTCAATCAGTTCTGCGCAGGAATCGAAGATAATCAGCCCAGGGCGGCCATCGTCACGGAGCTTGAATAGCTCTTTAAGCGCTGACCATCCCTGTTCCCGATTGTTGGAGGCCCGAAACAGGCCGACTCCGCATTCTGCAAAAGTTGACGCCTTTGTCTTCCCGGAGTCCTGGCTTCGGCTCCACATGTCTGGCGGGGCTATCGAAAACCCTATATTCTCGTTCGGCCCGGTTAACTCAAGTTGCTTGGCCGCTGCGTCTGACACCAGCATTTGGCTCTTGTGGTATTCTCTGTAGACATAACATCTGGCGCTCTCATCCACCGCCACCCATATGCAGTAAAACATATCGAGGCCATAGTCAAAAGCCCGGTATCTCGCCCAGTTTTGCGGTATCGGAAACGGCTTGCAACTGTGTAGTCCATCTTCAAACTCTTCAAAGAATGTCCCCGCCAGGGCATTCCAGTCCCCGTAACGGTGAGCCCGGCGCTTGTCCTCTGGCAGCAAATCCAGCTGCTTCACGTAGTCCGGGTTGGCTTTCATCAGGTCAACATTGTCGTCCACCGTGGCCTTTATAAACAGATACTCTTCTGGGTCCTCCCCGGCTCGGAACTTCCGGTCGATAAACAGACGTTTGACCCAATTGTGCCCAATGCCGCCAGGGTTGCAGGTGAGATAAATCCGCTTCGGTATGTCGTTAACGCCCCGGACGCAAGCCGCCAATCCCCGGAACTCCTCCTCGGTGAAATTGGTGGCCTCGTCCATAAATAGCCAGTCATAACTTTGCCCCTGGTACTTTCCTTGCACGGCGGCTCCGTATCCAGGCATGTTGCCGAACTTAATCTGGCTCCCGTTCGCAAAGTCAATGATTTTTGAGTTTTTGTTGTATTTATACGTATCTTTCGGGAGCAGCTTCAGGATTGGGCTTATGAGAGTATTCTCCATCTCGTCATACTCCCGCCTGATAATCAGGATGTGGATCCCGGGCCACCGGTAGGCCCCGCCTGCCGCTTTCGATGTTACGGCCCAGCTCTTTCCCCCTCCCCGGGCCCCGCCATAGCAGGTGTACTTCACCCGGCTCTCAAAAAAAGCCCACTGCGGTTCCGAATTAGGCCGCCCAAAGTCATATATAGCAACGTCTGAGTTGGTTGCACTGCTCTTTCTTGCCATAACATCACCTATTTTTTGTGAGGGAGTGGACGGAGTCGAACCGTCCCCAGTGGAAAGGAAAGGAGGAAAAGAAACCACCGGCCCCCAGGAACTCCCATTTTGTTTTTTCAGCGGGCAACCCCAAAATGGACACCCCCCTTTTTTCTGCCCCCCGCACCCCCTCCTGTGCTAGGTCAATGGCGGCCCCGTTCGCCGCCACTCCCGCAACCTCCCGTCCTCAATGCTAGGCCCCAGGGGGAACAAGGCCCAGCAGTCAAGACGAGTCGTTGACGCTCAATCAAGTCGATGCGGGCACGTCTGTGGCATATATCTACGCGCCTCCGCAGAGAGTCCGCCCATTTTTCCACTACCCATCATCCCATCGATGATAATTAATAATACCGCATATATTATAACGCATCCACCAGGGAACCACCCCACCCCCGGGAGGGGAAGATAATCGCCCCCCGGGCCCTCCGCCCATGCCTCCCAGGGGCGGACACCTAATAGATCCATCCAGAAAAAGCACTATTTGCAGGCTCTTCCGCCTAGAGAATCATCCTGCATGCATTTAATGCCCACTACAACGCAACAAAAATAAGATTTTGTGGCCTTCGCCGAAAATCAGCCGAATGCCCCGCCTCCTCGCTTATCGCCAGCGCCAAAGTTGATGGTAATTTTGGGTGATCCGTTCTTCTTATCATCAAAGCCATCGGAGTACACAATTCCATCACCCTTCAATTGTTTAAGCGCGAATATTTTTTCGGCTGCAGTTCTTTTCTCCCATCCAGGGGAGGAAAAAATCTGGCCCCTCATCCATCCTATCAGCCAAATTAATAATTGGGAATGGTTATAATATGTACTCTTAGAGTCTTTTCCCTCCCTTATAATCTCCTGAATCTTAGCCTCACTAATCCCCATATGCTCAGTGGCATAATTCGGGAGGGATGGAGCGAAGTCTGGATTGTTGCCATAAAGTTTGGTATATCCTATGGTTTTAGCTTTGAACTCATCATAAGTCATATCCAATATTGGCGTTCTTCCCATTTTATGCTCTCACCTCTCTCGTCCCGGTGTATCGTGCCTATATATTATATATATAATACTCTAGTTTATACGGTATGTCAAGTATAATTATATATATATTCGCATTACACCAGTTGGTGTATTAACTAGTAATAATAATATCTATACGCACGAAAGCGAGAAAATGGTAAAAATATAATTCAAATATGCAAATAACTCACGGATAATATCTAATAAAAAATCCCGCCTCCAGCAGCCCAAGAAGGGGCCGGGAAGCGGGATTTTTTGATTTGCTATATAATGTAGGCGGGAGGCTGAGAAAAAAATCTTGAAAAAATCCCAGAAAGGGGATTGACAAAATGCGGATCATCTGCTATTATACGGCCACAAGCCAAGGGCAGCCAAGCCGAAGCCCATGGCGAGAGAATAATTCCCGGCCCCCAGGGATAAGGGGAGAAGGAAAGAAGATGGAGATTATTAAAATCATGAATGCTGGCCTCGCCCCCTGCCAGACTGATGGGGAATATCAGTGGGCGGAGAGCTCCGAGTGCGCCTAC
>ERZ773225.3387-NODE-3387-length-14418-cov-6.173989_pt1 | contig 14418 bp, 9 predicted proteins | sample MGYA00580993_ERZ773225 | MGnify/ENA primary metagenome ERZ773225 (study PRJEB29015, sample SAMEA2737748) | human gut metagenome | biome: human gut; feature: human-associated habitat; material: faeces | place: China | collected 2012 ... | reverse complement strand
AGTCTGCGTCTCCTTTGCGTTGGAAAATGCTCATAGCTCCCGGCCGCCGGGCGATCGGGATTTATCGGCATTTTCAGGTTGGCCGCAGCCCATGCCTTCCCCCGGGGGAAGGTGGCCCGCAGGGGCGGACGATCTGTCCGCCCCTGCGGTACTGCTGCGTATCGCTTTTACCGCTGCTCCTGCACGTACAGGTTGACGCGGCTCTGGATCATGTTGGCGGTGGTCTGGACATCCTTGTCGCCGGCGAAATAGGCGCTGACCTCGTCGGAGACGATGGATAGGATCTCGTCGTCATAGTCGACGATGCCGGTCGCGCTGTTGATGACGGAGAGGATCTGGTCGATGTCCTCCTGCGTCAGGGCGTAAACCTCCTGCCAGGTGCTCTCGCCGTTTTCAACGACCTCGTAGCTGCCGATGGACATCTTGTCGGGTTCGCCGTCTTGGTCCCAGTCGACCTGTTCGCCGTTTTCGTCGAGCTGATACTGCTCGGTCATGACGGCGGTCATCTTCTTGTCAAAGGCCTCCTGGCTGATGGGGAAGGCGTACATGGACTCGGCGTCCTCGTTCGTCTGCCGGATCATGGTGCTGACGAAGTCCCACGCGGCGTCCGGATATTTCGTGACGGAGGAGATGGCCATCGGGCACTGGATATAGAACGAGTTGCCCGGCTCGCCGCTTTCCGACGGATAGCCGACGAAGGTGACCTTGTCCTTTACGGGGTAGATATTGTAGATATAGTCCTCAAAGCCGTAGAAGCTCGTCGTGGCCATGAGCTGCTTGCCGCTCAGAATGCGGGTCGCGTCGGATTCCCAGACAGGATCGTCCATGGTATCGACGGTGGCCGCCTCCGAAGAATAGGCGATCCCGTCGTCCGAGCTGCTGTCGTCGGGGAAGGAATTGCAGAAGGCCAGCAGCTGCTGGAAGGCCTCGGAATCGAAGGTGCACTTGCCCGTCGTCCAGTCGACGAAGGCGGCCAGATTGCGCGTCAGGCAGTTGTTGAGCACGGAGCTCTTCGTCCAGCCGGTGGAGAAGACCGTCGCGCCCTCCTGCAGCTGCGTCATGGCATCCTGCACGGCGGCGACGTTCCAGGTGTCATACTGGTCAACGATGGAGGACAGGGCATAAGCCGTCTCTACGGAGAATTTGGTCGGCAGCTCATAGAGCTTGCCGTCCTTCTCGATCGCCTTCAGGACCTGCGGGACGAAGTAATCCCGGCCCAGGCCGCTGCCGCCGTCCATAAATGTATAGAGGTCGGCCACGACGCCCTTGGCGGCGTATTTGTCGATGGGCAGGCTGCTGGTCAGGAACAGATCCGGCACGCTGCCGCTGATGATCTCGGTGGTGAGCTTGGTGATGCCGGCGTTATAGTCGTCGTCTGTGGCGTATTCGCTGTAGTCGACGACCTGGATGCGGTACTGGTCGTTCGACTTGTTGTATTCGACGATCTTGCTGCGCAGGCTCCAGTCAAGGCCCATGCACGCGAGCGTCAGGACGGTCTTTTCCTTGACCTCGGAAGCGTCAATGCGGTGCAGGACGATAAGCTGGTAGGCGGCCGTGTCGCTGCTCCAGTCCTGCGTCATGCCGACGACGCGGCCGTCGGAGAGCATCCCGGAGTCATACATGTTGCTGGTGTCGACATCGCAGGCCATCCAGTCAACGAGCTTGTCCTTCGTATCGCTCGCGAAGGTGTAGCCATAGATGTTGTCGTTGTTCTTGTAATAGAAATCGTAGGCGTCGTCGCCCGGATAGACATTCCAGACGTTGGCCGGCATCTTGATCTTCTCGCCCCAGGTCTTTGTCTCAAGATCGACGGGGATGAAGAACTGGCCGTTCTCGTCGGTGCTCTCCGCGGTGTCGGTGGCGTAGTTGTACCACAGGATACCGACCTGATCGGGCTGCAGGCGGCAGAGGCTGCCGCTGTACTGGCTGTCGTCGATCTTGAACAGGAGCTTGCCTTCGGCGTCCAGCACATAGATGTAGCTGTAGTCGCTGACGTAGAGATTGCCCGCCGCGTCGACGGCGAAGGACGAGATGTTGCTGCCCATGCCATCCTCCTCGTCCGTGCCATCGTCAGTCACGGAGAGGTCGACATTGGCGATCGTGCTGCCGTCGGCGGCAACGTGCATGAGGTAGGCCGTGCTCATGTCCGTCGAGGGGTAGTCATACTTGTTCATGGTGTTGGGATCGAAGTCCGCGGGCAGGTCATACTTTGCCGCATAGACGTTCACGAGCATCCAGAGCGTGCCGTCGTCGGAGCCTGCCATGTTGTAGCAGTCAACGTTGCCCTCGCAGTCCTCGGGAACCGTGGGCAGCTGCAGATTGGGAAGCTGGGTGCACGCGCCGGTATCGGGGTCGATAGACAGAAGGATCAGCTCCTGGGTGTAATACGACCAGGTGTCGCCCGTGTCCGGGTCGGTCTGGACGATCTCGTCGCCCTGCACGTAGGCGGTCAGGAAGATCGTCGTGCCCGCGGTGCACATCGTGTTGACGTACTGGACGTTCTCGGGCAGCTGCAGGTCGAGGTAGTCGGCCTGATAGGCGTATTTCGCCGTCGTGGCGGCGGGCTTGGTCTTGTCAACGAGCGAGGGGCCGGAATTGTCCGTGCTGCCCGGCTCAGAGCTGTTCTTCGAGCACCCGGCGAACAGGCTCATGACGAGCACCGCTGCCAGAAAAATTGCAAATATACGTTTTCCTTTCATATTTTACTCCTTTTTCATTCTGAGGTCCATCGGTTTTCTTCAACATCTTGCGTCAGCCGTATGCGGCAGGCCGCCCATTTTGTTGCCTGTATCATACCAGAACAAAGACGCAAAGAAAAGTCCGGCGTTGCAAAATTCAGATATTTTTAAGAACTGCCGTCCGGGTCCCCTGCGGGCAGGATGGGAAGGATGACCTCGGCGGTGAACTTCCCGCTCTCGGTATAGCGCTTGAAGCTGCCCGACATCTGCGCCATGATCTTCGCGCAGGTGCGCAGGCCGATCTTGTTGGATTCGATGCGCCCCGCGCCGGGGTTCACGCTGTTGGACAGGCAGATGTGCAGCGCCCCATCCTCCAGCAGCGCCGCGATGGCCACGGGCCGGGCGGGGTCGGCATATTTGCGGATGTTGTCGAACAGATTGTCGAACACGCGCTTGAGGTAGGTCACGTCGGCCTCGATCTGCACGTCCTGCTGCGGCAGGAGCAGCTGGACCGTAAAGCCCTGCTGCTGCAGCTGCGCGCGGCTCTCGCCCAGGAGCTGGCCGAGCAGGATCGACGCGTCGTAGCGCTCCAGCTGCAGCGGCAGCTCCTTGCAGCCGAACAGCAGGGAGTAGCGGAACAGCTCGTCGGTCAGCCGCTTGAGCTGCTCGGTCTTGCCGTAGGCGGCGTCCAGATAGCTCTGCAGCTCCTCCTGCGTCCGGTACTGCCCGGTCTTTGCCAGATCCAGATACCCCAGCAGCGCGGTCAGCGGGTTGCGGATGTCGTGCGACATGGCGGTGATGAGATCGCTGTTCTGCTGCAGCGCCCGCTGCTCCTCGCTGGTCTTGCGCAGCAAAGACAGCCGCATCTGCTCGACGCTCGCGGTCAGCTGCGCGAGCTCGTCGCTGCCCTTCGGCTCGAGCTGCAGGTAGAGATTGCCCTCGCCGATGGACTGCACCTCGTGCGAGATAGCCACGACCTTGCGCGCCACGCGCCGGTTATACGCCAGCAGCGTCAGCGCCAGCACGGCGCAGCCCAGCAGCAGCGAGACGATCCAGGTCAGATCGTAGAGCCGGCTGTCCGAATTGTCATAGATCACGGCGTAGACCGTCCCGTCGCGGAAGGCGATCGGGTAGACGGCCTCGGCCCCCTGCTCCTTCATGGAATAGGCGTCGACCGCGGCGCTGTCCGCGCCCCACCAGCCGATCTCGAGGATCTGCCGCTGGTCGCGGTAGAGCAAGATATAGTAGTCCTTCCTGCTCTCGCCCCACTGGGCCAGCGCGTTCGTATTGCGGGTCGTCAGGGCGTTCTGCCGGACGTAGCCCTGCAGCTCCTGCGCGGCCCGGTTCGTCCGCTTTAATACGGCCGCTTCGCTCAGATAGCAGCGCTCGATGATCGCCTCGCCCGCAGTCTCGGCCAGCAGCGCCGCGCCCACGCCCAGCACCAGCCCCAGCAGCAGCACGAACAGCGGCTTGACGCTCAGCGAGAGGAATCGTTTCTTTTTCTCAGTCAATCTGATAGCCCTTTCCCCATACGGTGCGGATCAGCCGCGGGTTGGCCGGATCCTCCTCCAGCTTCTTGCGCAGATTCACGATATGCACCATCACGGTATTGTTGGACGCCGGCATGTACGTCTCATGCCAGACCGTCTCATAGATCGTGCGCACCGGCACGACGCGCCCGCGGTTCTGCGCCAGGCACTGGAGGATGGAAAACTCCGTCTCCGTCAGCTCCAGCGGCGCGCCGTCGAGCAGCACGCGGCGGTTTTCCTCGTCCAGCACGATGCCGGGGCGGAGCATCCGCCCGCTCGATTTGTTTTTATACACCCGGTAGCGCCGCAGCAGCGACTCCACCTTCATCATAAGCTCCGCGTGGGAAAAGGGTTTGGCCAGATAATCGTCGCCGCCGGCGTCGTAGGCGCGGCGCTTGTCGTTTTCCTGCGTCTTGGCCGTGAGGAACAGCACCGGCGCCGTCGAGCAGGCGCGCAACCGGCTGCACGCGTCGTAGCCGTCGAGGTCGGGCATCATGATATCCATCAGAATGAGGTCGATCTCCGGGCAGCGCCGGATGGTCTCGACGGCCTCGAGGCCGGTCGCCGCCTCCAGAACGGTATAGCCGCTGTTTTCAAGCAGGATCCGGCAGATGCGCCGGATATCCGGCTCGTCGTCCACCACGAGAATGCGGATCGTTTCTTCCATACTTGACGCCTCCTTTGCCCGTCCATTGTATCACAGCTTGCCGGAAAAGCGGGCGGAATTAAGAATTTTTAAGACATTTCTTTGCGCCTGTCCGGAAATGTGCCCGGAGTGGCCGAAAATACGCGTGACGAAGGGCGAAAAACATGATATACTATAGCAGCATCAACGCAAACAGGAGGGGCGGGCATGGAGCTGCTTTATACCGACGCGCGCATCGTGGTCTGCCTCAAGCCCGCGGGCGTTTTGTCCACCGACGAACCCGGCGGCATGCCGGAGCTGCTGCGCCGCGCCCTCGGCGAGCCGGAGACCGGCTGCGTCCGCACCGTTCACCGGCTGGACCGGCCGGTCGGCGGCGTGATGGTCTTCGCCCGCTCACGCATGGCGGACAGTCTGCTGTCCAGGCAGGTGCAGGCGCACACATTCCAGAAGGACTATCTCGCCGTGCTCGAGGGCGTCCCGGCCCAGGCATCCGGCGTGCTGGAGGATCAGCTGCGCCGCGACACCGCCGCCCGGCGCACCTGCGTCGCCGACGCGCCCGGCACGGATACGCGCCCGGCACGGCTTTCCTACCGCGTGCTGGGCGAGGAAGACGGCCGCGCGCTCGTCCTCATCCGGCTGGAGACCGGGCGCACGCACCAGATCCGCGCGCAGTTTTCTTCCCGCGGGCTGCCGCTGTGCGGCGACGCGAAATATGGCGCGGCCGCGCCCGGGCCGCTCGGGTTGTGGTCGTACCGGATCGCGTTCTGCCACCCGCAGACGGGCCGGCCGCTGCAGTTTTCCCATCTGCCCCCGGCAGAAGACCCCTGGCTGCCATTCCAAACAGCATTATCACAACTTGAAGGAGGTCCCCATGGCCAGAACGAAAGAACTTGATATGCTGAACGGCGCGCTGCTGCCGAAGCTCATGATGTTTTCCCTGCCGCTGGCGCTCACAGGCATTCTGCAGCTGCTGTTCAACGCGGCAGACGTGATCGTCGTCGGCAAATTCGCGGGCAGCACGTCGCTGGCCGCCGTCGGCGCGACCTCGGCGCTCATCAACCTTCTGACCGGCGCGTTCATCGGCATCTCTGTGGGCGTCAACATTCTCGTCGCCCGCTATATCGGCTGCCAGGACGACGCGGGCGTCAGCCGCGCGGTCCACAGCGCCGTCACGCTGAGTCTGCTGCTCGGCGTGGTCACGTTCCTGCTGGGCTTCTTCCTCTCCACGCCGATGCTGGAGCTGATGGGCACGCCCGACGATGTGCTGCGGCTGGCGAGCCTCTATCTGCGGATCTATTTCATCGGCATCCCCGGCGCGCTCATCTACAACTTCGCCGCGGCCATCCTGCGCGCCTACGGCGATACGAAGCGGCCGCTGCTGTTCCTCGCCGTCTCGGGCGTATTGAACGTCTTTCTCAATCTGTTCTTCGTCATCGTCTGCCGGCTGGACGTGGCGGGCGTCGCCATTGCGACGGTCGTTTCGCAGTATGTGTCGGTCGTGCTGATCCTCGTCTGCCTCATGCGGCAGACGGGCCCGGCCCGGCTCAGCCTCCGCCAGCTCCGGCTGCACCCGTCCGAGGCGCTGCGCATGATCCAGATTGGCCTGCCGGCCGGACTGCAGTCGGTGGTCTTCAACATCTCGAACGTCATGGTGCAAAGCTGCGTCAATTCCTTCGGCGCGGACGTCATCGCGGCCAATACCGCCTCGGCCAACATCGCCGCCTTCACCTACACCGCGATGAACGCCGTCTTCCACGCCGCCATCACCTTCACCAGCCAGAATCTCGGCGCGCGGCGGTACGACCGGATCTGGAAGATCTTCTGGAACTGCCAGCTGACCGTGATGCTCATCGGCGTGCCGCTGTGCGTGCTGAGCACCGTCTTTGGCCCGCAGCTGCTGAGCATCTATGTCTCCGCCGACGATCCGGCGCGTGACGCCGTGATCGCAATGGGCATGATCCGCACATACTATGTCACGACCCCCTATTTCCTCTGCGGCATCATGGAGGTCTGCTGCGGCATGGTGCGCGGGCTCGGAAAATCGTGGCTGCCGATGGTCGTGACGATCTTCGGCGCCTGCGTGATGCGGATTGTCTGGATCTACACCATTTTCGCGTGGAAGCATACGCTTCCCGCCCTCTATGTCTCTTACCCCATCAGCTGGGTCATCACCGCGGCCATGCATGTCGTCTGCTTCGTCTATTTCTGGAAGCGTATCCGCCGGAAGCTCGAGCAGACCGCACCCGCGGCAGCGGATATCAGAAAGGAGTCCTGATTTTTCTGTATGCGAGTCATTGATATCGACGACGTCATCTACGCCATGCGCAGCCAGACGCAGTTCGTCCTGCGCTGTGAGGAGGTCTTTCACGACAAGATCAGCGCGGCGGCCGGCGCCATTCTCTCGGCGCAGCCGCGCAAGCCCTACGTCTGCCTGACCGGCCCCTCCGGCTCCGGCAAGACGACCACCGCCATGCGCCTGAAGGCGTATCTGGAAAACCTGGGCGTCAAGGTCTGCCTTCTGAGCATGGATAACTTTTTCCTGCCTCTCGCCGAGCGGCCGAAGGATCTGACCGACTGGGAATCGCCCCTGTGCGTCAACCGCCAGCTGCTGCTGGGCACCATCGAGAAGCTCTCCAACGGCGAGACCGTGCAGGTGCCCTGGTACGACTTCCCGAACAACCGTACCGGCGGCTACACCCCCATGGAGGGCAGCCGCGAGGCCATCATCATCGCCGAGGGCATCCACATGCTCAATCCCCTGCTCTTCGACCCCATCCGTGACCGCGCGACCGGCATCTATGTCGCGCCCCGCACGCGCATCATCACCCCGGGCGACCGCATCATCCACCCCGAGCAGGTCCGGGTGGCCCGCCGCATGATCCGCAACTATCAGGGCCGCGGCAACTCCCTGCGCGAGACCATCATCCGCGCCCAGTCCGTCAACCAGGGCGAGCAGAAATACATCGCCCCCAACAAGCCGAACGCCTCCATCCACATCGATTCCTTCCACGACTACGAGCTGTGCATCCTCGCCAAGTACCTGCGGCAGATCCCGCAGTTCGCCTCGGATCTCGACGACGCGTTCATCGCCGAGCACGGTCTGACGGTCCTCATGGACGTGGTCCGGAGCCTGCCGCCCCTGGACACGCCGTATGTCCCCCGCGACTCCATCGTCCGCGAATTCGTCGGCGGAAGCATCTTCCAATATTAAAAAACAGCCCCGCACGCCATCGCGTGCGGGGCTGTGAGACTATCTGGAAACTATTTGCACTGTAAAAGCTGTAGATCAGTTGCAGGGGCAGACATACCTCTGCGCCACACCGATTGCCTATCAGAATTTTGGTGCCGAAAGAGCCTGCCATTGTTGGTGACGGCTGAATCGGTGCTCTGAAATCTGCAGTGTGCGCCTGCGGGCGCGGAAAGTGCGCTTTAGAACCATGTTCTTGTTCTGGAGAAGCGGAACAGCTCCCAGAGCGTGATGAGCACCTGCACGGCGGCGCAGACGACGAAGATGAGCTTCAGATACGGGATCGACGGGATGGAGAGATAGATGCACAGCCCCGCCGACCAGATGAGCGCCGTAATGGAAAGCCCCTGCATCAGAATGCCCCACCACAGCGACGTGAACACGATGCACACGATGCTCGACACCGGCACCGCGTACAGGAAAAACAGCCACGACGGGAACGGCACGGCCGCGATCGTGAAGGCCGTGAACAAGATCGCCGCGATCACGAACACCAGCGCCACCGACAGCAGCACCACGTAGATGTGGAAATGCGGGTTGGACTTTTTGGGCGGCTCCTCCTCGCCGATGAGGTTGCTGACGGTGATGCCGTAGAGCTGCGCGATCTGCGCGAGGATATAGACATCGGGCAGCCCCTCGCCCCGCTCCCACTTGGAAACGGACTTATCGGAGTAATTGAGCTTGCGCGCAAGGTCCAGCTGGGTATCCTTATGGGCTTTGCGGTAAGCGGCGATATTTTTTGCTGTGGTGCGCCGCAGCGTCTGTTCGTCCTGGATCATAAGGACGCCCCCTTCCCATGAAAGCATTGGTATTAAAGGAAATTCTACTGGCAGTAGAGTGCCGTTCTCCGACGGGTATCGGCCGGTGCCGCGCCGGTAGGGTGCATATTTCCTGCCTGTATGCTATAGTGCAAGCATCAGCAAGGCAGATCGCATAGCTGCCGGGCTGACGATATACTGGTACTCAGTATAGCACTTTTTTTCATCCTGTGCAATGCGCAGTTTCTGCCGATTGCACGATCCGCACCCGGCATCTCACACACCGTGCCGGGTGCGTTTTTTCTGCAAATTTTTACCGGCGCTTGCGTTTTTCCGCGCCGCATGGTAGAATCAAACCATAAAGAACAGAAGGGAGTTTGAGAGCATGCGCATGATCTCCTGCTGAAAACCTGGCACGATCGTAACACGCTGGCGGTGAAGACCGTCTGGTTCGTTGTGCCTTTTCGCGGGAAATCTGCTTTGTCTCTCAGCCTCCGTGCAGACCGTCTGCCCATTTTGCGGCAGACGCAGGATGCCCTTTGGCTGTGGGAGCGTTTCCCGCAGCCAATTTTTTATTAGGCAGCCGCCGATCCGATCGCCTGCAATTGTCGATGGAATCCTCGGCTGCCTGAAGGAGGGCATACCGATGGCATTGATCCAGATCACAGACCTGACCTTTACATACCCCGGCAGCTTTGACCCTGTATTTGAGCACGTCAGCTTCCAGCTCGACACCGATTGGCGGCTCGGCCTGACGGGCCGCAACGGCCGCGGCAAGACGACGCTCCTGCACCTTCTGCAGGGCCAGTATCCCCACCAGGGCACGATCACAGCCCCCGGCGGGTTCGAGTATTTCCCGTATCCCATCCCAGACGCGGCGCTCACGCCGCTCGAGCTACTGGAGTGCAGCTTCCCGGATGTGCCGCAGTGGCGCCTGCGGCGCGAGCTGGCGCCGCTATTCGTGACGGACGACGCGCTGTACCGCCCGTTTTCCACACTTTCCGGCGGCGAGCAGGTGAAGATCCTGCTGGCGCTGCTTTTCGCGCGCGAGGGCCGGTATCTGCTCATCGACGAGCCGACGAACCATCTCGACGAGACGGGCCGCGCACTCGTCAGCCGGTATCTGGCCAAAAAGTCCGGCTTTCTGCTCGTCTCGCACGACCGCGCGTTTTTGGACGGCTGCGTCGACCACATCCTGTCCATCAATCGCGGCGGCATTGAGGTGCAGAAGGGCAATTTCTCCTCATGGTATGAAAACAGGCAGCGGCAGGACGCGTTTGAGCTGGCGCAGAACGCGCAGCTGAAAAAGGAGATCGGCCGTCTGAAGCAGGCTGCGCGGCAGTCGCGCGCGTGGGCCGACAAGGTCGAGAACACGAAGATCGGCCCGCACTCGGCGAAAGTAACGGGCGAGGCCGACGCCATGGGCGGCCGCGCCTACATCGGCGAGCAATCGCGCCGCATGCAGCAGCGGCGCAAGAATCTCGAACGGCGGCAGAACGCCGCCATCGAGGAAAAATCGGCGCTGCTGAAAAACATCGAGCAGGCCGCGCCCCTGAAGCTGCACCAGCTTCCATATCACACGGACCGGCTGGCGCTGCTGCGGGACGTCTCGGTGTGCTATGGCGGCGCGCCCGTGTGCCGCGGCGTCAGCTTCTGCGTCGAACAGGGCGACCGGATCGCGCTGCGCGGCGCGAACGGCACCGGGAAGACGAGCCTTCTGCGCCTGCTGTGCGGCGAGGACGTGCCGCACACCGGGACCGTGGAGCGCAGCTCCCGGCTGCGGATCTCCTACGTGCGGCAGGACCCGTCCGGTCTGCGCGGGGATCTGGGCGCGTATGCCGCGCGGTACGGGCTGGATGAGAGCCTGTTCAAGGCGATCCTGCGCAAGCTGGACTTTGCGCGGGTGCAGTTTGAAAAGGACATGGCGGATTTTTCTGCCGGACAGAAGAAAAAGGTGCTGCTGGCGCGGAGCCTGTGCGAGCCGTCGCATCTGCTCGTCTGGGACGAGCCGCTCAATTATGTGGACGTGCTCTCACGCATGCAGATCGAAGACCTGCTGCTGGAATTCCAGCCGACGATCGTCTTTGTGGAGCACGACCGCGTCTTCTGCGATCACGTCGCGACAAAGGCCGTGATGCTCTGACAGCTTGACCTTTCGCCGCGCCGCGGGTACAATGGGAGAAAACACGCCGGAGGAAGAAGCCTATGGACAAGCAGGCCGTCGAGGCGCAGCTGTGCCAGCTGCCGATCAGCCAATACGCATGGATCGATCCGCAGACGATCGAATTTTCCGACCGCATCCGCTACGTCTGCGAGCACGAGTGCCCGATGTATGGGACGAGCTGGGCCTGTCCCCCGGCCGTGGGGACGGTCGCGGCCTGTCGGGAACGGATCCTGTCCTACCCCGGCGCGCTGGTCTTCACCACGCTTTGCGAGGTCGATGACATCGCCGATCTTTCTGCCGCGCTCGCCACGCGCGCGCCGCACGAGGCCGTCACGCGGCAGGTGCGGGATATCCTGCGGCAGTTTTCGCCGGATGTGCTCACCCTGTCCACCGAGTCGTGCGCGATCTGCGAACACTGCGCGTATCCGGACGCGCCCTGCCGCCACCCGGAACGGATGTTCCCCTGCGTGGAGAGCTACGGCATCGTCGCCACGGCCCTCGCCGAGCAGAACGGCATCGAATTTTATAACGGCAACATCGTCACCTGGTTTTCGCTCCTGTGCTACCGGTAAACGCACCGGCAGTCCCGCTTTGCGGGGCTGCCGGTTTCTTTATGCGTTGTTTTTCTGGTTATTCTGCGTCAGGATGCGGTCGATCTCCGCCTGGGCGGCGTAGACCTCGTCGTGGAAATGCCGGGCGGAGATGCGCTCGGCCCCGTGGCCGAGGATGATGAGCTGCTCGAGATTGTCGCTCGTCGCCACGCGCACGCGGCGGCAGCCGCGCAGCTCAAAGCTCAAACGCTCGATATACTGGTCGGCAGTCTCCGCCTGCCGGGTGTAGACGATGTGGATGTTGTGGTATTTCTCCACCGAGCCGAGGCCCTGCGGGACCTTGTACGCGTCAAAGACGAGGATCAGCGTGCAGCCGCGGTAGCCCTGGTAGTTGCACAGCAGGTTCATGAGCACGTGCCGCGCGGTATCGAGGCTGGTGCGTGAGAGCTCCTTGAGCTCGTCCCAGGCGAAGATGATGTTGTAGCCGTCGACCAGCAGGAAATCGTCCGCCAGGCCGAGGGCTTCGAGGAACTCGCGCTTGTCCTCGCTGCGGAGCATCATCTGCGGCAGCACGTCGCGGCGGCGGATGACACCGTAGGTGCGCTCAAAGATCGCCAGCAGCTCCTTTTCCAGCTCCGGCGCGCCGCCGGGGACGACGGAACGCACGATGCGCTGCGGCGCAGGCTTGACCGGGCCGCCGAAGCGCAGCAGCGGCAGGTGGGCCGCGTCGTCCACGTCCTGCCATTTGACCTCGTAGCCCGCGCCGTGGCCGCAGAAGATGGAGCCCGCCGGGTTTTCCAGATCCCGGGCCGGGTCATAGCCAGAGGCGCGGACGAGCGCGTCCTGCTCCCTGCAGGGCCGGTAGCCGTCCACGCGCAGCTGCAGCCGCCCGCGGCCGCGGGTATAGGCCGTGACCTCGTTCGGGTAGCCGCGCAGCAGCCGCACCGGGGCGGCTCCGCGCAGGATGGTCTGCGCGCCGTCGGTCTCCGGCGGGTCGTAGTCTCCCTGCATCCGCTGGATGTCGGTGATCGCCCGGCCGACGCATTCGGCCGGAAGCTCCAGCCGGAACGCATACCACGGCTCGAGCAGCACCGACTTTGCCTTCATCAGCCCCTGCCGCACCGCGCGGTAGGTCGCCTGGCGGAAATCGCCGCCCTCGGTATGCTTCTGGTGCGCCCGGCCGGAGACGAGCGTGAAACGGATGTCCGTGACCGGCGCGCCGGTCAGCACACCGCGGTGGACCTTCTCGGCCAGATGCCCGAGGATCAGCCGCTGCCAGTGCAGGGCCAGCGTGTCGGTCGGGCACATCGTGTCGAACTGCAGGCCGGAGCCGGGCTCCGCCGGCTCCATCAGCAGGTGGACCTCGGCGTAATGCCGCAGCGGCTCATAATGCCCCACGCCCTCGACCGGGGCGGCGATGGTCTCGAGATAGACGATATTGCCCTCGTCGAAGGCGACCTCCAGCCCGAAGCGCTGTTCGATCAGCTTCTGCAGGATCTCCATCTGCACCGGGCCCATCAGCTGCACGCGGATCTCGCGCAGCAGCGCGTTCCAGACCAGATGCAGCGCGGGATCCTCCTCTTCCAGCACGCGCAGCTGGCCGTAGGCCTGCGCGGCGTCGGTCCCGTCGGTCAGGAGCAGGCGGTATTCCAAAACCGGCTGCAGAGCCGGGGCCTGCGCCGCCGTCTCATGGCCGAGGGTCATGCCGGGCATCGTCTTCGTCAGGCCGGTCACGGCGCAGACGGTCCCGGCCGGGGCCTGCTGCAGGAGCGTAAACTTGCTGCCGGAATACAGGCGGAGCTGGTCGGCCTTCTCCTGCCAGTCCTCGCCCGCGAGCAGCTGCTTGACACCAAGCGTGCCGCCCGTGACCTTCAGAAAGGTCAGCCGCGCGCCCTTTTCGTCCCGCGCGATCTTATAGACGCGCGCGCCGAAGTCGGTCCCGTATGCAGGCGCCTGCACGAAGCGGCCCAGCGCGTCCAGCAGTGCGTCCACGCCCTCCCGCTTCAGGGCGGAGCCGAAGAAGCACGGAAACACCTTCCGGTGCGAGACGGCGGACGCGATCTGCGCGTCCGAGACCCTGCCGGAGGCGAGATATTCGTCGAGCAGCGCATCGTCACAGAGGGACAGTTCTTCCTGAAGCTGCGATTGCGGCTGCGAAAAGTCGATGCAGCGCTCGTCGAGCTCCCGCCGGAGGCTCTGCAAAAGGGCGTCATGGTCGGCCGTGCCGATGTCCATCTTGTTGACGAACACGACCGCCGGCACCTGATAGCGCCGCAGCAGCTGCCAGAGCGTCGCGGTATGCCCCTGCACGCCCGCCGTGCCGCTCACGACCAGCACGGCGCAGTCGAGCACCTGCAGCGTCCGCTCCATCTCGGCGGAAAAATCGACGTGGCCGGGGGTATCGAGCAGCGTCAGCGTGCAGCCCGGCAGGGGCAGGACGGCCTGCTTGGAAAAGATCGTGATGCCGCGGCTGCGCTCCTGCGCGTCGGTATCGAGAAACGTATCCCCGTGGTCGACGCGCCCGAAGGCGCGGATGACGCCCGCCTGATAGAGCATGGCCTCCGACAGCGTCGTCTTGCCCGCGTCCACATGCGCGAGCAGACCCACGCAAAGGCGCTTTTCCGTCTGATGTGATCCCTGTGCAGCCATAAAAAACCTCTTGTGCTGATGATTTTGAGGTGATTATACCACAAAAGAACAAAAACGCCAAGAGGTGCCCCAAGGCTCCCCTTCCAGGGGAGCTGTCAGCGAAGCTGACTGAGAGGTTGTAGCAAATTTGCAACTGCCTGATGCCTCCGGCGGCCCTATCTTTTCCCTTGCGCGGGAAAAGATAGGGAAGAAAAGG
>ERZ773225.3372-NODE-3372-length-14493-cov-13.535323_pt1 | contig 14493 bp, 14 predicted proteins | sample MGYA00580993_ERZ773225 | MGnify/ENA primary metagenome ERZ773225 (study PRJEB29015, sample SAMEA2737748) | human gut metagenome | biome: human gut; feature: human-associated habitat; material: faeces | place: China | collected 2012 ... | reverse complement strand
TGATCATTACCGCAAGATAGTTCGGTTCTCCCCAACCGTAAAATATTATGCTGGCAATAAGAAGCACCGTATTTCTGAATTCCGCCTTTACCAGAAAATAAACCAGACAGACAAGCGGTAAAAAGAGATAAATAAAAGACATGGAGGAAAAAAGCATTTTTAGTCTCCGACAAACTTCAGACCGTTTAAGAGATGCAAATCTCTTTCTATTTTTTCAAAAATGACGATATCGGCATTTTTTTCGATATTTTCAATATCGCCGTTTTTCAGCGCATGATACCAATATGCCGCAACATAAGCGTAGTTCTCCGCCAGATATTCGATCAGCGTGGAGGAAAAGGAATCCCGGAACATGATTATCCTGCCGCTTTTCCGCGGGTTGGTGCAGACAATCGGCGTCCGGTAAACTTTTTGCGGATCTTCGGGGTTGCATTTATAATGTTTCCCGATATCCGGCTTTTGATAGACCGTCGTGTTGTCACGGGGCAGAAAACGATACATGTTGCTGATGTTGCCGACCGGATATTTGTAATCAGTCAGCCGGTCAAAAGACAAAATCCGCTTTTCTTCCCCCATGCCCCGCATCAGATGCACATAACCGTAATATCCGCCGAGCAGACTCCAGTGGGTGTCGTTTTTCCAGTACATCAGGCCGTCTTTTTTGTGCGCCAGCAGAATATCGAGCGGATACATCACCTTAACCCGGGTATGGGTACGAAGATAACTTATCAGCTGTTCGGTTCCGTTTTCGCCGTCCGGGCGCATTTTTCTGACATGGCGGTAATATTCGGGATAAACCCGGTGTTTGCTCGGCGCAATGTAAAAATAAAAACGTTTGCCGTGCCGGCGGCACCAATCGTCAATCGCCGAAAGATAACCGGCAATCGACTTCAGCTCGCTGTCGCTGAAACGGTTGTTATTCTGAAAGTTGGCAATTTCGCCGTGGCTCGGGCTGAATACCCAGCCGTTTTTGCCGACCAGCAGCTGGTCGCGAACCTTTAGCGGATCAAGCCCGTACAGCGTATAATTGTACAAGCCGATGAACGCCTTGCGGCCGAGGAAATGATCACCGAACCAACGGTCAAACTGACGGCCGAAATTTTGATTGATGCTGCCGTCCGCCAACAGGTCTGGAACCGTTGCCAGCCGCCGGCTTTCTTCTTCCGAGCTTTCTTTGTCGTCTATGTAAAGCATCGGCACGAACAAAAGAGTGAAAAACAAGGCGACGAAAACGATGTCTGTCCGGGAACGTCCTTCTTTTGCCGCCAGATCAGAAAGATAACCGAGCAGCTTGTATGCCGCGGCACAAATCAGAGTGAGCAGAATAACAAACATTTTTTCGTTGAAAGCATAGCCGGCCCTGATATTTACCGGTTTGGTCAAATTCACCGTCAGCACCGTTCCGGATCGTTTTTGTTCGAGGCGCTCCGTCAGATCAACGACTTTTCCGCCGCCGACTTTATAGTCAAGAATTTCAACCCGTTCAAACCGGCCGGCAAAAGCCAACGTCAGATTTTTGATCTTTTTGGTGTCAAAATGGAAAATTAATTTTTGCTTTTCCGCATTCAGACAGATTTTACGCGTTTGTTTGTGACGGGAGGAATAATCACCTTCGGCTTTTTTGGAAAAATTGGCAGTTGCCGCACCACACCCTTTTCCCGACACTTCCAACATTACGTTTATCGGCAGACGTTTGAGATAGGCTCCGTTCAGCGCCGCAACCAAAACAACGGACAACAGCAGTCCGAGAGCAAGTCTTTTCTTTTTCATATCAGGCACTTTTAGTTTGTTCGTTTTTTAGAGGAATAATATAATTTTTTTCAGAATACAACCCGCAATATAAATTATGTGGATACAAATAAAAGGGCAACGACGACGCGCGACCGGCGCCCCCCCAAACCCCCGTTTGCACGGGGGTTGCGTTGGCAAAAGACGTCATCGACGGGCGTCCCGAGGCGCCGGTCGACGCGATACCGTCGGGATCGTCAAATGCGAAGACTTCCTGAAAAAGGCGGCAAGGTCAAAATTCCCGGACTTGAAAACGGCATGATCCCGAAAGCCGAAAAAGCCTGAACAGACAAACAGCCTCAAAGGAAACCCGGCGTTTAACGGGGAATTTCCAGGATACGACAAAAAGGCTCCCGGTAAGGACCCGGCTTTCAGATTCCGGTTTTGAAACGCTTCTCTTTTGACAATTTTTTAACGGCTTTAATCTGCTGTTTCAGTTCCTTCCTTTTCTTTTTCAGTTCCTTTCTGCTTTTGCCAAAAACAAATTTGGAGGCTATCCACAGACACCAGTAGCGTCTTTTCAGGGCAGGCAGACTCTGCATCCGGATAACTTCATTTATTTTGTCGTCAACGTTTTTGCAGACGTATCCGTAAACAATCCCCGGATAAAAAGGGGTTTTGACCGCACAACGCCACCATTTATCCGCCCAAATGTTGCCCGGATAATTCCAAGGTTTGTAATTGGTGGTATAATGGATGATCAGCGGGTTTTGCCGCGCAAGCTCATAATCCGCGGCCTGCCGGACAGACAGATTTCCCCTGAAAGCAAAAGGCCGCAATAAATGCTGCCACATTACGTTCCAACGCATGTCCAAAAACATTACCCTTCCCCGGCAGCAAAGATTGAGCAGATCCTGATCGGGACATACCAGTTTGTCAAAATCTCCCAGCTTTGCCAGACATTTTTCTTTCAATCCGAAACGACGGCACGCTTCCAGATCCAGCAGCAAAACGCCCGAGTTGAAATAGTCCGCGGCATCCAGTTTCAAAATATCCGTAACATATTTTGTCATTGTCCAGCTCAGATAATTTCTTACCGCTCCGAGCAGAAAGCCCCTGACATCCAGCTTCCAGAGTTCGCCGACATCACCTTCGATCAGCAAATCGCAATCAAGGTACAACGCCTTTTCATAATGCCCCAGCAGATCGGGAATAAGCAGCCGATAGTACATTTCTTTTGAATAATGAGCACGGGAATAGAGAATTTCCCCGTTGATATAACGCCCGACATTGAAAAAAGTTATCGCGGCATTCGGGTGTTTTGCCGCCTGCTCCGCCAGCAGCTCCCTGTGTTCCGCCGACAATTTGTCGTAAAAGATAAATATGTCATAAAAGTTGTCCCCGGCAGCGTTGGCAAGCATTGATTCCAGCGTAACCGCCAGATAAGGAAGATAATTGTCGTCTGCGGAAAAAACAATCGGCATCATCGGCCTATCGTTTGTCAACAAACGATAAAAACCTCTCCTTTCCGCCGAAAAAACGTCATTTTCGCGAACGGCGTTTTCTGTCAGGAAAGCGCCTAATTTTTTCCTGATTGCCGGCGTCAACGCGGAAAGATTCTTCAAATAGAGGTTATATAAGTCAAAAAAACATACGTCAGTCGCCATTCGACGCAAAAAAGTATCCTCAAACAAGCCGACGATTTGGGCAAATCCGCGTAAATGATCATCCCATGCCCTTTCGTCCTGCAAGTTAGACAAGCTTTGCGGATTATGGTTGACCATACAATTAACAAGAGGTTCGTTAACAAAACAAACCAAAGGATTGGCAGCCAGCAGGCGGAAATAGAACAAACGGTCGTTGGCGCTTTTGACTTCGTCAAACAAAAGTTTCCGTTTTTTTAAAAAAGAACGCCTGTACAGTTTGTTCCATGGTACAACCGCACTGTAAAAAAAGACGTTTTCATGATCCCTGACGCAAACAAGGCCCGTATTGACAATTTCGGGACAACGCCAGAAGATATCGGACGGCGCTTTCTTTTCCGCGGAAACGTCAATGTTATAATACTGGCAAAAACACACGTCGGCCCGGGTTCGGCAAATTTCCTCATACATGGTTTCGTAAGCCTGCGGCTGCAGGCTGTCGTCACTGTCCAGAAAATGAATATATTCTCCCGCCGCTTTTGCCAAACCGAGGTTTCTGGCCGCGCCGCCTCCCTTGTTTTCCTGCCGCAGAACTTTGATCCGTCCGTCTTTTTTCCGCCAGCCGACAAGCTTTTCATAGCTGCCGTCGGTCGAACCGTCATCAACACAGATAATTTCCAAATCCCCGACACTTTGTTCAACAATGCTCTGTAAACATGTATCAAGGCTTTTTTCCGCATTGTAAACAGGTATGATTACGCTTATTATCGGCATAGTTTAGTCCCTTCGTCGTTTTAAAAGTAATAAACCACCTGCAAAGGTGGCCGGGGAGTTCGAAAATCATGTACATGAGATGACCCTTTTAACTTTTCGGCCCTTCGCGGGCTTTGGACATCTGTTAAAAGCTCCCCGGCCTTTTTACCAGGGGTAATAAAACGGTGCATAATATATATGCACGAAACTTAACGATGCTATACCATGCACCGCATGTACACAAAAGAGCTTTCGACGGCTCCCGCACCTTTTCAGGCACAAGGGAGATGTTAGGCAAAAAAATCCCCCTTGGCAAGGGCTATTTTATAAATGTGGAAAAGCACCGCGCCAAAAGAAAGCCCCGCGTCTAACGCGGGGCTTTTCCTTTTTTTAAGACCGACTGCCGGTTATTTCTCTTCCGGGCGGTAATCTTCTCCGTTATAAGCAGCAATATAAATCCGGCGGATATCCTCCATCAGCGGATAAACCGGGTTGGCGCCGGTGCACTGGTCGTCAAACGCCTTTTCGACGATGTCGTCCAGTTTGGCGTAGAACTCGTCTTCCGGAACACCCCACTCTTTAATCGAGTGCGGAATTTCGATATCGTCCTTCAGCCTAGAAATCGCCGCCAGCAGGTTTTCCAGCTTTTCGTCGTCGTTTTTGCCGCCCAGTTTCAAATTGCCGGCAATCTGTCCGTAGCGCTGTTTGGCGTTCGGGAACTTGTACTGCGGGAAAATCGCCTGTTTGCGCGGGCAGTCGGTGGCGTTGTAACGAATCACCTGATTGAATAAAAGCGCATTGGCAATGCCGTGCGGAATGTTGAACGCGCCGCCAAGCTTATGCGCCATCGAGTGACACAGGCCGAGGAACGAGTTGGCAAACGCCATTCCGGCGATGGTCGCCGCATGGTGGATTTTCTCCCGCGCTATCGGATCGGCAGCGCCGTTCTGATAAGAACGCGGCAGATAACGGAATACCTGCTTGATCGCTTCCAGAGCCGCCGAATTGGTGAAGTTGGTAGCCATTACCGAAACATAGGCTTCAACCGCATGCACCAGAGCGTCAAAGCCGGAAGCGGCCGTCAGTCCCTTGGGCATGTGGTCGACAAAATTGGCGTCGATAATTGCCATATTCGGCGTCAGCGCATAATCGGCAATCGCGTATTTAACATGGGTTTCGTCATCGGTGATGATTGCAAACGGCGTCACTTCGGAACCGGTGCCCGAGGTGGTCGGGATGGCAACCATCATCGCCTTTTTACCCAGTTCGGGAATAGCGCAGATACGTTTGCGGATATCCATAAAACGCATGGAAATGTCTTCAAAGTTAACCTCCGGATGCTCGTACATCAGCCAGATGATTTTGGCCGCGTCCATCGGAGAACCACCGCCCAGGGCAATAAACACGTCGGGCTGGTACGGACGAACCATGGTCAGCGCTTCGTCAATCGTCGACAAAGTAGGATCCGGCTTGACGTCAAAGAATATCTGGTAGTCGATATTCATTTCTTCCAGAACTCTGGTTACGTTGTTAACGGTGCCGGAATCGAACAAATAGCGGTCGGTGACGATAAAGGCGCGTTTTTTGCCTTCCAGCTCGCGCAGCGCCTGATCGACGGCTCCGCGTTTGAAATAAATTTTCGGGGGAACCCGGAACCACAACATATTTTCTCTCCTTTCGGCAACGGTTTTGTAATTCAGCAAATGTTTGACGCCGACGTTCTCGCTGACGGAGTTTCCGCCCCAGGAACCGCAGCCGAGCGTCAGCGAAGGCTCCAGCTTGAAGTTGAACAGGTCGCCGATGCCGCCCTGCGAAGACGGAGAATTGATCAGCAGCCGGCCGGTCGGAAGTTTGGTGGCAAAATAGTCGATCCGCTCCTGCGAACGGCTGTCGGTATAAAGTACCGAAGTATGGCCGACGCCGCCCAAATTGACCAGTTCCAGCGCCATATCTGTCGCCCGGTTAAAGTTGTCAGCTTTATACAGCGCCAAAATCGGCGACAGTTTTTCATGCGCAAACGGGTTGGCTCGGTCGGTCGAAGTTTCTTCGCTGACCAGCACTTTGGCATGCGCGGGAACATCAAAACCGGCCAGTTTGGCAATGGTTGCCGCGCTTTGACCGACGATTGCCGGATTGACCGTCATTTTTTCCGTCAGAATGATTTTCGAAAGCTTTTCCGCCTCGTCTTTGCTTAAGATATAGGCGCCGCGGAACTGCATTTCCTTCTTCACTTTTTCATAAACGTCCTTTACCGCGACAACCGACTGTTCGGAAGCGCAGATCATGCCGTTGTCAAAAGTTTTGGACATCAGGATATAGGAAACGGCCATTTCCACGTCCGCAGTTTCGTCAATAACCGCCGGAGTGTTGCCGGCGCCTACGCCCAAAGCCGGTTTGCCGCTGGAATATGCGGCTTTGACCATGCCCGGCCCGCCGGTGGCAAGAATGGAATCGACCAGCGGATGGGTCATCAGCATGTCGGTCAGTTCCAGAGTCGGTTCATCAATCCAGGCGATAATGTCTTTCGGCGCACCGGCGGCAATCGCGGCATCGCGAATCAGCCGGGCGGCGGCGATGGTCGACTTTTTGGCGCGCGGATGCGGGGAAAAGATAATTGCGTTGCGCGTTTTCAGGCAAATCAACGACTTAAAAATTGCAGTCGAAGTGGGGTTGGTGGTCGGGATAATGCCGGCAATCACACCGAGCGGTTCGGCCACGATCTTGGTGCCGTTGGTGCGGTCGGACCTGATCACGCCGCAGGTCTTTTCATTTTTGTATTTGTTGTAAATATATTCGGCAGCAAAATGGTTCTTGATGATTTTGTCTTCGACAATTCCCATTCCGGTATCTTCCACCGCCATTTTGGCCAGCGGAATCCGCGCCTTGTCGGCAGCCGTCGCCGCCGCTTTGAAAATGGCATTCACCTGAGTCTGGGAAAAAGTTGCAAATTCCTTCTGCGCGCGTTTTACCCTTTTGATGAGGTTTTCCAGGGCTTCAGCGGTGCCGACAACCTCTTCCGCCGGTTCCGGCGCAATTTGCGTATCTTTATCAGCCTTATTCATCATTATCTCCTAAAGGTTATTTTTCTGCCGAAGGATAGTACAGACAATTGGTAATTTTTTTATTAATTTTTACCGGCGCATTTTATTTTCGACACAGCCAGACAATATTGTCGTCATATTCCGCCGGTCCCCTGACGGCTCTTATTTTGCGCGGCAAATCACCGCCTTTGACGGCTTCCGCGCGAAAACCGGCATCTTCGATGCACTCCCTGATATCGGCGCCGAAAATCCGCAGATGATCAAATTGTCCGTAATAAAAAATTTTTTCGACCATTGATGCCGCCGGTTCCCCTTCAAACGTGCGGGAAAAACGCCACAATGTCGGAACGGTCAGAACGAGCAGCCCGTCCTCCCGCAAAACCCGGTAAACTTCCCCAAGCGCTTTATGCCAGTCTGCAACATGTTCCAAAACATGGTTACAGATGACAACGTCGTATTGCCGGTCCGCACAGTCAATATTCTGAATGTCGTATTTCAATTCCGCGCCGCCGTACGGATCGGCGGTCTGATATTTTATTCCGAGACGGTCAAGCCACCGGTGTTCGGCGCTGCGCATGCCGAAAATGAGGATTTTTTTGTTTTTCAGCTCTTCCCGCCGACGGTTGAAATAGCGGGCAATGATCCGATGCCGGGGCAGCGAATAACATTTCGGACAAATCGTGTTTTTGTTGTACCCGGGGTAAAGACAGGGATTGTATTTAAAACCGGGATAATTAAAATCTGCAAAACGTTTAAACCTTCCGCCGCAACACGGACAGCGGCAACCGCGGCGGAAACAAAAAATATCCGTCAGCCGGTCTTTAAACGCCTTCAAGCATTTGGCGGCAGAAAAATACATTGCGGCCCTGTCAAAATACACGGCTGCAACAAACGGCAGATATCCCAGCCTCGGAAAACATCCCGAACAACCGCGGGCAAATTCCGTCAGCGAAAAGCGACGGGATTTCAGAATATGTTCCAAACCGTCCGTTTGTCCGGGGAAATTCTTATACAAGTAATAATTCCAGACAATTTCAATAAACAGCAGGTCGTTTTGGCTTCGCCGGTCAGACGTTTTGGCCCGCAACGCCTTCAGTTCCGCCAGCATGTTGTCATAAAATGCCATTTTGTCGGTATGCTTCATTTTCCTCTCCCTTCGCTACGGCACGTTTTACCGTGCCGAACTTTAACGATCCTTTTTTTGTATTGCTTCGGGAAACGACACGAACATTGTCAACTTTTTGAAAAAAAATATTTTTCTTGCCTGATGATAAAAAAAGTCATACGATTTGTCCGGCGCAAAAAAAGGATCCTTTTTCCGCGGCAGTTGTATATGGGGAACAAGATACGGCAGGATTTTTTTGTAACCTATTAATTTTCCTATATTTTATAAAAAAAATGCAGAAAAACAAAATTTCTGCTGGACAATAAAAGAAATATCCATTATAAACCTTTTCAGCAATCAATGCTCGGGTAGCTCAGTTGGTAGAGCAGAGGACTGAAAATCCTCGTGTCGGCGGTTCGATCCCGTCCCCGAGCACCATTGATTTTCAAGGCTTTGCGAAGAATCGCCAAAGCCTTTAATTTTTACCAGTAAGCAAATAGTAAGCAGAAAAGAGAAAACACCAGCGTAATCGAACAGTTTCCAAAATGGAAACAACCACTTGCGAATCGGTTTACAGCTACTATTAAATCACTCGGAAAACTCGGGCGCTTCTTGTCATTTTTCTATTGTTTCCTGTGTCTTTACCCTTGTTAATTTTCCGAGTGTTATTTATTCAAAATCACTCCTGAAATTGTTGTTGTTTTCCTCTCTAACTCTTTACGGCTAACGTTTTCCGTTTTTTAATTTCGGGAGTCCGTTTATTTATCTTCAAACGGTAAAGAAACTTTGACAATTTCTCTTTACGTCTGTTTGTAAACAAAGCTTTACAAGTTTTATTTTTTTGACTCTCTGAATATAAAAAAAAGCGGTGGGAGTACCACCGCTATTTATTAAAGAGTATTTAAGCCTGCTTCGGTCTTGTATTCTCCGGGGTCATATCTTGAAGCCCTACAGTTACGCAATTTCCGATTTCACTCAAACCAATAATCAGGCTTAATACGTTGCTTATGTCCAAGTTGTCCAGCTCTTTCATATCGCAATAATATAAAGTCTTTGCTATTGATTTAATCCATTCAAAGCAATCAATCGCCCAGAGATTCGAATCATTAAAAAACGTCTGTATATCCTTTTGATCTTTTAAGTCTATGTAATTAACAAGTTTCCCGTCAACCGCTTTTGTATCGACTTCTTTAAAAAGCATACCATATTCAAACATTGTTTTGAGGGAAGAAAAAGAATTGATTTTGAAATTTACATTATCCATCTGTTTATACTTTCTTAAATTTTATAGGCGTTGCAGAGGTTAAGAACCTGTAAACAGTCAGGCGCGACTTATTCAATATATTCATCGCCCTCTGCAACATAAAATTAAGCATAAAAAAACACAATCTTTCGGGTTGCGTTTCCGCTGTTTATACGACCTTCTTACGGGTCGGAGTTTTTAGCTCTGCCCTTTACTTTATCCCATAAGCAACAAAAGTCAACTTATTTTTTGCTTTCCTTTTCCATTCGTTCGAAACGTCTCTCCATAATAGCCAGCAGTTCGGCGCTTGAAACAATCGGGGCGTCCGGGTCGTTGCCTTCGCTGTCTGTATGTGCCAGCTTATCAACCGGCTTTTCTCCGATTGTGTCCCGGATGACTTCAAAAGCCTTTGTGTCGCCGCTCTGCGCTTTCTGCATTAAAGCCAGGCAAATGTTGTCCTGCGTTTCTCCGTTTGCCAGAAGCAATAACAGGGCTTCTTTTAGGGTCTTTCTGGCTTTTATCTTCTGGTTTGTGATTGCCGCGCCTTTCCTGCCGTTTTCCTGCCGTTCGGCTCGGGTAAAGTCTTTTTTCAAATTCTGTTCGTTCATTTTTACTTTTCCTTTCTCTTAATGTTTTTTCTCATTTTTCGGAGTTCGCTCGGAGTTCAAAAGAAATAATCTCTTTGTTCGCTCTTTGTTCAAATTGATTTTATATGCGCACATTATCGAGTAAGAAAACCCCTTTTTGTTCTCTCATCCAACGGATCAGGTATACCGCACCGGGTTAAAAATTCGATTGATTGCCCCAGCGCGCTGGTGTCGCAGATAGAGTATTTTTTAACTTTAAGCCAGCGTAGCATACAATCGTTGTATGCTTCCAGTGCTGCTTTTTTTGGACAAAAATTTACTTCAAATTCATAAATTGCCGCCCGCTCTTCATAGTAAATTTTCCAGTCTTCGGGGGTGAAATTTGCCCCCGAATTTTGTAATTTTTTCTGCTTTTCTTCTTGGGTTGTTTTACGGTCTTCGGGAATAAAATTTATATTATGTTTTTTTCCGGTTACATCAGTTACATGGTTACATTGTTGTTTTTGCTTCATTGTTTCGGTTACATTTGTAACCGTTGTAACCGGTTTTGTAACCGGTGTAACCGGCTGTAACTTTTCCATTTTTCCGTTGTATCCCTTGCCGGATAAGGGTTGTAACCATGTAACCGTTGTAACCGCATTTTTTAACAATATTTTTTTTACCTTAAAATCTGGTTTTGAGTTCCAAAAATTTAACATCATTCACCCCACAAATCAGAAGTAAAAATATATACTTTTTTAACCTCTCCGCCTATTCGTTTTGGTGTTGATTTTTCATCTTTCAACCAACCTTTTTTTGTCAAAACATCTTTGGCAAGGTTTATATTTAATCCGCTGCAAACATCATTCTTAAAAACGGTGGGTAAAATGTAATATTCCCATTCATCAAGCACCTTATCTTTATAACCGGCCATATTTATAACTTTCTGGTCTTTTCCTGCCGTAAGGTCATAAAAACGGCTTTCGGCGTGCTGTTCAAAGAAATATTTAACCTGTTCCAATATTTGTTTGTCTTCCTGATTGCCGCCGCCGCCGCGGGCGGTCAACCAGTCATTAAGGCATAAGGCGCAAGCGCGGCCGGCTTCGCCTTCCTGCCAGCCGGTTAAACCGTTGGCGGTGGCATATTCTCCGGCAAAAGCCACCAGTGCAAAGCGGTTTATTGCTCTTTTGGCTTGGCTGTCGGCGTCTTGGCCTGCTACATCATCAATTAAAGCCCGTTTTGCTATTTCTATTTTTTCATTTATAGCCTTCTTCAGCTCTTCCGGGTCTTCCTCGGTAATTGCCTTAATAAATGCCCGTGCCGGTGTGCCGTAACAGTTTTTAACCTGCTGGTTTAAGTATTCGGCAAAAGCTCTATTCTCTTTATTTTGTTAAACATCGTCGGTACTCCTTATTTAAGCGGTGGCGTTTGCATTGCCGTTAAACAAGCAGGCTTATGTCAACATTTAATACTTCAGATATAGCTTTTATTGTGCCTATACTGCCTTCGCTTTTGCCGTTTTCAATCTTGCGGATCAATTCCACCGATTTGTTTATGTTGGCCGCTAAGGCTTCTTGAGTTAAGCCGCGGTATTCTCTCCAAACCTTTAACTTGTTTTCATCTCCAAGCAAAAGCCTTTCTACAAATTCAGAGGGGTAAACCTCCATTTCTCCCCGCGCTATTTTGTCGCTGATTGCCTTTGCTTCTACAGCGTCCTGCAAATCCTCTATCGTTTCCTGTAATCTTTTCCACACAGCCAAAGGAACAACGGCATATTTTTTACCTTCAAGTGTTAAAAATTCTGCATTCATTGTTTTAACTCCCTATAAATGTCTTTACGATGTCCGATTTTAACAATATTCAAAACAAGTCCGTTCTCATCAAAAACAATTCGATAATCGCCAACCCTCAGCCGATAAAAAGGCAAGCCCTTTAATTTCTTTATCTGGTTTTTAAGAGCCTCGGGGCTTTCGGCATATTGTTTAACTTTAGTTATAATCTTCTGCCTTTCCGCCCTCTGTATTTTACTTAAAAAAGCTAAAGCCTGCTTAGAGTATGTAATTGTTTTCATCGGTACCCCTTTTCTATTTTTATTATAGTAATTAAATTACTATAAGTCAATATAAATTAATGTAAATTAGTGTAATTTAATTATCTGATGTTTATCCTCGGAAATGCTATAATATTGTCAGCTTTGGGCTTTTCTCCCAATCCTGCCTGTTCAAGTATATAATCTTCAATCATTTGCATAGGGCGCCGCAAGCTTTCGACTTCAAACTGTATATATCCGGCGGTTACATCACTCTCAGCGTGATTTAACAATTTTTTTAGCGTAAAGTTTGTAATATTAGCTATATGATTGTTGGCAATACTGGCAAAAGTGCGGCGAAGGTCGTGCAATGTAAATTGTATTCCGCTTTGTTCTGCTAGTTTTTTTACTGCGTTGCGCTGGTTCTCGAGGTGTCCCGATTTGTTGTTTGCTGGAAAAACAAACGGGCTTACACTATGCGCTTTCAACTCTTTCATAAAATTACAAAGATAATTCCCCATCGGCAAAATATGCGTTTTATGGTTTTTTGTGTTTGTAAAGGTGATTATTTTTAAGTCAAAGTCGACTTTATTCCAGCAAAGCCCTCCGGCTTCCTGATCACGGCACCCAGTAAAAAGGATAAACAAACATTGATTTTTAACCGTTTTTATATACTCGCTATCATCTTTGCGGTGCTGCAATCCATCAAAGAAGGCTTTTATTTTTGCCGGGTGTATATAAGTTTGCCGGCGTTCTACCCTGTTCCATAGTTTTAATATACTCAACCTTGCGCACGGGTTTGACGGTATTAACGGTTCACCGTCCACGGCGTATTGCTCCATAGCAAAGTTTAACAATGCCCGCAAGAAGCGAAAATCAGAGTTTGCAATAGACGGGGAATGTTTAGAAATTTTCTTAAACCGCCTTTCTATCATTTCTCTATTAATAGAAGTTATAGGCTTGTTCCGCCAATCATTAAAATTTAACTTCATACTTCTTTCATATTTTAACTTTGTCCCGGGTGAGAGGGTTTTTAATCTCATATAGTCATCACAAGCTTGTTGCAATGTGGTGTTTTTGCGCTTTTCTTTCTTTTGCTGTTTTACAATATCAATCCCTTTTGCCATCTCTCCCAAAAGCTTTTTTGCTTCTTTCCTGGCTTCATCAGGGGTTAACTGGCCAACACTGGCAATTTTTTTACGTATGGTTTTATTATCTACTCGTGCTTGTACAATATACGTTTTACCCGTCCGGGTTATCTTTAAGCCAAAGCCTTTTAATTCTTCATCCCAATAAAAAGCGTCCTTGCCCTTGTATTCCAACTTATCAATTTGGCTTTTGGTTAGCTTCATTTTTTATTTTCCTTTCCTGATTACCAGTAAGCAAATAGTAAGCAGTTTTTGTACAAATTGCTGTAATTTTATGTAAATGAATATAACTTTATATGTTGCATAAGTCAATGAAAAATATAAGTTTTTATAACTTTATGTAAGTTCTTAGAATAGACGAAAGCCAAAACTGAAAATCCTCGTGTCGGCGGTTCGATCCCGTCCCCGAGCACCACTTAAAAAGCCCTCTTTCGAGGGCTTTTTAAGTTTTAAACTTTCGGCGCCCGTTTTACCGTTTTCAGCAGATACCGCAAGCGGCGCCGCACCCTTGCCGATAAATTCAGTCAGCTTCAGCATCAGGTAAAGTTTCCTTAGCGAGGAGGAAGTACATTTTCTTAACGGAACTGTCAAACGGAATACGTTATGCCTCATAAAAATTGACGAAGCAGGACATATCAGCGACATGGTGGTTGAACTCCTCAAACAGGAAAGAATTCACCGGGGTATCAGCCAGTACAAACTGGCCAAAGAGTGTGGATTGCGCAAAACCTCGATTGCCTTTATTGAGCGTTTTGAAAACAAACCCACTCTTCGCACGTTGTTGATGATTTCCGATTGTCTGCAAGTCGATTTGGGTGACGTGTTGAAAACGGTCAAAAAAACAACCTGCCGCCAACCCCCGGCATTTAACGCAAAATGTTTTGAAGCCCCGTTTGCAAACGGGGCTTCATTCTTCAGAACAAACGCTAAAAACGGAAATAAATAAACGGATTGTAGGTTGAAGCCGCCATTGCCGCCGAAGACAGCAGAAACAGCACCATCAGCCAGACGTTTACCGCTCCGCGCAGAAACTTGCGGCGGTATTCAATGCTGAGGATTCCCTTAAACACGGGCAATGCGCAGACAATACCGGCAACAAAAGCCATAATCTCTACATTGTCGATATAGTAAGACAATTCATAAAGCGGTTTGCCATCCGACATCATACCGGTCATATTTTTAAGGTATTGAGCGGCATAGGAGAGGCTCTCCGAACGAAACAGAACCCAGCCGACAA
>ERZ773225.3371-NODE-3371-length-14498-cov-2.646265_pt1 | contig 14498 bp, 12 predicted proteins | sample MGYA00580993_ERZ773225 | MGnify/ENA primary metagenome ERZ773225 (study PRJEB29015, sample SAMEA2737748) | human gut metagenome | biome: human gut; feature: human-associated habitat; material: faeces | place: China | collected 2012 ... | reverse complement strand
GCGCGCAACTGCTGTGTGATCTCCGTTGATTCAGCGGGTGGGGCGCCGTGCCGGTAGGCTAAGGGGGTGTCTCGTTCGAATCGCCCGGCTCCAGTCCCGACGCGCCTTGTGCGCGCTGCGGGAGCTTTAGTGTGGCGTTTCGTTGATCCCGAGCGCAGGGGCGTTCCCGGGCAGGTGATTGTGCCCGAGGACATTGAAGTCCTCATGGTTCACCGCCCTCGTTACAAGGACTGGTCGTGGCCGAAAGGTAAGTCGGAAGCGAACGAACCGATCATCTGCGCCGCCATTCGCGAGGTTGAAGAAGAAACTGGAGCCTCCGTTATTTTGGGTGCTCCGCTGACAACTCAGCGCTACCGGCTTGGCTCCGGGCAGACGAAGGAAGTTCGCTACTGGGTGGGCACGCTGGCCGACGATGACCGTCGCACCGGTCTTGAAACGTCAACGATTGCGCCTACGGCGACTGCTACGCCGGTTCCTGCGTCAGTGTCTACACCGGCGAAAGTTCGTATTTCTCCGGCTATTTTCGCGAACCGCAAGAAAGGCCAGGCTCCAAAACCGACTCCCGCGCCTACGCGCATGCCCAAACCCACGGACAAACAGCCGGTTGTTTCACCTGTACAACTGTCGCGATCCTCTGCTATTTCCCGCGTTCGCACTCCCGTGAAGCCAGCTCCGGCCAGCGAAATTGATGAGACCCGCTGGGTGTCACCCGGTCAAGCCGAGCAGATGCTCACCCGCCGAGGTGACCGGCGACTGCTCCAAGAGCTCGTCACGCGGGCGGAAGAAGGCAGGCTTGTTACCGTCACGTTGGGCCTTGTTCGCCATGCGAAGGCGGTGTCGCGCACTCAGTGGGCAGGTGATGAGGCAACGCGCCCGTTGACGCGCTTGGGCGTACGACAGGCGATGGACTTGGTTGATGTCCTCAGTGCGTTTGGGATTGAGAACGCCGTGTCATCGTCGTGGATTCGTTGCCAGCAGACGCTTGGCCCGTGGGCGAGCGTCGGCGGAGGCCAGGTTGAGGTTCGCGATGAGCTCACGGAAACTGCGGTTGCGACTGATCCTGCGTCGGCTTCGGCGGTTGTTGCGCAGTGTGTGCGCCAGACGAACGCGGTTGTTGTGTGCGCGCATCGACTTTCGATTCCGGCGCTGTTGGATCCGATCCGTGCGGTCACCCCTTCGACTTTGTTGCGCTTATTGCCTTCCGCGAGTCCGTGGCTGACAACCGCACAGATGCTGGTTGTGCATATTTCGTATGCGTCGGGTCGTCCTGAAGTGGATGCTATCGAGACGCATGGTACGCGTACGAAGGATCTTCTGGGGCTCTAGGGTCGGCCAAATAACATCTGTGCAAGCGATGTCACCGAGTTCAAGGTTGCGGGCTGCAAGGTCTACCTGTCACCGGTGATGGATCTGTTCGACCGCTCAATTGTTGTCCACACCGTGGCTACATCACCATCGACAGCGCTTACCGCTGATTCCTTGACCAAGGCAATCGCAGTTTGTGCACCTGAACCTGGGTGGATGATGGATACCGATCAAGGCTTCCAGTACCAACATTCGTCCTGGCTCAACGTGATCCATACCAACGGTGGTGTGCAGTCAATGTCGCGTAAAGCCAACTGCTACGACAACGTGGTCATGGAGAACTTCTTCGGGCACTTGAAGACCGAGATGCACCACGGTGAAGTCTTCAACACCGTCGCAGAATCCAACCAAGCAATACACAACTACATCCAGTGGTACAACACTGAACGTATCCAACAACGACTCAGGGGCCTAACCCCGATGCAATATCGGAATCAGACCCTTGAAGCCCCAACCGCCTAAAACTAAACCAGTCCAACTTTCGGCGGCTAGTCCAGCAAGTAGTGAGGGACTTCACAAAACGAGTTTTCGGGGGGGGGAGGAGAGAGAGAATCCTTGCCGTTATTGGGAAAAGTGCCAAAAGCTATTTTAATACATGGCTTTGCGGTTCCAAGAAAAGCATCATAGGGTTTTTGCGGGAGTTTAGTCCCGGTTGGTTGCCCTTATTAAGGGCTGCGAGATCACTGATAGTTGGTCTATGCGATTCTTGCCAGTTGTGAGGTTGGCATGGCTCACTCCGCCATCAGCAGATGCGGGTGCTCAGGTAGCGAGCCTTCGGACTTTCTCCATATCCAGAATATCTTCGCGGAAGGAAGATTTGACAGTATGACGAAGCAAAATGCGATCCGTCGTCGAGGTACGGCGATTTTAGCTGCTGCTTTCTCTCTGGCCATGGTGGGCACCTTTGCCTCCGCGGTAATACCTGAATCTCCGCTCGTTCCAGCTGCTAGTGCGCAGGATCAGCCCATATATTCTCCTGGTAAGGCGAGCGAAAAGGGCACGATCTCTGGCTCTGTCAAGGAGCTTGTGAAGGCGGGCGTTAATTTCGGTGCAGTTCAGGATGCCGGTAGGCCAATTAAGGGCGTGAAGGTGTACGCCCAGTGGTATGAGGGCGAACAAACGCAGCATTCGTCCCCGGTGTACTACACCGAGAGTGACGCTAACGGTAACTTCACCATCAAGATGGGGCCGTACACCGATGCTCTCGGCGTGACCCGCACGTTCGTTGCGGATGCCAGTGTTGGCCTGACGACAGGTGACCCTGCCGGTCAGCGTGATCAGCGCCGTGAGAAGATCCGTATGTGGACCGAGCTACCGGATAACTTGACGGATAAGTACCGTCTGGTGCACCAGCCGGCGGCCGGTATCTTCCCCGGTATTGGCGCAGAAACCACTCCTACTACCCAAGGTGACGGTCAGTGGGGGGGGCAACAAAGTCTCGGGTGTGACCATCGGGTACGCGCAGAAGGACAAACTGCCGCAGCACCTTCCGGAAAACAAGTGGGCAGAGAGTGTTGGAAAGTCCAGTAACTATGGTACCTATGCTGGTCGGGCATTTTGGAACCTTGATGTGTTGCAGGGCGCGTTAAGCTACAACGCTGTCAGTGCCTTTGGAGGCAAGGATGCCGCTGCTGCTGGTTTGAAAGTGGTTGGCTCCTACCTAAACGACCAGGCCGTGACCAAGATTGAAGAGTACGCGAAGAATAACTTTGCGGGTAAGACTCTGCGTGGGAGTGATTGGACTCCTACTGACGAAGAGGGTCTGCAACGCTGGATTAATGAGCAGGTAGCTGCGGATCCAGAAGGCTGGATTGCCGAGACAGTCACCACCACTACTGGTGCTGATGGTAGGTTCCAGCTGTTCTGGAAGGGTATCTACGGTAACAACCACACTGGTACGGGTGATGGCATTAACCCGCCGGCTGCAAAGTTGCATAAGCTGGCTGGTTCGTGGGAAGAAGGTTCCTGGCTTAACGGTAACCTTCAGTCCAAGCACGTCAATATGCACTGGAGCTACCTCAGCGTTCTTGGTGCTGATGGTACGCCGCTTCCAGACAATATCGGTGTGCTGTACCCTTGGTCTCTTGGCCACTGGGCGGGTCCAGGTTTCGGCGCTGATTTGAACGCTGGCGCTAACGCACAGCTCTTCGGTGGCGACGGTGTCTTGATTGAGAGCACCGCCGATGGCTACACGGGTTGGAACATCGCGCTTGCGCCGCAATCCTTGAAGTTCGATGTAGTGGATAAGAACACCACTGATAACTGGGCAACGGTCGGCGATACGGTTCAGACTGATACCTCCGGTCTGCCGATCACTCAGGATCTGACCTACTACATCCAGTGGGTAGACAAGAGCGGCAAAGTCGTCAAGACCTGTGAGACCGCTAAAGCTGATCCTGCGACTAAGATCCCCAGCTGCCCCCTCGAGGTTCCTGCGGATGCCCAAACTGGTGATACGTTCACTGCTCGCCTGAAGCTTACTGATGGCGATCCAGATCCAGAGGACGATCTGGTTCTGGCTCTGGATGCCTTCGCTGTGGCTCGTGAATACCTTGAGTACAACGAGGTCCAGGCGAAGGCTGAAGTGGCGGCTTCCTCCGACCCGAAGTTCGACAACCCGGCTACCGACGTTGCAGAAACCAAGCCTGCGAAGGCGAAGTTCGAGCTTGACACCCTGCCGGATGGCGTCACTAAGGATCAGGTTTCGGTTGATCCTGCGACCGGTGTTGTGACCTTCACTGCGAACGCTGACCAGGTTGGTAAGACGTTCAAGTTCCCAGTTGTGATGCGCAACGAGGACCTGCAGGTCCCTATTCTCGATGAGAACGGCGATCCGGTGAAGGGTGACGACGGCCAGCCGAAGACACAGAGCCGCGTTGTTGCCCGTGCCGATGCTGCATTTACGGTTGACCAGCCTGCGGCGAAGGACAACGAGAAGTACGAGCCTGCGTATGAGGGTAAGTTGGTTGTTCCTGGTGACCAGGGGACGACGTCTGCTCCGTCGTTTACTGATGCGACTGGTCAGGGTGTAGATGTTCCTGAGGATGCGAAGTTTGCTATTGGTGATGGCTTCACTGCTCCTGAGGGTTATGTTTACAACTTTGATCCGTCCACTGGTGAGATCACTGTTTCGTTCCCGGATAAGTCGAAGCTGAATAAGGACACGACGGAAGCGTTTGATGTTCCTGTTAAGGTGACGTATAAGGATGGCAGCACTGATGAGGTGAAGGCTAACTTTAAGCTGGATACTGATGGTGATCGCAAGCCTGATACCGAGGATGAGGATGACGATAATGACGGCATCCCGGACGGTAAGGACTCTAATCCGAAGGTTCCGAACGCTAACGACCACTACGAGCCTGCTTATGAGAATGGTTCGGGTAAGCCTGGTGACCAGGTAACGGTTCCTGCTCCGACCTTTACTGATAAGGATGGTCAGGGCACCACGCCTCCGGCGAACACCACGTTCACTCCTGGTGATGGCACGCCTGGTGGTGTGACCATTGATAAGAACACGGGTGAGATCAAGGTTGCTATTCCTGGGGACGCTGCCCCTGGTAGCAAGATCGAGGTTCCGGTTGTTGTGACCTATCCTGATGGCACCACCGACAACGTGACTGTCACTGTTACCGTGACGGAGAAGGACGCGACCCCGGTAACGCCGGGTGAGCCGACTGAGCACAACCCGTCTCTGGGTGCCTCTGCAGACGACCCGGCAGACTGTAAGATGCCTCCGTTCGTCACCGTCGAGAAGACCGAGGGTGTTGTATACAAGGTCACCGTTGGTGGCGTGGAGCTGCAGCCTGACGCTGAAGGCAAGTACGTCTACGAGTACGGCCAGACCGTCAAGGTTGAAGCAAGCCCTGCTCAGGGCTTCACCTTCCCGGCAGGCGTGAAGACCACTTGGACGTACACGACGATGCAGAACGAAATCTGCAACGTTCCCGACACCAAGGACAACGAGAAGTACCAGCCTAAGTACGAGGATGGCACCGGTAAGCCTGGTGACCAGGTAACGGTTCCTGCTCCGACCTTTACTGATAAGGACGGTAAGGGCACCACGCCTCCGGCAGATACCACGTTCACTCCTGGTAATGGGACGCCTGATGGTGTGACCATTGATAAGAACACTGGTCAGATCACGGTTGATATTCCTGGGGACGCAACCCCTGGAACCAAGATCGAGGTTCCGGTTGTTGTGACCTACCCCGATGGCACCACCGACAACGTGACTGTCACTGTTACGGTTGGCGAACCTGACACCAAGACGCCAGACTGGAAGGACGGCTCTGGTGAACCGGGTGGCAAGGTCGTAATCCCGAACGATGGCGGCCCTGTTGAGGATGGCACGACGGTCGACACCGACGGCCCCGGCAAGGCAAAAATCGATGGCGACGGCAACCTCGTTGTTGACATCGACGACAACGCTAAGCCTGGTGACAAGATCGTAGTTATCGTCAAGGACAAGAACGGCAACGAGATTGATCGCGTGACGGTCACCGTTGAGAAGCCTGCCGCTGGCGATATGACCACCGAGCCGGGAGTCAAGAAGTCTAAGCTTGCGCGCACCGGTGCGCAGGTAGCAGGACTCGCTGGTATCGCAGCCGTAATGGGCGTAGCAGGCCTTGGCCTGGCGCTCGTGCGACGCCGTCGCGAAGGCGAGGAGAACTAATCGCCTAGCCGACGAAACACCGGCATAACAGTACGGGGGTGAGACCTTAAACGGTCTCACCCCCGTCACCGATTTTTCCTATAGCCCGAACAGTGCTGAACGAAATTTCGGTGAGGCACCAAAACAACGTTGTTTGCTCCGCCCGGCCAAATCCGCGATATGTACGAGCGCAAGTTTGCGAGACCTGCATCCCAAGTGAGGTTAAAGTACAAAAAGTATCCTTGCCTGTTTTGTTTTGAAAACCAAAACTTCCATTTACGGCACCCTAGTGGACCACGACTACTTCACCGGGCAGCCCTTTGGCTCTTCCAAACCCCAAAATGTTCGTGGCATGGATCGCCTCTCAACGGAAATCCAGAACGTTCGTGAAGAAAAAGGTAAGGACGCCGTGCTGCTTCTAGACAACGGCGACGCTGCGCAGGGCTCATGAATCGAAAGGGTGTACCACTCGAACCGGACAGATAGCACTGTTGACCCGATGGCTAGTGTGTTCAAGTACTTGAAATACGATGCGGTGGGTGCTGGTAACCATGAATTCAACTACGGCCGTGGAGCCCTAACCGCCTAGAATTAACCAGTCCAACTTTCAGAGGCTAGTCCACTCATACGGGCTTTGTCCTATTTGGCATTCGCTGTAAGAAAAGACTCGATCTGCTAGCGAGAGTCGACTGGAAGCAGGGATTACCGTCAATTGCGTCTTTCTAGGCGCAAAACCACCCACTTATCAACAAGCGTTAGTTTCCCAATTTTTTTATCCACAATTTCTTTTCAGTCCACTCGCACCCATGTGCGCCGAGCGGAACACTGATGGCAACGACAGGCGTCGTCGTGAAACCCACTTCTCGCAAAGCTGATCGCCAAGTTGGTGGGTTCCATATGTATTCCCATCAGTTGAAAGGAATTTGATGATGGTGGATTCTTCTGTGCCTAGGGTGGCACACTACTCACGGCTGAGGTCTATCTTAGCCTCTCTTGTAGCGATGGTGGTTGTGTGTGCCTCGTTGGTTGCTACGGCTCCTGCTTCTCTTGCCTCGGGCTCATGGGTTCGTGGGGTGCCTATTGGGGGAAGTGTTGGCTGGCTTGGCACATGGATTCCCTATAGTGGTCAGCCGGTTCCTGGTTTGTGTATTCAGGCTGACGCGGTCAATCCTGCAGCAGAGGTGGTCGTGACACCGAGTCAGTTGACGGTTCAACCATCGCTTGCTCGTCCGGCTGATTTGAGTGTTGATATTGCGCAGATGGCGTACATCATGAAGTGGTACACGCCAACCTCGCTTGAGTTTTCCAATACTGACGTCGACGCGGCCGCGACAGGTTTTCTTGCTCACGTGAATTTTGAGAACTCGCGTCGCGCTCAAGCGAACGTCAATGAGCTACTCCAGCTCACCCCCGCGCACATTCAAAACCGTGCTCGCCAAATGGTTGCTGAAGCAAAAGCAGCCGGTGTCGTTGCCTGGAAACCCGGTAGCGTGACGGGTGAGCGTATGCGCTTTGGCACCATTGACGGTATCGGCGTGAAAAACGGCGCTGACGCCTATGTTGCGGGCAAGCCCTTCACTATCACCCTTAATGGTCCCGCGGTGTTTGAAGCGACAGGGACGAACACCTATACGGGAACAACAGCGTCTACGCGTATTGACGGTATTAAATGGCGCTCAACCGCGAACGGCACGGTCCACCCGAGCGTTAAGTATGACGATCTTGGTGCTTCTGCGCTTGGTTATGCCTCGCCTGGTGGAAACCGTCAGGACGTTATTTGGAGAGATGACGGTAAGGGTCGTTCTGAGACGGTTGCGTGGCCGTCGTTTGATGTGATTTTTGATTTTCAGCCGATTGCTACGTCTAATGTGGGCACCTCTAAGGTGATTGACTCTACGACCCTGGTGGACACGATCACTGCCAGTGCTGACCCGAATTATGGTGATGGCAAGTGGCTGGAAATTGACGGTCAGCCGGTTCCGGTTGTGTATGAGGGCACTGCCTATGCGTTGGGTGAAGAGCCGGTAGACCCTAGTGATGAGGTTCCCGCAGACGCACGGGCGGTCGCGACTGCGTCGTTTACCGCTACCGGTCCTGGTGAGCATAGTGTCAGTGTTGATGTGACTGGGTTAGCGCCTGGGTTTTACACGTGGGTGTGGAAGGTTGTCAAGGATTCTCAGCCTGGCACGATTGGGGATCCGGCGATTGACATTAAGGAATTGGTGCACGCCGACTGGCACGACCAGTTCGGACTGGGGGACGAAACAACGTCATATCGTTTCAAGGCGAATGTGGATACTAGTTTGTCGGTTCGTGAAACCAAGTCAGGCTCGTACCTTGTCGACGACATGTTCGTCACCGAACTACCCGAGTCTCACCCGAACTTTACCGCTAGGGCTGGGTTTAAGGCTGACGAGCTGAAGTTCACGCAGAAGCTGTTGTTTTTCCCTGAGGGTGAAGCGGTCACTGACGAGAATATTGGGGCTGCTGAGACGATCAGTGAAGTACAGGTGGATGCTTCCAACGGTTTTAAGCCTTCTGTTGGGTCAACCAGGTTCAAAATGAAAGACGGTGAGCCGGGTACGTACGTGTTTGTCACCTCGTTTGCTGGTGATGATCGTGTTGCTCCGTTTACGACCTCTGTTACTGACAAGACTGAACAGTATGTTGTTGAGCCTAATCCGCCGACGTTGAAGACCACCGCGACCGACAAGACAGACGGTGATAAAACCCTCGCTTCTTCGGGCATGGTCACGATCACGGACAAGGTGTGCTACACGAACCTGAAGGCGGGCAAGGAATACACCCTATCGGGCACGCTGATGGACAAAGCCACAGGTCAGCCACTCATGGTTGAAGGCAAGCCTGTGACCGCCTCTAAGACGTTCACCCCAGGCCAGGCTGACGGGTGCGAAAACGTTGATTTCACCATCGACGCCTCCATGTTGGTCGGCAAGACCACAGTCGTGTTCGAACGCCTCGAACACGACGGCCAGACCATCGCTGTCCACACTGACATCAACGACGAAGACCAGACGGTTAAGGGCGGGGATGAGGATCGTGGTTCGTCGTCTCGTGGCTTGGCTAAGACTGGTGCGCAGATTGCTGGTGTTGGTGGTCTTGCGAGCCTGGCTCTTGTTGCCTCTGGTGCTGCGTTGGTGTTGAAGCGTCGTCGCGTCGCCTGAACCGTTTTTGAGCTCTCGCCCTCATGCGCCTCTGTTCCTCCAAGGGTGGGCGTGTGAGGGTGAGGCCCTCTCACCTTTAATTTCAAGTATGTAGCAGGCGTTGGCAGGCTACGGCCGTGGGTGCTAGGGCATGAGGATGGGGGCGAGCAAACAGTTTACTCGCCCCCATTCGAGTACCTAGCACTCGATAAATCGCTTAGCTACAAGCGACAGAAAGGCGATACCAGTGATATCGCAAACACCAGCTTATATCAATACACAAGATGCAATGAAACGTCAAACGGCAACGTTTATTGACATGCTTCGCTCTGTCAAGATTGGTGATTTAACGCCCTTAGAGCGCTCTGAAGTGGTCGAAGGGATCTGGCGCGATACGTGCGCGCATATTGATGAGGTCTGCGAGGCAAAACAAGCGCGTGGTCATCTGAGCCGCGAGACGGCTTTTGAAGCGCGTGCGACATATAGGCGACTGCTCCTTATTGCGCTCAATCAGGCACTGAATATCGCTTTGCCTGGGAGTCGGTTTAATCCAATGCCTCAAGGCTCTTAAACGACTTGAGCGTGCCTGTATCCCCTCTTACTTTCTTTTTCTCGTTTAACGATGTGGAACGGAACTATCCTGCCATGAGTATTAAAGCTATGACGTGGGTCTGGGAACTCCAAGAACTCACGCAATCTGAAACACTCGTCATGCTCTCCCTGGCTGACGCTGCCAGAGACGATGGTGTCTGCTGGCCGTCACAGGCGGTCATAGCAAAAAAGTCGCGTATGAGCGTGCGTAATATCCGTCGAGTTATTAGTCGTCTGACGGATTCGGGCTGTTGGTCAGCCCGCTTGCTGTTAGGGGGCGCGTTGTGAGTGCTGAGGCTGTTCAGTGGGCTTGGCGGGTTGAGTGTCGTCGGTTGAGTGACAAGTTGGTTTTGCTTCGTTTGGCGTGGAAGGCGTGATGACTACCGTGCATGTGTGTACGCAGGAGGAGTTGGACGAGGCTCTAGCCGAACCTAAGTGTCATGAGGTCGTTATTCGTTCGCCTAGGGGCGTGTGGCTGAAGATCAGGGATTCGCGCGGTAAGGCTGTTGAGGTATTGGGCGACGCGATGGTCAAGGTATCGGGCGATACGAGGGTCACGGCATTTGGCTACGCGGTGGTCGATGTATCGGGGAATGTGACGGTCAGGGCATTTGAAAATGCGACAGTCAATGCGTTCGACAACGCGACGGTCAGGGCATGTGACTGCGTGATAGTCGTGGCATATGGTGACTCGACGGTCACCGCGTGGGACCACGCGACAGTCGTGGCATATGACAACTCGACAGTCAGGGCATGTGACTGCGTGTCTGTCGCGGCATATGACGACGCGACAGTCAAGGCGTGGGATCGCGTGTCTGTCGCGGCATATGACGACGCGACAGTCAAGGCCGGGACATGCGTCCCAGTTCATGTCAACTCCAAGAACGTCACACACCAAGGCGGGGTCATTATCGACATGACCGCAATTGACGCCAATGACCCTGAAACGTGGTGCGCAATGCACCTTGTCGAGGTTGACGAAGACGGGCAAGCCCACCTTTACAAAGCCCTCGACGCTGATCTAAACGCTGGGCACTACTACCGGCTTACCAATTACCCGATCGGACAGGTCGTTGACGACACCGCGAACTGGGTGGACAACAACAAGTGCGGAGGCGGGTTGCACGTGTCGCCGACCCCGTGGATGGCTAACGCCTACTACATGGAAGAGTTTCGGTTTGTTGAGGTGTGTTGCCCTGTAGAAGAGTTGCGCCCTATCGACGAGGCGAAGGCGAAGGCTCCGCGTTTGCGGGTGTTGCGTGAGGTTACGGTCGATGGCTCCCCGGTTGGGGGTGGCACCCGGTGAGTGCTGAGGCTGTTCAGTGGGCGTTTGGTTTAACCGACGGTATTGATGTGCTTGAGAAGCTGGTTTTGTTGTCTTTGGCTGATGACACCAGTGAGGACGGCTGGGTGTTGTTTCGCTCGATAGAGCGTCTGGCTCGCCGGTCGTGTTCAAGTGTTGATGATGTGAAAGGTGCTTTGGTCCATCTTCAACAGCGTGGGCTTATCGATCTGGATATTGAAGCGTGGCGCTTTCCCATGTTGTGCCAGGTGATGGTGGGGAGTGATGGGCTGTGAGTTTCAGGGCTGTTGCGTGGGCGTTTGATCGGATTAGGGGTCTTGGGCAGGGCGAGAAGCTGGTGTTGTTGGCGTTGGCGGAGTTCGCTAACGACGAGGATGAGACGTGGCGTTCGCGTGAGGAGATTGCCAAGCGGGCGGAGTGTTCTTTGCGGAGTGTGGCGTCGCATTTAAAGACGCTGGATGAGTGTGGGCTCATTTCACGTGTTCCGCGTTATTCGTGGTGCGGGGATCAGTCGGGTGCGTGTGCGGATAAGTCCGCGCATAAGCACCGGGCGGGCACGACGTATCGTCTGCATTTGGAGGTGGAGGGTAACTTCGCTGAGTCTGCTGAGTCCACAGATGCAAATCTTGCACATGTGGACTTTTCGGCGGAATGTAGCGGTTGTGGCCACACATGCAAATCTTGCACATGTGGAGCCGATAGGGGTTCCACAGATGCAAATCCGGGTAGTCCACAGATGCAACAGGTTGCACCCATATGTACATATAACCCCCAAATAAACCACCAAACCAACCAAACCCACCAAGAAGAATTACCCGAAAAGCAGTTACGCGGTAATCATGGTGGTGGGTTGGAGATGTCCGAAGATGACTGCGACGCTTTGGTCGCAAGTGGCGACGCTTCGCTCGCCACCGGCGACCGGGCGTCGAGCAAGGCGGGTCACGCTGGCGTTGCGGGCGAGGAAGAGGCTCCAAATCCAACTCCCTCCTCCAACAGCAATCGCCAGACCCCTCGCAAACGCTCTGAAAGACACCTAGAACGCGCGAACAGGGGAGGGGTAGTATCTGGCAAGGTAACGTCCCTGAAAGTCGCTCAGAACGCCGTTTAGAGGGTTCTGGGGATTCGGGTGGCGCGGATTGGGCGTTTTTGGCGACGGTCTTGCCTGAATCGTGGCTTGCCTGGCTCTCTGGCGCTGGCGTGCGTCAGCTTCAGAGCCTTGCGGAAAACGCGTGTGCTGGAAGCGGGTGGACTCCTGGTGGCCTGCGTGATGTGCTGGCTTCGAACCCTTTGCCCCCGCCCTCGGATGTTCGCAATCCGACGGGGTTTCTGATTGCCAGGGTGCGTGATGTTCTCGCTGTGGGTAAGCCTCCAAGTGCCAGCGCAAGGCGCGCCGAAGTGCAGCGCGAAAAGCGTGTTTTCCTCGAAGATGTTGTCTCACAACGCTTAGCCCTTGACTGGGAAGTTTTCAAGCGTGTCAATGCGATTGCCCAGCGCGGTTACGATGATGACCCTGACCTGTTTGACCAGGTTCGCCAGATGGCTGATGACTGGTATGCGGAACAGGAAAAGCGCGCATGACGGCCGTGATGTATGCCTCGTTGGGTGCGTTGAATCTGAGGCTGGAAACCCCTGGTGAAGCGATGGTTTTAGCTCGCTTGGTCTGGCACGCTGACCAAAGCGGGGGTGTGATTATCACCTACGGTGAGCTTGGCGAACAGGCGATGATGAGTCCGCAGGCTGCGCGCGAGTGTGTCGCGAACCTGATTGGTGAGTCTGTGTGCGTGTGTGATGAGCCTGTCCGAGGGGCAAGTGAGCAGGGGGCGCGCCAGATTCAGATCGCCCAGCATATCGTTGCCAGGCTTGCTCTGACCCGAGTTCCCGTCGTGAACAACGTATCGACGTCCACGTTGAACACTGATGAGTCTGCCGACAATACCGACAATACCGGCATTACCGACAATACCGGCAATGCCGGATTTACCGTATTTGCCGGTAATGACGGTAAAGACGGTAATGGCGGTATTGGGATTGACCCTCTTTCTGCCAGGGGCTTGCTTGCACTCCTTGAAGCGTGTGTGAAGTCAGGGTGGGCGGATAACGCGTCTCGCGCTCTTGCGATTGCCTGTGAGGTTGAAGTTGATGCTCGGCTGGGGTGGATTGTGCGAAGGCGAGCGCACCTGTCGCACGGGGAGGCGCGCCAAGATCTGATTTCCAGGTTGTGGAGCGTGCTGAGAGAACATACGCAGCAGGTGTTGTCAGCTGAATCGAACCCATGGGGTTTAGCGGTTTCGATTGTGGTCAGGCAAGTGTCGCATGCGGACGAGATGTTCCTGCGTGAGCTTGCGGTAGACACGATCAGTGAACTGGGCGATTTTCGAGCAGTGGGCACCGATGACGTGCGTCCTGTTGACCAGGTGTCTTTTGTTGATCTGACTGAACTGTTTTCGCGGGGACATCATCATCTGATCGCTGAGCTGGCCTCGCGCGGGGTGGAGCAAGGCCTGGCCTGGCAGGCGACGAGGCGCATGGTTGAGATCGCAGCGACCATGGATAGGTCACGCCAAATCAAAGTGGCTCGCTCTGATGAGTATCTTGCCTCGCTCGCACTTCCACCGCATGTGATCTCAGCGTGGATGTCCCTTATTTGTGGGACAAGGCGCGGTGGGGTGGACTCATCGTTTGTCCTGCGCATTATGCGTGGGGGAACGGGGGTTGAACCTCATGAGGACAAGTGGCTTGCGTTGATCGAAAACTGGGCGTTTGAACAAGGACTGCGAGGCGGTGAGAGTAAAGCTGTTAGCGCGTAAGCTCGGTTTTCTCCCAGTTGGTTGTCGTGGTTGTTGAGAGTACGCGCGCACTCCAGAGTGTCATGTTCTCTGACGTGCCGGCGAGTGCTTCTTCGACTGCCTGGAAGGTCGCATAGTAGGTTGCGTCGTTGCTGTATCCAGGGGGCAGTGAGCCTGGAGTGAGTGCATACAGGGTTGCTTCAGTGGTGTCGATTGTGCGAGGTTCACCGCGCATGACGGCTCCTTTTACGAGCGAAGAATGATCGTTTGACTGTAGGTAGGCCACTGACTGTCCCGTCGGGTGCGACTTTGATTGTCCATTTTCCTTCAGGGTCACTCACTTTCACTGTCAGTGTGCGCCCCAGTTTTGTTGCGTATTGGCCGATATAGGCGCTGGCTTTCTGGCGTGCTTCAGGAAGCGTGGGGGGTCCGCTGATGATTGTCTTAATCGTGTGTGATTGGTCGATTTCGACGCTGATGTGTGGCCAACTCACGGTTTCCCTGCCTTTGTGGTTGAAAGTGTTGCGCCTCGAATGTGAGCTAAGTGCGCACGTGGCGCACATTCACAGCAGATAGATACTGCTGTTTGGCATTGGAGAAGCCGGTCAAAATGAGTGAACCGTTTAACCCGTGGGCGA
>ERZ773225.3366-NODE-3366-length-14516-cov-3.222391_pt1 | contig 14516 bp, 11 predicted proteins | sample MGYA00580993_ERZ773225 | MGnify/ENA primary metagenome ERZ773225 (study PRJEB29015, sample SAMEA2737748) | human gut metagenome | biome: human gut; feature: human-associated habitat; material: faeces | place: China | collected 2012 ... | reverse complement strand
AATCAGAGAGATTCATTTATTTGAAAATCCAGATGAGGACTGCATAATTCATAGAATAAAAATAACCTTTGGAAATGGGTGTGTAATACATACAGGGGAGTTGAATCATGACGGCAGCCGTACTGTCATAAAAGTACCGGAAATGGAGCTGACGGAAAGAGTGGAACTCGTGCTGGAAGAGGTGGAGGGATCGGCGGCTGGGCTGACAGAGATTGAGATATATGAGACAATCCGGGGGATAGAGGATTATAGATTGCCATTGCCGTTGTGGAATGAAACACCGGAGAATTACCGGAAAATTGGAAATTTTTACGGATGCAGAATGGAACAGAAATGGTTCAAGTTTGTAAGTTTTGGAAGAGTCCGGTTGTGGCCGGATAAGTATTTCTTAATGAAGCGATATCCAGAGTTAAAGGAAAAAGAATCTTTTCTGGTATTTTGGAAAGCTTATTTTCGTTTTGTTAGTGAAAAGTTGAGTGAAAAGAAAAAGCAATAGTAAAATTTGGAGATGGAATAGAATGACAGCTGTGATAAAAGCAATTGGAATCCTATTGCTACAGATAATCATATATTATTTATTTGGGACAATATTTGAATTGTTTTGCAGGAAAAAACATGGCGTTGTTTTTAAGGAAATCAGTGGGTTTCTGGTATATCAGGTTTTGTTTCAAATCTGTGCGCTTCCGATGATCAAGGCAGATCAGACTCTTGCCAGACTTGCAGTTTTATGGGGTGTGATTGTAATCACATGTTGTATTGGTACTGCAATTTTTTGCAGGGAACGGATCGCAGAAGATATTGCAATGATCATCAAAGCGTTTTTTAGACATAAAATATGGTTCCTTCTCATGGGATGTTTCCTTTTTGCAATGTGTTATTATGTGTCCATTAATGGCGAGATGAATGATGATTCTACCTATTATATTGGACTGATCAATACAACACTGACATCAGGACGGTTATATAAATTTAATGCTTATACAGGTGAACAGGTGCATTCTCTGTATCTGAGAAGAGCATTGGTTACTTTTGATATTAATACAGCAGTTGCCTGTAAAATATATCATATTCATCCACTTGTGATCACAAGAATAACACGTGCAAGCTTGAATATGATCCTTACAGCAGGGGCAGTATATCTGATCGGACGCAATTTTTTTCAGGAAGAGAAGGATGCATTCTGGAAGGCAGGAACATTTACCTGTATTGCCCTGGCATGCAATTTCCTTTTTGATAATACGATTTATACAAGTGCGGCTTTTTTGCTACACAGAGCTTATGAGGGAAAAGCATATGCGGGAAATATGCTGCTGCTTTTTACAATCTATCTGTGTATACTATATATCAGGCAGAGAGATAAATGGAGTTGCATCTATCTGATCTTGACATTGTGGGCATGTATTGCAATTTCGTCATCTGCTATTATGGTAACAGGAGCAGCATGTGGAGTATTATTAATACCAGTTGTATTTGAGAAACTGATAAGAAGAATAAAACGGGATAAAAATTATGACTAATGCAGAAACAATATGGAATGTCATCTCCTGGTATTATGGGAATAGCACAGCAATCGGTCTGATGCTGGTATTGATGACTGTCTATTTGTTGGGAAGAAAAAAAGAATATCGATATTATACATTCAGTTGTGCAGTTCTTATGTTTTTGATTTTAAATCAGTTAACCTACCGCATTATCGAGCGATTGGGAGAGGGAGATACGTATTATCGCTTTTTATGGATATTCCCGGTCTCATTGATTGCCGCATGGGGGGGATTGAGGCTCATCGAAAAAATGAAATCAAAAATGGAGAAAGTTATCTGTGTTGCAGTTATGGTTTGTCTGATATTCCTGTATTCTGGAGGAAAAATATCTGACTGGGTGACACTGCCAGAGAACATCTATCAGATTTCTGAAGATAAAATTCAGGTGGCAGATCTGATTGAAGAGGTGACAGGAGGGGAGCGGGTCATCGTATATGCAGAGGATGAATTGATGTATGGAATCAGGGAATATGATGCGAATATTTGTCTGGCAACAGAAGGAGAGAGAGAATATCTTTATCATATCATTACAGAAAATGATTCGAATGCCAGCGGGAATCTGATGCTTGGAATCTTAGTAAATGCAAAGATTGACTATATCGTCGTGAGAAAAGAGTATACCGGAGCTAAAGCAGCTTTAAATGGTGGTGGATGTGTAGAAGTTGGACAGACAGATAATTATATATTATATTATGTGAATCAGGAACAATTAAAAGAAGATTTGTATCACATATATGATTCGGACTGGAAGACAGATGCTGGAATTTGCAATGTGGAAGATGTTATGATCAAAGGACTTACACAGGAACAGCAGTTTCTCTTTTATGGGGATGGAAGATTAGATGAATTTAATAATGACATTGGAGAGAACCGGATTCTATGCGATGGATCAGAAGAATTCTATAGTAAAGAATATGGAGATTACATTGTTTGTAAGATAGACAATCAAAGTCAGGGCATTACAGAACAGATTATGAAGAAGATTGAGAGTGAGGAGCGGAAGAAAAAGCCAATCTTACTCTTTTTAAATCGTCCGTTGATCCGGGGAGAAAAAAGTGACAGGCTTCTTGACTGGATAGAAGAAGGCAACAGTTATATACAGGCAGTATATGCGGAGAATGCAGACGAGAGCAGAAAAGATATGCTGACAGAGAAGGTATTTCAGTGTTATATTACAAATAATGCAGCAGAAAATGCATTGTTGGTGCAGGTGAGGGGAGAATAGTGTGGCAATTCCACAGGGAATGTGATAATCTAATAAGATACGTACGAGAGTAAATGAGGGATAAAAAATGAAATTATCATTAGTAGTACCATGTTATAACGAAGAGGGGAATATTCGTGCTTTTTATACAGAAGCAAAGCGGGTATTCGATGCAGAAGATTACGAGTATGAAATTATTTTTGTCAATGATGGAAGCAGAGACAAAACACAGGAGGAACTAGAGAAAGTATATAACCTTCACGAGACCAATATTGTGATAGAAATGTTTTCAAGAAACTTTGGGAAAGAAGCTGCTATCTATGCAGGATTCCAGAAAGCATCTGGTGATTTGGTGACCGTTATTGACGCCGACTTACAGCAAAGACCGGAAATTGTTGTAAAAATGGTAAAAATATTACTTGAGAATGAAGAATACGATTGTGTAGCGGCATATCAGGAAGAGCGACACGAAGGGAAAATGGTTGGCGGTCTCAAGAATATGTTCTACAAAATCATTAATAAGACAAGTGAGATTGAATTTTATCCGGGGGCATCTGATTTTCGTACTTTTCGCAGAACTGTTGTGGATGCAATTTTAAGTTTGCCGGAATACCATAGATTTTCAAAAGGTATTTTTTCATGGGTCGGATTCAATACATGTTACATTCCATACATAGCGGAGGAACGTAATGCAGGGGAGACAAAATGGTCAGTCAGCAAGCTTTTCAAATATGCGATTGAAGGGTTTATTTCTTATACAACTTTTCCTCTTAAAATCGCAACCGGAATAGGATTATTTACTTCTTTATGTGCGATTATTTATTTGTTTGTAGTAGTAATTCAAAAACTGTGTTTTGGAAATCCTGTGCCTGGATATCCGACTATTGTTGTATTGATTCTTCTACTTGGTGGAATCCAGCTTACAATTCTTGGAATTATTGGAGAATACTTAGCAAGAATGTATATTCAGGGCAAGCATAGACCTATCTATATTGAGAAGAAATTATTAGACTATAAGAAGGATGATCATGAAGAAAATTAAAAGATTACTATTAAAGTATAAAGAAGTTATTATGTACCTTATTTTTGGCGTGGCTACAACATTGGTAAACTGGGTGGTATATAGCCTGCTAATGAAGACATCTGCTGTCAACATGACGATAAGTAACGCAATCGCATGGTTTACAGCTGTTGTGTTTGCTTATATAACCAATAAACTATTTGTGTTTGAGAGTAAGTCATGGAATGTGGCAGAAGTGTGGAAAGAAGTTGTAAAGTTTTTTGGAGCACGTATAGCTACAGGAGTGATTGAGATTGGCGGACTTCCACTATTATATTATATTGGAGTGAAGCAGAGCTTATTTGGAGTGGAAGGCTTCGTTGCTAAGATATTGGTAAGCGTAATTGTGGTAATACTGAATTATGTGTTTAGCAAAATATTTGTATTCAATAAAAAGGATAAATAAGCATGTCTTGTATAGGAAAATCAAGGGAAAAATGGTTCGCTGGAGCAGCAGTCCTTATATGTGGTTTGGTGACACATGGATATATATTGACAAATAAAATCAGTTATCATGATGACAGTGTCAATTATTTTGGAGTAGGTACGACATTTGGATCCGGCAGATGGGCGCTTGGATTAATCCAGAAGTTTCTTACGAAAATTGACTTTTTTAACTATAGTAGTTCCTGGTGGAATGGATTACTCAGTATTTTACTTGTTGCAGTATGTGCAATGATTTTGTCAGAATTATTTCAGATAAAACATACGGGATATGCTGTTTTAGTCGGGGTACTACTCATTTCAAAAAGCCCTGTGACACTGCTTTTACACACTGCCACAGGACTATTTGGTTATTTGCTTATATGTTTACAGCTCCTTACTATATGTTTGCTGTATTATTAATGATAAGTGCTGTTTATATGACTGTGAAATATTCTTACGGATTTTTGCCGGCAATAATAATGATGGGATTCTCAATGGGAATCTATCAGACTTATTTTGGGGTGGCAACGACACTTTTTGTTTTGATACTAGTAAGTGATGCAGAAACAAGGAATTTTATAGAGAATATCAAAGAGGCTTTTAAATATTTGTTAACCCTTTTAGGAGGAATACTTTGTTATTTTTTAGGTAATACAATCTGTATTCGCAATTTTCATGTTACATTATTAGATTATCAGGGAATTAATGATATGGCGGATGTTACGGTCAAATCATTGATTGGTTCTGTGAAGAACGCATATATTGGTTTTTTACAACCTATATTAGGGGAGTTTTGTGGCATTTCAAATCAAAAAGCGGTTCGCATTCTTTATCTGGCAGTTTACCTTATGGTTGGAGTGTTAGTGCTTAGACGTTTATGCAAGAGGGGGATGGAACTGTGGAATAGAATATATTTCTTTGTATTGTGTTGCTTGATACCATTGTCTATTAGTATCATCTATGTTATGGCAGTTTCTGATAAGACGGTAATCCATACTTTGATGATTTATCCATATGTATTTGGATTGATTTATCCAATCGTGCTTCTGGAAAAAGAAAATCTGAAAGGAAAATTCTGGAAAGGTATTTCGGTTTTCTATTGTACAGTTGCAATATTGTTATCAATCTATTATATCCGGTTAGATAATATAGCGTATTTGAAAGCAAATTATCAACAAGAGACAGCAACAGCGTATTATACAGAAGTGATTTCACAGATTAAAAGCACAGAGAAATATAATAGTAACTTGCCAGTATTGTTTTATGGAGCGGCAGGAAGCATGGATGACTCGATTCCAATTTTGTGGAGGTTTGATGATATTCAGCTGCAGGGATATAGTAATAATATGCATGATTTTATTTCATATTATGCAGGTAAAGAATTTTTGGAATTACATTGTGGCTATACTTATCAGGAACCTGAGAATCGGGAGGCGATTATTGCAAGTGAAAATTTTCAGAAGATGCCTTGTTATCCATGCGATGGTTCCATAAAAATTATTGATGGAGTGATTGTTGTAAAGTGGTCAAATTTTGAAGCGAGATGAAAGAAAAATGAAGAAAAAAGTATTAGTCATAGGTGGAGCAGGATTTATCGGATCTAATCTTTCAAGGCATCTGATAAAAAACAATATGGAAGTATACTGCTTCGATATGTCAAAACCTGTGAATGAAATAGCAGGCGTAAATTATATATGTGGGGATTTCTTTGATGATTACACACTGGAACATGCATTAAAAGGAATGGATTATGTTGTGCATGCACTCAGTACTGTAAATCCTGGAAATTCCAATGAAAAGTATCTTCAAGGATATGAAAGGGACTTTATCCAGACAGCAAAGCTCTGCAAGATGATCACTGATCAGAAGATACGGATGATTTTTCTGTCTTCCGGTGGAACAGTGTATGGAAATCAGGAGATACAGCCTATAGTGGAAGATGCACTTCCAAGACCGATTAATCATTATGGTAATGTAAAGCTTTGTATTGAAAATACAATCCGAACATTTAATTATCAGGCACATACAAAGATTTTGATTGCCCGGATATCGAATCCATATGGACCGGGACAAGATTTTAATAAAGGTGTCGGATTTATTGATGCCGCTATTAAGAAAACCATCCGTGGAGAGAAAATCGAGATCTGGGGAGATGGAAATAACGTCAGGGATTATATTTATATTGACGATGTATGCAGGATGTTGATTTCATTATTCAACTATCAGGGAAATTATGATACTTTTAATATCAGCTCGAATACAGGAACTTCTCAGAGAGATATTATTCGAATGTTGGAAGAAATGCATCTTGCACCGGAGGTAGTGTATCTTCCAGCGCGAAGTGTGGATGCCAAGAAAATTATTCTCAATAATGAACGGATTATGAGTATCCATGAGGTGCCGTTGGTACCTATTGTACAGGGAATTGAAAACTATTACCAGTGGCTTAAGAAGGAGATTTAAGTGATTTACGAATTAAGGAAACAGATAGATTATTTTCTTAGAAATAAAATATACATGGTATCGCTTATAATTGCTGCAGTTGCGGGATATGGCTATGAGATTACGCACTCATCATTGGGAATCGATGATGTGTGCATTGGTCTATACTTTGATGACGGACTGGGGGTTTCCATTGGGCGATGGCCTTTCTATGTGATTAATAAACTGTTTCATGTGACAGAGTTTGAGCCATTTATTATGGAGTTTGCTGCAGTATTGATTCTGATGTTTGCAGCAATTGTATGGTCTGCAGTATTAAGGTATATTCTTGGAGATAAGCTGCCGATTGCCTGCTATGCAGTATTTTCAGCTATGTTTTTAGATTATTCTCTGATTGCAGAGGTGTTTATTTATTATTTGCAGAATGGAGTACCAATTATTTATACACTTGTTGGGATGGCGGTTTTTGATCTCTACTATTTGTATACACATGATCTGGAACAAAAACAGCGGATTCTGCATAAACTGGGAATGAGCCTTTTGGTATCGGTAGCGGTCGGATTTTATGAGGCAGCGGCAAATGTTTTTCTTACCGGGGCACTTTTGATTATGATTGTAGACTGCTTTGGTACAAATCATATGCAGATCCGAAAATTTAAACAATTTTTCATGAGTCTTTTTCTTGTTGGAAGAATTCTTGTATATGCTATCGTGGAGAGGTCTTTGATTACAAAAGTCTGTATGGCAATATTTGGAATTGAGTCATACAGCTATCGGAGTGCTGGAAGTATGTTGCGAATCTTAAAATATCCAGGCAGAATCCTTACGATTATCCGGCAGATTTTGAGGGATTATGTATTTGTCGGGTTAGCTTATTATCCGATTGGTTTATTCGTGGCCACAAGTATTTTGTTTATAGTTATTATTATTGCGGGTTCCATTTACAAAAAGAATTTATATATTTTGTTTCTTGGCATTATTTGCTATGGATCTATTTTCGTGTTGTCACTGCCGCAGGGGGATGCACTTCCATATCGGTCCAATCTGATGATAGCATTGTTAGTTGCAATGGTACTATTCTATCTGACTTATGTGATTCTGAAATGCAGATACCAGCTGATCAATGTAATTGGAATGGTTCTGGTAATCTCTGTTGTATATAATTCGGCGTTTGATCTGAATCATTGGTTTGCTTTTGAATATGAGAAGAATCAGAGTGAGCTGGCAGTGGTAGATCAGGTAGCATATGATCTTCAGAAAGGTGGGTATAATATTGCAGAAAAACCGGTTGTATTTATCGGTAGTTATGAACTGAATCCTGCAATTCTGGAAAAGTGTTCCATGGGTTCCGACACACCGGGATATTCGGTGATCAAAGACCTGAACGACTGGATGGAGGAGGAAACTGGAGAACGGTATGTCTATGTGCAGACACTTTCCTGGTCACTGATCGACTGGGCGATTCCGGGATTCTATATCTATGAAGGATATAACCGAGAAATGATAAGACTGTTCGAAGAGCGCGGATATCAATTGATCTGGGGTGGAACCGAACTCTATGAGAAAGCGTTGGAACAGGAAGAACAATTGAATGAATATCCGTTAGAAGGGTATATCAGGGAATATGATGATTATATTGTGATAAGATTTTAGTGACTTGGAATTTATGAAGTAAATGATATGTGATATTTTTCTGAATGAAAGAGGGAAAAATGTTTTATAGTGAGCGAGATGCAATTGATATTTATGAAAGAAAATATTCAATACAGGAAATTTGGTGGATGGATGAAGATGACAGGCTTTTATTTGCTCCAGTCAGGCGTAACAGAAATAGGATCAGAAACATTGTGAGGAATGCAGTAGAAGCAATTGAACTTGGAATACCAATGCCGCCAATCTATGTTTCGGAACAGCAAAATGGAGACTATCTTGTTCTGGAATCCAAAGATACCATATATAGTCTGTTACAGTTTTTGAAAAATAATATGGGAATCGAAATTGACCAGGATGATGCAGATCGCCGAATGAGTTTCTATGAGATTGATCATGAAAATCCAAGATTAGCCAGTATGATCATGCGCACAGTGGTTCCTGTTCAGATTATTGAATACCGATCGCCGAAATACATGCATATGCTGACAGGAAAATTTATCGAAAACTGGACGGAAAACAGGGAATATGCAATACGCAAGATTATCTATAAAGACTCAAGGATAGAGTTGATCGAAAGAATCAGAGAAGTACTTTGTAAATTTCAAAGAACGGGATTGGTTAGATCATTAAATGAAATAAATATTTTTTATATGCTTGTTATTTGGATGGCATATACAAATAAAGTAAATGTGGATGAAGACAGATATATTACGAATGAACAATATCTGTTGGAAAATGCAATCTATGAAATGGATAATCTGAGAGATGGATATATTGACGACTTTGTAGAATGCGTTTTGCATACATGCAGTAGGTGTGAAGAGATTGATTATGAAAAAACAGTGAGGATTGTAAATAGAAGATTTGATGAGAAATATAAGTCAATATTTATGGCAATTGCAATTTGTATGAATGACATACGTGGAAATTTGAGGGAATTATATGACGAGAGATCATATTTGTACAGCATGCTGCATGACACATCGGTAACCTATGCTAATATAAGTCGATGGATTAATTATCTGAGGAGATAAATAAATGATAAATGAGCTGACAATTAAAGGGTTAAAATGTTTTGAAGAGGCAGAGTTTCACTTTAAAAATCTGACACTGCTTGCAGGAAAAAATTCCATGGGAAAGTCGACCGTTATTCAGGCATTGCTTGCAATGATACAGAAGGGAAAGAATCCTTTTCGCGGAGAATATATAGATATCGGAAAAATCAGTGAGTTAAAAAATAAATATGTAGGCAGTAAAGAAATCGAGATTACGGTAAACCAAAAAATTACCAGACATATGACAGATGATAAGAATGATGTGATAAGTGAAGGAAAACTTTCGGATGAAATGTCCTTTAAATATCTGGCAGCAAGAAAGTGTTACTGCAACTGCACTGGCAGAGGCCGCAGAGAATGGATTTTCACTATTATCATTCAAGTCTGAAAAATATACGGATTGTGTGTTAGATATACAAAAAGGCAGCCAAAAATATGAGGTGTTATCTATATATTCACCACGATATCTTGCACAAAATCATTACATAGACCTAAATATAGACAGATGTGATTATCTGAAAATCAGATATGAGGGGACAAGAATAGATTGTAGTTTGTTGGAGAAAAAGTCAGGTCCGGATCAGCTTGAAGAAAGCGAATATAAGCAGTTGCTAGGAACACTGGATAAATTTGTTCAGCATGAATCATGGGATACGATAGACCGGGATGATGGATTGGAATACAAGAGGTATCATGGCGCAGGTAAGAAAAATTATTTTGCAGGATATTCTCAGACGATAATGAAATTTCGATATAGTGAAAAACAGCGTGTATTTGGATATCGAAAAGGAGACAGATTCCGCGTGATTCTGATAGAGAGAGATCATAAAATAAGTAATAATGGATAATATGAAAAAAGAAGAAAATCATTGAGTAAATTGTCAGTGATCTTCTTCTTTTTTGTTTTACAGAAAATACTTATTCATTATCCAAATCAGGATAAATTACATAAATTTGATCTAAACCGTAGTATTTTGCAACATACACATTTGGAAATGGATCCTTAGCATCCTTTCCGTTCAAATCTAACAAGCCATATTTACAGCTATACTTGGTTGTGGAAGTAATAATTGGTACACCAATTGTCATGTTGCCGGAATTTACAGAGTTCTCTATTGCAGCATCACGAACTGCCTGTTCCTTATGCACCCGGTAAATATCGTAGGAACCTTCCCAGTACGACATCAGACTGCTGACCAGAAGATAAATGCACACACACAGGGAGATACATTCTAAGCGTACATGTTCGCGCAATAATTGCAGCAATTGGACAATTCCAATCAGAAGAAACACAATTCCATTGGCAAGGCTTCGCTCTGGCAGATAGCTTGCAATCATAAGCATGCCGGAAGATATGATACTGATGAAAAAGAAGGAGAGTGCAATGAGAATTTCTGTCTTATACAATTTGTGATAAATAGCAATGCCAAGAAGTACAAAAAACAGAATCAAAGGGATCCGACAGGCATTATAATATTCTGTAAATATCTCAATCGCATTTTTAAAAAGCAGCGAAAGCGACAGATTTTCGGAGAACTTGGCGCTTCCGGAAGGACTTAACAGTAAGATCAGATATCCAAGAGCCCCACATGCAATCGGAAAAATATAAATAAAAAATTTCCTGATACTTTTCTGTCTGTACATTGTAATGCACAGAAGAAGAAATCCGGTAAAGATAACGGAAAAAGATACATTCTCTGAGTAATTTCCAAAAAGGAATGTAAATACACAGAACAGGATCAACTTCCAGATTTGTTTTAACAGAGATTTTCCTCGTGATAAAGCAACATAGACTGACAGGAAAATCAAAGCAAAGAGGTAACTCCACATATAATTAATGCAGCCGGTCAGCCAGAGAAACACCTGACCGTATGCAGGCATATATAACCAAAACAGGGTAGGCACTGCAAAAAACAGAAGGATACTGAATGATTTCTTACTTGCAGTAATACGTAAAACAAAAGCGATAAAGAAAACAAAAAGAAAGGCATTCAGCACATCAAAAATGATTTTTGGTGCCGTAAGAAACAGCATTACAAAAAAGTGTGATACAATACGTCCATTGCCATATTGCATATAATGGACGGCAAGGGATGGAAAGATTTGGAATACAGAAGTAATCCGTTCGCCATTGCCGAGGTTATACATATAAGAATAATCATCGGCTGCATATGGTGTCCAGTAATTGAACAGAAATGCAGTCAGGAATAAAAGTAAATAAGAAATAAGCTGCATCTTAGTCAGACATTTAAAATATTTTTTCATAGTATGATCCTCGTTTATTAATTATAATTTAAGATTAGATGGGAGCTGTTGAAGCCCGACAGAAATTATTGTAGCATATAGGTAAATATCTGGCAAATATCATGTCGGCTGGAAGAGAAAACTATTACAAATATACAAAAAAGGCAACTAGCGTTGTAATCGATTTATATTTGTGGTAAAATTGATAAGGTTATTTGTCGATAAAAGAACTTATCATAAAGGGGATTGTTATGTATCGTAAGAGAAATAAAGGATGGCTGAAACATCTGGATTTTGCTGCCCTTGATTTAATGTGTATGCAGATTTGTCTGGCACTGGCATATTTTGGAAGACATAGAGAGCTTAGCAGATTATATAGAGATTCCGTTTATCAGAATGTTGTGCTTTTATTGGCAGTATTTGAATTCGTATATCTTTTTTTTATAGATGGATATCGGGATATTCTAAAACGCGGTTATTATATCGAGTTGGTATCTGCGGTAAAAGAAGTATGTCTTCTGGAAATGCTGCTTGCATTCTATCTGTTTGCAGTGAAGTCTGGAGATGATTTCTCTCGAACAGTATTGTTTTTGTTGGGAATCTATGAATTGATAGGTGGATATCTGGTGCGGATCTTATGGAAGAAGCATGTGATGCGCCGGCAGTCGAAAGAAGGAGAAAATTCTTTATTATTAGTTACCACGTCAGAGTATCTTGAGCAGGTGTTGGAGAATGTGCGCAGCAATAATTTTCAAACCTATTTTCCAGCAGGAATTGTGCTGATCGGCAGAGGAAAAGGAGTATCAGACACTTATGAGGGAATCCCACTCATTCCAGAGTCAGAGATGACAGAATGGGTATGCAGAAACTGGGTAGATGAGGCGTTGATCGTATTACCGCAGGAGCAGCATTTCGGCAAAGAATATATGGAAGCATTCTTGGAGATGGGAATTGTCACACATTATTCTATCATGCAGGATTTCGCTGATTCTGATAATCATCAGATTGCAGAGAAAGTATGTGGGTATCTGGTACTTACATCAGGAATACAGCTGGTCAGCAACCGGCAGTATCTGACTAAGCGTGTGATGGATATTGCAGGAGGCATCACAGGATCACTCATCACAGTAATTCTTACAATTATTTTGGGGCCACTGATCTATATCAAGTCGCCGGGACCAATTTTCTTCACACAGAAACGTGTCGGAAAGAATGGCAAAATGTTCAAGATGTACAAGTTCCGTACGATGTATCTGGATGCAGAGGAACGGAAGAAAGCACTTATGGAGCAGAACCGGGTGGCAGATGGACTGATGTTTAAAATGGAGGATGATCCAAGAATTATCGGAAGCCATTTTGATGCAAATGGAAAGTATGTTCCGGGAATTGGAAATCTGATCCGGAAGCTCAGCCTGGATGAGTTCCCACAGTTTTTTAATGTACTGCTTGGTGATATGTCCTTGGTTGGGACAAGACCTCCGACAGTGGATGAATATGAGAAGTATAAGTTACATCACAAGGCAAGATTGTCGGCAAAACCTGGAATCACGGGATTGTGGCAAGTATCTGGACGTAGCGATATCACAGAGTTTGAGGATGTGGTAAAATTGGATACGGCTTATATTAAGGACTGGAGTATCGGGAAGGACTTTAGGATCCTTGTGAAGACGGTGCAAGTAGTGTTGATGGGAAAAGGAAGTATGTGATGAGTGGGAAAGAGGTCAATGTTATATTGGTTGGTGCGAAGAGCATCGGACAATATGGCGGATATGAATCTTTTATAAATAAATTGTTAGAGTATCATAAGGATGAAGAGAATCTGCACTATTATGTGTACTGTAAAGCGAATGGAAGTGGATGTATGGATATTGGCAAACTTCCCGGAGCAAAAGCAGTAAACGAAACAGAATTTATTTATTGTAATGCAAGAGGATTTTTGCTTCATGTTCCACAGATTGGTGCAGCACAGGCTATTTATTATGATGTAAAAGCACTTAGTGAGGCTTGCAAACTGATAAAGAGAGAACAGCTGAAAAATCCGATTGTCTATATTATGGCATGCCGTATAGGTCCGTTTATGAATCACTTCGTAAAAAAGATACATGCACTTGGTGGAAAAGTGTACCTGAATCCGGATGGACATGAATGGATGCGGGCAAAATGGAGTGCACCTGTCAGAAAGTACTGGAAAGAATCAGAGCGTATGATGGTAAAATATGCGGATCTGAGTATTTGTGACAGTAAGAATATAGAGAAGTATATTCAGGAAGAGTACGCAGGTTATAAGCCAAAGACTATTTTTATTGCGTATGGTTCTGAAACAACACCATCTACTATGAAGGATGATGATCCTAAATATATCAGCTGGCTCGATGAACATGGACTGCGTGAAGGAGAATTCTACATTAGTGTGGGAAGATTTGTTCCGGAAAATAACTTTGAAACAATGATCCGGGAATTTATGAAGAGTCATTCTACAAAAGATTTTGCAATCATTACGACGAAAGATGAGAAGTTCTTGAATGCTCTGGATGAAAAGCTCCACTTCTCAAAGGACAAACGTATTAAATTTGTGGGAACGGTGTATGATCAGGAATTGCTTAAGAAAATCAGAGAGAGAGCATATGGTTATTTCCACGGACATTCTGTTGGGGGAACAAATCCGAGCTTACTAGAGGCGCTTGGAAGTACGAAGCTGAATTTGCTGTATGATGTTGGGTTCAATCGGGAAGTGGCAGAGGATGGAGCTTTGTATTGGACTCTAGAGGATGGAAATCTGGCGAAGCTGATTGATCAGTCTGATAGTATGGACGAAGATGAACTGGAAGAAATGGGTCAAAAGGCAAAACAAAGAATTAAGGATGAATATAGTTGGCAGTATATTTGTGATA
>ERZ773225.3355-NODE-3355-length-14554-cov-21.190427_pt1 | contig 14554 bp, 17 predicted proteins | sample MGYA00580993_ERZ773225 | MGnify/ENA primary metagenome ERZ773225 (study PRJEB29015, sample SAMEA2737748) | human gut metagenome | biome: human gut; feature: human-associated habitat; material: faeces | place: China | collected 2012 ... | reverse complement strand
CTCATATTGCTCACCTCCATCTCTGGAGGATAGAATTGAACCGCCTACCGTTTTTGCAGTACGCCTTATGACTATTGTAACATATTTGTCGGGTTTTGTCAAATTTATGTTTGCACCGCTTGACAAACAGTTCATGGCGTGGTATAATTAAGATAACAAAGAGGCGTACTGCGATAAGCGGTTCTCCTCCAAAAGGTTATTAGCTATGAAATAGCTGCCTTATGTGGTGTTGGGCGGCTATTTCTTTTTGCTTTTGCTTATATATAACGCAAGTCTGATTATGTTGATAATCAGGTTAAGTAAATAGAATACTTCCATCATACTCATATTGCTCACCTCCATCTCTGGAGGATAGAATTGAACCGCCTACCGTTTTTGCAGTACGCCTTATGACTACTGTAACATATTTGTCGGGTTTTGTCAAATTTATGTTTGCACGGCTTGACAAACGGTTCATGGCGTGATATAATATAGATAACAAAGAGGCGCACTGCTGTAAGCGGTTCTCCTCCAAATAGGTTCTAACTAAAAAGTAATCGCCCTTTGGGAAGCTGGGCGGTTACTTTCTTTTTTTATCGCAAATATCAAGAACAAGCTTGATTATGTTGATAATCAGGTTAAGTAAATAGAATACTTCCATCATACTCATATTGCTCACCTCCATCTCTGGAGGAAGATTTGAACCGCCTACCGTTTTTGCAGTACGCCTTGAATTTATTTTAGCACACTTGACGATATTTGTCAATTAAGCGCATGATTTTCTTTTTTGAAAGTCATGCGCTTTTTTTCGTTATTGTGCACATTTTGTTGCACGCGGGTTTGAGCAGAGATACAGTTTATTTTTTAATTTAGACATATTTAGTTAATTGTTGCATAAAAACGTGCAACAAAAGCGCGATATGAGCCTATATATGGAGGGTGTTTTTCAGACGGCGTGGAAAAATCAGTCGCCGTCTGCATCGAATGGTCAGATTTTTTATCATGGCATAGGCATAAGTGGAACAGTATGGAAAAGTATTTAAGAAACGGAGGGATATTTTGAAGATAGGTGTGAAAAACAGAGCCGACGCGGCGGAGTTTGCTGAAAATTTCGCAGTGTTCGGCAACGCTTACGAAGCGGCGGTCAACGCGGGCACGCCCAGCGAGCAGGCGGCTGCGGAGGGTGCGCGGCTGCTTTGCTCAAAGACTGTGAAAAAGCGCATAGCGGCGGCGGTGGCGCAGAAAGCGCAGTGCCCTGCCGCCGAGGGTCTGCGGCGAATAGCTTTCGGCAGGGTGAACGACGCCGTGCGGCTGGCTTTTGCGGACGACATAACGCCTGCGATGATAGAGCGCGCCGACCTTTTCGCAGTCGCGGAGATAAAGCGCGACCGAGGCGGAAAGGTGGAGATGAAATTTTTCGACAGGCAAAAGGCGCTGGAAAAGCTGATAGACTGCGAGCGCGAAGAGAGCGGCGCGGCGGGCGCGGAAAACCTCATCAGCGCAATATACGGAAACGTTAGTGGAAATGGAAAGGGTGAAGAGCTTTGAAAATTAGCTTTTCGCCGAAACAGCTCACGATATTCCGATGGTGGACAAGCCCGCCCGGTGAAGAGCTTGACGGGATAATCTGCGACGGAGCGGTACGCTCTGGCAAGACCATGTGTATGTCGCTCTCTTTCGTGATGTGGGCGCAGACTAATTTCAGCGGGCGCAGCTTTGCGATATGCGGAAAGACGATAGCCTCGGTGCGGCGGAACATCATCGGCACGCTTACCGAGATGTCGAAAAAAGCGGGGTTTTCGGTGGACGAATGTTTATCGAAAAACTACCTTGATATATCGCTCGGCGGCGTGAGCAACAGATTCTACATATTTGGCGGGCGGGACGAAAGCTCGGCGGCGCTGATACAGGGCATGACGCTGGCGGGGGTACTTTTTGACGAAGCCGCCTTGATGCCGCGCAGTTTTGTGGAGCAGGCGGCGGCTAGGTGCTCGGTCACCGGCTCGAAGCTATGGTTCAACTGCAATCCCGAGAGCGCATACCACTGGTTCAAGCGGGAGTGGGTGGACAAAGCTACGGAAAAGCGGCTGATGTATGTGCACTTCACACTCGACGACAACCCCTCGCTCTCGCCGCAGGTGAAAGAGCGCTACCGCAGGCTTTACAGCGGGGCTTTTTACGAGCGCTTCATACTCGGCAGATGGGTAAACGCCGACGGCTTGGTCTACCCGATGTTCAGCGAAAAAGACCATGTTGCAAATAAGCTGCCGACGAAGTTTGAAAAGTACATCGTAAGCTGCGATTACGGCACGGTGAACCCCTCGAGCTTCGGGCTTTGGGGGCTTAGCGGCGGGGTATGGTACAGACTTCGCGAATACTACTACGATTCGCGGCGCGAGGGTTTTCAGCGCACCGACGAAGAGCATTACGCGGGGCTGGAGCGGCTATGCGGGGACATACAGCCAGAAAAGGTGATATGCGACCCCTCGGCGGCTTCGTTCATCGCTGCGGTGCGCGCGCACGGCAGGTTCAAGATAGCAAAGGCGGACAACGACGTTATAAGCGGCATAAGGCGGGTGGCTGATATGCTCAGCTGCGGAACTATAAAGATCTCGCCCGCCTGCGCCGACTGCATACGCGAATTTGCCCTCTACCGCTGGGACGACTCCGCCGCGGCGGACAGACCCGTAAAAGAAAACGACCACGCAATGGACGATGTGCGCTACTTCGCCGCAGAGGTGAGCCGCAGCGAAGACCCGTTCTTCGTGCTCTCACTTCAAAGATAAACATTAACTACATGAAAAGAAAAACAAGGGAAGTGAAGATTTGATTTTTGACAGCAAGAAAAAGACAGCAAAGCCCGTGCTTTCGGGGGCGGTAAAGGCTTCGGCTTCGCGCACGGCGGGGTTCGATACCGATAATATGCCGCTCGCCTGCCGGCCCGCACAGCTCGAAGAGGGGCTTTACGATATGCTGAGGGCGCAGGTGCCGATAATCGACGCGGCTATTACAAAAGTAGTAAGGCTGACGGGCGGCTTTAAGCTGCGCTGCGCCGACGAGCGCGCCGAAAAGCAGATGGCGGAATTTTTCGCCGAGCTGCCAGTACCCGCGAGCGGACGTTCGCTAGAGAGATTTTGCGAGATGTATCTTGACTCTCTGCTGACATACGGCAGGGCTATGGGCGAGATACTGGTAAGCGGGATAACGCACGAGATATCGGGGCTGTACTGCGCCGACTGCACGCTTTTCCGCGTTCGCGCCGCTAATGACATGAGCCGTGCGGAGTTTTACAGCGCGTACACTGGCGAAAAGCTGCGCTGTATGCACCCCGAGCGCGTGCTTTACACTGTGCAGAACCCCAGCGCGCAGCACCCTGAAGGAGTATCGCTGCTGCGCGGACTGCCTGCGCTGAGCGGGGTACTGCTGAGGATATTTGAAACAGTAGGGCAAAATTTCGAGCGCGCGGGAAACGTGCGCTACGCCGTGACCTACAAGCCCTCGGGCGAGGGCGAGGCGGCTTACGCCAAAGAGCGCGCTATGGACATCGCCCGCGAGTGGGCGGACGGCATGGCGGCCTCAAAAGCGGGGCAGGTAAAGGACTTCATAGCCGTGGGCGACGTGGAGATAAAAGTTATCGGAGCAGACGGCGCGGAGCTGAACACCGAGATACCTGTACGCCAGCTGCTCGAACAGCTTATAGCGAAACTTTCGATACCGCCATTTCTGCTAGGGCTGAACTGGTCTACCACCGAGCGCATGAGCAGCCAGCAGGCTGACATACTCACAAGCGAGATAGACTACTACCGCAGACTGCTGGAACAGGCGATACTGAAGATAGCGCGTTTTTACGCCGATATGAACGGCATTTCATCTGATATATGGGTGGAGTGGGAAAACGTGAACTTGCAGGACGAGGAATCGCTCGCGCGGGCAAGGCTCTACAACGCTCAGGCGCAGCAGATAGAGCTTGAGAACCAAAGCAAGATGAAGATGAACAGCGGAAAAGTATGAGAAGGAGGTAAAAGACATGACAAACAGCGATGTAGTGAACAAGACGGCGGCTGTCGGCAGTATCGAAAATGCGAACGCAGACAGCGGCGTCAGCGCTAAGGATATGGCGCTGATAAATCAGCTTGCGCGGCGCGAGCTTAAAGCGGAGGAGGTGTATGTATTCCCCGTAACGCTCTGCGATAATGAAACAGACCGTGACTGCGAGAGATTTTCGGTATCGGCGCTGGCGAAGCTTGCCGAGCTTTTCGTGGGAAAGACGGGCATTTTCGACCACGACCCTAAGGGCGCGAACCAGACGGCAAGGATATTCCGCGCCGAGCTTGCGGAGGACGAGAGCCGCTCTACCAGATCGGGCGAGCCTTACCGCTGCGTAAAGGCTATGGCATACATGATGCGCACTGAGAAAAACGCCGACCTGATAGCCGAGATAGACGGCGGGATAAAGAAAGAAGTTTCGGTATGCTGCTCGGTAGGCAGAAAGATATGCTCGATATGCGGCGCGGACGAGCGCAGACAGCCCTGCACGCACATAAAGGGCGAATATTACAGCGGAAAGCTCTGCGAGAAGATACTTGAAGAGCCGAGCGACGCCTACGAATGGTCGTTCGTGGCTATACCTGCCCAGCCGAACGCGGGCGTTACGAAATCGGGCGCATTCGCGGACAGAAAGTACGACCTCAGCAGCGAGGAGATAGGCATGATAGCCGCGAAGTGCGCCGAGCTGAAACGCGAGAACGGCGTGCTGGAAAACCGCGTTGCCGAGCTGAAAAGCGTGGAAGACAAAGCGCGCGCCGACGCTATCAGCGAGATAATACGCCTGGGCAGATTTTGCGTGCCCTCATTCGGGGCGGAAACTATAAAGGCGGTGTGCAGCGAGATGAGCTACGCCCAGCTTTTAGAATTTAAAAAGCGCATAAGAAAGGACGTGATGAAAGAGCAGAGCGAAAGACCGAAGAGCGTTTTTTACAACAGCGAAAATAACGAAGCCGAGGAGAGCGGCGGCTTGCAGCGCATAGGCTCGGCTATAAGAAACACATCTTTCAGAATGAAGAGATGAATTTGAACGGAAAGCATTAACATAATTTTGACTGATATTAAAAAAGGAGAGTATTTTGAATATGTATAAGAACATCAAACTTGACAGAGGACTTTATTCGATAACCGGCAAGAACTTCACTCAGGCGCTTGCGGCGCTAGACCCCGACGCGGAGTACAAGGGCACTGATATGGAACAGCTCGACGCTTTTGAAAGACAGCTCAAGCGCTTTGACATAAAGATAGCGGGCGAGGGCTGCGACAGGGTAGAGAAATTCTTTACCTCTACCGAATCGGCGGTGCTTTTCCCCGAATATGTGCGCCGCCAGATAAAGAGCGGCATGGACAGCGTATCGCTGGTGCAGTACGCCGCCGCGGTGACCTACACCGACTCGGTAGACTTCCGCGCGCTGAGCGTTACATCTGCGGGCAGCGACACGGGCGTAGCGCAGCTCGCCGCCATGCCTGCTACCACGGTAAAGCTTGCTGACACCGCCTCGGCGCTGACGAAATTCGCCCGCAGGCTCGACTGCTCTTACGAAGCGGTGCGCAAGCAGAGGCTCGAAGCATTCGGCGTTATACTGCGCTCGCTCGGCGCGCAGCTTTCCCGCGCGGTGAATAAGAAGATGACGGACGTTATCTACACCGCTTCAACAAAGACCAAGTACACGGGCACTGTGACCTATGCGCAGCTTGCGGCTTTTTGGGCTTCCATGAGCAGCTGCGATATGGACGTTATGCTCTGCAACCCCGCTATGATGGCGAACATTCTCGCGCTGGACGAGATGAAGCTTTGCGTAAGCGACTTTATGTCGAGCGGCAAGGCGGTAACGCCCTACGGCATCACGCTTGTAAAGTGCCCGTGGCTAAAGGCGGGCACAGCCATCGGCATGGACTCGAGCTGCGGAATAGAAGCGATATTCGGCACTGACGTCATCATAGACACCGACAAGCTTATCTCTACCCAGTGCGACGAGATAGCGGCTTCGGTAATGTGCGGCTTCTCAGTACTGACCGCGGACGCGGTAAAGAGTCTGGAACAGTCGTGATAAAATAATTATCTGAACTAACATACGCAAAGCAGTCTGAAACGAATAATTAAGCCAATATAAGAACGGGCGGCGCAGTAAGCGGGCATATCCGCCGCGCCGCCTTTTTTATATAATTAAACGATAGGAGATGTATGAAAATATGAAATATCTGGAGTATGAAAATGTAAAGAGAGATTTTCAGCGGCTGACGGCTGTAAGCGACGAGGAATTTGAAGCTCAGCAGTACGCTGCGCTGCTCGAAAACGCCGAGATATACGTTGTTTCGCAGCTTATGATCTCGCCGAGCGAGCTTACAGAGGAGCAAAAGGCGGTGTGCGTTTACGCGGCGGCGGCGGTGGCGGCTTACGACCGCGCGTTTGAGCTTGTGCTCTCGCGCAAGGCTGTAATGACGGAAAACGGCGAGGTAGCCGTGGTGCGCGGCGGCGAAGAGCTTTTGCAGTGCGCATACGGTCTGCGCAGGGCGGCGGCAGAAAAGCTGATCGCGCTGGGACTTGTCATGGACGACACATTCTCATTCATGGGGGTGTGAGCGCATGATAACGGCTGTAAATACGATGCTGAGCGACAAGCTTACGAAAGCGGGCTTTGAGGTGTATGAGGAATATTCCTCCGCGAAACCGCTGAGAGCGGGGGCGTACACCGCGCTATGGCGCACCGAAAGGCTGACCCTCGGCGAATACAGGCAGGCGGCGAATGCGAACTCAAAATGCTCGGCGGCGGTAAAGGTACACATACGCCTGCTGGGCGGGAAAAAGAATTTCGACGACGCGGCGGTATTGCAGAGCATGGCGCACAAGGCGGCGGGCGAGCTGTATTTCTCATCGCCGATGGCGTTAATATCGCTGACCTGCGGAGCGCCTAAGCGAAACGCCGCGCTAGGCAGGCTGGAGCAGGTGATAGAGGCGGAATACACGCTGGCTATTAAAAAGGAGGACTTGAAATGAGCGCATCGGGTACTGTATATTTCTTTGAATACGGCGGCAAGGGCTACTATTTCGACGGAGTGAAAATAAGCTTTGCCAACAAGATAGAGAGCACCGCGCTGGCGGACGGCGGCTGTATAAGGGTGCGCGCCTGCGGCAGCCCCGAGACGATAACCATGCACTGCCGCATAGAGGAAGGCGAGATATTCGACTACGAAAACTTGCTTCGCACCATGGCGGCGGCGGACAGCCTGAGCTTTTCGATAAACAAAGTAAACTACGGCGGCTACGCGCTGCTTGCGGGCAGGATAACGGGCGCGGAGAAGCGGGACTACTGCGAGTGCGAATTTACCCTAACGGAGGTGACGGACTAAATGGCGACATACGAAATGCCTGAGATAAAGTGCGAACTATGCCGAGCGAGCGGTGCGGCGAGCCTGTATTTCAGCCGAACGGCAGGCTTTAGCTTTGTAAAAGAGCGGTACACGCCGTACACACTGCTCAGCGGGATATTCATAGGCAGGTGCGTGCCCGCGGAGGTCACGGCGGTGAAGCTGTACATCGGCAGCAAGATAATACACCACGGCACGGCGGACAGCGTAGTCTGCGAATATTCGCACGGGGTGTGGCGGATACGCCTGCGCTCGCTGGGCTTCTCAATGCTGCTGGGGCAGAACATGGCTGAGCCGGGGATAATCAGCCAGCCCGACCTCTCGGCAGTTATCGGCAAGGCGGCGGGGGCATACGCGGTGAGCTGTCAGGGCAGCACCAAAAAGGTAAACTATGTATACATAAAAGACACGAGCACGGTGTGGGAAGCCGCCTGTATCTACGCGGCAAAAGCGTACTCGACATACCCCTACATACGCGGCACGAACAGCGTATACTGCACGGCTCTATCACCAAAAACGCGCGATTACAGCGGAAAGAAGATAGTAAGCTATTCTTCTGGCGTAAAGCTGACGGGGCTTATCTCGCACGCGCACACGCAGGACGCGGCGGGGGAATGGAACATCAGCAAGACCAACAGCTTCGCCGTAGATCGGCACATAATAAAGCACAAATACTACGCGCGCGACAACGAATGGGCATACGACCCGCAGGCGGGGCTGAGCTGCCACATCGGCGCGGGCGACCGCGGCAGGCAGTACGGCAGGCTGAAATACGCGGGCGCCGAGCTGGAAGAACTGCTGGACAAGGCAAACTTTACCGCCGAGGGGCTGAGCCTGACGGCGGCGGAGGTGGACAGGATAGAGATAACCTGCTCGCCTAAAGGCTTATTTACCGAACTGAGCTTTTACAATGACCTGTACTGCCCGCAGTAGGGCGGCAAGACCCACAACGGATACCCCTGCACGGAGAGAAAACGCGCCGTACAGGGGCGTTCGTGCGCCATGAACGCGTTTTGCAAAAAAATGGCGTAAAAAAACAACTAAAAAAACAATTGAAATTTCTACATTATTATAAATGCGGCGCACTTGAAATTTTGTTTAATATATGTTATAATAATAAGGAAACGATATTTTTACGGTGAAGTATGCCTTCAAGAAGATGGCATGATTTGCCATTCACGAAAGTTATGAAGGGAAGGTATTTATTGATGGAGTCTTTCAACGACGTTTTTGAAAGCGTTTTGAAATATTTAAGACAGCTGCCGAACGTAAGCGAAGTAGGGTATAAAAGATGGCTGGCTGTACTTGAACCATACAAATTTGAGAACAACACCGCTTTTCTGCTTACGGAGAGCGAATTTACGAAAAAGACCACGCTGGATATATACGAGCCGAGCCTAAAAGAAGCGTTTGAGAACGTGATGGGCTTCCCCGTAGAGATAAGGCTGCTGGTAAAGAGCAAGGACAGCGAGAGCGCGGCGCAGCCGCAATTTACCTCAGCTATGGCGGCAGAGCCTGCGGGCCACACGCCCACCGTAGCGGGAGTACAGGAAAAGCTGACCTTCGACAACTTCATCAAGGGCAAATCGAACGAGCTGGCATACGCCTGCTGCACGGCGGTGGCGAACAAAGCCGACGGCGGCGAGGGGGACAACAACAATATGTTCAACCCGCTTTTCATATACGGCGACTCAGGCCTCGGCAAGACGCACCTTATGAAAGCTATAGAGGCGCAGGTAAAGCAGAACCACCCCGAGATGAACCTCATCTACACCACCACCGAGAATTTCACTAACGAATTCGTACAGGCGCTTTCTGAGCGCTCGACGAACGAATTTCACAACAAATACCGCAGCGCGGACTACCTGCTGATAGACGATATACAGTTCATCATCAACAAAGACGCGGTGCAGGAGGAATTTTTCCACACATTCAACGACCTTTACAATGCGGGAAAGCAGATAGTATTGACCTCAGACATAGCGCCGAGCAAGATCTCGAAGCTGGAGAACCGCATACGTTCACGTTTTCTGCTGGGAATGCAGGTAGACATACAGCCGCCCGACTTTGAAACGCGAATGGCTATAATCAAGTGCAAGGCGGAGCTTTTAGACTTACAGATAAAGGACAACCTTGCGCGGCTTATCGCAGAAAAGATAAAGACGAACATACGTCAGCTGGAAGGCACGATGAACAAGATAAAGGCGCTGACGATATACACGAGCGAGTCGCCCTCTATCTCGATGGTACAGCGAGTTATCAAAGAAGTAATGATAGAGAACCACCCGACGGAGATAACTACTGACAGGATAATATCAGAAGTAGCGACGGCTTTTAACGTAACGCCTGACGACATACGTTCGCAGAACCGCAGGGCCAACATATCGCTTGCAAGAAAGATCACTATATACCTCATGAAAGAGATAAAGGGAATGACGTACATTCAGATAGGAAACGAGCTGAACAAGAACCATTCCACGATGACGATACACTATCAAGATGTAGCGAAGCTGTTAAAAACTAACAGTGACTTAAAAGAAACGGTAGACGACATCATCAAAAATCTGAAAGAGGTATAATACATTTTTTAAGACTGTCTGAAAATGGCAGCAAAAAATTTTTAGCTTTTTTTCAACATTATCAACAGAGTTTTCAACAATTTAACTTTAATGAAAATTGAGAAGACAAGAGAGAGATAATGCTTGAAAAAGCTAAGTGAAAAGAAATTTTACGAAAAAAGTCGGAAAAGGGGAAGTCAACGGAATCAACAAGGAGTTTTCAAACTGCGGGAGTGATTCAACAAAAAAGGCGGGGTTTTATCAACAATCAACACACAAAAAGCCAACAGTTTTAACACGCCAGAAAATGGGTCAAGAAAATCAACAAAGCAGTTGAAAGGCTAATGAAAGACAGTTGAGAAGTTGGGAGAACGAAACCGTGGGAAATGCTGAGGTTTGAGGGTGTATAGGAGTAGTTTTAGGAGTTTTCAACCGACACTAATACTACTGCTAAAATAAAAGTTAGTTATGTTTGTTATAAGATAGCGAGAAGCTGTGATTTTTGAGCGTTTTAAAAAAGCGATAGTTGAAACTTAAAACGCGGAATAAAAGTGAAGCTTTGAACAAAGTTAAGCGTGAAATTAAGAAGCGCGGGGTCAAGCGACGCGTGGAAAGTCGGCTTCGCCGAATTTCCGAGAAGTTGGCTGCGCCAACTTCCCACTTTGTTTCGCTTACCAAACAAATGATAAGCGCGTGTCAATAGAAGCGGTTGCAAGGCGCGCGAGCTTTGCCGAGGGGTCAAGGGGGCGAGAAGCCCCATTGTGGGAGTCCAGAGGGCGAAGCCCTTTGGGGAAAGTGAAGAGGTCACAACAAAAACCAAGCCTATCCCAAAATCCTCCAAAACAAAAGCAATCCCCAAAATGCGGGGCTGCCAAAAAACAGGAGAATGTTCAAAAGCAACGAATATATCAAACCATAAAACCCGAACAGCCCCGCATTTTATAAACGCAATCCTCTTAATGTCGGCACAATCCGCAAAGAGCGAAGCGATTTTGCGGCGAACAAAAATTAAACCAAACAAGGGCGCAAGCCCTTGCAAGCACGAACAAACGCAAAGAATACCTAGAGCTATCCAAAGCCATATATATATACAGATATTTATACTTATACATAGTTATCCCCCCGAGAAAGCACTTCAAACGCGTTGGAAAATGCAGTAAAGCAAGCTTGTTTGAACGGCTCAGGGTGTGGAAATACTTGGATATATATGTATTTATGTATGTTATAGGGATACATACTGTTGTGGTTGGTTTGAGGCTTTTACTTAGTTCGTTCAAGGGCGTGCGCCCTTGAAGGGGGCTGTCTGCGGGCGACTCACTAGGGGCAGCCCTCCCTTGCAGGGCTTGCCCCTCTTGGAAAACAGTCCACCGGACTGTTTTCCAATTCACCCTATGCGGAGCGCCCTTCGGGTAGGGGTTTCGCCGTCTGCGGACGGCGACGATTGGGGCTTCTCGCCCCCCTCGACCCCCTCGGCAACGGCAGGAAATTCGGCTTCGCCGACTTTCCACGCGTCGTTGCATCCCGCGCTTTTTAATTTTTAGCCACTTTGATTTGGCTTTTACTTTGTTTCGTTATACATTACGTTTTAATGTTTTGCTAATTATTGTTAATTATTTTCATTGATAGATTTTTACTCTACCGAAAGGAGTTACTATGACTAGATTTACTTGCGATAAAATTAAACTCTCAGAAGCGCTTAACAACGTTTCAAAGGCGGTATCCGACAGGTCGGCTCTCTCCGCACTCGAAGGTATCAAATTCTCTATCCGCCAAAATAACCTCGAACTTACCGGCTACGACCTCGAAATTGGTATCCGCACTAACCTCGAGATACGCTCCGCCGACAGCGCTGACTTTATCGTAAACTCCCGCATTATCTGCGAAATGGTTCGCAAAATGCCCGACGATGAACTTCTCTTCGAGGTATCAGACGACTACATGATAACCCTCGAATGCGGCGTTACTTCTTACAACCTCAACGCTATCCCCGCCGACGATTACCCCGAACTGCCAGGCAAAGACTCTTCCACCGAGGTGAAGATCTCTCAGCCTGTGCTAAAAAGCATGATACAGCAGACTAAATTCGCCGCTTCGCAGCTCGACATAAAGCCGATCCTAAAAGGCGAACTTTTTGAGATAGAAAACAACACCCTTACAGTCGCGGCGATAGACGGCTACCGCCTAGCGGTACGCACCGAGCCGATCTCCTACGAGGGCGAGCTGAAATTCGTAGTGCCCGCTAAGAACCTCGACGAGGTATCGAAACTGCTCTCAGACGACGAGAACGAGGTATGCTCGCTCTTCCTTGCTAAAAAGCACATTATTTTTCAGGTGGGCAACTACCTTGTAAATTCGCGCCTGCTGGAGGGCGAGTTCCACCCGTACAAGAGCGCTATACCCAGCACTTGGACGACCGAAGTGGTGGTAGACCGCGTGAAGCTGATACGCACCCTCGAACGCTGCCTGCTGCTGATAAACGAAAAGAACCCCAGCCCTGTACGCTGTATGTTCGACAACGGTCAAATATCCATAAAATGCGCGACGCGCTCGCTCGGCAAAGTGCACGACGAGATAAGCGCCGACATTAACGGAACATCTATGGAGATAGGCTTTAAATGCCGCTTTTTCCTCGACCCGCTAAAGGCGGTAAGCGACGAAAAGGTAAAGCTGCAGCTTGGCGGAAGTCTGCTGCCTATGAAGATAATACCCTTAAACGGCGAAAGCTACACATACCTTGTGCTGCCTGTAAGACTGCCGAAGGAATAAATTTCAGAGGGAAGATTTTAAGATAATGAGAAGCGAAAAGATAAAGATAAACACCGAGTACATCAAGCTCGACTCGCTGCTGAAATACGCGGGCGTTACTGAAACGGGCGGGATCGCCAAAGAGGTCATCGCCGAGGGACGGATTAAAGTGAACGGCGAGGTTTGCACCATGCGCGGCAAAAAGCTGAGAACCGGCGACTGCGCCGAGATAGACGAGCTTTCGCTGAAGCTGGAGATAGTGAGCACCGCCGCGGCTGCGGAATAAAACATGAGAATAGAGCATTTCAGCGCGGACGGGTTCAGAAATCTGGAAAATATAGACATAGACCTGCACCCCGAGCTGAACGTGATATGCGGGCAGAACGCGCAGGGCAAGACCAACATACTCGAAGCGATATGGCTGTGCACGGGCGAGAGAAGTTTTCGCGGGGCGAAAGACCGCGAGCTGATACGCCTAGGCGGCGAGCGCTTTGACATAGGCTTGCGTTTCGCGGACAAGCGGCGCACGCAGCAGATAGACTACACGCTGATAAGAAGCGAGATACGCAGCAAGAAGATAGCGCTCAACGGCGTAAGCGTAAAGAATCCCTCGGGGCTTTTCGGCGCGCTGGAGTGCGTAGTATTCACGCCCGAAGATCTGGAGCTTTCAAAAGGCTCGCCCGAGGTGCGGCGCAGCTTTGCCGACCTTTCGGTATCGCAGATAAAGCGTTCGTACAGGCGGGTGGTAGACAAATACCGCAGGCTGCTGGAGCAGAGGAACACTCAGCTAAAAGCGGCGTACCAAACGGCGGACATCGGCGATATGCTGGACATATGGGACATACAGCTGGCGCAGATGGGCGCGTATATATCAATGCTGAGGTACAACTACTGCAAAAAGCTGGAAATGGCGGCTCAGAAGCTTTACAGCGAGATCTCGCAGGGGCGTGAGCGGCTTGAGATAGAATATCATTCGACAATATATGAAAATTTGCAGGGGCGAACTGATTACCGGAACGACCTTGCGGCGGAGTATGCTGAGGCGCTGAAGAAGAGCCGTGCGGAGGATATGCGCGCGGGGTTCACGCTGAAAGGGGTACACCGCGACGACCTGCACTGCAAGATAAACGGAATGTACGCGAAAGACTATGCTTCGCAGGGGCAGCACAGGTCGATAGCGCTTATCATGAAGCTGGCTCAGGCGTATATACTGAGCGAAGAAACTGGCGACGCGCCCTGCATACTGCTGGACGATGTAATGAGCGAACTTGACGCAGGTCGGCAGGAGTTTGTGATGAGTAAGATAAGAGATATGCAAGTAATAATTACCTGCTGCGGCGAGGAAGCCCTGAGAGGGCGAGCCGCGGGGGGAAAAGTTATCAAGATAAACAGCGGGAGAGTGATCTGAGGTGTATGTACACATCGGGAATGGCGCGATGGTGAAAGACAGCGAGATCATAGGGGTATTTGACATAGAGAGAGCGACGGTATCGCAGGACACGAGGGAGTATTTGAGAACAGCGGCGGCGCGGAAGCGAGATGTAAGCTGTACGGAGGAGATACCGAGGAGTTTTGTGGTAACGTTTGACAGAGAGATATTAGACGAGCGGGTGTATGTAAGCAGGGTATCGCCGCGAACTATCGCGGGAAGGGTAAAGGGTAAGCTGGACGTTTGAAAAGAACGAACGGAAAATCATAATCCCGAACATCGTAAAAGCCGCGGCACAAACGCCTAGCACGCTCAAACGCATAGCGCGAATTTAAAAAGCGCGGGATGCAACGACGCGCCAGCCGTTGCCGAGGGGGTCGAGGGGGGCGAGCAGCCCCTATCGTCGCCGCCCGCAGGCGGCGGAAACCCC
>ERZ773225.3354-NODE-3354-length-14556-cov-2.641611_pt1 | contig 14556 bp, 18 predicted proteins | sample MGYA00580993_ERZ773225 | MGnify/ENA primary metagenome ERZ773225 (study PRJEB29015, sample SAMEA2737748) | human gut metagenome | biome: human gut; feature: human-associated habitat; material: faeces | place: China | collected 2012 ... | reverse complement strand
TCCTGCCTCCCCTGCTCCTGGGTCAGGCCGCACTGCCGGGCATACCAGTACAGATTCCGAAGCGATTGGTAAAGCAGGATCTTCGCCTGGCTCTTCAGCTCCGGCACCGGCTCCTGACGAATGGCCATATCCTCCAGGGCGTCCACGGTGTAGTCCGTCATGGCAGCTCCTCCACCCGGATGAAGATTCCGGGAACCTCCGCCCAGAACTTCTCCGAGATCTCAGAGGCCACCTGGGCATCGTCCTTCCAGAAGTGCAGCTGGGTCATCACATCCTTGAGAAGCTTCTGCAGGTTGTCGGTGTCCGGCTTTGTGATGCGGTAACTGCCGTTGGGGTGTGTGCCTCTTGGAAAGAGCCACTTCACAACCAGCCGCACTCCGCCCTCCATCTCCCTTTCCGGCCGATGGGCTGCCAGACTGTCCCGCAGCTTGGCCCTTGCCGCTTTCAGCTCCTCCGGCTCGTAGAATCTGGGCTTGCCATCCACCACCGCCACCTGCTTCTCCTGGTGTGTCACCGTGGGCGGGATCATCGGCATAAAAAACTGAATCATTTTCGTCACCTCATTTTTCAAACTTTTTCCAACCAAACTTTTCCGAGGGATGTCCCGTCACGTGCGGGTATGGGGGGATGGGCTGTGCCTACGCCCATCCCCTCCCATCCCGTGCGGGACGACACGCGTATCTCCCCCCGTAGGGGGGACGTATACAATCCCGTGCAAGACGCATTAGAGATTTCCTATTCCATCCCGTGCGGGACGGAATAGATTTTTTCTATACAATCCCGTGCAAGACGCATTAGGAATTTTCTATTCCATCCTGTTCAGAGCTTTCTGCCTTATAGATTTTTCCATCATTTCGATTGATGCAAAATCCGAACTTTTTCAAGTCTTTTCTGACAGTGTCTGCTTTCGCCTCTTTCCCGTTCCCAGCAAAATATTGAATCAGATCATTGACCGTTGGAGCCTCTCCTGCACAGCAGTTTGCTATCGCCTCACTATACTCCTGTGCCTTGCTTCTCCGATATTCATCAGAGGATTTTTTTCGGTTCCGATTCGCCTTCTTCCAGTTTGGCTGACTGCCGTCCACATCCAGGTCTCCCAGGATCTGCCCGTCGTCCAGCTGATGCACCGGGTAGCGAAACCAGAGGTTCACCGGCGGGAACTTGGGGAACTCCCGCAGGGTTCCCTCAATGCGCCAGCCGGTGAAGCCAGCTGCGGCGCTGCGGGCCTGCTGGGCCTCCTCCCGGGCCACATCATAGATCCAGATTGGAACATTGTCCCGGATGATCCGCTCCAGGGAGGCAGCGCTGCAGGTGTCGTCCTGGGAGAGCTTGTCCCGCAGCGTCGGCTCGTTCTTTTTTATCCATTGCAGGCAGGCTCTGGCCGCTGCCGCATTGGCCTGCTGCTCCACGATCTCCGGGGTCAGCTCCAGCTCCACCAGATCCAGCATGGCATCCGGGTCACGGGCAAACACGCCGGATCCAGATGCCCGATCCATGGCCCGCTTGCCTCCCTGGGCGCCCTTGGAGTGGTGGTGGCAGTAGATCACGGCGCAGTCCAGCGCGCGGCACACAAGGTCGAACTGGTTGCAGAACTTCGCCATCTGGTCGGCGCTGTTTTCGTCGCCGGTAATGATCTTATAAATGGGGTCGATGACCACGGCGATGTAGTTCTGCTTCAGCGCCCGCCGGATGAGCTTAGGGGCCAGCGCGTCCATGGGCAGAGACTTGCCCCGGAGATTCCAGATATCGATATTGCGGATATTGGCAGGCCGCAGCCCCATAGCCTCATACACATCCTTAAACCGGTGCAGGCAGCTAGCTCTGTCCAGCTCCAGGTTGACATAGAGCACCTTTCCCTGGGCGCACTGCCATTGCAGCCACTTCTTGCCCTCGGCAATGGCAATGCATAGCTCGATCAAGGCAAAGGATTTTCCAGCCTTGGAGGGCCCGGCCACCAGCATCTTATGGCCCTGCCGCAGCACACCCTCGATCAGGCAGGGGGCCAGAGCCGGGAGGTCATACCAGTAGTCCTCCAGCCGCTCAAACTCCGGCAGATTGTCGTTGGCACTCTCTACCCATTCCTTCCAGGCTTCCCAGGATTCCTTTCCAATATTGGTACCCACCAAAAACTGCTTGTTCCCCCTCCGGGTAACGCCGGGCATTCTGGACAGCCGGGAGGGGTTCTTGTTCTGGGTATCCAGGGTAAAGCCGTTCTTTTTGAGAACCTCATAGAGGTAGTCAACCCGGCGGCGGTACTCGGCGTAGTCCGGGGCATCAATCCGCACAATAGCGTGGAGGCTCTTCCCGCCGCTGTGTACCAGGCAGGCAATCGGCAGCTCCAGCTCCCGCAAAAGGGCGTTCTGCTGGGCAATGGGCATATCGTCGGATTCCACCAGCGCGTATCGAAACTCGGTGACGTTCTCATTCTTCACGCCCTTGCCGTCCAGGGGATTGAAGCGAATCCAGGCCCCAGCCTCCGGCTTGTAGTCTCCCAGGGCGGCCCCCAGGTCATCCCCGCACTTACTCAGGGCTTCAATCAGCTGCCCGGCGGTACGGTCATAGCAGCCCTTGGTTGGCAGATATTTTTCCTCCTTCTGCCAGCTTTCCGTCACGTAGCCTACATTTTCATTGGCATCAAACAGGGTTTCCAGGTACGTGATCAGCTCCTGGGCGGGGTGCCACTGCTTGGGCATCGGGACCTCTCTGGATTCCACCCATCCCCGGTCCACCACCGTTAATTCGTCCCGGATAACATCCCCCCAGCCGATTTCGTGGCCGCCCTCCGAGCTATACCATCCCTGCTCCCTTGCCAGCTGGACAATGGTCCCGCCGGTGACGGGGGCAGCGCTTCCGTGAAAGCCCTGCCACTTCTTCTCGCACTCTCCGGGGTGATACCGGCTGTCTCGCTGTGACCAGCTGTCCCATACCTCGCAGGGGTAGCCCTCCTGCTTCAGTGCCATGCCCACATTGACCCACTCCTGATAGCTCAGTGCCGATGGGTCAACGCGATTCAGCACTTCCGCCAGATTCAGCTGTTCCATTTGTCCTCCAATCGTATGTCCTTGGGTCTACCCCTCTGGGTGCTCCCCGCCACCCGGCTGCGGCGATCCGGTCGATCATCTGCTTTGCCGCCTCGAAGCTCCACTGACCCACGTGCCGTAAACCGTAGCGTTCCAGGCAGCGGATCTGCCTGGGTGTGGTAAGTCCCTCTATGCGACGCTTTTCCAGCTTGTCCAACAGCAGCGCCGCCTTGCCGGCACACTGGACCTCATCCGGGTTGATGCCCAGCTTCTCCAGGGTCTGCACCTGCTTATCGGAAGGCGGCCCCACCTCCCAGCCGAAGGAGGGCACATAGCCGGAAAGATCCTCTGCCTGAATGGACATCTCATATTGCAGCGGGTCAACCAGCCTGTGCTTCTTTCTTCTCTGCTCCTCCAGCTTCTTGGCCAGAGCCTCTTCCCGCTGGGCAACCACATCCTCACTGGCGGTCTGCTCCGCCTCGATGAGGTCTACGGGTGCACCGGCCTGGGCAATGTCCTCGGTCATCTTCCTGGAGACTTCCTCGTTTTCACAGATCAGCGCCGCCGGGTGGCACAGCTCGTGCCGTTCCGTATGCCACAGAAAGTCCAGCAGGAGCAGGTGGGTCTTGCCCGTGGCGGGGGAAAGCCGGGTGCCCCTGCCCACCATCTGGCAGTAAAGGGAACGCACCTTGGTTGGCCTGAGCACCACCACGCAGTCCACGCTGGGATCGTCCCAGCCCTCCGTCAGGAGCATGGAGTTGCAGAGCACGTTGTATTTCCCCGCCGCAAAATCTGCCAGAACTTCTGCCCGATCCTCGCTCTCCCCGTTGACCTCTGCCGCCCGGAAGCCTGCCTTGCAGATAATATCCCGGAATTTCTGGCTGGTTTTCACCAAGGGAAGGAACACCACAGTTTTTCGCTCCTGGCACCGGGCGGCCATCTCTTGGGCGATCTTGTCTAAGTATGGATCAAGGGCCGTGTCCAAGTCCCCCGCCCGGAAGTCGCCCCCATGGACACCGACCCCGGAGAGATCCAGCTGTAAGGGGATGGTCTCCGCCTTGATGGGGCACAGATACCCCTCCCGGATGGCCCGAACCATGGTGTACTCATAGGCCAGCGTCTCGAAAAACTGGCCCAGATTGCGCATATCCCCCCGATCCGGGGTGGCTGTCACCCCCAGCACCTTGGCCTGGGGAAAGTGTTCCATGACCCGCTGATAGCCCTCCGACAGCACATGGTGGGCCTCATCTACAATAATAATATCGAAGTAATCCTCCGGGAATTGGGCAAGCCTCGCGGGCCGCTGCAGGCTTTGAACAGAACCGACTGCCACTCGGTACCAGCTGCCAAGGCAGCTCTCCTCTGCCTTTTCCGTGGCGCTGCGCAGCCCCGTGGATTTCAGCAGCTTGTCCGCCGCCTGCTCCAGCAGCTCCCCCCGGTGGGCCATAATCAGCACTCTGGCCCCCTGCCGCACCTGCCGCTCGGTCAGCTTGCAGAAGACGATGGTCTTGCCCGCCCCGGTGGGCAGCACCAGCAGCGTCCGGCGATGGCCGAACTGCCACTGAGCCTCAATTGCCCCGATCGCTTCCTTCTGATAAGGACGCAGCTCCATCAGAATTTACCCTGCCAGGCGGCACCGGCGGGCTGCTGGGGAGGCTGCGGGACTGCAAAGCCCTGCTGGAGAGGCTGCGCCGCGTCATAGAAGCTGGCCACATCGTTCACCGTGCGTTCCTCTCCGTCCTTGTTGGTGTACTTCCGGGGTTTGAAATGGGCTCGCCCTCCGGCGCCCACCACCTGATTCCACCGGGGCACAAAGGCCTCCCCGTTTTTCTTCTGGCCGATGGCCCGGAAGAACGCGGAGATCTTCCATTCCAGACTGGACCAGAGGATCAGGTCATACTTGACGTTGGCCGTACCCTCAGGTGTGTTTACCGTCAGGTTCAGCGTTGCCTTGTTGCAGGCGGGGATCTTGGCAGAACCGGGGAAACGCCCACGCTCAAAGCCGGTGACGGTGAAGTCGTAGTCCCCCTCTTCCAGGGTGATGAACTGCTCTCCGTCAACACTGATCGGATCGTCCCAGCCGATCTCATGGGCCGCATTCTGATAGTCACTCATAATAAATACCCTCTCTTTCTTTGATTACATGGTAAACGGCAAGTCGCGGGTTCCTCTGTTCTGCTGTACGGTCTGCACAATCTGGCCCCAGAAGGGCAAAATCCATCCGTCCACAAAGCCCTCCTGCTCCAGCACATCCCAGGGCGTATCCTGCGGGAAGTATCCCTTTCCGCTCCATACCGCCCGAACCTCATCCTCCGAAACGCCTCCCGAATCCATAAGTGCCTGCACCCGCGGCGGCACACCGGACGCCGGATCCGGCCCGGAAGGCTTTGCCTGAGTGGGTGGCAGCTGCGGTACCTCCGGCATGGGCGGCGTCTGAACGGGGGTCGGCTGCGGCGTGGGTGCCGCCCGAACAGGCTCCGGCTGCACAGGTGTATCCTGGACGGCAGCGGGCTTCTGCGGCATCGGCTGGGGTGGTGTGGGCCGCATAGCAGCAGGATGTTCAGGCGGTGCTTCCCTGCCCGGCTTGGCTGCTACATCGCTACCGGGAATGCAGCGGGCGATGGAGGCATAGTCCAACGGCAGCTCCTCGGGCAGGCCATGCCGGTTCTTGGCATCCCAGCAGGGGTGATGGGCGGTGAAAATCACCCGCTTGCCCCCCTGGGCCTTGTGCTTCTTGCCCTTGTCGTCCGCTGCCACCACATAGGTCTTGTAGTTGGCAAAGAGCACCATATCCGCCCACTCCTTCACCATGGGGGCCACCTGCTTGCTCAGCTTCATCTCCCAGCGGTCATAGGCACCCATCTCATCCGGCTGCTCAAACTTCCGCATTTTGGCGTGAGCCGTCATAACGACATTCATTCCGGCGTTAATGACCTCCGTCAGGGCGTTCAGCAGCCGCCCGAATTCCTCCTGCAGGAACACATAGCCCTTGCCGTAGCCGAAGTCCTCGATGCCCTTCTTCTGATACTTATTACAGACCATCTCAGTGCAGATCATCTCCGCCCAGTCTGCCGTATCCAACACCAGGGTCTTGCAAATACCGGGGGTCTGGGCGATCTGCTGCACCTGATCCATAAGCTGCTGCCAGGACTGGGGTTTTTCCGTCCGCTTCACGTTCATGTGGTATGTACTACCCTCGGTGTCGATGAACACAGGGTCTGGGAACTGGGCTGCAAAGGTGGTCTTGCCAATGCCTTCCGGCCCGTAAATGACCACCTTCTGGGGCTTCTCGATCCGTCCGCTTGAAATATTCAGCATTAAAATACGCCTTCCTTCCATGTTTTCCCGATTTCAGGCAGCGGCTCCGCCTGGGTGCTGCCGTCCTCAATGATCACGCTGCACTCCCCGCCGGTGGAGACGCGAGTTGCAATCGCTTGTAAATTTTCCTTTTCCAGCCAGGCGCCAAACTCTTGCAAAGTGCTCAGATCCATCTGTTCCAGCTTGTCCAGCAGCACAAAGCCGCACCTGGGATTCAGCTCCCGGGCAATGGCCGCGGACACCTTCAGCTGCTCGCTGCCGCTCATGCCATCCCAGCGCTTGCCCCGATAGGTCAGCTCCCCATTCTCCACGGAAAGCTCTTCCAGGGGCATCCTGGCCCCGTGCAGAAGCTCATATTTCTCCTGTCTGGTCTTTTCAAGCTCCTCGGTGAGGGCATCATACTGCCGGGAATAGCCCTGGGCTTCCGCTTCCGCCTTTTCCCTGTCCAGGTTTGCCCGCACCTTGATATTGATGGCGTCAATATTCTGCAGATCCGCTTCCAGCTGGACAGTGGATTCATCCAGAAGCTCCTGGGCTGTTTTCCGGGCCTCCTGAAGGTTTTCCCGCAGCCTGTCCAGCTTGTATTGGGTCTGGGTCTGCTCCTCCAGCAGGCGGCGAAGGCGGTCTGTCTGGTCTTCCAGGGTTTTCTCTGTCTGCCGGAGCTCCTGGGCAAGCTCCTGAACCCGGCTGCGCTTTTTCTGATTCTCCGCATTCCGCAGCAGAATCTCCTGCTGCCGCTGGATCAGCTCCATGGCCGAGACAGGCGTCTCGGGGACGCCATCATAGAAGGGCATCTCTTTGGCATACTTGGCCTTCTGATCCGCAATCCGGCCAATGGTCAGGCGCTGGTTGTAGAGCTGCTTTTCCTTGTTTTCCAGCAGATACAGCTGATCTCCTACGCCGATGATCTTCAGCAGCGTATCAGCCTTTTCCTTGCCGCTGGCCTCCATGAACTTTGGGAGATTCAGCGCCAGCTCCTCCACGAAGCTGTTGAGCAGCTGCTGGCCGCCCCGGTGCCCCGTGGGGTCTGTGACCCTCAAAGCGGAATTTTTCCCGGCGCGCTCCACCACAAGACCGTTGTTCAGCACAATACGAATTCTGGGCGGCACCACGCTGCCATCCCGTTCCGGGCTGCTGGGGCGGTAGCGATCCCCGCCCAGAGCCCAGGCAATGGCATCCAGCACAGAGGTCTTCCCCTGTCCATTGTTCCCGCCGATTACCGTCAGCCCCTTCTCCGTGGGCACCAGACGGACAGCCTTGATCCGCTTTACGTTTTCCAGCTCCAGACTGGCAATTTTTACCGATGTATTATCCATTGACCTTCCCCTCCAAATTCTCCAAAAGCTTTCTCACGGCAGCTCTGAGCTTTTCCGCCAGCTCCGGGTCTTGCAGCTGAACCTGACTCAACACATTGCCCATCTGCTGGAAGTCCTCCTGAACTTTCCCGAACAGCACCCGGAATACAGCCGCCTCCGGGCTGCCAAGAGCCCGCTGCTTTTGGGCCTCTTCCAGAGCCTGGGCAGCCTCAGCAGCCCTCTTTTCAGCTCTTGCACGGGCATCCTCCAGTTTTTTCAGCTTTTCCTCCGCTTTCCCGGCGGCAGCCTCCGCAGCGGTGACTTCCGCCTCCTTTCGGATCTTTGCCATCAGATCTTCCGGCAGTACCGGGTTGTCCTTCAGCTGCTTCAGAGCCTCCTTGGCCTTTTTCTCTCCGGTCTTGGCGGAATCCAGCTTCTTTTCCAGAGCGGCAAGCCTTTCCTGATAGCCCGCCACGGCAGCTTCCGCCGTTTTCACGGCGTCCTCAGACTGCCGGGCCGAAGCCTCTGCGGCTCTCTGAGCCTCCAGGGCCTCGTTCCGTTCCCTGATGGCCTTTTCCAGCTCCCGTGTGGACATGGCCGCCACGTCGTTTTCCTCCACAAAGGCCTCCCGTTCCTCGGCAGGCAGGGACAAAAGCCGGATGGCACTGGTCACGGACAGGGCCTCAATGGCCTTGGCCCCACCGCCGAAAAGGCTCTCCTGATTGCTGCCGTACTCGTTGTACAGCCGCATCATGTTTCCCGCCTGACTGGGGGAAAAGGAAACCTTCTCCTCCAGGTACTTGCCCCATTCTCCGTGGGGCACCAGCTCCTTGGCCTCCACCAGCCGCCGCCCGATCTCAATAGCTGCGGATACCACAGCACACTTGACCTGGCCGGTGATGGTGACGATCTCTGCGGTGACTGTTTCCAGATTCCGCGTTGCTGCAACCTCTTTCATGCGCTTTTCTCCTTTTTCTGGCTGACAAACCAGGGAATCAGAATTTCCTGCTCCCAGCGATCCACAAAGGCGCGGACCTTGGCAGGGATTTTGTGGGCATACTGTTTCTGCGGCCCGTGGTGCTCGTTGCCGTAGCCGTGGAGCTGCACCTCCCGGGGCCGATCTCCGGCAAAGGAAATGTTCAGGGTGTAATAGCAACGTTCCGGCCGCCTGTGGTGACGGACAAAGAGGATGATCTTCTCTCCCTTGGCGTGGGATTCTCCGTAGGTGCCCACGCAATGCCGCAGCACCTGCCCCTCCCGGACAAGCTCCTGGTTGGACTTTGGCAGCAGGATCTCCAGCTCACCGTCCGTCCACTGGAGCTCCCCGTATTTTTCCAGCACAGCATCAAAACCGGCTTGAACCCGCTGGGATTCGCCTTCATCCAGCTGCAGCATACGGGCTGCACTGAGCCGGTCATGTGTCTCCCGCAGCTGCCGGGGCCACAGTTCCTCTTCGGTAAGCCTCTGGCAGGGGTGAAGCTCCTGGGCAAAGCGCCGGGTGTCAGCAAGAAGCTGGAGCTCCCAGATGGGGATTTCCTGCTTCCGGAAGTACCCTTCGTATTTTGCAAAGCTCCCGCCGTACTTCTCTATTTGCCGGATCAGCACATCCCCGCTTCTGTTCCAGCTCATATTCAGCAGTCGGGAAACGGAAGCCTTTGGGGCCAGCTTCCGCAGCGCCCGGAAGTCCCGCAGGTCTTCCGGCTCAATCTTCCTGTCTATTTTCCGGAAGTCCTCCTTGGAAAGGCCCAGCATTTCATGAGGCCGCCGTTTGGACAGATCCAGAGTCTTCTCCGTTTCCGAAACAACATCGTAGCCGTATCGGTTGGCGTCACTGAGGATGTTTCCCAGCAAATCTGCAAATCCTGCGTTTACCAGGTTTTCCACCGCCGGGCATTTCTGCCAAAGCCTCAGATATTGCAGCGGGAGAAGTCCTTGGGCCGCCTGCCAGTAGCCAGCAAGGCCGGTCTTTTCCCCGGTAGCTCCTTCCATATCAAACGGGACGCTTGGGCAGCCAACGGTTCCCTTTTTCCGGCCATTGATGCTCCCCCAGTCGCAGTAGAGTGAATCCCATTTATCCCGGGTGTTGTCCCATGGCCGCCACTTGGGAGCCTCCCCGTCCAGGGAATAGCCCAGGTATTGCCGATGGGAAAAGACTTTGATTTGCCCTTTTTCGTCCAGCGCATAGGCATATCTGGGGGCCAAGGTCAGGCTGCTGCCATACTGATAGATCTGATTTTCCGCCAGCCAGTAAATGATTGTGGTATAGCCGTCGATATTGGCAAGCTGGGCAATCTGCAAGCGCTTGGTTTTTCCGTCTCCGATGGTTGTGGCTTTGACCACCTTGGTTTCCGTACCGCAGAAGGGGCAGAGAATGCTGTCACCCTCCGTCACCTCTACGTAGTAGAGTTCGTCCGTCGTACCCAGCGGATCTTCCGTAGGTTCCGCAGAATAGGTGTTCCCGTCCTCCCCATCGATCACGAAGAAGGAAGCCGCCGTGCGTCCCTTTCGGGTGTACCATTCCTCACCACACACCGTGCAGTTGCACAGTGTCGCCCAGTACCGGGAGCCTCTGGTTCGGTTCTCAAAAAGGTCTTCCATGGCAGGTGTCTGATACCGCCGCTCGCAGCGGTATACGGTATAGGCTGTGCTTCCCAGCTCGCTTTCCTGTGTGGAAGCCCACTTTGTCAGAGCCGCAGGTGCCTGCTCCGGCAGGAGCTTTGCAAACGCTTCCCGATCCATCACAGGAAATCCTCCAGGCTCAGGAAGTCCTCCTTTGGGGCGGGCTTCGGCTGCTCAGCGGGCCGCGCTCCTGGAGCCGGAAGGCCATAGAACTCCCGGATGATCCCCTCTGCCGCCTTTGGCGACACATAGGAGAAGTCCGCCCCCTTCTTCCGGTGGGCATCCGCGTAGGCCTTGATCTTGGCGGCACAGTCCGTAAGATTCATGCCCTTGATCTCCAGATCCTTGGCAACCAGCTCCGCGCAGGCGGGATCTTCGCAGAGCTCTTTCAGCTGCTCCCCGACGGCAAAAGCATCGGTATCCTCCAGCCCCTTCTGGGCTTTTGTAATTATTTCCAAACAAGTCATTTGACTTTTCCTTTCTCATGGGCTACAATAGCCCTGTATAGATTTCCCTGCCGCTTTCGGGACTGGTACTCCCGACTGCGGCACTTTTTATACCCTCTGGGCAAGCAGCAGAATATGCATGGCAATGTTCAGCGCCCACAGGGTCAACGTAAGCCGCCGCTCCCAGGCATCTTTTACTTCGCGCACGGGTAAAACACCTGTACTCTCGGCTCCTGGCTTTTCAGCCGGTAATTCTGGTGAACGATAGTGAAAAAGCACTCGCTGTCCAGATCAAATAGCCTGGCCGCCTCGCTCTGCTCCCTCCGCAGGGCCTCGCACTCCGCTTTCAGAGCGGCGTTCTCTGCCTGCAGCTGCTCGATCAGCCTCCGTGCCCGCCGCTGCTGCTCCGCCAGCACCCGGCACTTGGCCACCTCCTCAGGGGTCATCCCTGCTTCACCTCCTCCTTCCGTGTGGCCGTGAAGGTCACCTGAACACCCAGTCTGTCCGAAAAGATTTCAGACAGCACCTGCAGAAACTTGTTGATGTCGATCATATGTACCTCCTGTTGAAATACGATTGGATAAAGTTTTTCCACCATAACCATCGAAATAAATCTTCAGTCTGTGACTTTTCAGGATCTTCCTTCTCGTCAGGTTAGAAAATATGTTCACAAATAATTAACACTATATATTGTGGTCATGTCTTGCTTTTGACACAATATGTAGTATAATGAGAACACAATCCAACGAAAGGAGGAATTTCATGGCAAAGCAGAACACTAAACAAACCAGCTCTTCTGTTGCTTCTAAAGCGTCCAAAATCTTGACCGATAATCGTTATAGTGCAACATCCAAGAGCGTCGCTGGCAGCGCTCTGGCCCAGACAAAGCCCAGCAAAAAGAAATAAGCTCTCCCAGCTGAGCAGGATGCACCACCATCCTGCTCTATTCTTTTTTGATAATCTCGGTCGATATGCCGTAAAGCCGGCACAGATCGCAGAGGGTCTTGTACTTCGGGGAACTCTTCCCGGTCTCGATCCTGTGGAGCGTGCTTCTGGAAATGCCCAGCCGCTCCTGCACCTGCTCTTGCGTCAGTCCGGCATTTACTCGGGCCGCCCGCAGTGTAATTTCCAATGAATGTGTCACCTCCAAGCCCTTTTGTAGACATTCAGCCTACTCATGTGGCAAAAAAAATTGCGATTCTTTCATCCTCCGTCATGTGCAAGAGGTCATAGAGCGTTTGAATCTCACTTGCTCTGAATTCGCTCCGATTATTGATTTTATTCAGGAAACATTGGTATGTAATACCGATTTTCTCAGCAATAAATCGGAGTTTATAGCCAGACTCATTGATCTTCTCACACAGCAGTTTCGAGTTTGTCACTTTCGTATCACCTCCGTCATTTATATTTGTAGTCGTTTTGCCTACACGCAAATACTATCACACAGTAGAACATATGTCAACAATATTTTTCAAAAAAATAAAAATATGTTGACTTTCAGCCAACATCGCCATATAATCACAATCAGGAAGGAGGCATCCTTATATGCCAACAATCGGAAGCAGAATTCGCAGCAGACGAGAGGAGCTCGGTCTCTCACAGGAGGAACTTGGCAACAAGCTGGGCTACAAGTCCCGATCCTCCATTAATAAAATCGAACTAGACCAGCGCAACCTCACGCAATCCAAGATAAAAGCAATCGCTGATGCTCTAAACACAACGCCCGCATATATCATGGGCTGGGAATCCGAAGATCAGCCCCCTATCCCCACTTCCCCCAACATTCATCCCCTCCCAGCTATGAAGCAGTGGAAAGTTCTGGGCGGCACGGCCTGCGGCCAGCCTCTTTTCAAGCCCCTGGAGGATGCCTCCGTTCTGGCCCCAGCGGATATTGACGCCGACTTTGTCTTCCAGTGCGTTGGTGACAGCATGATCAATGCCAGAATCTTTGACGGAGACATTGTTTTTATCAAAGAAGATGAGGTTCCCGACGGGCAGATCGGCGTTGTCCGGATCGGTGAAGAATACACCTTGAAGCGAATCTACCACGGCACCGACTATCTGGAGCTCCGATCCGAAAACCCCATGTATCCTCCCATCATCATCCGCGGCGAACAGGAAAACGCCGAAATCGTCGGCCGGGCAGTTCAGTTTTTGAGCCGGGTGATATAAAGAAACACGCAAAAATAGTTGACAAATGAATTTTTCCTATTTACAATAAACTCGCAACTATTTTTTAGTTGCAACATTAAGGGAGGGTAATTCTGTTGCCAAAGAAAGAGAAACTTTTGGAGAAATTAACCCGTTCCAGTATACCGAAGAATTTTACCATAGACGAGTTGGATGCACTTATGAAACAATGCGGCTGTCAGAAAGGAGCCGGTGGTCGGGGATCTGCCATCAGTTATTATCACACTCAAACTGGTCGCATTCTCCGATTCGACGGTCCGCATCCCGGGAAAGAATTGTATCCCTATCAAATCAAGATGGTAAAGGCGTTTCTTCGTGATATTGGAGAACTTTAGGAGGTAAAAACCATGTCAAATACACTGAAATATCGTGGTTATCATGGACAAATTGAATTTAGTGCTGAGGATAATCTATTCATTGGCCATGTGATTGGAATCCAGGATTCTCTGAATTTCCACGGAAGCAGCATTGATGAAATTACTTCCTCTTTCCATGATTGTATCGACGGATATTTAGAAATGTGCAAAACCTTTGGGCGTGAACCGGATAAAGAATACAAAGGCAGCTTTAATGTACGGATTTCACCGCAGCTGCATCGTTCAGCCGCAGTTCAGGCCGAAGCAGCAGGCAAGTCATTGAATCAGTTTATTCAGGAAGCGATTGAGGAAAAGTTATCTCCTGATCCAAAGCCCGTTGTCATCATGATAGATCGCCAGGGGACGCTTGTTCCCACAAGTGATCCTTCATTCCCGGCTGATACGCAGCGCCGGTATCAGCCATCCGTTTCACTATCGTAAAAGGAGTGTTGAATACACATGGCATATGATGTTACTCTGACACAATTCGTTATCTCAAACATCTCTATTAACACCGATCCCACACAGCTAAACAGTATTCAGGAGCCGGTCAACGTGGACACCGAAGTTTCCTTTACTTGCCGTCCGCCAGTTAACCCAGACGATGCAACTGTTATGGTGGAATGTAACTTCAAGATGCATTCTGACGCGGACACACTTGTTGTTAATCTTTCCTCTTCCGGAATTTTCCAATTTGATTCCATTCCGGACAATTGGTTGAAACCCGTAAAAGAATATTGTACGGCCCCCATGGTTGACACTTGCACGACCCGCGTACAGAAGATTCTGAATGAAATGGGCATAGCACTGAAGATCAACAAATGAAAAATCCATCCCAGGCTCTTACCCATGCTCCCTGGAGGAATCGGTATTGGGTGGCTCCACGGCCAGGACATTGCTCCCAATGAGCTGTATGAACTGAGCACCCCCGCATAACAAAACCGCCCCGGTGCTACCAACACCGAAGCGGTTCCTGGTGCCAAGCAGTGCTACCAACACTGCCGGGCTAATACAGACGCACATATATCGTCGCACATAGGGGCAATCTGTCCTTTTATACTATCAGATTTGCCCCGGAAAGGCAAGAAAAAAAATGAAGCAAACCAATACAGACATTGTCCGCGTAGCCCTCTATCCCCGGGTTTCCACAGAGGAGCAATTCTTGCGGGGCTACAGCCTGCAAACTCAGGAGGATGTTTTGGTTCAGTATGCCGCGGATCACGGCTTCAAGGTCGTGGGGATCTATCGGGACGAAGGGCACAGCGCGCGGAAGCCGGCAATGAAGCGGCCCGTCATGCAGCAGCTCCTTGCA
>ERZ773225.3334-NODE-3334-length-14641-cov-4.134033_pt1 | contig 14641 bp, 11 predicted proteins | sample MGYA00580993_ERZ773225 | MGnify/ENA primary metagenome ERZ773225 (study PRJEB29015, sample SAMEA2737748) | human gut metagenome | biome: human gut; feature: human-associated habitat; material: faeces | place: China | collected 2012 ... | reverse complement strand
TCCTCGATTCCGGCAATCGCGTCAATGCGCGCCATGACCTCGTTGCCACGTGCTGCGAGCAGCTGCTTGCAGATGCCGCCCGCAATGCACAAGGGAGCGGTCAGCCGGCCGGAGAAGTGTCCGCCGCCGGCAACGTCCTGATAGCCGCCGAATTTTACCTGCGCGGTATAGTCGGCGTGACCCGGGCGGGGGATGTCGATGAGATTGTTATAGTCCTGCGACCTGGTATTTGTGTTGCGGATCACAGCGCAAAGCGGCGCGCCGCAGGTCGTGTTTCCGACGAGTCCCGAAAGAAATTCCGGAAGATCTGCCTCTTTTCGCGGCGTCGACCATGCGTTCTGGCCGGGGGCTCTTCTGCGAAGAAACGCGCCGAGCTCGTCCATGTCGATGGAAAAACCTGCCGGAAGGCCGGAAAGGGTCACGCCGATGGCGGGGCTATGGGACTGGCCGAAGATGGAAAGCTCCAGCGCGTCGCCATGATAAAAGCTGCTCATGTGGGTTCTCCTTTCAGATGGTCCAGCGTCTTCCAGAATTCGGGGTACGATTTGGATGTGCACTGCGCGCCAAGAACCGTTACCGGCTCCCGACACCCGCCAGCAAGAACAGCGGCGAGCATCGCGATCCGGTGATCGCCGAAGGAATCGGCGGTTCCGCCCGTGAGGCGGGGCGTTCCGGTAATGACGAGCCCGTCGGGAAGCTCGTTTGCGCATCCGCCAAGGGCGTTTATCGTCTCGGCCACCGTATGCAGCCGGTCGGATTCCTTCAGCCGGAGCCTTGCCGCATTTGTAATTCTCGTTTCGCCCTCGGCATAGGCCGCGACAGCCGCGATGGCGGGAATCAGGTCCGGAATCGCACCCGCGTCAATGTTGATTCCGTGGAGCGATGACTTTCGGACAAACACACCGCCAGTTTCCGCCCGAACCTCCGCACCGAATCTTGACAGAAGCTCCAGAACGGCCCGGTCGGCCTGCCGGGAAGTTTCCTGCAAGCCGGAGGCGAAAATGCCGGTTTCTGACAGAACGCCCGCGCAGAGAAAAAAGGATGCGCCCGACCAATCGCCCTCGGCTGCAAGTCCATTCGGAAGGCAGTAGGCCTGATTTCCGGGGATGGTAAAGACGTTCTGCGATTTGGAAAAGCAAATGCCGGAGGACAAAACCGCGTCCTCGGTCATGGCAAGGTAGCTTGCCGATTGCAGCGCGCCTGTAATGGTAAGCGTGCTGCTTCCCGGAAGAAGGGGAAGCGCGAACAGAAGTCCGGACAGATACTGAGACGAGACGTTGCCGGGGAGCGCGAAGCTGCCTGCCAGCAATTTTCCGGAAACATGAAGCTCCGCGCCTGTTTGATGAATGTGCATGCCGTGTGCGATCAAGACCTCGTCAAACGGGTGGAGCGGCCGCTCGGGGAGCCGCCCTTCCATATGAAAGACCGCGTCAAGACCAAGTGCGCCCACGACCGGAAGCAGGAACCGAAGTGTCGAGCCGCTTTCCTTACAATATAAATGGCAGACGCCGTCCAGTCTCCCGTTTGCGAAAATGGGTGAGACGGAAATGGTTCCGCCCTCGTGCGTGATCTTCGCGCCCATGGCGTTCAGGCAGTCGATCGTGGCGATGATATCGTCGGAAAACGTATCGCACGAGACGGTAACGGGAGCACATCCCAGCGCGGCGCAGATGAGGAGCCGGTGCGCATGCGATTTGGACGCGGGCGCGCGGAACTGGCCCGACAATGCGCCTGGCAGAACAATGCGGTTCATTCTGCGCCTCCGGCCGTGAGCCAGTCGAGAACGTCAGCGGCCGGAACCGGGACGAGCGTGCAGCGGCCGATTTTTTCGGGGACGATGAGCGTGACGGTGCTGCCCATCGTTTTTTTGTCGCTTCTCACGATATCCAGCAGCTCGCTCGCGGGGTAGGGAACCTCCGTCGGGAGGTGATATTTTTTGAGAAGCGCGATGAGCTTTTCAAGGACCTCTTCCTTGCAGTAGCCCTTTTTGACAGCGGCGCGCGTCATCATGACCATGCCAATGGAGACCGCGCAGCCATGACTAATGGAAAAATTGCTCGCCGCTTCGACGGCGTGACCGAACGTGTGGCCAAGGTTCAACGTCCGGCGCGCGCCGGTATCAAACTCGTCTTCTTCGACCACGTCGCGCTTCATCGCGATGCAGAACTCAAGAATGTGCTCAAGCTGCTCGCGCGGGGGTGTTTTGTCCAAATCTTCAAAGAACGTATGGCTTTTGAGCATCGCGGCTTTGATGACCTCAGCGCAGCCATCGTAGAAAATGGGGTCGGGGAGGGTAGACAGAACGTGCGGGTCGCAGAGGACCAAAGAAGGCTGGCAGAACGCACCGACTAAGTTTTTGCCCGCCGGAAGATCGACCGCCGTCTTTCCGCCGACGGAGGAATCGACCTGCGACAAAAGCGTCGTCGGAATCTGGACAAAGCGAATCCCGCGAAGATACGTCGCAGCCGCGAAGCCCGCCATGTCGCCGGTTACGCCGCCGCCCAGCGCGACAATAAGACCTTTTCTGGAAATGTGCCGCGCGGCAAGGGCGTTCAGAATCTCGGCGTAGACCGAGAGGTTTTTCGACTGCTCGCCGTGCGGGAACGTAAAGCTTGTCACGTCGAAGCCTGCGTTTTTCATGGAAGACAGTACCGTCTCACCGTACAGCGGCCACACGGTATCCTCGCTCACGATCAAAGCCTCGCCCGCGCCGCAGACCTTTTTGATTTCTTCGCCCGCACGGGTTAAAATCCCGCGTTCGATGAGAATGTCATAGCTTCGGGAGGCGGAAACATGGATGGTTTTCAATGGCCGTCGACCTCCTCCTTGCGCCGGCGCCCGTCATCGAGAAGCTTCGTGAGCGTGGGCAAATCCTGCTCGGCGAGTGCCTTGCGGTACGCGTTCAGGTTTTCAGACAAAATATCCAGCTCTCGCATCAGATAATCGCGGTTTTCCAGAAACAGCTCCGCCCACATCTGCGGGTTCAGCCATGCCACACGCGTCATGTCCTTGTAGCTTCCGGCGGAAAAGCCCTTATGGCTGCCCGCCGTGGGGCTCTTGATGTACGCGTTGGAGACGACGTGCGCCAGCTGCGAGGTAAAGGCGATCATCTCGTCGTGCGCCTCGGCGGTCGTGACGGAAAATTTGCCGAAGCCCGCGGGCTGGAGCAAATCCTTTGCCCGCTGCAAGAGCTCAATGTCGTCAAAGACCGGGGGGACGAGCACCATGGGCGCGCCGTGATAGAGATTGCTTCTTGCGTATTTGAAGCCCGAGTTGTGCGTGCCAGCCATCGGGTGGCCGCCGAGATATGTAAAGCCGTATTCCTTTGCCAGCGGGAACAGCGCCTGACAAACGACACGCTTCGTGCCGCAGCAGTCGATGACCATGGGCTTTGTTCCAATGTAGGGCGCCATGTCGCGAACATAATTGACCGCGGCCTCCGGATAAATGGCGACGAGGACGAGATCGCACGTGCTGATATTCTCCTTCGTTAAAGGCGCAGAGACGGCACCTTCTAACTGCGCAAACGATAACACGCTCTCATCGCGGTCGAAGGCGAGCACGTCATGTCCGGCCTCCTGATAGGCCTTCGCAAACGAGCCGCCAATTAAGCCTAAGCCTACGATTCCGACTCTCATTGTGCGATGGCCTCCCGTACCTTCATGATCTTGCCGGAGAGTTCGGCAAACTGCGCCGGGGTCAGCGACTGCGCGCCGTCGCACAGCGCGTGGATGGGATCGTTGTGTACCTCGACCATGATGCCGTCTGCGCTCGCGGCCGTTGCGGCAAGGGCCATCGGGGTGACGAGCCGGGCAAGACCGGTCGCGTGGCTGGGGTCGACGACGACAGGCAGGTGCGAGAGCTCATGGAGCATCGGCACGGCGGAAAGATCAAGCGTGTTTCTCGTGTAGGTCTCGTACGTGCGGATGCCGCGCTCGCAGAGGATGACCTGCTCGTTGCCGCTGGCCATGATGTACTCCGCGCTCATGAGAAGCTCCTTCATCGTAGCCGCGATGCCGCGCTTTAAGAGAATCGGCTTTTTCGTCTTGCCGAGCTCTTTGAGAAGATCGAAGTTCTGCATGTTGCGCGCGCCAACCTGAATGAGGTCAACGTCCTCAAAAAGATCGAGATGGCGCACATCCATGATCTCCGTGACGATGGGAAGCCCGGTCTCCTTCTTTGCAATGGAAAGAAGCTTCAGGCCCTCGGCCTTGAGGCCCTGGAAATCGTACGGAGACGTTCTTGGCTTGAACGCGCCGCCGCGCAGCAGCTTCGCGCCCGCCTTTTTGACGTCGTTCGCAACGCCTACGATCTGCTCTTCGGACTCGACGGAGCACGGGCCTGCGATCATTGCAAAGTGGCCGCCGCCGATCTTCACGCCGCTCACATCGACGACGGTATCGTCCGGATGGAACTTGCGGTTGCAGCACTTGAAGGGGTCGGATACACGGCGAACGGCGTCGACAATATCGAGGCTCGCAATCAGATCCATGTCGACAGACTTGGTGTCGCCGATCAGACCAAGGACGGTCTGATAATCGCCCTGCGAAATATGCACGCCAAGATTCTGGGCTTTGAACCAGCTGATCAGCTGGTCACGGCGGGCTTCACTTACATTCGGTTTCAAAATTACGATCATGGTCTTGCACCTCCAAAAAAATAAGGGCGGCACAGGGAATCTGTGCCGCCCGAAAAACCTTGGTTTTCTCGTTTTTTGCGCATCACAAATTGCCCTTACTATTGCAAATAGTAAAGTAAAAGTAATATGCGCCAAAAACGAACTGAGCCATGGTAGGTTCTCCTTATCTGAGATGGCCTTATTCTAGCGCTGCAATGTGTAAAAGTCAATGGCAAAATGTAACAAACAAAAGAAAATTACGAAATTTGCTTGACAAAGCTGTCTATTCATAATAGACTATGCTTGTCCATAGATAATAGACAGGAGGGATTCACATGCCCGATGGAAAGCTTGGCGCGGTCGAGGCGCGGTTTGCGGATCTCGTGTGGGAAAACGCGCCCATCGCGTCGCGGGAGCTTGCAAGGCTCTGCGAAAAGGAGCTCGGCTGGAAGCGCACGACGACATATAATGTCCTTCGCAAGCTCTGCGACCGGGGATTATTTTTCAATGACGGCGGAATCGTCAAGGCGAAACTTTCCCGCGAGAGCTTTTACTGCGCGCAGGGAGAGAATCTGGTTGACGAAGCATTCGGGGGCTCTCTTCCGGCGTTTTTCGCGGCGTTTACAAAGCGGCGTGCCTTGAGCCGGGCGGAAATTCAGGAAATTCAGCGTATGATCGACGAAGCGGAGGGATAGCATGGTAGAGTTTTTGCTACAAATCATCGACAATCTGGACGTGGCATTTTCCGTGCTTTTAAACCGCGCGCTGGCGGCGACGCCCGTGATCTTGGCGGCATGCCTGTACCGCGTGCTGCTGCGCAAAGCGCCCAAGTGGTCGCGGATTCTTGTCTGGCTGCTTGCGGGGCTTCGTCTGGCGTTGCCGGTGTCTGTCAAAAGTGCGTGGAGTCTCGTTCCGAGCGAGACGGTTCTCGATTACAAAACGGCGCAGTACGCGGCAAAGCCGGAGCTCACGAGCGGCATCGCAAGTTTCAACAGCGCCGTCAATCCCGTCTTCGGCGAACACTTTGCGGCCAATCCGCAGGGAAGCGTCAACCCCCTGCAGGCCTGGATGCACATCGCGGGGATGATTTGGGCAGTTGGCGTGCTGGTGCTGCTGGTTCTGGCGCTGGTGAGCTTTTTGAAAGTCCGCCGCCGCGTCGGCGCGTCCATCGAGCTGTCGCCAGGCGTGCGGCTTTGCGACGGGATCGACACGCCGTTTCTGCTGGGGCTCTTCCGGCCGACGATCTATCTGCCGTCCGGCCTTCCGGAAGACGAGCGGGAATACGTTCTGGCGCACGAAATTGCCCACAAACGGCACGGCGACTGCGTGTGGAAGCTTCTTGGCTACGGGCTTCTCTGCGTCTATTGGTTCGATCCGCTTGTCTGGCTGGGGTACAACCTGTTCTGCCGGGATCTGGAGCTTGCGTGCGACGAGCGGGTCGTGAAGGGCTACAGCTTATCGGAAAAGAAGCGCTACGCGAGTGTGCTGCTGTCGAACAGCGTTCCGCGCGGCGCGATCTCTGTCTGCCCGCTGGCCTTTGGAGAGGTCGGGGTCAAGGAGCGCGTGAGGCGGGTGCTGGACAAAAAGCCCACGAAGGTGCTCATCGCGCTGGCGCTTGTGGTTTGCCTTGCGATTGGCGTATGCTTCCTAACAGCGAAGCAGGAGACGCTGAGCTACGGCCTATCTGCCGGTACGTATGTCATGGACGAAGCGGATGCGGTTCAGATCCTGCCGTCGCGGGTAACCTTCCGGATGTCCGGCAGCCGTCAGGAATTTGTATTTATGCTCAGCCCGTTATCCTCTTATTATATGGCGGGGGAGTATACAATAAATGATAGTGTTGTAACCTGTTCCGACGGGCTGTATACGCTCGTCTTCAAAATCAAGGACAACGACACCATTGTTTTGCAGATTCCAAATCAGGACGGCCTTCACATGAGTGGGCTCTTTATCCCCAATGGCACGGAATTTTACTATGAGGAGCCCAGCCGCGGAACGCTCACCTTCCATACCGAGCCCGCAAGCGCCAACGCCATGCGTGCGGATTTTAGCCTTGATTTCGGCGAGACAATTGATTACAGCGAGGTCTGGGCAGAATACTGGCAGGACGGCATGTGCACAAAATCTGAGCCTTTGGCGCTGCATCGGGAGGATGGACAGCTGCATCTTTCGTTTCAGGTTCAAAATGGCGACGGAGAGAATGCGCCCACCGTGCAGATTTCGATGCAGGGCGAAACTTCTGATGCTGTTCTGACAAAATTTGCGCTGCCCGATACGATGACAGGCTATCTGTTCAAGTCCTATGACGACGGGCAGGAGCTTTACCCATGGGACGGGGATACGTATGTGCTGGCGGCGCTTGCGCCGGACCTCGGAGACGGCGTGCGGCAAGTCGATTGCATCGATCTGAGCATGGAGCCCGCGCTCTATGAGCAGACCGCGTGTATGGTGCTCGTCAAAGCGGCATTCGGTTCGGATGAATTCCCACACGGATAAGAATCGGAAGGGCTGCGTTTTACAAAGTGCGCAAAGCTATGATTTTTTTTTGTAGGGGTTGATGCTTGCGCGATGCTCCTTCTTCTGCGTAGGGGTCGATGCCCACATCGACCCAAGGGAAGTTGCGAATTCGCTGGAGATTTCCGTAAAATCAGGTTATTTTGCCGGGACGATGTGGGCATCGTCCCCTACGCGTGTATGGAAAATTACAGATGAACAGAAACGCCCTCCTTCGGGAGGGCTTTCTGCGTCCGGCGAAAAAATTTTTTCGATTCGTGCAACCAATGCACAGAGCTGTCGTCTTTTGAGGCAGAGGGACAAATGAAAAAGGAGGAATCTCTATGAAAGGCAAACAGCTTCTTGCGGCACTTCTCGCCTCAGCCTGCGTGCTCGCGGCTTCCGGCTGCGTGGCAAAATCCGCTTCGGTGGAGAATCTGATGAAGGATACGAAGAAAGAGCAAACGGAATCGCTCTACGATACAAACGTTGTGCAGGATACAGCTACGGCGCTGACCGGCTTTGGCATAAAGCTTCTGCAAAACGCGATGGTGGAAGCGAACCCGCTTGTCTCCCCACTGAGCGTGGCGAGCGCGCTTTCCATGACGGTAAACGGCGCGTTGGGGGAGACAAAGACGCAGATGGAGCAAGCGCTCGGCGCGGATACGGGCAGCTTAAACGCGTATTTTTCCGTGCTGCAAGCGTATTTAAAGGACAATCAGCAGATGAAGCTTGCCAATTCCATCTGGATGAAGGACACGGACACGCTTCATATAGAAGACGCATTCTTGCAGCAGAACGCAAACGTCTTTGGCGCAGGGATCTATTCAGCACCCTTTGACGACACGACCAAGACGGCTATCAACAACTGGGTGAAGGAAAACACGGACGGGATGATCCCGGAGATCATTGATAAAATTCCGACCGACACGGTGATGTATCTGGTGAACGCGCTGGCGTTTGATGCGAAGTGGGCGAGCGTGTTCCAATCCAGCGACGTGTGGGACGGAACATTCATCGCGCGGGACGGCAGAAAGCAGACCGGCGCATTTCTCCATGGCGAAGTCGGGCAGTATCTGCATGACGAGCACGCCGAGGGCTTCCTCAAGCCCTATGAGGGCGGCAGATATGCGTTCGCGGCGCTTTTGCCGGACGAAACTACCAGCATAGAGGATTACGTGAGCCAGTTGACAGGCGAGCAGCTTCATGCTATACTCACTTCTCCCCGGGATGAAACCGTGGAAATTGCCATGCCGAAGTTCAAAACGGAATTTTCTGCGGAACTTTCCGATTTGCTCCAGGCACTCGGCATGACGGACGCGTTTGACGGCAAGAAGGCTGACTTTACCGCACTTGGCACGTCGGACGAAGGCAACATTTGTATCTCGAACGTTTTCCACAAGACCTTCCTGCAGGTCGACGAGGAGGGGACGAAGGCTGGCGCTGCGACGGCGGTCGACATGACTTTGGAATGTGCGATTGAGTATGGGCGCAGCGTGATTCTGGATAGACCGTTTTTGTACATGATCGCCGATCTGGACACCGGGCTTCCCGTGTTCCTCGGCGTGCTGACAGAGTTACCGGAGGTGTGATGCAATGAAACAGAAACGATGGACAGCGATATTGCTCGCGGTTTCACTTGCTGCGGCTATGACAGGGTGCGCGCCGAGGGTAGAGAGCTGCCCTGCGGCAAACCAGACCCAGCCCGGCGCGGCGTATGAAACGCTTGCCGAAGCGGCGTATCCCGAAATGGCAAAGTATCCGGATGAAACCGCGTATATAAAAAAGGATGGCTCGTTTGACGACGAAGGCTTTTCGAAGGTCTATGACGCATGGTGGGCAGACAAGCGCGCCCGGCGGGATATCGATATAGACCGGGAGAATGTGCAGAGCTTCGTCCGGGCTTCGACCGGCGCGATGCTGGAAAGCGGAAACGGCGGCAACTTCGTCTATTCGCCGCTGAATGTCTACATGGCGCTTTCCATGCTGGCCGAGTGTACGGACGGCGATTCCCGGACGCAGATATTAAGCCTTCTCAGGGAGAATCGTCTTGAGGACGTGCGCGCGCAGGCCAAGGCGCTTTGGAACGCAAATTACTGCGCAGATGGCGCGGTGACGAGCGTGCTGGCAAGCTCTGTGTGGCTGGATGATGGCGTAGGCTATGTGCAAAAAACGCTGGATACGTTGGCGCAGGACTATTATGCCTCGGCGTTTTCCGGTGAGATGGGAAGCGACAGCTATAACAAGGCGCTGCAAAGCTGGCTCAACGAGCAGACCGGAGGACTCCTTCAGGAGCAGGCGAGCGGGCTGGAGTTTACGCCCGAGACGGTGATGGCCTTGGCCACCACGATCTACTACCGCGCGAAATGGTCAGAGGAATTTTCCAAGAGCCAGACGAGCGAGGATACCTTCCACGCGGATTCCGGCGATATCACCTGCGAGTTCATGCACCGCTCCGATACGGGAACGTATTACTGGGGCGAGAAGTTCGGCGCAGTGAACCTGTCTCTGCGGGAGAGCGGGGCTATGAAGCTGCTGCTTCCCGACGAAGGTGTAACACCGGAAGCGCTTTTGCAAGATGAGGAAGCAATGAACTTTTTGCTTGGCGGCGGCGAATGGGAAAACAGCAAGTTTTTGATCGTCAATCTGTCCGTCCCGAAGTTTGACGTTTCGTCTGACCTGAACTTAAACAAAAGCCTGCAAGCACTCGGCGTGACGGATGTGTTTGACAGCGACGCGGCGGACTTTTCCCCGGTGATCGAGAACGCTGACGGCGTATTCCTTTCCAGAGCCGAGCATGCTGCGCGCGTGGCGATCGACGAGGAGGGCGTGACGGCGGCAGCCTACACGGTCATGATGGAGGCGGGCGCTGCCATGCCGCCCGATGAAAAGATCGACTTCACGCTCGACCGGCCGTTCGTCTTCGCCATCACGTCGCAGGACGGCCTGCCGCTTTTCATCGGCGTTGTCAATACGCCGAACTGAGCAAAGAAATCCGAAACGGAGAAAGAAAGCAAATTATTTTTAGAAATCCAAAGGAGAAACCAACCATGAAAAAGATGATCGCAATGATCCTCGCGCTCGCCTGTGTATTTAGCTTTGCAGCCTGCGCAAGCAAGAAGACAGATGACACCATCGGCGCAGAGAGTCCTTCGACCTCCGAGCAGCAGACCCAGACGCCTTCCGAAGACGCGGCAGCAGAGGAGCAGCCCTCTGACGACGCAGTTGCGACCATGCCAGACGACGACATGATCGACGATGAATTTGGCGTGGACGGCCCTGCGGCGCAGGAACCGGAAGGCGGAGAAAGTGCGGCAGAAGGCGGCACGGAAAAGGAAGAAAGCAAGCAGGCGGCGCTCGAACTTCTCAACAAGGTCTGGTCGAGCTACACGGACGATGAAAAGTTCCCGGCGGCCGGCGGCGACTATGACAACAGCGTCGACGATGCGGCGGGCGCAGTGAACATTGCGAACGCGGAAAACCTTTCGTCCCTGTTTACCTTCCCGGCATCCGACGCTGTAAAGCTCGACGGCGCGGCGTCCCTGATGCACATGATGAACGGCAATACATTCACCTGCGGCGCGTTCCATGCGGCCAATGCGGAGGACGTTTCTTCCATCGTGGAGGATATTCACGCGGAGATTTCGGGCAAGCACTGGATGTGCGGCTTCCCGGATAAGATGTTCATCGCGACGAGCGGTAATCTGATCGTGTCGGTCTACGGCGATGAGGAGCTGGTCAACACCTTCCGCGACAAGCTGCTTGCGCTCGATACCGGTTTCGAGGCCGTCTACGACGAGGCGATCAGCGCGTAAGCTCAAAAAATTAACAGGAGGCTTCTATGCTATTTTCCAGCATTCCGTTTTTGTATTATTTTCTGCCGCTTGTGCTGGCCGTCTATTTTCTCGTGCCGCGCGGGGCAAAAAATGCGGTGCTGTTTGCATCGAGCCTCCTGTTTTACGCTTGGGGAGAACCGAAATTCTGCGTGTTTATGCTGCTGAGCATCTTGCAGGGGTTTCTCTTCGGGCGGTTGATCGAAAAAAACGCGCAGCGCCCGACGTGGTCAAAGCTCTTTTTGACCGCGTCAATCGTGCTCAGTCTGGGCCTTCTCGGCTACTGCAAATACGCGGACTTTTTTATTTCGAGCGTAAACGCCGTGACGGGGCTGTCTTTGAAATTGCTGCGTGTCGCGCTTCCCATCGGCATCAGCTTCTATACGTTCCAGATCCTGAGCTACGTTGTAGATGTGTACCGAGGGGACGTTCCCGCGCAGAAAAGCTTCTTGAAGCTCGGCACGTATATTGCGATGTTCCCGCAGCTCATTGCGGGTCCCATCGTGCGCTACGCGGAGATCGCGCCGCAGCTGGACGAGCGGGAGACAACGTTCGAGGATATCGCGGCGGGCGCGGGCCGGTTCGTGATCGGACTATCGAAAAAGGTTCTGCTCGCAAACGTTCTCTATGGGCTCATCACGGCGTTTCAGGAGAGTAAGGATTTATCCGTGCTCTATTACTGGCTCTACGCCGTGAGCTTCACCTTGCAGCTCTATTTTGACTTCTCGGGCTACAGTGATATGGCCATCGGTCTGGGGCGGATCTTCGGCTTCCGGTTTTCGGAGAACTTCAACTATCCGTATATCTCCGGCTCTATCACGGAGTTCTGGCGGCGCTGGCACAAGAGCCTTGGCTCGTGGTTTCGGGACTATGTTTATATTCCGCTGGGCGGCAACCGTGTATCAAACGCCAAATGGCTGCGCAACATTCTTGTTGTCTGGCTTCTCACGGGCCTCTGGCACGGGGCGAGCTGGAACTTCGTTTTATGGGGGCTCGGGTTCGCCGTGCTTCTCGTGGCGGAGAAGCTTCTGTATAAAGAGCGGTTGGAAAAAACGCATGTGCTCAAGCATGTGTATGTGCTGCTTTTTGTGACGCTGAGCTTTGTACTCTTTAACGCAAGTTCCTTGAAAGAGGCTGCTTCGCAGATCGGCGCAATGTTCGGCGCGGACGGACTGCCGCTTGTGAGCGCGGAGAGTCTGTATTACGCGAAAAGCTACGCCGTGACGTTCCTGATTGCCGCCGTCGGCGCAACGCCGGTCTGTAAAAACCTGATTTGCAGGCTTGCACAGACTAAATCCGGCGCGCGGGCAATGACGGTTTTGCAGCCGGCCTGGCTTCTTTTATTGCTTGCGGCGTGTACGGCGTTTTTGGTGGACGGGTCATTTAATCCGTTCTTGTATTTCCGGTTTTAGGAGGCGGGATGATGCGAAAAAAACAATCGATGCTGACTGTCCTGCTTCTGGGCGTGTTTCTCTTTGGCTTTGCCGTTTGGAGCATGTTAAAGCCTGCGGACGCGCAGTCGCAGTCGGAGCGGCGAAACCTCGCGCAGTTTCCGGCGCTTTCGCTTTCAGTGTTTGCGGATGGAAAATGGACGGAGGATTTTGAGAGCTACACGCTCGACCAGTTCCCACTGCGAGAGCAGTTCCGGACACTCAAGAGCCTTGTCTCGCTCGGCGTGTTCCGGCAGAAGGACAACCACGGCGTATATTTTGCCGATGGGGTGGTCGCGAAGCTCGAGTACCCGATGAACGAGGAATCGTTAGCGCACGCGCAGGAGCGGTTTGGTTTTGTCTATGACAGGTATCTCAAGGGTACGAACGTCAAGACATACCTGTCGGTCATTCCGGACAAAAACTATTTTCTGGCATCACAGAACGGCTATCCGGCGCTCGATTACGACGCGTTCTTCGCTTCGATGCAAACCGCTCTCCCGTGGGCGAGCTGGATTGACCTGACCGGCAGTCTCACAATTGACGATTACTACAAAACCGATCTTCACTGGCGGCAGGAAAAGCTGCTGCCTGCGGCGAAAACAATCGCGAGCGCGATGGGCGCGGTTATCTCTGATGATTTTACCGAGCAGGAATTAGACCGCGACTATTACGGCCTCTACTACGGATATGCGGCGCTTCCGGTAAAGCCCGAGAAAATTTCGTATCTGACGAACGACACCATCGAAAACGCCGTGGTGACGAACTTTGAAACAAATCAGAAGACGGCGGTCTACGACATGGAAAAGGCGGCAGGGAAGGACCCCTACGAAATGTTCCTCTCCGGCTCGGTGTCGCTGCTCACAATCGAAAACCCAAGCGCAAAAACAGACAAGGAGCTCGTCATTTTCCGGGATTCGTTCGCGAGCAGTCTCGCGCCGCTTCTTCTGGAGGGGTACGCGAAGATCACGCTCGTCGATATCCGGTACCTGCCGAGCGCGCGGCTGGGAAGCTTCGTGACATTTGATAATCAGGATGTGCTGTTTTTGTACAGTGTGCCCGTGCTCAACAATAGCGAGACCATCAAATAAAGAACGAAGCGGGAGACAAGCCAAAGCTTGCCTCCCACTTTTTGCCGGAATTCAGAAAAATTAAGAAATATCGGGAAAATGTTGTGCTATACTGGAAAAAACGAGAAAGGGGAGATCGGAATGAAACGAGCGATTGCCGGTTTATTGGCAGGACTTCTGGTTTTGTCGCTAACCGCGTGCCATGAACGGGAGGTTCAGACGCAGCAGACGCCCGAGACCATGCAGGAGGAAGCGCCCGCGCCGGAAGCAAAACCGGAAGAGAAAATGCCCGCCGCGCCGGAAACCGAGCCGGGACAGGAAGCGCCTGCCGTTGGGCTTTCGGAGATTTTTTCCTCGGAGATGGGCGTGGCTTCGGCGGCGGAACTGGACGAGGAAGCGAGAGCGTATTTCTTTGACTTTGCCGCGCAATGGCGGCTGGATCTCATGCCGGTGCCGACGGACGGCGTCTGGCCGGGGGAGACGAAAGCGTATCTCGAGTGGCTGGAGGTGACGACGCCCTGGAAGGAGCGAACCGGGCACATGCCGGTGTGGGAGGCGATGGAGCGCGTGATGGCGGAGTTTTACGGCGTGCCGACGCTTTCCAATGACGGCGCGTGGGAGATCAAAGATGGCGCCTACGTGAGCCCGTTTATGGATGAAAGTGAGTATCAGGTGCGGCTGCCGGAGCTGATTTCGTGGCAGACGGGCGCGCTGGGGACATATTACACGCTGAAGCTGGCCCCGGGCAATTGGGACGAAGGGTATCGGGAGCTTCGGGAGCGCTATGTGCAGGACGCGGAAATTCTGGAGGAGTCTGCGGGGCGCGTCTATGTAAGCTTTTTGCTCAATGATGACGGTGCGCCGGTCTTTACGAACAAGGTGCGCGCAGCAGATGGGGAAGCGCCCGATTACGTGGTTGCGCCGGAATTTGCGCCGGGGCTTTCTCGGCTGGGGCAGGACGCGGCATGGTTCCGGGCGCGGGAGGCGGCGCAGGAGTGGCCGGTTCTTGCGTGGAACGGCACATCCATCTATGATCTGCAACTGGACGAGCTGAAAACGGTCTACGGAGAGCCGGAGCGCATTTCTCACGAGCCGTTTCTCCAGGAGGAATATTACGATGTGGTCGAGTTCCCGGACGGCTCGCAGGCGGGCGGCATTTGCTTCGTGGACACGAGCGTTACAAAACCGAACGCCGCG
>ERZ773225.3331-NODE-3331-length-14653-cov-3.861899_pt1 | contig 14653 bp, 10 predicted proteins | sample MGYA00580993_ERZ773225 | MGnify/ENA primary metagenome ERZ773225 (study PRJEB29015, sample SAMEA2737748) | human gut metagenome | biome: human gut; feature: human-associated habitat; material: faeces | place: China | collected 2012 ... | reverse complement strand
AAAAGAATATGTCTGCTTCGCAGCCGCATTCTTTTCTTCTGCGCTCATTATATCATTTTCCTCAAAATGCCTCAATACGATATTCTTTCGTGTGTTTACAAAATGCTGTGGTTCTGGTAAGCTTTCATTTATATAGTAAAACACAGGAGTCCGTATGAAGCAAACTACTCAAACATACCTATCATTACCCGAAACATTCCATCCTGCATCCACCGCCTCCGGCAAACACCCGGATTCCTCCATGCCCCGCTGCTACTCCGACGGTCGTCCCTACTATTCGTTAAATGCATGGCTGAAAGACCAGTTCGGGCAGAAAATCTACAAGCTGGCGCTCGACGGCGGCATGACCTGTCCCAACCGGGACGGTACGCTGGGAACGGGCGGCTGCATTTTCTGCAGCCACGGCGGTTCCGGCGATTTTGCAGAGCCGGCTCACACCTCCGTGACCGAACAGATCGAAGCGGCAAAGGCGCGTGTCGCAAATAAAATAAAGGGTGGAAAATATGTCGCATATTTCCAGTCCTACACAAATACCTATGCGCCTGTCTCCTATCTGGAGCCGCTTTTTTCCGAAGCAATCGCCCACCCGGACGTGGCTGCCCTGTCCATCGGAACCCGCCCGGACTGCCTGCCGCCGGATGTCCTGGAGCTTCTCGCCCGCTTAAACCGTCGAAAACCGGTCTGGGTGGAACTGGGACTTCAGACCATCCATGAGGAAAGTGCCACGCGCATCCAGCGCGGTTATTCCCTCCCGGTCTTTGAAAATGCCGTCCGTGAACTGAAAGCCGCCGGTCTGACCGTCATCGTCCATGTCATTCTGGGGCTGCCTGATGAAACAAAAGCCCAGATGCTCGATACCGTCCGCTATCTGGCCGATTTCCAGCCTGCCATCGACGGCATCAAACTTCAGCTTCTCCACATTTTACGCGGCACGAAGCTGGCAGAGCTCTATGAACAGGCACCTTTTCCGGTCTTTTCAATGGACGAATACATTGAGCTGCTGATCGAATGTATCCGCCTGCTGCCGCCCGATATGGTCATCCACCGGATCAGCGGCGATGGACCGAAAAAATTGCTGATCGCACCGGAATGGAGTGGAAATAAGCGGGCGTTTTTGAATACGTTTTCCAAGGCACTGCGGGAAAGCGGGTGTTTTCAGGGGCAGGATTTCACGAATTGATTTTACTGCACCTGCACCTTTCCATTCTCATCAATCTGCACGCCGTCCGAAAGCCCCTGTATCTTCTGGTAAAACGCCTCTTTCTTCCCCACGTCCAGCTCTCTCGTATATCCGGCAGATGAAGTTGCAGGCACAATTGAAAGCGCCGTCTCTCCCTGTGCATCTACCGACGCCTGCACCAGCATAGTCTCCGGAATCGAGCTTCCGAACACAAAATTTCCAAGACTGTACAGAATCCATTTTCCATGATACAGCTCAATCCCCTGCAGCACATGTGGATGGCTGCCAACCACCAGATCCGCGCCCGCGTCGATGTATTGATGTCCCATCTCCCGCTGGTACGCCTCTGGCTGCGTGTTCCGCTCGATACCCCAGTGGACATAGACAACCAGATAATCACACTCTTTCTTTACCTTCTGGATCTCCTGCACGACCGAAGCCGTGTCATACGCCGAAAACATGCCCGGATGCGACGATCCTGCCGCCCATCCGCCCGTCGGAAAGACGCGCGACGCGCCCAGAAAACCAATCTTTTTTCCATTTTTCTCAATGATCTGCGGCTGTTTCGCCTCTTCCAGATTTTTTCCCGCCCCAACATGCAAAATCCCGGCACTGTCCAGCGTATCGCACGTGTCCAGCAGTGCGTCCGTGCCGTAATCTAGCGCATGGTTGTTCGCCACCGTCACGATGTCTGGTCCGATCTCCTGTAAAATAGACACGCGGGACGGCGATACCCGGAACGTAAACTGTTTATCCGCCGCCTGTGTTCCCCGGTCGCTGAACGGAAATTCCAGGTTTGCCATAAAAATATCAGACTCCGCGATCGTCTCCCGCAAACTCTCTCCGAGGACGCCACCGATACCTCCCACACGGTCGTAGGCATTTAAAACATGGTTGGAAAAATAGATATCTCCGGCAAACAGAAGCGAACACTCATTTGAATCATTTTCTCCCGGTTCTGCCTCAAGTTTGCCAGATTCGTCCTGCCCCTGCATTTCCACCCCCAGTTCCGCGCCATCTATCTGTTCTGACTCCACCTGCCCGTCTATATCTGTTTCCGGATCAAGCGTTTCTTCCGATACCGTTTTGTCTTTTGGCTCCAATGAGATTGTCTCTTTCCATATGGAACCTCCCGCCTGGCATCCGCCAAGCAAAAGCGTCATTCCTGCCAAAATTGTCAAATTTCCAATTCTGGATAAAAGAAATGCCGTCCGGTATCTGAACGGCATTTTCGTGCATTTACTAAAAAATGTATGCTTCATTTTTCCTCAATCAATCGCAGCTGTCCGGCGTTTTCCACCTTTCCAGCTGTCATCACCCACTCTTTCTCCCTACAGTGTCATAATGATTCCACCGTCGCCCGCATACACGGTTGCAACGCCAGCCGTATTCGTGATCACTACCTCACGGAAGTTTGCCCGTTTACACATGATCTCTTTCACGTGCTCAGCACGTTCCGGGTTATTACAGTGTGCGATCACCAGACGTTTGCTTGCGGTATCGCCGCCCTCTTTGCACGCAATCTCCGCCATCCGGTCGAGCGCCCGGGTCATGCCGCGCGCCTGATCAAGCTTGATGATCGTACCGCTGTCCGCGCCCATAACCGGCTTGATATTCAGCGCCGACGCGATAAAAGCCGTCAAACCGGTCAGACGGCCATTTTTCTTTAAGAAATCAAGCGTCTCAATGACGAAATACGTGTTCATCGAATCCCGATATGCCTCCGTCTGCCTGCAGATCTCCTCAAACGGAAGACCTTTCTCGCACAGATCCCGGATGAACAGCGCAATATTTAACTCGCCCGCCGACGCCGACAGGGAATCAATGACTGCAATCTTCTTCCCGTCCGTTCCGTTCTCTTCCTCATAAAGGCGTTTTGCCAAAGCCGCCGAGTTGTAGCAACCGCTCAGATGGTTCGAAAGCGTTACCACGAAAATATATTCTGCCTCGCCCTCAAATGCTTCCTTGAAGCTCTCCGGCGATGGACACGCCGTCTTCGGGCACTCGGAACTTGCCTTTACCTTTGCCAGAAACTCCTTCTGGTTAAATGTCTCATCATCCGTTACCTTGTAATCCCCTATCTGCAGGGTCAGCGGAATCATCTGAAAATGCGGATCCAATTTCAGTTCCTCCGTCAAATCCATGCAGCTGTCACCAATAATTTTATATAACATAACGTCCTCCCGTTACGCAATTCACATCACGTAGTATTCATTACTATTTATTATAGTAATCACACAGTAGGAAGTCAAGCAGAATCCCGTGAAATACACGACACTTTCACTTCCAAAAGTGCCTGCTTGTGAACAGCAACTGACCACCACATCATCTCAACAAGAAAAACGCCATCGTAATCAAACTTACCAGAATAAATGCCACTGTCCCGAGATTCCCATACATTGCCCCACATATATTGCGGAATTTCACACCCTCTGGGAGTGCCCCATCGGACAGCCGGATTTTCCGGAAATTGAAAATCAGCAGAACAAACGCCCCGATGATCGTGCAGCCCATAAACCCGGTCATCAGAAACGTGATAAACAGCGGCAGCAGCGTATCCTGTGTTCCAAGCATCGCTATCACTAACGACCAGCTGTTGATCAGAATATGCAGCAGACAGTTATAACGCATCCGTCCCGTCTTCACCGCCACATACCCCAGAACCACGCCAATCACCGCCGCATAGAGAAACTGCGTCACATTTCCGTGCATCAGACCAAACATCAGCGCCGTGTAGGTGATCGCCGCCTTATCGCCAAAACGGCGCAATCGGTTTAAGAGTTTCCATCGAAAGATATATTCCTCAATAATGGGTCCTAAAAACCCTACATATAAAATCATTACCGGCGAGAGCGAATCCAGCATCTCGTTGACCGGGTTCATCGCGGATGCATCGCCGCCGCTACTTGCCGCCACCGCATCATTGATTGCATTTCCCAGCAGGTTAAAGATAGTTCCAAATCCCTGTGCCAAAATAAAAAACATACAGAACTGCAGGAAACTAATCTTCATTTTCTCTGCCCGTTCTTCCGGGACAAGGCGCAGAATTAAAAATACGAATGGAAGAACCAGCGCATAGATGACCAGCGTGCTTCCGCCGTCCTCATACCACGCTGCATTTACCATCCGGTTCAAAAACGTACTAATCACGCCTCCGTCCGCCCATACGTTGCCAGCCACTTCCAGAAGTATGCTGACAAGTACCGTCATCACACTGAAAAATGCCAGCGCCCAGCCGAGGACATTGCAGACACGGCGCACCTCGCGGCGGCAGGTTTTTCGGATTTGTTTCGGACTCTGAACCGCATTCTGCAGCTCAGGTTCCGTTTGCAGACCATTTTCTTCTGCCTCCCGCTGCCAAAGATCCGATTCGTTCCAGTTTCCCTCTCCCATTTTCTCTCCTTCGTCATTCAGGTCTTTCATTCCCAGAAAATACCTGTTTTATCTTCCGGCGCTTTCTATCACACGGCGCGCCTTTTCCTCCTCTGCTTTCTGCACATAAAACAGATATTCCCGTTCCGATGCCGCATTTTCTCCCGCACTTCCCAGCCTCGCCCGCTGATTGCCGGAAAGCACGCCCGATTTCAGACGGTTCTGCACCTTGACCTGATACTCAATTCCCGCCTGTTCCAGCTGCTCCCGGATCGCCGCCTGCCGTTTCATATCAAACGTCGCGCCAACCTGTTTCCATCCTCCGATTCCAAACATACACGCACCTCCCCGTCAAATCTGAAAAAACCTTGCTAAGTGCTCCTATTCTATCATAAATAGTGAACTACTCGGTAACTAAGTTACCAGAGCATCTGAAATCTGGCGGGATACCGCCTTTTTTCAGGGTGCGTCCATGACACCACTACCGCTTACCTTTCGGCTATACAGCTACTTTTATTATTTCTGGATTCTTTAGTCCGGTTACGGACAGTTCTTTCTGTTTTCCGGATACGGAAAGATGTTTACGCAGGATATTAAATGCTCCTACTGCATCCGCATTATATCTTACTCCATCCGTTATATACATGCCCCGCTCTTTTCTGTTTGATGCTTCTGCATATCTTTTTGATATTTCTGGTGAAAACGGGCTGCACTGGCTGGTATAGCTTTCTTCCTGTTTTGTCAGTGATATTCCATACAGTTTTAGTTTATATTCCAACATGATATAAAGTTTATTATACGGCAGTCCGTGAAACTTCTGGTTTGTCTTGTGCCCTATATCTTTTCCTTTACGGATGTTTCGGATATCTCCTATGATTACACAGTTTATTTCTTCTTTTCTACAGTATTCTGCAAGCCATCTGGTCACCTTATGAAGGTAATCCTTTACTGCGTTCTGTTTTTTCCGATAAAGCCTCTTGATGTGTTTCGATGATCGGGGATATTTTATGCCGTTTTCCACCTGCTGTGCATACCATATTGATTGAACCCTGCTGATTTCTTTGTGAAAGTATCTTTCCAGCGAAAGATATTTTCTTCCTAGAATAAAACTCCTTCCATTTCCGGAATCATAACAGGTCATCAGATTATGAATTCCAAGATCAATTGATAAATAATGGCCATTCAGGGAAAGCGGTTCTGGCTCTTTGACCTCATAGATAACGATAAGGTCACATTTTCCATCTTCCGGTGGATAGATCTGCAGCTGCTTTATGTGATCCATGTTCCTGAAAATCTTATTTTCAAGATATAGAAATTTTTCATGAATCCCGTAAGTTTCTTCCATGTAGCTTTTCAGATCCTTTGACAGAGACAGCCGTAATTGGTCGGAACCCTTCTCGTGCCGGATTCCCATCTGCATGTAAGTGATCGGTATATTGTCCTGTTTAAATCGCGGAGGATTTGGCGCTTTGATCCCGCCGGTCTTTTTAAGGGCATAAAATGATTTCCAGGCTTTATCCAGCTGCTTGCAGGTCTCCTGCGCTGTCTGGGACGGAAGCTGTCTATACCACAGATCTCCTTTATGCGCTTTCTTCTGATAATACCAGTCAGGATACTTCTCCAGCCCCAATTCTTTATATCGACGGCGTTCATAGTTGCAGACATTCCAGAGCTTGGAAGCAGCGTAACACATATGCCCTATAATATTAGAATATTCCGGCCGGATATTGACCGATGTTCTGTGCGACAACAGCATTCTCCTCCCCCTTCAGACAGCCATGCATATGAATATTTACAATTCACATTGAATTAATACGACTTGCTCTGATGTTCAATATAACGGCGAATATTTTCCTCAGATACGGATCCGATCGTTTCCACATAATAGGAATGGTTCCACAGTTCTCCCTTCCACAACTGGTTTCTTATTTCCGGAAAACGTTCGAATAATTTCCTGCCTGTGATCCCCTTCAGATACTTGATAATGGCTGTTATTGACAGCTTTGGTGGAGCTGATACAAAACAGTGAACATGATCACCTTCACCACATTCAAATAAATGAACGGTAAAACCTTTATCGTCAGCTATCTGCTGCACGAGTTCCTGTAGGTATTTCTCAACTTCTGGGGTTAATATCTTCCGTCTGTATTTCACCGACCAAACCATATGGTAGTTAATATTACACACGCAAGTTCTATAATGTATCAGATTTCCTTTCATACATATAGTATATCATATTGAAGTGTAATACGCAATTATTATTCGAACATATTTTCGTTTTTATTGTATGCCGGTTACGGCATTACCATCAAAGGATGAGAATTATTATACTATTTGCATTGTGCAGATATGCACACTCCTGCGCTTTCATCTCGGTAATTGAATTGCCGAGGATTCCCGCTTATTATCCTAAATTCGTGAAATAGTGAATCCCATTTGCTCTCTTACGACAGGTAATAAAAGAGCTGCCACATTTACGTGCAGCAGCTCCGTTATTATATTATATATGATATTTTAACATATTTTCCTATATAAAACAGTCCTAAACCAGACGCCCTTAGTTCAGCATCATACCCATAATCTCATTCGACCGTGCGATAAACTTCGTCATGCGCTCCGGTGTCAGGGAACCGTGGCTGAGCTGTGCCAGGTCGTAGAGCTGTTCGCAGATCTTCGGCGTATTCTCGCCATCCGTGTGCTCTAAGACGTACTGAACGAGCTTGTTGTTCGCGTTGAGTACCAGCACCTGACCGCTGCCGCCGAACATCGACGCGTCCATGCCCATGTTGTACATCTTCATCATATCCTGCATACGGCGTGTTTCCTCCGACAGGGTGATCATCGAAGAAATCTCAGCATCCTTCAGCTTCTCAACCTTTACCTGCAGCTTATCATCGCCCAGTGCTTTCTTGAAGGTCTCTGTCAGCGTCTCTTCCTGTTTCTTGAGCGCTTCCTTGTCCTCTTCCTTCACTTCCTCGCGCAGCGTGTCATTGACATCGGCATCAATACGCAGGAATTTCAGGTTCTCATGCTTCTGCTCTTCCTGGCTGATGAATGGATTATCAATGCTGTGAGACATGATGATCGCATCCTGTCCGTTTGCCTTGAACATGTTGATGTACTGGCTCTGCTCTTTCTCATTTGTTACATAGTAGATCTGGTTCTCATGACCTTCCTCTTTCGCCTTATCCATGCAGTCTTTCAGCGTCAGATATTTTCCGTCCAGATTCTTGTAGATGATGTAATCATCCATCTTCTCAGCAAATTTCTGATCCTTTAAGCAGCCAAATTTGATAAATGGAGCGATATCGTCCCAATATTTCTCATAGGTCTCACGGTCTGTCTTGCACATACCGGTCAGCTTGTCCGCTACCTTCTTGGTGATGTAATCGGAAATCTTCTTTACAAATCCATCATTCTGCAGCGCACTTCTCGATACATTCAACGGCAGATCCGGGCAGTCGATCACACCCTTTAAGAGCATCAGGAACTCCGGAATGACCTCCTTGATATTATCCGCGATAAATACCTGGTTATTGTACAGCTTGATGGTGCCCTCGATGCTCTCATACTCCATGTTGATCTTCGGGAAGTACAGGATTCCTTTCAGGTTGAACGGATAATCCATGTTCAGGTGAATCCAGAACAGCGGTTCCTTGTAATCCATAAATACCTTGCGGTAAAATTCTTTGTACTCTTCCTCGGTGCACTCGTTCGGATGCTTGTTCCACAGCGGGTGAATGTCATTCAGTGCCACCGGACGTTTCAGGATCTTATATTTCTCGGTTCTCGGAGATACCTCCACGGTCTCTTTCGTGCCGTCCTCTTTCTCCTTTTCCTCGGTCTTTGCTTCCTCGACCACCGTCTCAACGATGGTGTCCTTATCGGTCAGCTGATCCTTCTCGATCGTCTCATACTCCGGCTCTGCCGTTGCATTTTTCAGGTAAATCTCAACCGGCATGAAAGAGCAGTACTTCTGGATGACTTCACGTGCGCGATACTCATTGCAGAACTCAGTGCTGTCTTCATTTAAATAAAGGACAATCTTGGTACCATTGCCTTCCTTATCGCCCTTATCCATCGCAAACTCAGTGCCGCCCTCAGACTCCCAGTGAACCGGCTCTGCGTCTTTCTTATAAGAAAGAGTATCGATCGTAACCTTGTCCGCTACCATGAATGCAGAATAGAAACCTAAACCGAAATGACCGATGATCTGGTCTTCGTTTGCTTTGTCCTTATATTTTGCCAGGAAATCCTGTGCACCGGAAAATGCGATCTGGTTAATGTACTCTTCCACTTCCTCGGCAGTCATACCGATACCATTATCCTCGACGGTAATCGTCTTGTCCTTGGAATTGACGGTAACCTGAATCTTATACTCCGTCTCCCCCGGCTCCTCATACTCGCCCATCAGCGCCAGCTTTTTCAGCTTCGTGATCGCGTCGCATCCGTTGGAAATCAGCTCACGATAGAAAATATCATGATCGGAATAAAGCCATTTCTTAATGATCGGGAAAATATTCTCGCTGTTGATTGATAAACTTCCTGTTTTTGCTGCCATATCTATACACTCCTTTTGATTGCAAAATACAGTGGATATCCGCTCCCGGAAATGGAGTCTGGCAGTTTCACTCTGCCGCGTCCAATCCTGCTATCCAGCTACATAAATATACGCTTGTAAAATTCTTTTTTTGTGATTTTCCATCACCGTGACTCTTATTTTAATACCAGCGTTCCAAGATGTCAATAGAAAATTAGCACTCATTTTTGTTGAGTGCTAATAAAATTTTAAAATTCTCCGTCTTGCCAATAAGAAGTCACTTGCGTCCCCCTCCCGCCTGCGATAAAATAGAATCTACGTTATTGTTTCTACATTACACAGAAAATAACGAATTTACCATCTCAGCGAGGACACATATGATTGCCTGCAATATCTGTGATATAAAATTATTTACCAAGAAACTGTTCATCGGAGAGACATTTGACCGCTTTCTGCTCAAGGAAGCGGAGATCGTAACGTTCAACACCTTCTCCATCGACGGACGCGTCCATAAAAGCTTTTATTCCGAAGAAGAGCGTGCCGAGGGGCAGATTGAAGAATATTCAACCTGGAAAACTCTGCGCCCGTTCTGTTTTTCCCTCATAAAAGGAAAAAAGCTTCCGGAGCGCTTCTCCATCATTTTGAAGCTTCCGAAAGCTGCCACCGAACAGTTTCTGACCGCCCGCAAAAGCCAATGGCTCCCGGAGCAGGTCGGCGGACTGTTCTTAAATATTCATTATGAAAACCAGCATTTAAGCTGTGTCACCGGGCTGTCGCTCAACCAATTTACGTTAGACAAGACGCTGGAACGCGAGTGGGACGAGTCGATCCGGACATTTTTGCGAAAAGAAGAGCTGCCGTTTGAGGAATAACGGCAGCCCTGTTTTATCGGAATTTCCAGTTACACATCTTCGATTAATTCTCCCAGAGAATCAGTCCATTGTCATTCAATGCCTGTTCGATCTTTTCAATATTCTTCGTGGATTCCGGTGCGGTCCGTCTTCCCAGTTCACTCATGAGCGCCTCCGTTACCAGCATCAAAGCAGTATCACCGCTCGGATGGTTCACAGAATTCGTATCAATCACTACATCTGCGATCTTTACCAATGGATTTAAGCTTGTATTTGTGATCAGTATCATCGGGATTCCCAGGTTATGTGCTAACTCTGCCACACGAATCGTCTTTTTCGTACATGGCCAGACCGAATACACTAAAAGCACATCCTTCGGCGTCGTATTGATTGCAATCCGGTCATAGACAAACTCTTCCTCCCGGCTGAGCTGGCGGATATGCGGATAAAAGCGCTCTGCCACATATTCAAAATACAGCGCCAGCGCCTTGCTGGAACGCATTCCCAATATATAGAGCTGATCTGATTCCAGCATCAGCTGGATTGCCGCCTCAAACTGGGAAATGTTTGACGGCGTACAGAGATTTTCAAGCACCTGGATTCCGTCCGCGATCGCCATATGGAACGTATCCCGGCTCGCCGTCTCCGAGGTACGGGAAAATTCTTGCCGCAGGCTACGGTACGGCGTTGTATTTTTCAAAAGCGATTCCTGTGCCAATGCTTTCTTAAATGTAGTGTAGCTGTCAAAGCCCAGAAGCTGTACCAGACGCATGACCGTCGTGCTTCCCACACCCGCATTTTCCGCCAGTTCCGCCACCGTCATCACGCCGATCTTTTCATAATTCAGCGCCAGATAATTGCAGAGAATTCTCTGTTTTTTCGGTACGGCGTCCTTGATTTTTATGATCTGTTCCAATACTTCATTGCCCATCGTTTATCCTCATTCATTCCAAGATTCTCACTCGATTTTCGTTTGGTTTTATTATATACTTTCCTTACAAATTCGTCAATTTGACATTTGTTTTTCGTCAAAGCAGACAAATTTCGGAGGATTTCTTTGTAAAAAAGGTAAATTTTATTCTTTATTATTGTATTTTGGTTGATTTATTCCTTTACAAATTCTATAATCATATCATAAATGTCGTTTATGGAATAAATATTCTATTTTAGGAAGGGGATACTCAAATGCAACAAACTCGATCACCTTACCAAATCGCCATGCTCCAGATGAACTGCGATTTGTTCCATGTTTCTAATAATCTTGACAAAGCAGAGAAACAGATCCGGGAAGCAGCCGCTCACGGGGCAAAATTGATTTGTCTGCCAGAGGTATTTAATGTCGGCTATCTCGGCACCTGCATCCCAGATATGATGAAGCTCGCCGAAATCGAAGATGGACCTTCCTTGACACGGATGCGTAGTCTGGCAAAGGAACTTTCAGTCTTTATTCTGGCTCCGATTCTTTTTTCCACCCCATCTGGAGTCGAAAACTCTGCTTTTTTGATCGATGATACCGGCACGATTCTCGGGCATTATTCAAAAACGCATCCCGTCGGAGACGAACGAACTTATCTGCAGCGCGGCACCCAGTACCCGGTCTTTGAGACAAAACTCGGAAAGATCGGCGTCGTCATCTGCTACGACGTATGCTTTCCAGAAACCGTCCGCCTGCTGACACTGGCCGGTGCCGAACTGGTTTTAGTCCCGGCCGCATGGCGCGCCAGCTACTATTTCAAAGAATGGTGGGATTTAAACCTTGCGTGCCGTGCCCTGGACAATCTTGTATACATAGCCGCAGTCAACCGCTGTGGATTGTCCGGCGGTGGGATCTTCGCAGGAAAAACCCAGCTGGTAAGTCCTATTGGAGAACGGATTGACAGCTGCGGCGTCCAGGAAGAAGCTATTTTATATGGAAGCGTTGATTTAAACCGGATTGCAAAAGAACGTGATTTTAATACCGTTCTGACCGACCGCCACCCGGAGGACTATCGTCCTATCTGGGATACACCCTACAAGGAGGAATCATAAATGACTGATAAAAATGCTAAAAATGAAAACTCAAAAATTCGCATCATGACCTTTTTCCCGCCATTTATTATTCTGGTCGCGTTCCTTGTTTTAAGCCTTGTCGATCAGGAAACTTTTCTGGGAGTCATCAATAATATCAACAACTGGATCATCAAAAATCTCGGCTGGGCTGCCAGCATTCTCGCCCTTGCAATCGTAATCGTCGCCGTTGTTGCCATGTTTTCCAAATTTGGCGATGTACGAATCGGCGGTGAGGACGCCAAACCAGAACTGAGCAATTTTTCCTGGTTTACTATCGCCCTTACAACGACCATGGCAGCCGGTGTCCTCTTCTGGGGACCAGGAGAACCGATCGCACATTACGCGTATCCGCCGACCGAATTATACGGCGTTGAACCTTCTACCAGCGGTTCCCTGAAATTTGCCATGGAAACCATGTTCCTTCACTGGACGATCGTTCCGTATTGTATGTATACGGTTCCGGCTGTTGTATTTGCTTTCATGTATTATAACGCAAAAAAGCCGTATTCCATCGCCAGTGAAGTTTCCCCTCTTCTGGGCGACCGCTGCTACCATCCTCGCTGGATGCAAACCATCGACGCAATCACCTTATTTGCCATCGGCGCCGGTATGGCTGGTTCCGTCGCACAGGCATTCATGAATATTTCCGGCGGTATCTCTAAAATATTCGGTCTTCCGTCTAATGCCCGACTCTGGTTTATGGTTGGCATCGTGGTTGCAGCCGTTACCGTTGCAACTGCTGTTTCCGGTATCCAGAAAGCCATGAAGCACGTTTCCAATATCAATGTATACGGCTTTGCCATTTTCCTGATTTTCCTGCTGGTATTTTCAAATGCCTCCTTCCTGTTCAACCTCTCTACCGAGGCATTGGGTGGTTTCGCAGGTACCTTTATTGAACGTATCTTAATCACCGGTGAATCCGTTGGAACCCAGTGGCCGCAGTGGTGGACCACGTTCTACTGGTTCAGTTGGATGGCATGGGCACCGACCTCCGGAGCTTTCATGGGACAGATCGCTTATGGACGCAAGGTAAAACACGTTCTTGGATTATATGTAGGTCTTTGTGCTTCTGTCAGTGCTATCTGGATGGTTTTAGTCAGCGGTACTTCCCTGTGGGTACAGACCTCCGGACTGTTCGACCTCGTTGCATCTTATGCCCGCGGTGTTGAAAATGTTCCTTATGATATGTTAGGCGCACTTCCACTTGGAAATCTGATCATCCCGTTATTCGTGGTTCTGATCTTCCTCAGCACCATTACCGCCTGCAACTCCAACTGCATCGCCATGGCTGGTATCTCTACACAGGGCATCAACCCAGACTCCCCGGACTCCCCGATGTGGTTAAAGCTTGTATGGTGTGTCGTTCCGATGGCAGTCGGCTATATCATGATCGCAACCGTTGGTGTCAATGGTGTCAAGATCATCGCAAACTTCGGCGGAATGTTCGCCGCCCTCATCATGATCGGCGCAACCGCCAGTCTGGGAATTCTGATTAAAAATTATAAGAAATTTGACAAAACAGACGCTGGCAGTTCTGATAAGGCATAGCCTTTCAAATTAAAAACATTCACATAAAATTTAAAAACATAAAAAATAAAGAAACCTCTGCAATTCTTCCTTGATTACAGAGGTTTCTTTAACATATATTTCCTATATTGAACCATTTATCATTATATCATAAGTACTAAATTCAGCTTTCGCCTTTGGCTCGGCTTCATTAAGTGCTTAGATATGACTCGCACTAAGTTCGAAAACACCTCACTAAGTGCTCATATTATATCATATTGAAAGGGATGTCATGAAATTTGCACAAACTAATCCAATCTTGGGAGCTATCCTATACAATTTCTTATTCGGTATCTCTTATTTACCGCTAAAAATCTTAACTGCACGCCTAAATGGAGATACTGCACTACTAATTGCGCTTCGTTTTGCAATCTGTCTTGTGATACTTTACGCCTTAAAACATACCGGACGAATTCATCTGCGTTCTCTTCGTGATATGGGCATATCTATTCTTCCTATCTGTATTTTCCAGCTGCTTAATGGCTTTTTTGAAACCACCGGCATGTGCTTCTATCCTTCTGGGAAAGCAAGTGTGGTTCTGGCATTAATCCCGCTAATCACCACCTTGCTTGCCATTCCGTTTTTTCACGAAAAGCCCTCTGCAGGACAATTTTTCTTTATTCTTCTTAGCTTTTTAGGTATTTTCATTGTTGCCGGAAATTCTGAGGATAAAGCTGCAACCGTATGGGGCTTTTTCCTGTTGTTGATGGCTGCCTTTATGTCCTCCTCCTTAAATCTCTGTATCCGGAAGCTCGGAAACCATCTGACACCTCTGGACATTACCTATGCCATGAGCTTCGCTATGTTTGCTATTTATGGAAGTATTTCTCTGATAAAGCACCTGGTTTCTAACGAGCTCACCGAATTATTTCGTCCGCTCTCGGATCCTGTTATCATCGGCTGCCTTCTTGCCTTATCCATTGGCTCCTCACTTTATGCATCAGCACTGCGGAATGTAATTTTTACCCATATGACCATGGCTACTGCATCCAGCTTCAGCGGCATCTCCACTGCTACAGCTGTACTTACAGGCGTTATTATTCTGAGAGAGCCTTTCGGCTTCCGTGAATTCTTTGGTCTTGTACTCGTACTTCT
>ERZ773225.3330-NODE-3330-length-14653-cov-8.875599_pt1 | contig 14653 bp, 9 predicted proteins | sample MGYA00580993_ERZ773225 | MGnify/ENA primary metagenome ERZ773225 (study PRJEB29015, sample SAMEA2737748) | human gut metagenome | biome: human gut; feature: human-associated habitat; material: faeces | place: China | collected 2012 ... | reverse complement strand
CTGCCGCACCTCGCTCGCCGTATCGGCACTTAGAATTATGCGGTATTGCCATAATAAAACCAAAAATCCCGGCACGATTTTCATTCCAAAATCATGCCGGGATCTTTATTATTCTATGCGAAGCCGATTAAAGTTTTTCGCCGAAGCCTTTTTTCAAAAAGGCTGGAAAGGCAAACTTAAAATCAACCCTTGCTCTTTTTGCTGGTGGCCTTCATGCGCAGGTCGTGGTCCAGGATGCGCTTGCGGATGCGCAGGTTCTCCGGAGTAACTTCCAGTAGCTCGTCCGGTGCCAGGAATTCCAGGCAGCCTTCCAGGCTGAACTTGGTCACGGGGATCAGGCGCAGAGCATCGTCACTGCCGGATGCACGGGTGTTGGTCAGGTGCTTGGTCTTGCACACGTTGACGGTGATGTCCTCACCGGTCGGGGTGTAGCCAACAACTTCGCCCTCGTAAACCTTTTCGCCTGCGGTCACAATCAGGGTGCCGCGCTGCTGGGCGTTGAACAGACCGTAAGTGACGGCATCGCCGGTATCAAAGCTGATCAGGGAGCCGCTGGAACGGGTGGCAATGGGGCCGCACCATTCTTCGTAACCATCAAAAATGGTGTTCATGATGCCTTCGCCGTGGGTGTCGGTCAGGAACTGGCTGCGGTAGCCAAACAGGCCGCGGCTGGGCATACGGAACTCCAGACGGGAACGGTTGTTCATCATCTGCATGTTCATCAGGATGGCCTTGCGGGCGCCCAGAGCGGTCATAACGTTGCCCTGATAGGTTTCCGGCACGTCAATCACAACGCGCTCCATGGGCTCCATGGTCTTGCCGTTCTCCTCATGGGTCAGAACATGCGGGGGGCTGACCTGCAGCTCGTAACCTTCGCGGCGCATGGTCTCAATCAGGATGGACAGGTGCATTTCGCCACGGCCCATTACGCGGAAGGAATCGTTGGTGGCGGAATCTTCCACACGCAGGGCAACGTCCTTCAGCAGCTCGCGCTGCAGGCGGTCACGGATCTGGCGGCTGGTGACGTACTTGCCTTCCTTGCCGGCAAACGGGGAATCGTTGACGGAGAAGGTCATCTCAACGGTAGGATCGTTGATCTTAACAAAGGGCAGCGGCTCAACCTTGCTGGGGTCGCACACGGTGTTGCCGATGGAAATATCGGGCAGACCGGCAAAGGCAACAATATCACCGGCAGCGGCCTGCTCAATGGGCTCGCGGCCGTTTGCCTTAAAGTCAAACAGCTTGGTGATGCGGCCGGTCATGTGCAGGTCGGGGTTGTGCCAGTCGCAAACCTGAACAGCCTGGCCAACCTTGATGATACCGTTCTGCACGCGGCCAACGCCCATGCGGCCCACAAAGTCGTTGTAGTCCACGCTGGAAACCAGCATCTGCATCGGGGCTTCGGGTTCACCCTCCGGCGGGGTAACGTACTTCAGGATGGTATCAAACAGCGGCTTCAGGTCGGTGCCGTTTTCGGGGTGGGTCCAATCATAGCTGGCGGTGCCGTTACGGCCGGAGCAGAACACCATCGGACTGTCCAGCTGCTCGTCGGTAGCGCCCAGGTCCATCAGCAGCTCCAGGATCTCGTCAATAACTTCCTTAATGCGGGCGTCGGGACGGTCGATCTTGTTGACGGCAATGACCAGGGACAGATTTTGCTGCAAAGCTTTCTGCAGAACAAAACGGGTCTGGGGCATGCAGCCTTCGGCTGCGTCAACCAGCAGCAGAACGCCGTTGACCATTTTCAGCACGCGTTCTACCTCGCCGCCAAAGTCGGCGTGGCCCGGGGTGTCAACAATGTTGATCTTGACGCCGTTATAGACGCAGGAGCAGTTCTTTGCCAGGATGGTGATGCCGCGTTCACGCTCGATGGCGCCGGAGTCCATCACGCGCTCAGCAACCTGCTGATTGGAGCGGAATGCGCCGGACTGCTTCAGCATCTGATCCACGAGGGTGGTCTTGCCATGGTCAACGTGGGCGATAATGGCAATATTGCGAAGATTTTCTTGGATCATAACCTACGATACCTCTTTATACTTTCAAAATCTGGGGTTTGGTGCACGAACATAGGTTGCGGCAGGGGCTAACATCCCAACTGCAGCACACTTATACTATATTGTACGGCACCATGATGAAATTGTCAAGAATCGCAAATTGTTTTTTCTTATGGTATAATTAAAAATAATCGTGGGGAATTGCGCGGTTTTCTGGTTATTCTACCAACAACATGGTTTGCGGTAAATAACCAAAAAGAGGGGAAAGGCCGCTGCATATACCCCTTGCATTGATTGGGAAAGGGAAGAACTATGCCAAAGACACGCCGTAAGGTCAACATCATTGGTCACCGCAACCCGGATACAGACTCTATCTGCTCTGCGCTGGCCTATACCTACCTGAAAAACCAGCTGGGGGATGCTGTGTACGAAGCCCGCCGTGCCGGGCAGATCAACCGCGAAACCGCCTTTGTGCTCAAGCATTTTGGGGTGGAGCCGCCGCGTCTGTGTACCGACGTCAGCCCTCAGGTGAAGGACATCGACATCCGCGAGCAGCCCGGCATTGATAAGGAAATGAGCATCCGCGCCGCATGGAGCATGATGCGCGACACCGAGATCGATACCTTGTGCGCCATTGACGAGGATAAAGAACTGCTGGGCCTGATCACCGTTAAGGACATTGCCAATGCCAATATGGACCTATTTGATACTGAGGTTCTGGCAAAATCCCAGACGAGCTACAAAAACGTGCTCAGCACCCTGGAAGGCGAAATGCTGCTGGGCGACCCCGATGCCTGCATTACCTCCGGCCGCATTTTTATTGGCACCAGCCCGGAAATTATGGATGGTGCCGTGAACCCCGGCGATATTGTGCTGGTGTCCAACCGGTACGAAGTGCAGATGTGCGCCATTGACTGTGGTGCCGGTGCCATTGTTGTCTGCTGCGGCTCTGCTGTGCCGCGTACCATTTTGGCCCGCGCACAGGAAAAAGGATGCATTGTCATTACCACCCCGTTTGATACGTACGCCGCCGCCCGCCTGATTTCCACCGCCGCCCCGGTGCGCCACTTTATGCGCAGCAAGAACCTGTTGGAATTCAGCGTGAATACTGCAGTGGAAGACGCCCGCAAGGTCATGGCCAATGTGCGCCACCGCTATTTCCCCATCCTGGATGCCAATGGCAAATATTGCGGTGTCATCAGCCGCCGTAATTTGTTGAACGTGCACCGCAAGCAGGTCATTATGGTGGACCACAACGAGCGCGGTCAGGCTGTGGATGGTCTGGAGCAGGCGGAGATTCTGGAGATCATCGACCATCACCGTCTTGGTGCACTGGAAACTGCCGGGCCGGTGTATTTCCGTAACGAGCCGGTTGGCTGCACCGCTACTATCATCAGCCGCATGTATGAAGAGCACGGTGTAGAGATCCCACCCCAGATTGCAGGCCTGCTGCTTTCCGCTATTCTGTCGGACACGCTGATGTTCCGTTCGCCTACCTCCACGCCGCTTGACCAGCACATTGCCGAAAAGCTGGCCAGGATCGCGGGCGAGGAGATCCCCTCCTATGCGGAGCAGATGTTTGAAGCCGGCGCCGACCTGACGGGCCGCACGGCGGACGATGTGTTCTTCTCTGACTTTAAGGTATTCAGCCGCGGCGATGCCAAGTTCGGCGTTGGCCAGGCTATTTACATGACCTCCAACTCCCGCTCGGCGGCAGAAGCGCTCATCACGCCATTTTTGCCGGAAGCACTGGCCCAGGCCGGTGTGCCCATGGTGTTCTTTATGTGCACCGATATGCGTGCCCAGGCCACAGACCTGCTGTTCTGCGGCCAGCAGGCGGAAGAAATTGTGCGCAGCGCATTCCATGTGGAAACCAAGGACGGCAAAGCTGTGCTGCCCGGGGTTGTCAGCCGCAAAAAGCAGCTGATCCCCCCGCTGATGGCGGCATTGCAGGCACTGCAAGCGTAAGTTAGGAGTTAGGAAGTAGGAGGTATCTCAATTAGGGATTAGAAATGAGAAATGAGAAATTAGGAATTTGAGCTGAACCAAGGGCGGCGAGGGGAAGTTTCGGGATGATGCGGAGTGAGGCCCCGGCGGCTATGCCGATGGGGTGGGGTGCCAGCGCCCGGTATGTCCCGGAACTTCACACCGTCGCCCGCGGGCAACTACCAGGTTCCGAGGTCTCCGACTAATAATTATTCTGATATTTATGCATTGCTTTAAGATGGCCGTGAATGTTCTTTATTTTAGTACATTTGCGGCTTTTTGTTGCCGTTCAACATGATTTCACCAATTAAAATTAACGCTTTTTTCACCTTTTGACGCTGAACACGGTGTATAATAATCTGATACACTGTATAATGCAATGATAAGTCTCAAAAGTAAAAGGAGGACAAACCATGGGTGAGTATGCGGCAATCGAAAAAGAAGCCAAGCTGTTTACAGAACTGTGTGTGCATAACGATGCCATTGATCCGAACCTGTTTGATGAGTTCGGTGTAAAGCGCGGCCTGCGCGATAAGGACGGCAACGGTGTGCTGGCCGGGATTACCAATATTTCCCGCATTGATGCGTTTGAAATGCGTGACGGCGTTAAAACCCCCTGCGATGGCAAGCTGTGGTATCGCGGGTATAACGTGTATGACCTGATCCGTGGTTTGCGCGGCAAGCGCTATGGCTTTGAGGAAGTTGCCTACCTGCTGCTGCTTGGCGACCTGCCCAATGAACAGCAGCTGCATGAATTTACCGACTGCCTGACCAAATGCCGTGCCCTGCCCAGCAACTTTGTGCGGGACGTTATCATGAAAGCCCCCAGCAAGGATCTGATGAACAGCCTGACCCGCAGCGTGCTGACCCTGGCTTCTTATGATGATTCGGTGGGGGATAACAGCCTGCAGACCCAGATGGAGCAGTGCATCAAGCTGATCAGTGTCTTCCCCATGCTGGCGGTGTATGGCTACCATGCCTATAATTACTACCTGAATGACGGCAGCATGTACATCCACCGCCCGCGGCCGGAGCTTTCGGCGGCAGAAAACCTGCTGCAGATGCTGCGCCCCGACCAGCAGTATACCCCGCTGGAAGCCCATGTTCTGGATATTGCTCTTCTGCTGCACATGGAGCACGGCGGCGGCAATAACTCCACTTTCACCACCCGCGTGGTCACTTCTTCGGGGGCGGATACCTACTCGGTCATTGCAGCGGCGCTTTCCAGCCTGAAGGGCCCCAAGCACGGCGGCGCGAACATCAAGGTCATGGAGATGATGGACGATATCCGCGCCCATGTTTCCGATGTGACCGATGAGGACGAAATGCGCGCCTACATCGGCAAAATTGTAGATAAAGAGGCCTTTGACCATAAGGGCCTTGTGTACGGCATGGGCCATGCGGTCTACTCTCTGTCGGACCCGCGTGCCGTGGTGTTCAAAAGCTTTGTGCAGCAGCTGGCCATGGCCAAGGGCCGCAAGGCGGACTTTGACTTTTATAATACGGTGGAGCGCTTGGCCCCGCAGGTGATTGCCGAAAAGCGCCATATCTATAAAGGCGTTTCCACCAACGTGGACTTCTATTCCGGCTTTGTCTACAACATGCTGGGCATCCCCGTGGAACTGTATACCCCCATGTTCGCTGTGGCTCGTGTGGTCGGTTGGAGCGCCCACCGCATGGAAGAGCTGGTCAATGTGGATAAAATCATTCGCCCCGCGTACAAAAGTGTTATGGCAACCAGAGATTACCTGCCGATGGAAAACCGCGGCTGATTTCAGCCTTGCACTGGCGGGCCAGACCTGTTAAAATTATAGCGTAAGCATTTTGGGCATAGCCGCAAAGGCTGTGCCTTTTTTGTGGTATATCAGTAGGAGGAATCCCCATGAACGAAACACAGGCATCCCAGCTGCCGGTTTATGCCGGGAATGATCTTGGTGCAGTGTGGCGCAGCAGCGCTACGGCATTCCGCCTGTGGGCCCCCACGGCGTGCAGCGCGGCGCTGCACCGCTTTGCTACGGGCACGGACGCAGAGCCGGAAGCTGCCGACCTTGGCACCCTGGCTATGCAGCGCAGTGAGGGCGGCACCTGGTACTTGGAACTGGCGGGTGACCTGGCCGGGCAGTATTACCAGTATGAGCTGCAGTTCCCGGATGGAACCTCCACCGTTACAGCGGACCCATACGCCCACGCAGCCGGGGCAGGGGGCACCCGCAGCATGGTGCTGAACCAGGCCGCCGCCGTGCCGGACGGCTGGCAGAAGGATGAACGCCCGGCTATCCCCGCCCATGCCCGCAGCGTGTGGGAGGTGCATGTGGCGGATTTTACCGCCGACCCGGCCAGCGGCGTGCCGCAGGCTTACCGCGGCAAGTTTATGGGCTTTACGGTGGACGGCACCACCCTGAACGGGGACGGCGTACACCCCACCGGGCTGAACTACCTCAAGCGGCTGGGTGTGACCCATGTGCAGCTACAGCCTATTTTTGACTTTGCCACGGTGGACGAAGTGAGCGGCGAGGACTACAACTGGGGGTATGACCCGCTGAATTATAACCTGCCGGAGGGCAGCTATGCCACCGATGCGTTCCACGGCGAGGTGCGCGTGCGGGAATGCCGCGCCATGGTGCAGGCCCTGCACAGCGCAGGGCTGGGCGTGGTGATGGATGTGGTGTACAACCACACCTATTATTCCTACAGCTGGCTGGAACGCACGGTGCCCGGCTACTGGAACCGCCGGTGGGAAAACGGAAGCCTGACCAACGGCTCCGGCTGCGGATGTGACCTTGCCAGCGAGCGCACGATGGTGCGCAAGTATCTGGTGGATTCCTGTGTGTACTGGGCCAAAGAGTACCATATTGACGGGTTCCGCTTTGACCTGATGGCTCTGCATGATGTGGACACGATGAACGCGATCCGCGCTGCGCTGGATGCCCTGCCCGGCGGCGAAGATATCCTCATGTACGGTGAACCGTGGCAGGGCGGCAGCACCCGCATGGAACACGGCGCGATCCCCGCCAACAAACAGGCGGCGGGCCTGCTGGACAGCCGCATCGGATTTTTCTGCGATAACACCCGCGATGCCATCAAGGGCGGGGTGTTCAATGCGGGCAGCGCGGGCTACATCAACGGCGATATGCACTGTGGGTATCAAGTGCTGCATTCTATCCCGGCGTGGCGCGGCGGCCAGGCGGATTTTATGCCCCAGGCGCCGGGCCAGGTGGTGCAGTATGTTTCGGCCCATGATAACTATACCCTGTGGGATAAGCTGAAATGCGTGGCCCGCCGCGGGGATTATGCCGCGCCGGATGCCGATCTGCTGGCCCAGAACCGCATGGCGGCGGGTATTTACCTGACCTGCCAGGGTCTGCCGTTCATGCAGGGGGGCGAAGAGTTTGCCCGCACCAAGCATGGCGACCACAACACCTACCGCGGCCCGCTGGAGCTGAACCGCCTGGATTGGACGCGCGCCGCCCAGCTGGAGGAGCTGGTGCAGTATTATCACGGACTGTTGGAAATCCGCAAGGCGTATCCGGAGCTTTCCGGTATGGCGGGGGATGCAGAACCCTGCATTCTGTCCCTGCCGGGGTGGCTGATCGGCTTTGTGCCAGAGCGCCAGGGCGAAAGCCTGCCAGGGCGGCTGGCCGTTTATTATAACCCGGAGCGCACCCGCCAGTGGGCGGCCCTGCCTGCCGGGAGCTGGCGCTATCTGTGCGATGGTACCCGTGCCGCCGCCGAACCTTTTGGCCCCGCCTGCCGCAATGCCATCGAACTCGCCCCCGTCAGCGTGACGATTTTGAAGGTGGAGTGAGGGGACTACGGGAAATTTTGTTCCTTCTTTGAAAAGAAGGAAGCAGAAACTTTAATAACGGGCCGTGCCGAATATCTCACCCCATCACCCGCAAGGCGACGGGCGCACAATATGCGCCCCTACGAATAGAATCGCGGCACATCACGAAAAATGTGGCCATTATTCTTTTTAATTATTCTTTCCAAAACAAACACAAGGCCCGGTGCATCTTAAACCATGCACCGGGCCCTGCCTTATCTCAAATTCCTAATTTCTCATTTCTAATTAAAAACGAAAACTCCTCCCGCCTAACTTACCTCATCGCTTCTTCATACTTTCTCACAATGTCTTTCAGCGCCTCAAGGCCAATGGTGTAATCCTCCGGCGTGTCCAGCGAATGGTTGCCGCCCTCCACAAAATAGGTGGTGATGGCGGGGTCATCCTCCAAAGCACGGCGCAGCGCGGCACCGCCCAACGGGTCCGCAGTGCCGGTGGCGTGCCAGGCGGGCATCCCGGCGTAAAGCGGGGCATACTCCCACGCAAGGGGCGTTAATTGCAGCAGGGTCACATGGTATTCCGGGTGGGCCTTTACCCAACCGGCGGCCACCATCGTGCCAAAGCTCTTGGCAATGCAGATGTACCGGTCATACCCGGCAGGGATCTGCGTCATGGCGTCCTGCGCGGCGCCGGGGTAGCTTTTGGCGGCGCTGGCCTGCGGCGTTTCCTCGTGGGGGAACAGCTGGCTGTACTGCACCACCATGCAGTCCAACCCCTGCCGGCGGGCAACCTTGGCGGCATAATACAGCAGCGGTTTGTCCGGCCCGTAACCAAAGCCGGGGAACAAAACAACCAGCTTTTTCTCGTTCTGCATCACTTTACAAGCACCACATAGTTTTCTTTGCGCGGGGCAGGGGCCTTTTTGCCGCCCTCGGCAGCATAACCCAGGATGCAGTTGCCCACGCCGCGCAGGTTTTCGGCATTGGGCACACCCCACTTTTTCAGCAGGGCCTGGCCCTCGGCGGTTTCAAACATTTCCTTTGCGCGGTGGATCCAGCAGGCGGAAAGCCCCACGCTCTCGGCGGCGTTCAGCATGTTGCCCATCACCAGGCTGCCGTCCTCCACGCAGGTGGGGATGGTTTTATCCACCAGCACAACGGCAACGCAGGGAGCGCCATAGAATGGGTCGCCATTGCCGCCCATCACGGCGGCGTTCATCTTGCTCAAAGTATCGCGGTCGGCTTTGTTCTGTATGCAGACAATCACCGGGCTCTGGCGGCCCATGCCGGTGGGGGCCCAGGTGCCGGCTTCCAGCACGGCGTTCAGTGCTTCCGGCTCCGGCATCTTGTCCAGGTAGCAGCGGCAGCTGCGGCGGGTTTTCATGGTATTCAAAACTTCATTGGTCATGGTAGTGCCATCCCTTTCATTTAATATTGCGGCTTTATTATACCATAGGGATGCAAGCGGATAAAACTTTCCTGAAAGTAAAATAAAATTTTTCCTGAATGGAGAATTTATGAATAGCATGTAAAATCATACAGAATCATGGAAGGCCAGCCTTTTTCGGGCTGGTCTTATTTTTTGCGCCATGGTATAATGTCCCTAAGTCACGAACAAAACTGTAGAATAAGGAGAGAAGGAACCCATGAAATTTTCCGAAATGCCCTATGAGCGCCCGGACATGAGCGCCCTGAAAGAACAGTTTGCCGCACTGACCGAGCGTTTGCAGAATGCCCCCGACTATGCCGCTGCCCGCGCCGCTTTTTTGGAGGAGCAGGTGCTGAACAAGCATGTGGATACCCTGTTCACCCTGGCCAGCGTGCGCCATACCATTGATACGCGGGATAAGTTCTATGATGAAGAGATGGAATTTGCCAACAGCGCTATGCCGCAGATCCAGCAGTGGCAGGATTCCTGGACCGCCGCCATGCTGGCAAGCCCCTACCGCAAAAACTTTGCCGAAGAATACGGCGACCTGATGTTTGTGAACGCCGAAATTGAGCGCAAGGCATTCTCGCCCGATATCATGGAGGAACTGCAGCAGGAAAACGAGCTGACCCAGCAGTATGGCAAGCTGCTGGCCAGCGCACAGATCCCGTTTGAAGGCGGGGTGTACACTCTGTCCCAGCTGAGCCCGTTCAAGAATGACCCGGACGATGCCCGCCGCCTGGCCGCCTGGAAAGCCGAGGGCCAGTGGTATAAGGACAACCAGAAACAGCTGGATGATATTTATGACAAGCTGACCCACCTGCGGGATAAGATGGGCAAAAAGCTGGGATACGAGGGTTACACCACCCTGGGCTACTACCGCATGGGCCGCAACTGCTATACCAAAGCGGATGTAGAAAAGTTCCGTGCCGCCGTGGTCAAGTATCTGGTGCCGCTGGCGGACAGCATCTACCGTGAGCAGGCCAAGCGCCTGGGCAAACAGTACCCCATGAGCTTTGCCGATAATGCCCTGATGTTCCGTTCCGGCAACCCCGCCCCCTGCGGCGATGCCGATGCCATTCTGGCTCAGGGCAAAAAATTCTATGAGGAACTTTCACCCGAAACCGGCGTCTTCTTTAACACCATGCTGGACAATGAGCTGCTGGACGTGCTTTCCACCCCCGGCAAGGCGGCGGGCGGCTACTGCACCAGCCTGTGGGATTATCAGGTACCGTTCATTTTTGCCAACTTCAACGGCACCCAGCATGACGTTGAGGTGGTCACGCATGAAGCGGGTCATGCCTTTGCCGCATACACCAACCGTGACCGCGTGCCGTATTCCACCGTGTGGCCCAGCATGGAAGGATGCGAAGTCCACTCCATGTCGATGGAATTCTTTGCCTGGCCGTGGGCGGAGGGCTTCTTTGGCAAGGATACCCGCAAGTTCCTGTACAGCCACCTGGCCGGTGCGCTGACCTTTATCCCGTATGGCACCATGGTGGATCACTTCCAGCATATCGTGTACGAAAAGCCGGACCTGACCCCTGCCGAGCGCCACGCCGCCTGGAAAGAACTGCTGGGCATTTATATGCCGTGGATGAAACTGGATGGCGAGATCCCGTTCTACAGCGAGGGTGAGGGCTGGCAGCGCCAGAAGCATATTTACGAAAGCCCCTTCTATTATATTGACTACTGCCTGGCACAGACCGTCAGCCTGCAGTTCTGGGCCATGCTGCAAAAGGACCGCGCCAACGCGTGGGAGCACTACATGGCATACACCCGCCAGGGCGGCAGCCGCGTGTTTACTGAGCTGCTGAAAAACGCCGGACTGGACAGCCCGTTTGAGGAAAGCTGCCTGCGCGGCGTGTGCGAAACGGCCAAGCAGTGGCTGGACAGCTATGACCTGACGGGGATCGAATAATGCAGCAAAAGAAAACCCGCCGTGGGCGGGAATACCTGAATGACTTCCGCAGGGATGTCAACGGCAGCTACCTGTACCAGGGCAGCTACCGCCGCTATACCGGCAGCATGCCGTATGCCAAACTGCGGGGCCTGCTGTGGGCGCTGTGCGGCGGGGCACTGGCGGCGCTGGCGGCGGCGGGCATGGTGCCCGCGCCGGGGGCCATGCAGCAGTTTTATGTACTGCTGCCGTATGCCGGGGCGCTGGTGGCTGGCATCAGCGCGGTGTGGGCGCTGGCCCGCATGAGCCGCGGCGGGGCACGCCTGCGCAGCTATGTGTATGAAGAAACGGTAGCCAAACTGCCGCTGCGCTGCCTGTTGACCGGGGGGTTCGCCGCGCTGGCTGCAGTAGGGGAGTGCGTGGATGTGTTCTTGAATGGCGGACAAGACGCTATCCGGTATGCAGTATTATTTGCAGCGCTGGCCGCTGCGGCTGCTGCGGCTGCTTTTGCCGCAGGGCACACCATCCGGGCGGCGGTTTATACCGAAGAATCCGGTTCCGGGCGCGAAGAGTAAGAGACCTTGCACCATAACGCAGAATTTAGCCCGCTAAAGTGCGGCGCGGAAGAATTTTACAAAATTCAGCGTGCTGTTATGGTTATCCTGCTGACTTTTATTTAGATGTTGCCAAAACGGCGTTTTTTGGTTGACAGAAATTGAAAATTGCGATATTATAACATAGTTATTGGTGACATTTGTTTGCGGTGAGGGAACACCGCAAATGCGGAAAGGCTTAAGCCTTTCTTATTTAACACTCCATTTGGTAGTGTTAAAATTGCCGCCATTACCAAAATGATTTGGGAGGTTATACAAACATGAAAAACACCAAGCAAGTGCTTGCACTGGCCATGGCTGTTGCAATGGCTGCGGGCCTGCTGGCTGGCTGCGGTTCTTCCGCTTCCAGCAGCGCTGAGTCTGTTGCTTCCAGCGAGGCTACCAGCGAAGCCGCTGCTACCGATACCGGCAGCAGCGATGGCACCCTGGTTCTGGCAGATACCGGCTTTGAGGGCAAGTTCAGCCCGTTCTTCGCCGCTTCTTCCGCTGACCAGCACGTTATCGACCTGACCAACATTGCCCTGCTGGGCGCTGACCGTAAGGGCGAAATGATCCTGAAGGGCATCGAGGGTGAGACCCGCGAGTACAACGGCACCGATTACACCTACTATGGCCCCGCTGACTGCGAAGTGACCGAGAATGCTGACGGCACCGTTACCTATGCCATCAACATGCGCGATGACCTGGTCTTCTCTGACGGCACCCCCATCACCATTGATGACGTCATCTTCAACCTGTATGTTTACATGGACCCGACCTATGACGGTTCCGCCACCCTGTACTCCATGCCCATTGCCGGCCTGGATGATTACCGCAGCAGCATGACCACCCTGTCCAAGCTGATTGCTGAGGCAGGCGAGGACAACACTGATAACAGCCTGTTCACCGCTGAGCAGCAGAAGGCTTTCTGGGATGCTGTTAACGAAGGCGGCACTGCATTTGCACAGGAGATCGTTGATAACTGCGTTGCTGCCGGTTACGCTGACGAAGGCAACGTTGCCGCTGCTGCTTCCGCTTGGGGCTTTGACGGCCTGGCCGCTGACGCTACCGCAAAGGATTTCTTCCTGGCTATCGCAGAAAAATATGACTGGAACTTTGCTTCCATGGAAGCTGAGACCGCAGGTTCTGCTCTGTCTGACCTGATTCCGGCTGATGTTTATGCTTACTCCACCACCGGTGTTGCCACCGGCGCTGACGTTGACACCGTTTCCGGCATCGTCAAGACCGGCGACTACAGCATGACCATCACCACCACCGAGCTGTCCAACTCCATGATCTACCAGCTGCAGCTGCCTATCGCCTCCCTGGATTACTATGGCGACCGCAGCCTGTATGATTACGACAACCACTCCTACGGCTTCAAGAAGGGCGACCTGAGCAAGGTTCGTTCTGTCACCAGCGCTCCCATGGGTGCCGGTGTCTACACCTTCAACAAGTACAGCGACGGTGTCATCTACCTGGATGCTAACCCGAACTACTACGAAGGCGAAGCCCTGATCAAGCACGTCAACATGAAGGAGACCCAGGAAGCCGATAAGATCACCGGTGTTCAGGCCGGCACCATCGACATTTCCGATCCTTCTTACTCTCTGGAAGCTGCCAACCAGATCGCTACCATCAATGGTGGTAATTCTGACCTCGACGGCTCTGTCATCACCACCCGTCTGAAGGACTTCCGCGGCTACGGCTACATTGCCCTGAGCGCTGAGAACGTCAAGGTTGGCAACGACCCGGCTTCTGAAGAGTCCAAGGACCTGCGCAAGGCCATCATGACCGTGATCGCAGCTTACCGTGATGAGGGCATCAACTCTTACTACGGCGACACCGCAACCATCATCAACTACCCCATGTCCAACACTTCCTGGGCAGCACCCTCCGTTACCGACGACGGCTACAAGATCGCTTACTCTACCGACGTTGACGGCAACGAGATCTACACCAGCGATATGAGCGGCGACACCAAGTATGCTGCTGCTCTGCAGGCAGCTCTGGGCTACTTTGAAGCTGCCGGCTACACCGTTGAAAACGGCCAGGTCACCGCAGCTCCGGCTGGCGCCAAGATGGAATACACCGTCAACATCGGCGCTTCCGGCAACGGCGACCACCCCTCTTTCCAGGTTCTGACCAATGCAGCCGCTGCTCTCAAGACCATCGGCTTCACCCTGACCGTCAACGACCTGGCAAACGCTTCTGACCTGTACAGCTCTTATCAGTCCGGCGTTGCCGAAGGCTGGGTTGCTGCATGGCAGTCCACCAACGACCCCGATATGTACCAGCTGTACGACAGCAACGGTTCCACCAACTACTACAAGATCAACGATTCTGATCTGGACGAACTGATCGAGGCTGCACGCCAGACCACCGATCAGGATGCCCGTAAGGCCATGTACAAGGAAGCTATGGAGATCATCCTGGATTGGGGTGTTGAACTGCCGGTTTACCAGCGCAGCGAAGCTACCATCTTCTCCAGCGAGCGTGTCGACACCACTACTATCCCCAACGATATGACCCCGTACTGGACTTATCAGTCTGAGATCAACAAGATTGCTCTGAAGTAATTTTTTTCAGCGCAGCCTGTTGTTGAATTTATGGTGAGCAACCGCTCTCTGTACCGATCCGGTTAAGGGGGCGGTTGCTTGCTGTGGTAAAAGCAACGGTACATTTGCAGCCCAAATGTGGCCGTCCCATTCCCCCGGACAGTTCCCTCTGTCCGAGGGAGGGGGATGCCCATATTCGGTATCAAAGTAATGAGGTGTATCTGAAAACAAAGAAAATGACGGATGTTTCGCAAACATGAGGCGAATTTAAGGCAAAAAGCTGCAGGAATCCTTTGTGGATTCCAAGGCTTTTTAACGCAAAATTCAGTCGTGTTTGTAGAAACAGGCTAAGGCAACCCCGCACAATTCCCGCCTGACGGCTTAAGCACCGCTCCGGCGGCTGCGGCACGGCA
>ERZ773225.3329-NODE-3329-length-14658-cov-5.331987_pt1 | contig 14658 bp, 16 predicted proteins | sample MGYA00580993_ERZ773225 | MGnify/ENA primary metagenome ERZ773225 (study PRJEB29015, sample SAMEA2737748) | human gut metagenome | biome: human gut; feature: human-associated habitat; material: faeces | place: China | collected 2012 ... | reverse complement strand
TATTCCAAGGAACAATACAGCTATAGTATTTATAATTTTTCTATTATTAGATATTGGTTTTTCTGCATTCCTGATATCATTCAAAAACTTTATCATAATTACCCTCACAAATTCCAATTTATTTCATTATAGCAAAATCGTCCCCAGAACACAACAGCCGCCCGGATATCTCCGGGCGGCTGGCTCTTTGCGCAGTCAGGCGGCAGAAATCACTTAAAAAAAGAACCGCCTCATTGCATGGCCTGCGATCCTGCACTATAATGACTGGAAGGAGGTGGTTTCGCATGGCGAATGAAGCGAGCAAGGTTTTTAACGCGATGCTGCGGGACGGCAAGGACATGCCGAAGATCCAGATCATCACGGACGAAAAGAGCATCGAGAAATACGGCGGGAACCGAATGTACTTTGCGCCGCCGCTCGACTATGACCGCGTGATGCGGCAGGTCCCCGAGGGAAAGTTGATCACGGTAGGGGAGCTCCGCGAGTACTTTGCACGGCAAAATCAGGCGGATTTTACCGACCCCATCACAGCGGGGATTTTTGTGTCCATCTGCGCCTGGGCCAGCTTCCAGCGGTCCACCGACGAAACGCCATACTGGCGCACCCTGAAAGCAAACGGCGAGCTGAACCCCAAATACCCCGGCGGCGCGGAAGCGCAGAAAGTGAAGTTGGAAGCCGAGGGGCACACCATCATCAAAAAGGGCCGAACAAACATCCGGTATTTCGTAAAGGACTATGAAAAGGCGCTTTTTGAACTGTTTTAGGCAGAAAAATTGACGGAGGACGCTTAGACGTCCTCCGTTTTGTGCTCCTGTGCTCCGGCCTTGCTGACATGGCATCTGCAAGCAGCTGTTAGTTTAGCACTCCCAGCTCCAAGCGTCGGTTCAGTTCCCACAGGGCGGTCCGGTTGCTGTCGTATTGCAGCATTGCATGGGCGCGCGCGTACGCTGCCCATTCGTATTCGGTGTGTTCGCGGGACAGCTGCAGAGACGTATTTTCGACCTTGACTGCGAATACGTATTCGGGGACGACAAAGCAGTCTTGGCCCCACAGCGCTTCAGCATCCCGGAAGCAGTCCGCCGGGATGCTGCAGCAGGTGTCGAGCGGCGAATAGCTGCACGTGACAGGGATGCCTGCCTCTTCAAAGGCTTCCCGCTTTGCGGATTCGAGGACAGAAGCGTCTTCGTCCTCTCCGCCGCCCGCGATGAACTGCCAGATGTCCAGATCTTTTCTTCGGAACGCGCAGAATCGCACCTGCCCGTCCGTGATGCAATAGGGAATGACCAAAACCTGATATCTTGCTCGCGCCATAACGCGTCATCTCCTTCGATTGCCGCTTTGCTTTATGATAGCAGAATCGCGCCAAAAACACAACCGCAGCCGCCCGACGTAGATCGGGCGGCTGCGTTCACCTCTGGGATAGGGCCTGAATCGCAGTCGTCAGAAAGTCAGCCGCGCCTGCAAGCTGCCTCAAAGCGTGACGACGACGTCGGCCTGTTCGATCAGCGCTGCGTCGTGGGACGCGGCGATGACGGTCGCGGACTGCTTTAAGCGCAGAATCTGCTCAATGATGACCCGGCTCGTCTCGGGATCCAGCTCAGACGTAGGCTCGTCGAGCAAAACCAGCGGTGCGTTTTTATAAAGAGCGCGCGAAAGCGCCACGCGGCGCTGTTCGCCGCCGGAAAGGAATTTTCCCTTGCTGCCCACTTTGAAATCCGTGCCGCGTTCGCGGACAAGCCCGTCCAACCCGGAGGCGTGCAGAGCGTCTTCAATCCGCTGTCCGTCCGGCGCGTCGCTGGCATAGGCCACATTGTCCGCAATGCTGCGGTCAAAGAGGTAGGACGCCTGAAACGCGACGGAGACAGAGCTGCGCAGCCGGTCAAGCTGACCTGTCACATCCGCATGGTCGACAAGAATCCTGCCGCCCATGGTGGGCTGATTTCCAAGCAACGCGTTCAGAATCGTGGACTTGCCGCTGCCGCTTTCGCCCGCCAGCACGACGAGCTGATGAGGCGCCGCGGTAAAGCACAGATCCTGCAGCTGCTTGTGCTCGCTGCAGGAGATCGTCACATGGTCGAATTCGACCGCGGGCGCGTGCTGCAGCGCATAGGGAGCGGCCGGTGCCGTGGGTTCCGGCTTCAGCTCGAAGACTCTGGAGAGCGCGGCGTCGGCCTGGAAAATATCGTTGCCGTACCGGCTGATCGAGACCGCGGGCGTCAGGATATTGGACATATAGGAGTACGCGACGGCGATGCTGCCCGCAGTCGCGGCCCCGGCCAACGCAGAACGGGCGGAGAAGACGACCGCCGACAGATACCCGATGGTCATCAGCGTGTAGGTAATGCCCCAGTAGACATTAAAAATCCGCTGGCTCTTTCTGTTCAGGGTATACATCTGATGCGAGAAGGCATGGAAGCCCGCCGCCTCAAAACGCTCGCTTCCCCATGCCTTGATGATGGGAATGCAGTACAGAAGATCGCTGACAGCCCCCACGAGCCGGCCGTTGGCCGCGCGCTGCTCAGTCGCAATCTCCTTGCTTTTGACCGCCACGCGCTTGCTGGCAGCATACAGCGGGAGCACCAGCGCCAGCGAAATCGCACCGAGAACCGGGCTCCAGACGAACATCATGACGACAGAGCCAATCATCTTAAGCACCATTGGCAGCAGACCGTTCAGCGGCCCTGCTACGGCGCGGACGACGGCTTCCACATCCCCGGAAATCCGGGAAACGATGTCGCCCTCCCGCCGCTCCTCCTTATAGGGCTTGTAGGACTCCAGCGCCCACGTCATGGCGTCGTCGCGCAGCGATTCGATGATCCCGGTCGACAGCATGGTATTCGTATGACCGTATGCGAGGCTGACCGCATGCTTCGACGCGTACACAACGCCGAAGAACACAAGGTGCAGCGTGAGGCTGGTCCCCAGAATGGGGGAGAAGACGCTGCGTCCGGTGGAGAGAAGGTCCACCACCGCTGCGATGATCTGGATGGGGAGCAGACTCAGCCCCGCATCGATCACAGACAGGCAGAAGATCAGCAGGACCGTGGGCCTTTTCGTCTTCAGATACGGGAACAGGCCCCGGATCCCATGCAATTGCTTCAGGTGCTTCATCATAGGCAAAGACTCCTTGTATAGCGTAGTCGTGATCAGAACCCCTCTCCAAGGGCTGCACTGCGCGGGAAGGGATGCGAATGCATAACAACAATCGCTTTCTTTTCCTGTGTTCACACTCCTTGTAAAATTTTGTTTTTTTCATTGTACCAGAACAACTGCTGAAATACAAGTCAGCCGCCCGAAACCTTTCGGGCGGCCGACTTGATCTTCAATTAACCGGAATTGATCTTATCCTTTTCTGCACTGGATATGGAACTGTCCGTCTTTTTCCTGCAGGGATTCAATCCTGAGTCCGGCGTTTTCTAAAAGGTGAACGATAGAATCTGAAGACTGTGCATCCCTTTTGACGATTCCATAGGCCGTATGGATTTTGTGGGTGCCAGACTTGATATCCAGATCGATCACAAAAGGTTCCGGATAGGCAGAGCGAATGTCGCAATCCCAGATATGCATCCATTTGCCGGCTTTGAGGACACGCGCAGCCTCACGAATCGATTTCCGCTGTTCTTCCGCCGCCATGTACATCAGCGTATAGAAAAAGGTCACATTGTCAAATGAATCGTCTGGAAATAATAATTCTGTTGCGTCCATAAGCTGCTTGGAACAGCAGTCCGGAGCTTCCTCCAATTCCTCCTCACAGTTATCAATGGCAGTGACCCTGTCTTTGTAGATCTGCCCGATTACAGCCTCGCCCCCGCCTCCAATATCAAGGATCGAGCCGGTCAGGGTTTCTTTGATTTCTATCGTCATGTGCACCCTCGCAAACTGGAATTTAGTATCGATTCAAATCCTGATCAATTTCATTATACCAAACCCGCCCCCAAAACACAACCGCAGCCGCCCGGAGCATCCCGGGCGGCCGTTCACCGGTTCCGCCGGTAGCCCGTCTCGTCGCGGTATTCGGGGTGATCGCGCAGATATGGGTCCTTATCGCCGCAGATGGTGTAGTCGCACTTGCAGCCGTTGACGCAGGTGGTGGTGCGAACCAGCCGCGCGTGGATCAGCTCCATCGATACATAGTCCACGTTGCAGAGCGCAGGCATGATATCCGTCAACCCGTGCTTGATCGCAAACTCTGCCGCGGGGCAGGCCGTGAATTCATAATAGATGGGCTTGTCCTTGTCAAAAGGGGAGACCGCCATCTCGTAATCGTGCCACTGGTCGCAGAGCGACTTCGCCCGCATGAACGCCTTGTACATGAGCCTTTTGAAAAACGGCTTGTTGCAGTCCACGAACTTTAACCTGCGGAAAGCGGGGAGGATCAGGTTTTCCTCCATCGCCTCGATCTCCCGGAACGACGTGACGGCCTTGCAAGCCACATAGTAGCTCAGGATCGCAATGCAGTCATAGGTGCCGCCCGCGCCGTTGTGAAAGTTCTTTTTCCCGCCAAGGTCGGTGCGCCAGTCGGCGAGGAAGTCCACATACTGCCGCTGCACCTGCTCCCATACGGCCTCCCGCTCCGCCGCCGGATAGTGCAGCGCGATCTTTGCCAGGATCTCCTTTTTGCACGGCTTGGAATACAGCACGTGGCAACTGCGGTCAAATTGCAGTTCGTTGTCTTTCATCTGGTCTTCCTCCGATCCTGTGTCCCGACGGGCTGTGCCGCCTCCGCCGGCCCGGCCAGGAATTTCTCCGCGTACCGGCAGAATTCCTCCGGATGCACGATGACCAGCTCCGCGTGCGCCATTTTCGGGATCCCGTGGATCCGGATCTGCGGGAAATAGCGCTTGATGAAGCGGATATTGCTCCGGCGGTCCTTCTTTTCGTCGTCGCCGTACCAGTAGGTGATCTTCGCGCCGCCTGCGGCGGGCATCTGCGGCAGAGCGTAGTTGTTGCCCGACCAGAACACATTGCGGATCGTCCGGTCGGAATAGGTCTTGAGATAGGCCTCCATTGCGTCGTATTCCTTCACCGGGTCATGCCCGGGGATGGTGAACCGTTCCGGGGGAAACGCCGCTTCCAGAACCTTGCGGTCGTTCGCCGCGAGCTTGAAGGACAGCACATCGCGGGCCAGGATCAGCTTTCGCACCAGGTACGGAAGCTGATAGGGTGTGATCCCGCCGTCGATGATCGCCCGGCCGACCGGGATCTCACCCAGCGCCAGAAACCGGGTCAGGCACGCGCCGCCAAGCGATCAGCCGTAGGCCGCGTCCAGCCGGGCAATGCCGTGGGCTTTTAAATATTCTGTGACCTCGTCCACAGTCTGCTCCACGGAGGTGAAATCGCCCGGTTCCTCCGGCTCGTGCCCGTCAAAGACCACCTGAAACACGTGTCACCTCTGAGCAAGCAGCGCAATGGTCTGCTCGAATACCCATACCGGCTCCGCCGTGCACGGAAAGAACAGCAGCGTCCGCCCGATCCTGCCCCCATGCTCCAGAACCTTCATGTTCCCCACCTCATCTTGTTAAACACATCTAACTCTCGCCTAAAATCAAACGGTTAGACAATCCTAACCGCCGCCCCAAAAACAACACGGCCCCAGCCGCATTCTTATTTCTATACTAACAAAAACCCCGCTCCCTGTCAAGCCGCCAGCGGGCAAAGACCCGCGCTCATGCGCGGGTCTTCGGCTGGTATTGCATGTTGGAGACGTTATAGATGGTGATGAAGGCTTTGGGGTCTTCGCGGTTGATGAAGTTCATGAGTTTCTGGTATTCGCTTTTGTCGACGATGGTGATGATCTCGTTGTGTTTTTCGAAGGTATAGGCACCGATCGCTTCGTAGATCGTGGCGCCGCTGTGCAGGTCGTCGATGATGAACCGGCGGAGTTCCTCCTCCTTCTCGGTGATGATGCAGACGCGGCGCTTTTTGTTGTTGTCAAAGATGAAATGGTCCAGAATGATGCCGTTAAAATACGTGCCGAGGACGCTCAGGACTACTGTCTTCGAATCATAGACCAGCGCTGCCGACAGCGCCACGCACATGCCGGCCAGCGACATGGCCCGGCCGAGCTCGATGCGCAGGTATTTGTTCAGGATCTTCGCCACGATATCCAGCCCGCCGGAAGACGCGTTGCGGTTAAAGAGGATGCTGAGGCCAATACTCACCACCAGAATGTAGCACAGTACGTCGAGCGCCTGGCTGCCCGTCAGTGATGCAAAATCCGGGAACAGCCGCTCAAAAAGCCCCAGAAACACCGGCAGCATCACGCTCGTATAGACGGTCTTCGCTCCGAATTCCCGCCCGCAGGTGAGAAAGCCGATCAGCAGCAGGACGACGTTCAAAATCATCGTAATCGTCGACAGCGGCAGCGGCACGAAATTTGACAGCACGATGCCAAGGCCGGAAATGCTGCTGACCGAGGTATGGCTCGGCACCAGGAAAAAATATACCGCCGCCGCGATGATCGCCACCGCCGCGGTCAGGATCGCCGCTTCCTTCAAAACTTCGGCGGCGCTCAGCTTTTTGTTCATCTGCGTGGTCCCTCCCGATCGCAATTTGTTCCATTAAAGCAAACCCGGCCTCCAAATGCAATCGCCGTCGGGCGGTCCCGAAACGAAAGAAACAGGCGGATCCCGGAAACGCGGGGCCCGCCTGTTTCGCAAAGCGAGGGAGCTTTGCGGGGGCAGAGGAAAGGGGAGCGACTCATGTGTGCCGCGCTGCAATCGCGCTCGCTTTGACAGCGCGATCTCCGCTCCGGGATGAAAACGTTTTGATACATTTGTTATGTCAGGAAATTCATGCTATAATATTAAAGAAGGATTGTCGGATCATGGCTGGATATTTCAGGCTTATACCGGCATTACGGCATCCTTCCTTTACACAACGGAAAAACTCTGTTTTCCTATGTACTCGTATATGCGGAGCCGGAACAAAGTTTGCATTGGAGACGATTTGCTTGATGAAAGTTCGTTATTTCCTCGTCGCGATCGCGGTCTGTCTCATGTTATCTGTGTGTTCGGGATGCTACGGGACAGGCTATGATCGGAGTACCCCCGCCATGGCATATCCCAGCGGAAACGTACTTGAGATCAGCACGGGGGCGGAACTGAATCCGGGAACCTATATTGCCTATGGCGCGAATCAGTTTTCAACCGATCTGTCATTATCTGCGCTGGTACAGAAAATATACCGCGACGACGCTGTATTTCAGACCGTCTCCACTCCTTCACAGGGGAGTATCGGTGCTCTGATCTGGGTTCCGCAAGGCAACGGCACGCGCGATGTATATTATCTGGAAAAAGTTGGTCAGGACGGCGAAAAGAACTGGTATCTCTTTTCCGGCCTATGCTATAAGCTTTACAATGACAGGGAAAGCACGGACTCTATTCTATTTCCGGGATTCTGCCTGAATGCACCGGATGATGACATACTTGAGCTTTCCTATGATACGCCCTACCTTTGTGATCCCGTCACAGTCGAGGGTCAGGCATGGGAGGATATTCCGCAGGAGATCTCGGCATTTTATGAGAGTACAGGATATTTTGATGTTGCATGGCAGGAGTCCATTCTCTCGGTACGCGGCAAAGGAACGGCCCGGAATATTCCCGCACTGACGCTGCGGTTTGATACGGTTGAGGAGCAAACCTATGTAACGATCCTCCAACCGGATTAAGTCTGTGTAAGTACGTATGCTCCGCTGATTGCACCGCTTTTTAGGCTTGTTTATGGTATAAAGCAGGGACATCAGAAGACTGTCCCTGCTTTATCCGTTTACAGTCTTTACAGATGATCGGTTCGCAGTGATGTTCTCCTTTGCTGCAGACAGATTGACTTTCCAGCAGGTTTTTGATGCAATTCGGTTAGAAAACATTAACTAAAACGCATCATACACAGAAAGCTGTGAGCAAATGAAAAGTCTGCTTCAAGCGGCGCTTCGGCGGCACCATCGGCCAGCTGGCCTCCGCGCCCTCCAACGAGGCGCTGATCGGCCGGATCTTCGAGGGGACAAAATACAAGGTCGCCTACGAGCCGAACATGGGAGACTATCTGCTCTGCCACGCGGCGTTCGTGCTGCCCGCGGCATTTGCGTGCTACAAGACGGACGGCGACCTCAAAAAGTTCAAGGGCAATACCGCCTACCTCAGCCGGATGATCGACGCCAACATCGAGGGCTAAGCGCTTTTTCGCCTCCGCCCCGCAGGAGAATCTGGCCGCCATCCCCGACCGGAAGGAGCGCTTCCGCGGCGCGCACGCCCTCGGCTGGGTGATCGAGGGGCTTGCCGTGCTGCTCTTTCTCGGCGCGGCTGTGCTTGCCGTGTGGGACGGCGTCAGGAACCAGTTCGGCTTTGGGGCCTTCTTCGCACGGTTTTTGTTCGTGCTCTATGCCATGGAGGTTTACGATATCGCGTTCTTCGACTGTGTGCTGCTCTGCCACTCGAATTTCTTTCTCCACTTTTACCCCGAGCTCAAAGGCGTGGTCGGCCCGCACATGTTCGGCTATAACAAGCGCACCCATCTCATCCACTTCGCCATCTACCTCCCCGCCAGCGCCGCCGCAGCCGCCCTCTGCACGTTGCTTTGCACATAAAAAGGCTCCCCTCCCAGGGGAGCTGTCAGCCCCTAGGCTGACTGAGAGATTGTTCCACATTTCTGCCGTACTTCTGGCGGTGCGTTTCAAAGGATCCCTTGTGTAAAGGGAGCTGGCGTACCAATAATGGCATAAACTACGCGCTTGGGGGATTGACTGCTGCAGATTTGCAGCTGCCGGTGCCTCCGGCGGCCCTATCTTTTCCCTTGCGCGGGAAAAGATAGGGAAGAAAAGGGCGCTGGGGACGCGTTTAGTGCATTCTGCCTCGAATTTAGGTGGGAACCTATCTTTCAGGCGTCGTTCCACACGATGGACACCTTACGAGTTTCTGCTACGCGCCGCCTGATACGGGGGTTCCAGATTTGCAACTAGTTGCCTTAGAACGATTGCAATAAATAGAAGGTGCAGACCGGATTTGATGGTCTGCACCTTTTTGCATTGGATTTGTTATTGGTTTGCACGCACCAGGGCTCCCTTGTGTAAAGGGAGCTGTCAGCGAAGCTGACTGAGGGATTGAGCCCTGCCGCGGGGGGCATATTATCCGGCAACTGCCACCGGCTCCGTTATGATTTGGAGGATTTTATCTGCTGCCGCACTTCTTCGGTCGCAAAAATGCAGCAGCGGTGGTTCATATTGATCTCAATGGTACCTTCCGTCTCGCCGTACCGATATTTGAAGCCTGTTCCGAAGTTGGATTGATCATTTTCTGTCGGAGCCTCATAACCTGCAACGGTCGATGTGATCTCTCTGTCATACGTGTCATCGTTGCTTTTGTAGGTACCGGTATAGCCGGTGTCCGCATAGATCACACCGTCGACCATGACCATGGGGATCAAGTCATACTTGACTTCTTCCTCCTGTGCGGCGCAGGCGATCATACCAAACATACATACCATTACTATGAGGAAAACCAGAAGTTTTTTTGATGAAAGGATCGTTTTCATATCAATTGCCTCCTTCCGTTCGGGCCGTTTTTCACCATTGCGATCGATGTTCTTCTTTCAGGGGGCGTTTTGCAGAACTCTGTGGTAATTCTACCAGAATTATTCAAGAATTGCAAGAGTCCGGGCTCAGCACAGAAGCGCAGCCCCCTTCGGTAAAGGATCAAATTGCAATCGCCGCGCAGATGGTGTAGAATAAAAGAAAATACGTCCGCGATGGCTGTGCGGCGGAAGGGGAGGATGGGATGCGCAAAACGATTGCATATTTTCATCTTCCCGGCCTGTTTGAGGCGTATGCGTTCTACCGCGTCTTCCTGCCGCTGTTTTTTGAGCACCGGGAGTATTTTTACGACTGGTGCGCCATCGGTTCGCTCTATGGCGCGCCGGCGGACTGCATCTGGGGCGGCGGCCGCGTCGGCTCCGGCGAATGGTCGGCGCAGGAGGTTTTGGCCCTGACGCGGGCCTATGGCCTGTCTGCCCGCCTGACGTTCAGCAACTCGCTGCTCCGCCCGGAGCACCTTTCGGATGGCCGCTGCAACGCCCTCTGCCGTGCGTTTGCCCGGAGCGATGGCCCGCAGAACGGCGTCATCGTCCACTCGGACCTGCTGCTGGACTACCTGAAAGCCAATTACCCGCAGCTGAGCTTCATCTCCTCGACCACCAAGGTCCTGACAAACTTCCGCCAGCTCCGGAAGGAGCTGGAACGGGCGGATTTTTCTGCCGTCGTGCCGGATTTCCGCCTGAACAAGGCCTTTGACGACCTCCGTGCGCTGCCGCAGCCGCTCAAGGACAAGACGGAATTCCTCTGCAACGAGTGCTGCTCGTTCGGCTGCCGGGAGCGGCGCGCGTGCTACGAGGCCGTCAGCCGGAAAAACCTCGGCGAACAGGCGGAGCATATCTGCACGGCTCCCGGCGCGTCCGCGGGCTACCGCTTTTCCAGCGCCATGGAGAACCCTGGCTTTCTCAGCGTCGGCGCGATCCGGAACGTCTATCTGCCCATGGGCTTTTCCAATTTCAAGCTCGAGGGCCGCGGCCTCGGCAGCGCCATGCTGCTGGAATTTCTGCTCTACTACCTGACCAAACCGGCATACCGGCTGCGCGTGCGCGAGGCGATCTACCTAGACGCCATGCTGGACTTATTTTAAGGCCCATCATGGACCTTCCCGAAGCATAGCGTCAGCTGCCCCCCCGCAACTGCGCGTTGCTTGCGCGCGGCAGGCCGGCGTGGTAATCTGGATCTGAGGTGATTTTTTATGAATACAAAAGATGTGATCCTGGAGCTCCGCACGAAAAAAGGCCTGTCGCAGGACGAGCTGGCGGAGAAGGTCTATGTGACCCGGCAGGCCGTCTCCCGCTGGGAAACCGGCGAGACGGTCCCGAACACCGAGACGCTGAAGCTGCTCTCACGCTTTTTTGACGTCTCGATCAACACGCTGCTCGGTGCGCCGCGGCAGCTCATCTGCCAGTGCTGCGGCATGCCGCTCGAAGACGGGAACATGAGCCGCGAACCGGACGGCTCGTTCAACGAGGATTACTGCAAGTGGTGCTACACGGACGGCGCATTCACGTATCAGAGCATGGATGTGCTGATCGATTTCTGCGCGGCCCACATGGCAAACGATGCCTTTCCGCCCGTCCAGGTCCGTGCCTACCTGCAGGACCTGCTGCCGAAGCTCAAGCACTGGCAGATCGCCGAGAACAAATAACCACAAGATCTATCCCATCTGGAGTCAACAAACATGATCGATACCATGCTCGTCCGGGGCGCAAAAGTCCATAATCTCAAAAATATCGACGTCGAGATCCCACTGGGCAAGATCGTCGGCATCGCCGGCGTGTCCGGCTCGGGAAAATCCTCGCTGGCGCTGGGTGTCCTGTACGCCGAGGGTTCGCGCCGGTATCTCGAGGCGCTTTCCACCTATACCCGCCGGAGAATGACGCAGGCGTCGAAGGCCAGCGTGGACGAGGTGCTGCATGTCCCCGCCGCCCTGGCCCTGCACCAGCGCCCCGGCGTGCCGGGCATCCGCAGCACCTTCGGCACGGGCACGGAGCTGCTGAGCAGTCTGCGCCTGATGTACTCCCGCCTTGCCAGCCACCGCTGCCCGAACGGGCATGAACTTGCGCCGTCGCTGCTCGTTGCAGCCGGAAAGGAGCTCGTCTGCCCGACGTGCGGCGCGCATTTTTATGCGCCGTCGGCTGAGGAGCTGGCGTTCAACTCACAGGGCGCGTGCCAGACCTGCGGCGGCACCGGCGTCGTCCGCACGGTCGATCTTGATACACTGGTGCCGGACGACTCCCTGACCATCGACGAGGGCGCGGTCGCCCCGTGGAACAGCCTGATGTGGTCCCTGATGACGGATATCTGCCGCGCGATGGGCGTGCGCACCGACGTGCCCTTCCGCGACCTGACGGAACAGGAAAAGGACATCGTCTACCACGGTCCGGCCGAGAAGAAGCACATCCTCTACCACGCAAAAAAAGCCGGCTCCAACGACTTCGCCGAGCTGGATTTCACGTATTATAACGCCGTCTACACCGTGGAGAATGCCCTGGCAAAGGTCAAGGACGAGAAGGGCATGAAGCGGGTGGAAAAATTCCTGAAGGAAGATGTCTGCCCGGACTGCCGCGGCACGCGCCTGTCCGCCGCCGCCCGCGCGCCGAAGGTGCGCGGCATCTCGCTGGACGAAGCCTGCACGATGACGCTCGCGCAGCTGGTCGAATGGGTGCAGGGCGTCCCGGCCAGCCTGCCGGAGGACATGCGCCCGATGGCCGAGAGCATCTGCGAGGCGTTCCAGAGTACCGCTAAACGGCTCATGGACCTGGGACTCGGTTACCTGACGCTCGACCGCTCGGCTGCCACGCTCTCCACCGGCGAGCGCCAGCGGATGCAGCTGGCCCGTGCCGTGCGCAACCGCACGACGGGCGTCCTCTACGTGCTGGATGAGCCGTCCATCGGTCTGCACCCGTCCAACATCGTCGGCCTCACCGGCGTGATGCACGATCTGGTGGATGACGGCAACTCCGTCATTCTGGTCGACCACGACACGCAGATCTTAAAGGAAGCCGACTGGATCGTAGAGATGGGTCCGGAAGCGGGCGCGAAGGGCGGACACGTCATCGCGCAGGGGACGATCCCGGCGATCGAGGAAAACCCCGCGTCCCAGATCGGTCCCTTCCTCTCCGGAAAAGCCGAGACGGAGCTGCGGCCCCGGGCGGAGAAGGAAGCTGTGTTTGCAGACGGGACCATGCATCTGTCCACGTCTCAGATCCATACCGTCAAGCCGCTGGAGGTCGAGATCCCGAAGGGACGGCTGACCGTCGTCACCGGTGTGTCCGGCTCCGGCAAGACCACCATGGTGCTCGAGAGCCTCATTCCCGCTCTGGAGGCAAGCATCAGCGGCAGCGCCCTGCCCGCGCATATCCGCGCAGTCAAAGCCGACGGTATTGCGCATGTCAAGCTCATCGACGCCACGCCCATCGGCATCAATGTCCGCTCGACGGTCGCCACCTACGCGGGCGTCCACGACGAGCTGCGAAAGCTGTATGCGAGATCTGCCGACGCAAAGGAAAGGGGCTATCAGGCGAGCGACTTTTCCTACAACACCGGCTCCCTCCGCTGCCCCGGCTGTGACGGGACGGGCGAGGTGAGTCTGGACGTGCAGTTCCTGCCGGACGTCAACATCCCGTGCCCCGACTGCCGCGGCTCGCGCTACGCAAGAGCCGCTTATGATGTGAAGCTCGCAAATAAGACCGGCAAATGCGTGTCCCTGCCGGAGCTCATGGACATGGATGTAGCTTCCGCGCTTGACTTCTGCAGAGATATGAAGACCGTCAGCCAGAAGCTTGGCATTCTGAAGCGGCTCGGCCTCGGCTATCTGACGCTCGGCGAGGAAACGCCGAGCCTCTCCGGCGGCGAAGCGCAGCGGCTGAAGCTTGCGAGCGAGATCGGCAAAACGCAGACCGATTCCGTCTTCGTTTTCGACGAGCCGTCCATCGGCCTGCACCCGCTGGACGTGCGGGTGCTGCTCGGCGTCTTTCAGGCGCTGCTGGACAGCGGCGCGACGGTCGTCGTCATCGAGCACGATCTGGACGTCATCCGCAATGCCGATCACATCATCGACATGGGCCCCGGCGGCGGAGACGCCGGCGGCCGCATCATTGCAGCCGGTACGCCGGACGAGATCCGGCAGGATCCCGCCAGCGTCACCGGCCGGTATCTGTAAAACCAGAAAAGGAGGCCAGCAGCATGGAATTGCCTGCCTGTCCGGTAGAGACGACGCTGATGCTCATCGGCGATAAGTGGAAGGTGCTGATCCTGCGCGATCTGATGAGCGGGACGAAGCGCTTCGGCGAGCTGAAAAAGTCCATCGGTCACGTCACGCAGAAGGTCCTGACCGCGCAGCTGCGCGATATGGAGGCCAAAGGCCTGCTCACGCGCAAGGTCTACGCCGAGGTACCGCCGCGCGTGGAATATACCCTGACCACTACCGGCTACAGCCTGCGGCCCATCCTCGACTCTATGGTGGCCTGGGGCACGGATCATCAGAAGCAAAACGGAGGCGCACCATGCGATCCATAAGACGGCCTGCACGGCCGAGATCGCCGCAAAGATCCCCTGCACGCAGGTCCTTGGGACCTATACCGTGACCTTTGACCGCTGAAAGAGAGGAGACCTCTATGCCATATCCCTGGATCGACGACTATCTCCTGCAGAAGCCTGGTGTCACAAAGGACCTGCAGCCGGACTGGAACTGGATCCGCTATCAGATCGGCGGCAAACTGTTCGCCGCCGTCTGCCTGGACGATCAGGACCAGCCGTATTACATCACCCTGAAGCTCGACCCCGCGGAGGGCGACTTCCTCCGCGGGCAGTATGAAGACATCCTGCCCGGCTATTACATGAACAAGACCCACTGGAACTCCGTCCGCGCGCAGGGCTCCGTCCCCGACGATCTGCTGAGAAACCTCCTCGACGAAGCCTACCGCCTGGTCCTCCACGCCCTCCCCAAAAAGAAACAACGGGAGATCACAGGCGAATAAAGAAAAGCATGAGCTGCTGCAAAAAAGGCACCGGGGCTATAGACGGGTGTCCGTAAAACAGTTAATCCTCCGTATGGCTTAGACCATGCGGAG
>ERZ773225.3327-NODE-3327-length-14666-cov-4.481350_pt1 | contig 14666 bp, 9 predicted proteins | sample MGYA00580993_ERZ773225 | MGnify/ENA primary metagenome ERZ773225 (study PRJEB29015, sample SAMEA2737748) | human gut metagenome | biome: human gut; feature: human-associated habitat; material: faeces | place: China | collected 2012 ... | reverse complement strand
ACGATTTTTGAATAACGAAGCCCTAAATTGATAATTTTTGCATCGTTGGTAAAGAGACTGAGGAAAGGGTGGATAACTACAAGGCAGATAATCATCAGGAAAATACCATGAAATGTTCCAAGGAGCATTCCCTGACTTGCCGCCTGATCTGCCTTTTTCTGATCTGCTGCTCCCAGATAAAAGGAAATGACGGCATTAATCCCGATTCCAAAACCGATCATAACTGCATTGATCAGATTTTGAACAGGGAATACCAAAGAAAGTGCGGTCATTGCATTTTCACTGATCTTAGCAACAAAAAAGCTGTCAACGATATTATAAAGTGAATTTACAAGCATAGACACAACCATTGGTAATGACATTTTTAACAGAAGGTTCAGGATTGGTTGTTCTTTCATATAAGTTTGTTCCATTTTCAGACTCCTTTCGGGATTTCTCAGTTGTTAAGCATACGACAAAGATCCAATGGATCTTTTTTAGTATTAATAACGTTATGACATAAAAAAACCACATGACTGCCAGGAAAAGTAGTCATGTGGCGAAAAGTAGTATCACATTATGCCGAAAACCATTTGCCCGTCATTCATCGTGATACTCCAAAAATCCACATCAGTTTTAGAAACTAATTATATCGCTGAAATACGGAAGTGTCAAGGATAAATGGCTTGAGTTTCCGCAGTTTTATCCACAGCCCTCTGATTTTTCTCCATTCATTATCAACAACTTTATGAAAATGCCCAAAATATAAGGAATCTGACTTCTTTTTGATGTAAAATTAAGCTACCAAACAAAAACCTTACTAAACAAAAAAGAAGGAGATTCCCTATGGCTAATTTTACATCAAATACTTACACTTTGAAACGAAAAATTTTAACTTTTTCAAATAAAATTTCAAAACAGCTTTCCAAGCCTGATCGTAAATTTACAGCAGATATCACTTATGGTATGTTAGCTTCCCAAAGTTGCCTTTTAACAGATGTCGTTGACCAACTTCACGAGGACTCTAAAAAAATAAATATTGTTGACCGTCTTTCCAGACACCTTGATAAAGGTACCCCTGCAAAAGCTGCGGTTTCCTATCTTCAGATGCTAAAAAAGTGGGTTCTTTCTGAACCAGTCATTTACATTGATGATAGCGATGTTGTAAAACCGGATGGTTATAAATTTGAATCTCTTGGCATTGTCAGAGACGGTTCTGAGAGTACATCCACAAAAAACGTATATAAAAAAGGGTATCATGTCACAGAAGCCTGCGTCCTTACCGGCAATAATCATCCTGTCAGCATTTTTTCCAGAATACACTCATCCGCTGAAAAGGATTATAAATCTGCCAATACCATTACCTTTGATGCTATAGAACAAGGAACGGCACTCTTTGGGAAAGCAACCTTTGCAATGGATCGTGGTTACGACGATAACAAGATGTTCCTAAAACTTGACAAATTAGGACAAGAATACGTTATCCGTCTTACATCCAAAAGAAAGCTTCTTTATCACAACAAGTGGACTCCGGCTACTGAACTTCGTGACCGTAGAAAAGGCAAAATCAAAACTAGCGTATTCTATAAAGGAAAAGACCATGAAGCTTATCTTTCCCACGTGAAAGTCCAAATCACGGCATCCAGAAAAAATATATATCTGGTCTTGGTTTACGGCATTACGGAGCATCCAATGATGCTTGCTACCAATAAAGAAATAAAGTCTAAAGAAGACGTAATCCAGGTGGCAAGAATCTATTTTTCCAGATGGAAAATTGAAGAATACTTTCGTTGAAAAAAGCAGATGTTCCAATTTGAAAACTTCCGTGTGAGGAAGCTCTGTGCAATCAATGCACTTAACTTTTATATCACCTTATGCATGGCATTTTTGGCAATGATTTCAATGGAATCAGAATCCAATGCATTAAAGGTTGCAATCATAAAAACAGCAGATCCTGTAAAGGAAAGAGTTTTCTTCTGCTATTACCGACTGGCTAAAGGCATCTCCGGCATACTTTCATATGCAAAAGAAGGCGTCAGACTCTGGTTCCGGACGAAACGTCCGGCTTACCGTCAACTCTGCCTTAAGCTGGTTGCTTAAATAGATAAAAGAATAGTTCTCCCAAAGTCCGGTTCAGGCGGGGCTTATTTCAGTGCCTCTAATCCCAAACCTGTCACTCTATCTCATTCAAAAATTTGACAGATTGGCACTTTGGGGGAATTTAACTATTTTAGAATTACATTTTGCGGAAACTCAAGTAAATGGGTATACAAAAAATCCAAAATGGGCATACAAAAAATCCATGAATAATCGCAAAAAGAGCATACGAAAAATCCACCATACGCTTCTACAAGTCATACAGTGGATCTTTCAATTTATTCCATCCATTGGAATATCCTCCTTCTTCAATTAATATCTATTTAAAACTATTATCTCAAATAGTGAAATTTTATTTAAAAATTAACGTCCCATTGGATTGTACCTCTTTTATAAAATTCGTTCTTATGTTCTTACTTAGAATTAAATTAGCATCCCATCGGTCTGTACCTCTTTCATAAAATTCATATCAGATTAAAGTTAAAGACTTTTTATCCCATTGGATTGTACCCCTTTCGTAAATTTCGTTCTGGATTAAAATTAATGTCCCATTGGTCTATACCTCTTTCATTAGATTATTGGATTAAGTTTAAGTTTTTGGTGGTCCGTACCTCCTTTTCTTTTATTTGGTGTTCGTTTTCTTTTGTTGACTATATATTAACTCTCAAAACACGTTTTGTCAATAGAAAATCTGATAAAAAATAAAAATAATTTAAATTAACAGAAAATAAATGAAAATATAAAAAATATACAGAACTGAAACCGGGCAGTATGCGACTGGATTTTTTAGAATCTTGTCCTTATACTAAAGGATAGAAAAAGGAGGCAATAAAAAGATGAGCAGAAATGAGAGAGTCAGTTGTGAGAGCTGTACTTATTATATTTATGATGAAGACTATGAAAGTTATGTATGTGATAAAAATATGGATGAAGATGAATATATCCGTCTGATGACAGATCGTCATTTCCAGTGTCCGTTTTACAGAAATGGTGATGAATATGCAGTTGTCCGTAAGCAGATGTAGCATTCTGCTGATTGTATGGAAAAGAAATCTGTGGTATGATGAATACGAACATACATTCGTAAAGGCGGCATGAAGAAATGATAAAAAAAGAGAATGATTCTATTGTATATGAAAAGGTAATTCCGGCACATGGAGCAGAGTATGTATCATTTCCGGAGTCTATGAGACCGGAGATTGGCGATTATCTCAGATCGCAGGGGATTTCCCGGCTTTACAGTCACCAGGCGGAGATGTTCGTGAGGGCCGGTGAAGGAGAAAGCCTGGTCATCACGACAGCGACAGCAAGTGGCAAAACTTTGAGCTTTTTGCTGCCGGTATTGCAGAAGATTTTAGAGAATCCGCTGACGCGTGCGATTTTTATTTATCCGACGAAAGCACTTGCAAGTGATCAGTATCGGGTATTGGCTCCTGTACTGGAGTATTTTGGAGAGGGGCGTATATCGGCAGGGGTCTATGATGGAGATACGATGCCTGCAGAACGCAGCCGGGTCAGGAAGAGTGCGAATATTATTCTGACGAATCCTGAGATGCTGAATGCAGCTTTCTTGCCTAACCACAGTAAATATGGATTTGATTTTATATTTGCCAATCTGAATTATATCGTGATTGATGAATTGCATAGCTACAGAGGAGCATTTGGCGGGCATCTTGCCAATATTTTCCGCAGAATGAAACGGATCTGCGGATATTATCATTCCGATCCACAATTTTTATGCAGTTCAGCGACGATTGCAAATCCGGTGGAGCTGGCAGAGAAGATTTGTGGAATAACCCCGGGGCTGATCGAGCGAGATGGCTCACCGGCACCGGAAAAGGTATACAAGATCCTGCAGCCACCGGAGATAAAAGGAGCGAATGATAAAGTATATGGAAGATATTCGGCTTCAAGTGTGGTGAAAGAGCTGATCCCGAAGCTTGTGGAAAAGGGAGAACAGTTTCTTGTATTTACACATAGTCGAAGAGCGGTGGAAGTTATTTTAAAGGAATCGAGAGACCGGTTGGAAGACGCCGGATTTTTGGGAGAAAAGGGGCAGACGGACAAAATCGCCGGGTATCGTGGAGGTTATACTCCATTGGAGCGGCGTGAGATCGAGCGAAAGATGATGGCAGGAGAGCTGACAGGCCTGATCTGTACGAATGCACTGGAACTGGGAATTGATATTGGAAAACTGGATTGTACAGTGCTGGTAGGATATCCGGGGACAAGAGCTTCTTTCTGGCAGCAGACAGGACGGGCGGGAAGATGTGGCAGGAGGTGTGTCAATTATCTGATTTTGGAGAATCAGCCGTTCGATCAGTATATTGCAATTTCACCTGACTGGCTTTTTGAAGGCAGAAGTGAAAATGCAATCGTAGATCCGGACAATCTGCTGATCGAGCTTGCACATATACGTGCGGCAGCAGCGGAGATGCCACTGTCTCTGGATGATGTTGCGTTGTTCCCGGATTTGGGAGAGATCATCCCGGTTCTTTTAAATGCACAGGAACTGAAAAGTCTGGCGGGACGTTTTTCATGGGCAGGGCCGGCATTCCCTGCCGGAGATTACAGTCTCAGGAATATGGACAGGACGAGATACAAGCTGATCGTATATCCAAGTATGGAGCATCTGAGAAATGTGCAGGAGAAAAGGAAAGGCTCTCTTTTTAACGGAAAGGAAATTACTGAGATGGACGAGTCGCAGGCTTTTCATGAGCTGCACCCGGGAGCGGTGTATCTGCATGACGGTGAGCAGTATGAGGTGCTGAAGCTGGATCTGGTTTCAAGAACTGCACTGGCAGTACCATTTTATGGAAATTATTATACAGTTCCATCCGGCACAGAGGATACAAGAATTTTGCAGACCTTCCAAAAAGAAACTTTTAAAAGAATAAAGAAATGTTTTGGTGACATAAATGTAAATGAAGTGATTTCGATGTATAAGAAACTTCAGTTTCATAATCATCAGAATCTGGGCCATGTGTCGCTGACGAGGCCATTACAGAAAGATTACGATACAGAGAGTACCTGGATTGAAATCCCGGAGAATATTGTGGATACATACCAGAGGCTCCTTGTGCCAGATCAAAGAGGAGAACTTGTTCTGAATAATCATTTTGAGGGAATTTCCTATGCAATCAAGAATGCAGCTATGATGGTGACAATGACAGAAAAAGATGACATCGGAGTGATTCTTTCAAATAATGCGTTGATTCCCGGAGCAGAAAGAGGACGAAAGGTATCCTTATTTATTTATGATAAGTATGAAGGCGGTCTTGGTTATGCTGAGAAAATTTATGATCTGATGGAACAGATCATTTATCAGGCAATCGAGCAGGTTGAACATTGTCCGTGTAAGGACGGATGTCCGGTCTGCGTAGGAAATTATACACTGGATAAAAAGACAGTGCTGTGGGGGCTGAAGAATTTTATAGAAGAGAGTGAATCTCCGGTATCTATATCAAAGCAGTCAGAATTGTCAGAGATGAACAGACCGGGAATAAAGAAAGAATATTCATTTGAAATGCTGGAAGAAAAATGGGATGAGTTCTGTGAGAAGTTAAAAAGGAGCGGAGAATCGGGAGCTGCGTTTTTAAGTATGGTAAAGAAAGTCGAAGTAAAAGAGGAGCGTCTGATCCTGCAGGTTGAAAATTCATTTTATGAAGGGTGGCTGCAGGAATGGGAGAATCTGCGGGAAGTAGAGCGTCTGCTCCGTTCGTATGCGATCTGTCCGGCAGATATGAAGCTGGAGATTCAGTCAGAGACAGACTGGGAGCGGGTGAAAAAGATCCGTGGAAAATTAAATCGAAGGTATGGAAAAGATGAAATTTGAAGAAGAATGGAGTTTCCTGAATCCCTATCAGATGACAGCAGTTCTTGATGAGAGTCCGGCATGTGTTGTGAATGCAAATGTCGGAAGCGGAAAGACAACTGTTCTGATCGCAAAGATACTGTATTTATATCAGGTGAAGCAGATACAGCCGGAAGAAATGATTGTTCTGACTTTTACGAATAAAGCAGCAGATGAGATAAAAGAACGACTCATAGCAAAAGAAAAGTTTTTAAAAAAAGAAAAAAATGACGAAGAACCAAGGCTGGATGGATTTGGTACATTTCATAGTGTAGCTCTATGGATGCTGAGAGAAAAGCTGGAAGTTGAAAAAGCTGGATGGAGAAAAGATTTTACTGTCATGGCACCGGATGAAGAAGAAGATCTTGCATTAACTCTGACCGCAGAATATGGATTGAAAATAAAATATAAGAACCGCCTGAAGAAGCGGCTGGAGCAGGAATATCAATGGTATCTTGAAGGACGACCGATACCGAGATACAAAGATGATTTGTTCAAATTGTATCCAATAATTGAATCCGAAAAAAAGAAGCAGAATAAGATGACTTTTTCGGATTTGCTGCGTGTCAGTACACTTTTATTGAAAGAGCAGGATGCTTTTATCCCTAAGTGGATCATTGTCGATGAAGTGCAGGACAGTGATAAGATGCAGATGGAATTTCTGGAGGCTTTGAAAGGCAGGGAGACGAAGCTGTTTGCAGTAGGAGATCCGAATCAGGTGATTTATAGCTGGCGTGGGACAGGAGAGAATATGTTCTTTTTATTAAAGCACCGATTTGAGGCGAAAGAATATTCTCTCCCGGTGAATTACCGTTCTAATGCATTGATCCTGGGAGCGGCGAATCGTTTCCTTCAGTTTGGCAGTCAGATCCGGGCGAGCAGAGAAAAAGGTGAGAAGGTCAAAATTGTTAATTATTATGATCCTTTTCAGGAGGCAGAGGAACTTGCGTTGCGGATAAGAGAGCTAAAGGAGCAGGGACTGACATATCGGGAGATGGCGGTATTTTATCGGTTACAGCGTCAGGTGGATGTGCTTGCAAAAGTGTTTGAACGTCAGGGGATTCCATATGAAGTTTCCGTAAAAAAGAGCCTACATGATATTCCGGTATTGAACTGGTTTGTCAGAGTATTGAGATTCTGTGTAAATCCATTGGATGAGCAGTCCGGGATTGCAGCAGTCGCAGATAAAGAATTTGGCGAGTTTGGAATGACGCGGAAAAAGGCAGAAAAAATCATAAAAGAGAAAAAGCTGTCCGAGAGTCTGCTTTATGAACAGATGGCCGGATTTCAGGCATGGGTAGTGGATAACTTTGGGAAATTCATGAAAGAAGGTGAAAAAGAGCAGAAAATCTTTGAATATTTTCACTTAAAAGAGTTCCTGCGTCCTACGGTGGAGAGCTATACTGAAAATGTCAAAAAAATAAAGAGCTTTTTAAAGCAGTTATGTTCATATTGCGGTTCGATTGATTTCCGGGGGCATCTGAGGGAATTTCTGAATAGTTCAGAGCTTTATGGATTAAAGATGGAAGCAGGAGAAAAAGAAGTAGGAGCAGAAATGAATCCTGAAGACCGGAAAGATGCAGTACAGCTTATGACGCTGCATGCATCCAAAGGTCTGGAATTTGATACGGTCTTTCTGATTGGTGTGAATCCCGGTCTGATCCCGCTTCATTCAAAAAATTATGAACAGGAAGAAGAGGAACGACGGTTGTTTTTTGTGGGGATTACCCGTGCAAAGAACCGCTTGGAACTTTCCTGGTATACGAATCCGGGTGAACCGGGGATAGCGGGTGAGGAAAGCCGTTATCTGAAAATGATTCCGCAGGAGCTGTTGGAGGGAATGCCGGATGAAAAAGAAAGATGGGCTAACCTGCAGCAGTTAAAGAAGGAAGTTCAGGAACAAGCTCAGGAAAAAGCTCAGGAAAAAGCTCAGGAAAAAGCTCAGGAAAAAGTTCAGGAAAAAGCTCAGAAAGAAGTTCAGGAAAAAGAGCAGAAAGAACTTCGGCAGGAAGTAAAACCGGAAGATCAACAGGAACAGGCTGACATGCGGGCTGGCATACAGGCGGTGGTGCAGGTAAGGCATCCGAAGTATGGTGTCGGAGTGTTAAGATCGGAAGATGATCTGATGGTTGAGGCAGAGTTTGACGGATACGGAGTGAAGCAGTTCCTGAAAGCATTTGGTGAAGTCGAGATAATAGGATGAGTGAAACACAAAGGAAGTGAGTAAAATGAATGAAACCACGCAACAAAATCGTTTATTTGACAATAAAAAACTAGCTGCACTTCTAATTCCACTGGCAGTAGATCAGCTCCTTAATTCATTTATGGGAACTGTGGATACACTGGTAGTCAGTAATCTTGGCTCAGCAGCGATTTCAGCAGTTTCACTGGTAGATTCGATCAATATCCTGATTGTTCAGGCTTTCTTTGCACTGGCATCAGGTGGAACAGTTGTGTGTTCCCATTACCTTGGATGTGGAAAAAAGGAGCATGCACAGGAGGCAGCAAGACAGTTGGTTTTCATTACGTTCGTATTGTCGGCGGTGATTGCTGGAATGTGTCTTTTATTCAATGGTCCGATGTTGGCACTGATCTTTGGAAAAGTAGAGAGTGCGGTTATGGTGAATGCCAAAAAGTATTTTTTCTTTTCTGCAATCTCGTATCCATTTATCGCATTATATGATGATGGATCGTGCATCCTGAGGGCACAGGAGAACAGTCGTTTGCCGATGCTGATCTCGGTTATTTCAAATATCCTGAATATTATTCTGAATCTGTTATTTGTATGGGTGTTCCATTGGGGTGTTGCAGGTTCGGCAACTGCAACGATGCTGGCACGTATGTTCAGTATGGTTACAGTGCTGGTAAAACTGAGGAATCCACAGTTGGAGATCCAGTTGAGAAAGTATTTTACCATCCGGCCTGACTGGGATGAGATTAAAAGAATCCTGAGGATTGGTGTGCCGTCGGGGGTGGAGAACAGTATGTTCCAGTTTGGAAAGCTTGCGATCCAGTCGACTGTATCGCTGATGGGAACTGCGGCTATCGCTGCACAGGGAATGGCGAGTATCATTGAAAATTTGAACGGAATTATGGGAATCGGAATAGGAATCGGTCTTATGACCGTTGTGGGGGAAACTCTTGGAGCAGGAAGAAAGGAGGAGGCCGTTTATTATGTAAAGAAATTATGTATTGTTTCCGAAGTAGTGATCATTGCATCCTGTCTGCTTTTGTATGCTTTAGTTCGTCCGATTACCTATTTTGGAGGTATGGAGCCTGAAAGTGCAAAAATGTGTATTTTTATGGTAACGTGCATAACCATTATAAAGCCATTGATCTGGGTCATGGCTTTTGTTCCGGCATATGGATTCAGGGCAGCCGGGGATGTGAAGTTTACAATGACAGTTTCAATGCTTACGATGTGGTTATGCCGGGTGACACTCTCGATTGTTCTTGCCAGAGTCTTTGGCTTTGGACCAATCGCAGTATGGATCGGTATGTTCAGTGACTGGGCATTGAGAGGAGTGATCTTTACGATCCGGTTCAGAAATCGTAAATGGCTGAATCATCATGTGATTTAAAAGCAATTATAAAGCCTTAATCACAGATCCAGCCATTGAGTCAGATTGTTTGCAAAAGATCGAGCAGACGCTGGTTCTCTTCCGGCATCTGAATACAGAACCGTACATATTCACCCTCCAGGCACTGGAAAGAAGAGCAGTCCCGGATCATAAGTCCCTTTTGAATGCAACGTTCAAATACATCGAAAGAGGTAATCCCGTCTTTCAGAATCTTTACCAGCAGGAAGTTGGCATAGGCCGGATAGATTTTGAAAGTCGGGAGTTTTTTTATGGTTTCGTACATCTTCTGACGTTCGGAAAGAATCAGGTTTCGGGTCTGCTGATAATAGTCGTGATCCTGAAAAAGCATTTCTCCGGCGAAAGCACCGAGGCTGTTCAGTGACCATGGAATTTGTTTTTCACGCATGGTCTTCAGAAATTCACTGTTCCCGGTGATTCCATATCCGAACCGCATTCCCGGGGCGGCATAGAATTTGGAAACTCCCCGGAGTACCATCAGATTGGAGAATTGCTTCGTAAGAGGAACAGCAGTAATTGCTGAAATATCCGGTGCAAATTCAACATAAGTTTCATCTATCATTACAAAGATATTTTTCCGTTTACAAAATGCAAGTAATTCTTTTAATTCATCCCGAAAAATAGCGGAAGAAGTCGGGTTATTTGGATTGCAGATAATGAGAAAATCATATCCATCCGAGAGAGTATGGAAAAGATCCTCCAGATCTGGTCTGAAGTCAGAAGTCTCCTGCAAATGGTAATAATCCTGAGTACTTCCGGAAAAGGTGAGTTCTCTGGAATATTCTGAATAAGTAGGACCGAGAATCAGAGTATGCTTTGGGGCACGAGCTTCGATCAGCAAAGCAATCAGTTCACTGGAGCCATTTCCCGGAAGAATATAATCGGCAGGAACATCACAATAATTAGAAAGAACATTACGCAGAGACAGATACTCGCGGTCAGGATAACTGGAAAATAAATCTGCATGGGTGGCGACCGCTTCTTTTACAGAGGCAGGAAGTCCAAGCGGATTTACATTTCCGGCAAAGTTGACGATAGCTTCTTTTTTTATATGGTAACAGGCACTGATCTTTTCAATGTCACTTCCGTGAAATACGGGGTTGGTTGTCTGATTATTCATGATTTATGCTCCTAAAAATTATTTTGTCTCAAATAAAATACCAAGGGTATTTGGACCGCAGTGGCTTGAAATCGTACAACAGGCAGTTGTCACATGGATCTCAGCGAAGTCTTTTTCAGCTTTGAGGGCTTCTTTTACAAGATGGATATATTCTGCAGCAATTCCCGAATGTGTAATGAAGATAAAAGACGGATCGATATCTGGATGTGCGGCCAGTTGATCTTTTACATATTTTACGAGAACCTTATCCAGTGAACCCCGATATTTTTTACCGACTTTCATACTGCCGTCGGCATTATTTACCTCAATACACGGCTTTAACTTTAGTACGTTGGCACCCAGTGCAGCTACGGAGGAGCAACGCCCGCCGGCATGAAGAAAAGTAAGGGTATCCAGAATAAAGCTGGCATGACACTTCTCTGTACGCTGTCGGAGAACATCGGCGATTGCATCAGCGGACATTCCCTGACGGATCATTTCTCCGGCATCACGGACAAGGAGTCCTGTTCCGCTGGAAAGAGAGCAACTGTCAATGACATGGACATGTCCGAGTTCTTCAGCCGCAATACAGCAATTCTGATAGGCACTGGAGAGGGAACTGCCGAGATTGATATGAATGACTTCGTAACCGGCTCTGACCCATGGCTCAAAATGGTCAATATATTCTGCAACGTTTACAGCAGCCGTCTTGGGAAGAATCTTTTCATCATAATATTTCTGGAAAATCTCTTCCGGAGTGATGTCGATGCCGTCCTTATAGTCATGACCGTCCAGGATGATATGGAGCGGAAAGTAATGCACATGGTAACGCTCTTTTAACTCGGTATCAAGATCACAGGTACTATCAGCACTTAAGATGATTTTTGCAGATTCCTTTTCCATTCTATTTTCCTCCGTAAATCTGATTTTCTTAAATTATAACACTAATTTCCGGTCAATGACAAGGTGGCTGGGACTTTACATTGTTGAAGAAGTTGGATAGAATAAAATGATGTTGGGGTCAAAAGCCCCCAACAATGATGCCAACGGATTGTTTCGTGCTACGCACTCCCACAATCCTACCCGCTATTCGCATATCATGGTGCTTACGCCCCACTTTTATGCTCATATCGGGGCGGGTCTCAAGGTCATTCTACCACCAGTGTGCAAGCACACGTGGTTTCAGACCTTTTGACCCTGACATCATAAAATGATTAAGGTAAACAGGAGGAGAACATGAAACTGGAAAATGAAATACTTTATGTGGAAATGGTAGAACATGGAGCTGAACTGACAAGAATCTATAATAAAAAGACGGGGGCAGAGATCTTATGGAATGCAGATCCAAAGTTTTGGAAAAGACATTCGCCGGTTTTGTTCCCGAATGTAGGAAAAACCTGGCATAATGTAGTGAAGATTCAGGGAGAACAGTATCCGACATCCCAGCATGGATTTGCAAGAGATCATGATTTCAAATGTATTCATGCAGGGAAAGAAGAGGTGAAATTTTTGCTCACTTCAACAGATGAGATGAAAGAAGTTTATCCGTTTGATTTTGAATTATACATTAGCTATCGTCTTAAGAAAAATGTGATAGAGGTGGAATGGGAAATTAAAAACCAGTCGGAAGAAACGATTTACTTTACCATTGGCGGGCATCCGGCCATTCACTTTGCAAAAGAAAATGAAACCAAGGCAGATTACCGGCTTTATTTCCCGGAAAAAGATCATCTGAACTATATTTTGGTTGATATTGCAGAAGGTGGTGCAGATCCGAAAAAAGTCTATGAGATGAAACTGGAGGACGGATATTATCCGCTGACAGAAGAATTATTCGAGAGAGATGCCCTGATTTTTGACGAGAATCAGATTGAAGAAGTATGGATCAGTCATAAGGACGGAACACCGTATGTGGGAATGAAATGCGAAGGTTTTCCAAACTTTGGAATATGGTCGGTAAAAGATGCCCCATTCGTATGTCTTGAACCATGGATGGGAAGATGTGATGATGTGGGATTTGAGGGAGATATTTCCGAAAAGCCGGGAATTAATAGCGTTGAGAGCGGTGGAACATTTGAAAAGAGTTATCAGATCATTGTAGGTTAATGAAAGCAAAAAAGTGAGGGTGTCGCAAAATCATCAGATTAGATGATAGAGTGATGCCCTCGCTCTATCATATGTAAAAAATCGGAAAGAATCTTTTGAACTGTTGATTCTTTCCGATTTTTTGCGTACTTTAATAAAGCTACCAGTTTTTCGCTTTTTTATGCGGTTTCTTTTACTGGAAATAGGTGGCTTCCTGTTCGCTCATTCTGTATTTTTGCATGCAACTTATTCAGATTATATCCCATACACAATAAAAGAATCTCCAGTTTCACTTTGGTTTTCCCTCGAAGCAGAAATCTTTGGAATTCATAGTCATTTTTTAGAACTCCGAATGCTCCCTCCACTTGTATCGAGCGATTCATCCGGTATAAGATTCCCTTTTCGCTTAAAATATTTTCATATGATTCCTGACGCTTCTCTAAGAAACTTTTGGAGATGTATAGACGTTTGTTCCCTTTAGCTCGGGTACATTTTTCTTTGTGCGGACAGCCTGTACAGTCTTCGCATTCATAAACTGTCACTTCTGATTCATAGCCACTCTTACTTTTCTGTTTTTTTATGAAAAGAGGTTTTAGTTCCTTTCCGGCATGGCATATATATGTGTCTGTTATCTCATCATATCCCATATTTTCCCGTTTACTGATATCCTGTTTGAAACTGCGTTTTTTCCATTTTTCATAGGTCTGCGGTTTGATGTATGGTTTCTGTTTCTGCTCCCGCAGATATGTATAAGCTTCTTCGCTCTCATATCCAGAATCCGCAGTCACACTTGGGTAACGGAATCCCACTTTTTTCTCTATTGTCTCCAGAAAAGGGATCAGTGTCCAGACGTCATTCCGGTCCTGGAAAATATCCGCTGCAACAATATATTCACTATCTACACCAATCTGCACGTTATATCCCGGCTTTAGCTGTGCATTCCTCATGTGATCATCTTTCATGTGCATAAACGTAGCGTCTGGATCTGTTTTACAATAATTATTCCTTCCCTGGAAACTGGCTGTATGCCAGTCATAAACAGTCTGGCGTTCCAGAAAACGGCGGAATAACTCCAGATACTTCTGGTTCCGGCTTTTGCGTTTTCCTCTTCCATGTACAAAAACAGTGTGTTGTTCTTCGCATACTTGTTCTATAAAACAGCATATTTTCTGAATATCGTGTGTTCTGGTTTCTTTCGATACACTGAAAGACTGTAGGTACTCCCGGTTTAACAGAGCGACCGCTTCCTGTATTTTTAGGAACATCTTTTCTTCCCATTTTCCAACCGATTTTTTCCATACAAACGTATATTTATTGGCACAGGCCTCCAGCTTCGTACCATCTATAAATACGGTTTCTTTTGATAGTTCGTCCATTTGTTCCAGACGACGTACCATCTGATAAAACAGGTCTTCGCAGGCGTCAGCCAAAAATCCAGTACGGAATCTTGCAATTGTACTGTGATCTGGTGCTTTCTGCCCAGCAAGCAACCACATGAAATTAATATCACGTTTACAAGCAGTTTCAATCTTTCTGGAAGAATAGATATTTTGGGAATAAGCATAGGTCAAGATCTTAAACATGGTCTTTGGGTCCACTGCCGGATTTCTGCCTTTGGCAGAGTAAGCCTGATACAGCAAGCTGTAATTCAAATCCTCCAATTCGTGGCTCAGCAGTCGAACAGAATCATCATTAGGAACCAGACCTTCCAAATTTAATGGCAAAACCAGTTGATAAGGCTCGCCAAATTCGGTATAATTCTTATGGTATTTTATGTATTTGGTCATACTTAATTATACCATGGATTGCGGACTCTTCGGAGTCCGTTTTCTGTTTTTAGGCATAAAAATGGAGCTATTGCTCCATAGATTGATTACTCATCTATTTTGCAACAGCCCCATAACGAAACGCTCAGAGCATGTTTTACAGTGGTCAAAAGCAAATTTTTTTACTT
>ERZ773225.3290-NODE-3290-length-14813-cov-3.280187_pt1 | contig 14813 bp, 8 predicted proteins | sample MGYA00580993_ERZ773225 | MGnify/ENA primary metagenome ERZ773225 (study PRJEB29015, sample SAMEA2737748) | human gut metagenome | biome: human gut; feature: human-associated habitat; material: faeces | place: China | collected 2012 ... | reverse complement strand
TAGATTGGACAAATTTCCATGGGTTGTCCCAATCATCCGAGTTGACCGGGGCCAGATAGGAACCGTCGCTGACATCGTTCGTGCCGGAACCAAAGGCGATATCCGAGTTCATGTCTATATATTGGGAGACCTCTTGGAGCCCAAAATAGAAATCGTTGGCGGCCAATTCAAAGTCGGCCGGCTTTTGCCAGAATACAGCGTCCGACACTTGATCCATTGGCATTTTATCCAGCTCACAACTGAATAGTCCTAAGGTGGCGGATAACGTGATAATTATATTGAATCGTTTCATAATATTCGTTTTATTAAATAGAAAACCTTAGAAAGTCAAGTCGATACCAAATGAGTAGTAACGTTGGAACGGATAGTTGAAACCTCCGGTGTCAGACTCTGGGTCCCAACCGCCTTTTACCCCGTGTATCTCGAATAAGTCTTGTCCGCTTACATAAAAACGGGTCCGCTCGATACCGATCTTCTGCAATAAGCTTTTCGGCAGGGTATATCCGATCTGGATGTTCTTTAGGCGTACGTAAGCGGCGTTGATCTTTTGCATCGTAGACGCTTGGTAGTTCCAATGCCTGATATCGCCGTGGGTCAGACGAGGATAATATGCGTCTTGACGATCCTCATTCCAGGTTTGCCCGTAATAGAACTGAGGCGGATATCTCCACCAGTCGCTCCAAGGCATGGAGAACTCACCTTCACGGAACAAGGTGCGTTTAGCGACTCCTTGGAAGAATACGCTGATATCAAAGTTGTTCCACTTGGCACCCAAGTTTAATCCGAATGTATATCGGGGAGTGGTTGAGCCGACATACTTAGCGTCGCCGTCGTCCCCTTCCTTATCACCGTAAGTGGAGATTTTCCCATCGCCGTTCAGATCCTTGAATTTGGCATCGCCGATACCGATATTAGAGGGTACGCCTTCCAGCTTCTTGTAAGCGTCCAGATCCGCTTGGTCCTTGACTACGCCATCATATACATAGGCGAAATAGGAGTTGATGGGATATCCTTCTCTCGTCTTGTTCAAGCCTAGCTCATAAGTGTCCGAGCCTCCGTATTCCACGAGCTTGTTCTTAGCGTCGCTCAATTGGAATTGTGCGGAATATTCGACATTACCGATTTTGTCCGTCCAGTTTAAGGTAAGCTCGAAGCCATTCGTACGCAATTTGCCCGAGTTCGTATCCGGGGGAGTTGCCCCTAGCATACTGGGATAAGTTACGGGGATCAACATATTATTGTTCATCTTCACGAAGTAGTCGAAAGAGAATCCTAAGCGGGAGTCTAAGAAAGCGGCATCAATACCTGCGTTGATATTCTCCAAGATCTCCCATGTGCGATTTACGCCGGCTAAGACATCCAGCCCCATCGCTTGTGTTTGTGAACCGCTGCCGAAAGGATAGGTCAATTTAGTTCCCCAACCGTCGTCCCTGAATTTTAGCAACTGGATATAATCGTATAGACGAATACCTTCTTGATTACCTGTTTGTCCGTAAGAAGCTCTTAGTTTCAATTCGTTGAATACCTTAGAGCTCTTTAGGAATTCCTCTTGAGAGATACGCCAGCTAGCGGATACGCCGGGGAACATTCTCCAACGGTTACCCGGGGCGAAGCGGGAGGAACCATCGTAGCGGAAGTTTGTCTCCAAGATATACTTATTCTTGAAGCTGTATCCAATACGGGCGAAAGCCGAGCTTGTCGCCCAATGTTCAGCTTTGGCGTCGTTCTTCATATTTCCGGTGCCACCAAGGTTGAGTTCCCATAATTCGTCTGTGATGAAATTATCTCGGCGTGCCATGAACATACGGACCTCTTCTGCCTCATAAGCCATACCTAACATGGCATCTAAATGATGATCCAGTCCGAAGTTCTTATTATAATTCAAGTAAGCCGTATAATTTTGATAGATGGTTTCCTCGGTCGTACGATCTACAGCGGATTGTTCGGGACTACCTGCTCCCGTATAATAATTGATGTCACCGTCCCATGTATAGAGCGGGATGGCTTTCGCTATATCCTCGTTATTCTTGTTTTTGTAGTTTAAGCCCACTTGAGCGTTAAACACGAGTCCGTCCGTGATATCGGCGATCAATCTAAAGTTACCGTTCATCTCCCGGGTATTGAACGTGGCGGTCTCGCTTTCCTTGGCCAGCGCTATTGCGTTGCTCCAGCCTCCTTGCGTGAAGAACTCTCCGTTGGCGTTATAGATCGGGAAGTTCGGCATATCAAACATCGCCTCGCCGATCACCCAAGCGCCATTACTTCCTATGTCCGTACGTTTCTGGTTATCCAAAGATACCTTTGTCTCTAATTTTAGCCACTTTGCCAATCGATAATCATAATTCATACGCAGATTGTATTTGGTATTATTATCGTCTGCATATTTTACCACGCCAAATTGTTTGCTGTAGCCGGCGGATAGGTAATAGTTAGACTTCTCGCCTCCACCGGAGATTGTTAGGTTATGGCGATGTTGTACGCCATTGGTCAGCAACTCGTCCATCCAGTCCGTGTTCGTGAAAAAGAGCTTCCAGCCGGGTTGGGTGGGATGGTCGATAGGGTTCGGATCGTTCGCTAAGATGCGATCCAGAAGCTCTTGGGTATAGAGTGGGGCGGCACCGTTGTGTATGTTCGCCTCGTTATCCATAATCGCCATCTCATAATTTGTCGGGGCTTTCATGATTCCGGTCATTTTCGTGATCGCCAAGTTCCCGTTGTAAGTAAGTTTCGGTGCTCCGCTCTTTCCTTTCTTAGTCGTGATTAATACAACACCTCCGGCGGCACGGGAACCATATATGGAGGCTGAGGCATCTTTCAATACCGATATAGCCTCGATATCCTGCGGGTTGATCATATTCATATCCCCGGGGATTCCGTCGACCAAGACTAGCGGGGTATTCCCTCCGTTCGTGGAGGAGGCGCCACGCACGTTCAAGTCGAATTCCTCGTTACCCGGTTGTCCGGATGTTCGCTGAACGACCATACCGGGAATTTCTCCTTGCAAGGCGGACAGGACATTTGTAACCGGCTTAGAGTCGATTACCTCGGAGGATATTTTCGAGATCGCTCCGGAAAGATTGCTTCGTTTCTGTGTTCCGTAACCGATCACGACTACCTCATCAAGCTTCTGGGTGTCTTCCTTTAGCTGGATATTGAGGGTTTTGTTGTTGCCTACGGCCACTTCTTCCGATAAATAGCCGATGTAGGATATGAGTAGGATCGATTTACCGTTCGCCTCGATGCTGTACTGACCGTTCAGGTCGGTAACTGTACCATTTGACGTACCTTTTACCACGACATTCGCTCCGATGATCGGTTCGCCCCGTTCATCTGTAATGATACCGGTCACTTTTCGGTCTTGCGTCACCGGAACGGAGGCGTTGCCCGCGTTTCCGAGACTGACGGCTATCGTGTTATTCTCCCGCTTAAAATAAAGATTGGCTTGCCGGGTGATCTCGTTCAATACGCTGTTGACGGGAGCGTTTTTGAACTTTAGGTTAACCTGTACGTTCCGGTTCGCGATGGCTTCTCCATAGAAAAATTTTAATCCTGTCTGCTTCGACAAATCATCAAAGACTTTCTGTATGGGTTGGTTTTTGACTTGAATTGTTATTCTTTCTTTCTGATTTTCTTGCGCTTGCAGAGGTTCAGGGGAGCCTAACGCTAAAAAAACTAAAATAATAGAACAACACATCCAATTATTCCTAGTAATAGTTGGAAAGTTCATAATTTTGTATGTTTAAAGGTTGTTTTTATACACTTTTAAAAACAGTCCGATTTATGTAATCTCCAAGGGGGTCCAATCCAAGGGTGTACATATCGGGAAAGATAAAGGGAGATCGAAGGTCAGAGGTCGGTTTCCCTTTTTTATGTGGCTAAGCTTATGTCGTATCTTTCATGGGCAAATCGATTTTAAGGTTAATGACTCGTTTTATATAACACGATCCGACTTTCTTCTTTCCGGTATCGGATGCCGGTTGAATATTGAATTGCGTTCAGTACGGCTTCCAGACTTTTATTGTCGTGCTCGCCATAGATGTAATCGTCGAATACGACATTCGGATCGAGTACGATCTCTTGATTATACATCCGCTCCAAATCGTGTATAACGCTACTGATAGGTGTCCGGTTGAAATAAAGGCCGCCTTGCAGCCAAGCCGTTACTTTTTGGGCGTCCTCGTTCTTTTTAAAAATCTCTCCATTTGTGTTATTCACGATTATCTGCTCGTTCGGTAATAGGCGCATTACGCTTTCGGGCATATCCACCTCAACTTTTCCGGTCCGAACGCTGACGGCCATCAACTCATCCTCTTGATAGGCTTTTACGTTGAAAGAGGTTCCGAGTACTTTTACGTCGGCTTGCCGGGTACGGACGATGAAGGGCTTGCCCTCGTCTCTCATGACATTGAAAAAAGCTTCTCCTTCCATTTCTACCAAACGGATGTCAGAGGTAAATTCCGTTGGGTATCGCATGACGGTACCGGCGTTTAGATGAACGACCGTGCCATCGGGAAGGGTGACTTGCTTATGTTCGCCATGATTGACGCTTATTTCCGTTAGGAGATGGTCGCTGGCAGATGTATGCTGCTTCGATGAATGATTTAGGTATAGTTTCGCTCCGAATCCGATGGAAACGATAATCGCTATGCTCGCCGCATACTTGATGAAAGTGGATAGGGAGATTCTTCTTTCTCTTTTACGTGTCTTATCCAACAGGTCTTGCGCCTCCTTCTTATAAAGCAGATGATTATGGGAATCGGATTGAGGTAAGTCTTGCGCCTCGTTCCAGACCCGGTCCATTTCGCTTTCTAATTCTGCTCGCTCGGTTATGGATGAGGCTAACTTCCGCAAGGTCTCTATATCGTTCCGTGTATAGAGTCCATTTACATATCGGATTAATAAATCGCTTATATATTTGTTTTGTTCTTCCATTATTTCTCGTGCTATATTAATAGTACAAAGAAGTCCGGGAGAACTGGGATGTCATTAACTTTTATTAGTATATGATTTTATTATCTTCGCGAAACGATATGTGATGCTAAATGGAAGAGAGACAAATTATAAAGTCGTTGAAAGAAGGAGATAGGGAGGCTTTTTCGATGTTGTATAAACAATATTGGGAAAAGGTTTATCATTTCTGTGGGCTTTATTTGAATAATCGGGATGTAGCCGAGGATGTGGTACAAGAGGTGTTTATCAAGGTCTGGGAGTCGAGGGAATTCATCCGGGAGGATGATAACTTCAAGGGGCTTCTGTTTATCATCACCCGCAACTTGATCTTTAATCATCACCGGAAGAACGTGAACGAGGACTTTTATAAAATGACGGTCTTGTCCGCTATGGATACCTCTTACGATTTAGAGGAAGAGATCACCGCCTATAACTTGGGGGAGTATATTGATCATTTGATAGAGGAATTGCCGGAAAGACGCCGGGTTATCTTTAATCTAAGCCGGAAGGAGCATAAAAGCTATAAAGAGATAGCCTTCCAACTCAATATTTCCGAGAAGACCGTTGAGAACCAAATCAGCGAAGCCTTGAAGTTCTTGAAGAAAAATATCATGTTACTTATCTGGTTTATCTAGCGCTTTCCTAGGTCACGTATTTGTAGAGTCCGGAAGTGCCACTGCGTCTTAAGTTTTAGTTTTGCCCGTCTTCTTTTTCAGGCAGCACATAAATCCGGTGTGTTCGATATCCTACGCTGGCTATTACGTTATCCTTGATAAATTGCTTGATATCCTCGCTCGCACGGTAGCGGGTACAATTGTTCAAGCCGGCGTAATCGGTGAGATTTATATATGAGTTTCTTTCTAGATAAGATAACATCTTAGCCTTCCTTCCCTCGATTCCCGTTTTGGGCAGATTTTCCCGTTTAACCAAGATGGGGGCGTTCTTTTTTACCATCTCCTTCAGTCGGGGAGAGCAGCGGAAGTTAACGCCGTGTATGCTAGCGCTTGATTTAGTATTTCCTTTCTGGTCCGTTACTTCTTTGCTTTTTACCGATGGCGAGAAATGTCCCAATCCTTCCAGTTCCACGCTGTACCCATAGGATAATTCCCTGCCGATATAGGAAGTAAGCGCCTCCAATACACCTTTTATGTCGGCGGAGGTGACGGATGAGCATTCGGAAATATACTCACATATATCGTTCATGCGTTTGGTATCTCTGGTGATGACTCGTGCGCAGGATGTTGGCCCGCATTGTTCATTGCCCGGTGTATTATAAATACTGACTTGGATGCCACTTCTTGGTTTTCCCATGATTTTCTCGTTATTTAAATGGATAATGTATAGGATGCCTCGGAGATTTAACGTTTATCTCTTTGGCGTTTCTATTTGATGAAATCGGTTGCCGACGCCCTCGGCAATGCTGCTGACGCTGTCGGAAATATTGCTGACGGCGTCGGAAATACTGCCGACACCGTCGGCAACCAATTTCATTGAATACAAAGGACGGAAATATAAGGATGGAAAGCAAGGAAGATCCGTTATATTTCTTGTATACCTAAGTGAAATTTTTTTATCACCCAATAGGGGGAAGGAAAACATGGCGTGTATTTATAAATAGAACAAGAATAATAAACATGAGCGAAGATACGAGAACGATATTGAAGAAGTTGATGCGGGATGCTCTGGATGAGAAAGATCGGCAACGTTTGCTGTGTGACCCAAAAGTGGAAGAGCGTATGCGTTCCCAATGGGACGAGGCTGCGGATCGCGTGAATCCCGTGGTGGGGAATCGCATGTGGGAACGAATCATAGCCCGGACAATGGCGACAAACGGTGTCCGTAAACTCTGGGTCTATAAGATTACGGCGATAGCCGCCTCCATATTGCTACTTTTAGGTGTAGGAAGCGTAGTTTATTGGTCTCATACGAAAGAAGATCAATATATATATGTAATGGCCTCCGGTGTCCGTTGCATAGAGCCGGTTTCCTTATCGGACGGTACGACCGTGAGAATGGGGCCGAATAGCCAGTTGATTTACCCAAAGAGTTTCGATGGCAAGACCCGTGATGTGGAATTAAAAGGGCAAGCCTTCTTCGACGTAGCGAAAGATCGGGAAAGACCATTTACCGTGCATACCAAGAACATGGATGTAACGGCCTTGGGCACGGCCTTCGAGGTTTTCAATTATGATTCCGAGAGCAAGTTGGAGACGATCCTGTTAAACGGTAAGGTGAAGATTGGCTTGGGAGGTCCCAATGTGAAGAACAGGCGTGAGGTGATATTGAACCCGAACGAGATGTTGGTTTTCGACAAACAAGCGAATACCGTTAGAGTTAAGACGGTTAATGCCGAGGAGTATTCGGGTTGGCGTAACGGTGTCCTCAGTTTTGAGAACGAACGCTTGAGCATGATCCTTACCCGTCTGGAGCCTTGGTTCGGGCGGAAGATAAAGTGCCCGAAGGAGATAGCGGAGAAATATCGGTTTACGTTTAAGGTACGGGATGAGTCCTTGGAGCGAATCCTGTTTATGCTGAGCAATACGTCGCCCATTAAATACAGAGAGAAAGACAATGAATATGAACTATATATAAAGGGAGATAAATGAGTGTCTAACGTTAAATTCTAGGAGATATGCTTGTTAACAGTTCTTGAGTCTAATAAAAAACAGGAGGAAAAACTAGGTTTCTCCTCCTGATCAAATGTTCTTGACGGCAGGCGTTAGGAGTTGAGAGGCCGACACGCCTGCTAATTTATTCATCAGAAACATTACAAAGTTATGAAAAAAATCAGAAAAGTAAACCGAGTCATGAAGATAAGTGCGTTGTTATCCTTGGCTTTCGCATGCACTGTATCCGCTTCTACCTATGGACAGAATTATAAGCTTTCCATGAATAAACAGGATTGCAGTATATCGGAAGTGCTAAAAGAAATAGAGAAAAATAGTGAGTACACGTTCTTCTTGAATGATAATCAAGTAAATGTAAATAGGAAAACGAGTGTAAAAGCAAATAATGCTTCGTTAGAGGAGGTCTTAGAGCAAGCCTTGAAAAATACGGGATACCAATATGAGATTGTAGACCGGCAGATTATAATTAAGTCAAAGAGTGTTTCAAGTGTCTCACATCCGAATGCCTTATTCCAGTCTTCGCCACGAAAGATTACCGGGCAAGTAAAAGATGCCTTGGGAGAACCCATTATCGGGGCGAATGTTGTCGTTAAAGGCACTACGAACGGAACGATTACGGATATCGATGGAAACTTCAGTCTGGAAGTACCGGACAATGCGATCTTGGTAGTTTCTTATATCGGTTATACGGATCGTACGGTCGAGGTTGGTAATTCTTCGAAAGTAATGGTTAGCCTGTCCGAGGATACCCAGAAGTTGGATGAGGTTGTGGTCGTAGGTTACGGAACGCAGAAGAAAGTGAATTTAACAGGAGCGATCTCCTCTTTGGATGCGGAGACGTTGGAGAATCGCCCGATCACCAACTCGACCCAAGCGTTGCAAGGTACGCAAGGTGTTTACGTAAATCAAGCGGGTGCTCAGCCGGGAGCGGACGGGGCGACGATTCGTATTCGTGGTCAGGGAACCTTGAACGATAATAACCCGTTGATTTTGGTGGATGGTATCGAGTTCCCGTTGGAAGCGGTAAATCCGAATGATATTGAGAGTATTTCCGTATTGAAAGATGCTGCTTCTTCCGCTATCTATGGTTCTCGTGCGGCGAATGGCGTTGTCTTGGTAAAGACAAAGGGGGGAAAGAAAGGTAAGTTTACCGTCGATTATAATAACTATTTCGGCGTGCAGCAGGCTACCTATCTGCCTAACTTCGTATATGATCCGGTCGTGTTTATGGAAATGAGAAACCAAGCGCAACGGAACGAAGGTAAACTAACGGTGGATTATTCTGATGCGTTAATCGAGGAGTACAAACAAGGTATGTTGACAGACCCGATTATGTATCCGCAGAATAATTGGTTGGATATCATGTATAATAATGCCTTTATCATGGAGCATAACATGCGTTTCTCCGGAGGTGATGATAAATATACGTATTCCGTATCTTTAGGTTATGGCGATCAAAATGGAGTATTGCGTGGTACGGACTCCAATAAATATACTTTAGCCGTGAATACGACTGCTCAGGTAAATAGCCGTTTGAAGATCGGCGCTAATATCAATGCGCATTATCAGATCTATAATGAGCCGGTAGCGGGTGTGGCAAACTTAGTGGAGATGACTTATAAAGCGCAGGCTTTCCACCCGACTTATACGGCCGATGGTCGCTATGCGGATACTTTTATCCGTACTCCTGGGCATAATATCTATCGCCATCCGTTGGCGTTGGCCGATGAGGGCGAGAACAAGCATAAGTCCTTGCGTATGTTGGCGAATTTGTCTGCGGAATATAAGCTTCCGTTTGATATCGTTTATAACTTGAATGTCGGTTTAAACAAATATGATTATCTGCAATCTCGTTTTGCGCCTGATGTATACGAATATCAGTTGAAGACCAATGAGGAGAAACGAGTGGTTTATGACGGTCAGAATACACGCCATGCTTATAAAGGTGATAAGAATAACTTGGCAGTTACGGTATTCAATACCTTATCTTGGGGCAAGAAGTTCAATGATGCCCATGACGTAAAAGTCTTGGCTGGCTATAGTTTTGAGAGTGATGATAAGACTGAATTTTCCGCTAAGGTAGAAGGTTTCTTAGGGAACGAGTTGCACGAATTAAATGCGGGTTCTAGTAATCCGAGTGTAGCGGGCACTTCCTCGAGATCAGTCTTGATGTCTTATTTTGGTAGGGTGAATTATGGTTATAAAGACCGTTATTTATTTGAGGGTAACTTTCGTTATGATGGTTCGTCCCGTTTTGCCAAAGGAAATCGTTGGGGTATTTTCCCTTCATTCTCTGCCGGATGGCGTTTGAGCGAGGAAGAATTTATGAAAGATATTCCTTGGATCTACAATCTGAAATTGAGAGCTTCTTGGGGACAATTGGGTAACGAGCGTATCGATTTGTTCCGCTACGTGGACCTAATGAACTTGAAGGTGATAAAAAATGATGGTTCAATCACGGATTATAACTACCCGTTGAATGGAGCGATGCAATCCGGAGCGGCTATTACCGCCTATAACGATCCGAACATCACATGGGAGACAACGACCATGACGAATGTCGGTATTGACGCTAGCTTGTTAAACGGAAACTTAGATTTCTCTTTCGAGTTCTTTGATAAACGTACTTCCGACATCTTGCGAAAGGTTACTTTGCCGGATCAAGTAGGTGGTCTGGATGGCCCGATCCGTAATATCGGCGAGGTGAGCAATAAAGGTTTCGAGTTGAATATGGGGTATCGGAACAATATCGGGGACTTCCGTTACGAGGTAAATGGAAATATGACCTTTATCAAGAATAAGATCGTTAGCTTGAAGGGGCAAACAATCATTGATGGAATGTTTATCTTGGAAGAAGGAAAGCCTATCGATTCTTATTATATGCTTCATGCTATCGGTATTTTCCAATCTGAGGAGGAAATCAAGAATAGTCCGTATCAAACCGCGGCTACTAAACCGGGATATCTGAAGTTTGAGGATACGAATGGCGATGGGAAAATTACCGAAGATGACCGCCAGATACGTGGTGGTGTGATTCCAAAGATAACTTATGGATTCAATATCAACTTAGGATATAAGGATTGGGATCTGAGCGCATTCTTCCAAGGTGTAACTGATGTCTATACATATGGAGACCGCATTGGTGCTACTCCTTTATGGTTTGGCTGTGGTTTGCCGGAACAATGGTTGACGGATGCTTGGACTCCCGAGCGGGGAACCAGCGCTACATTGCCTATCTTGACTACGTATGAAGGATGCTTGAACGAGAATTTCCGTACAAATGATTTCTGGTTGAGAAATGCCTCTTATTTACGTTTGAAGAACTTGCAACTTTCTTATAACGTACCGGCCTCTTTCTTGAAAAGCGGTGTGGTTAAGAGATTAAAGGTCTTTGTCAATGCGCAAAACTTATTCACGTTCTCTCCGATGAAGGATTTTGATCCGGAGAAGAACTTGAAGGGAAGCAACTGGTATGCCTATCCGTCTGTACGGACTTATACGGCAGGTGTTAATGTCACATTTTAAATAATAAGGAATAATAATATGAGACGTAAAATATATAAGATGATATGTGTCGCTGTCGCTTGTATGAGTTTAACCGCTTGCGATAGCTGGTTGGATGTAGATCCTTCCGATCAATATTCCACGGAAACATTCTGGAAGACAAAAGAGCATGCGAGCGCCGGTATAATGGGATGTTACAACGCATTGAAACCTTGGCGTTCATTGCATACGATGGAATTCGATATGCTGACAGCGAATGCGATGCCTTATAACGAGGCGAATGGTACGCAAGCGATTGGAAAGGGTGAACATTTGTCTACTACGGCTCTAATCGGAAGTTTATGGAAGAACTGTTACGTTGGTATTGGCCGTACGAATACTTTCATCGCTAATGTCGGAGGTGTCGATATGGATGAGTCGGAGAAGGCGAAGATGGTGGGTGAAGCCAAGTTCTTACGAGCTTTCTATTATTTAAGTCTGGTCGATAAATTCGGAGGTGTACCGCTGATTATAGATGCTCCCAATGCGGATGAGCAAGCCGAATTACCTCGCAATTCCAAGGAAGAGGTAGTGAATCAGATTGTCAAGGATTTGGAGGAGGCCGCTGCCGTGCTACCGGACACCTATGCTAGCTCAGACTTGGGACGTGCGACAAAAGGTGCCGCATTAGCGTTAAAAGCCCGTACTTTATTATATAATTCTCGTTGGGCGGAGGCGGCCCAAGCTGCTAAGCAGGTAATGGAGTCTGGCGTTTATCAATTATTCAATGATTATCGTCATTTCTTTAGCGAAGATAATAAATATAATTGTGAGGTAATCTTTGATATAGAAGCGAAATTGCCAGAGTATCCAACGGATTATGATCAGAATATCTGGCGCTTGAATCGTCCGGCTCCCTTGAAGGAACTGGTTGATACATATCTCTGTGTTGACGGGAAGACGATAGAAGAGTCACCACTTTATGATCCGACTCGTCCGTATGAGAACAGAGATCCCCGTTTATTGAAATCGATCGTTTGCATCGGTTATCCGTATTTAGGAAAGACGATCACAAAAGAAGATGTGGCGACTACGGGTTTCGGTGTGAAGAAATACACTTCTTATGAGGATGATGTAACGATTCCTTTAGTAGAACGTTCGGCTTTCAATTTCATTTTGATTCGTTATGCGGAAGTTCTGTTGATGTATGCCGAGGCGCAGAATGAGGCGAGTGGTCCTGATCAGTCAGTTTATGATGCCATCAACCAATTGCGTAGGCGTCCGGATATCAATATGCCGGAAGTACCAAAAGGTTTGACGAAAGATCAGATGCGTGAGGTAATCCGCCGTGAACGCCGTATCGAGTTGACCTTTGAAGGACTCTACTATTCGGATATCTTGCGCTGGAAAACCGCCGAGAAAGAAAATAATGGTATGATGCATAATTATGAGGGAATAGAAGTCGTGAAACGTTCTTTTAATCCGAAACGAGATTATTTATGGCCGATCCCTTATAACCAAACAGTCTTGAACCCTAATTTGGAGCAAAATCCGAACTGGGATTAATTCTTGGGTAAATTAAAAACTGTTATCTTTGAAGTGCCAAACACAGGATGGCACTTCAAAGCCAATATTTCAATAAATAATATCATGAAGAATAAACTAATGTTACTGACGGCCGCCTCTGCTTTTTCAATGGCAGGCATAGCCGCTGATTACACGAATATCGTCCTAATCAATTTGGATGATGTGGGTTACGGAGATTTTTCTTTTAATGGAGCTTACGGATATACCACTCCGAATATCGATAAGATGGCGGCGGAAGGCGTTCGTTTTACGCACTTTTTGGTAGGACAGCCGATCAGTGGAGCCTCTCGTGCCGGCTTGTTGACCGGCTGCTATCCGAATCGTATCGGTTTTTCCGGCGCTCCGGGGCCAGATTCGAACTACGGTGTCCATCCAGAGGAGATGACGATCGCAGAGGTATTGAAACAGAAAGGATATAGTACCGCTATCTTCGGTAAATGGCATTTAGGTAGCCAAAAGGAGTTCCTCCCCTTGCAAAATGGCTTCGATGAGTATTATGGGTTGCCGTATTCTAACGATATGTGGCCATTCCACCCGCAACAAGGTGAGGTCTTTAATTTCCCAGATTTGCCGACTTATGACGGAAATGAGATTATCGGTTATAATACGGACCAAACACGGTTGACTACGGATTATACCACCCGTTCTGTTAATTTCATCAAGAAGAATAAGAATAAGCCTTTCTTCTTGTATCTGGCCCATAATATGCCCCATGTACCGTTGGCCGTTTCCGATAAATTCAAGGGAAAGAGCGAGCAGGGTTTATATGGCGACGTGATGATGGAGATCGACTGGAGTGTAGGTGAGATATTCAAGGCATTGCGTGAGCTGGGCTTGGAAGATAATACGTTGGTGATCTTGACTTCCGATAATGGCCCTTGGACCAATTACGGGAATCATGCCGGTTCAGCCGGTGGGTTACGTGAGGCAAAGGCTACGACCTTTGATGGTGGTAACCGGGTTCCTTGTATCATGTACTGGAAAGGTAAGACGTTACCGGGCACGACTTGTAATAAGTTAGCTTCTAATATCGACCTTCTTCCTACGTTCGCCGAGATCACGCAGGCTCCGCTTCCTCCTCGCAAGATTGACGGAGTAAGTATCTTGCCGTTGATCGAGGGTAAAAAAGACGCCAACCCACGTGAGTCTTTCGTCTATTACTATCGAAAGAATGACTTGGAGGCTGTTACGGATGGAATGTTCAAATTGGTATTCCCCCATAAATACGTTACTTATGGGGCTTATGAGCCGGGAAACGACGGCCAGCCGGGTAAGTTGACGAATCTGGAGATCATGAAGCCGGAGATGTACGACCTGCGCCGTGATCCGGGAGAGCGTTATAACGTGATTACCCAATATCCGGAGGAAGCCGCTAAATTGATGAAGATTGCGGACCAGAAACGCCATGAGTTAGGGGATGACTTGACTCGTATGAAGGGTACGGAACGTAGGGAACCGGGTTTAGTACAAGGGAAAAAACGTCATGACTTATGAAACAATCGATCATTAGTATCGGAATGACTGCCTGTTGTCTTTCGGGAAACGGGCAGTCTCTCTTTGCCGCCAATAAACCGGCGCAAGAGGAACGTCCCAATATCTTGTTTATCCTATCGGATGATCATACTTCCCAATCGTGGGGTATTTACGGGGGCGTGTTGGGGGAATATGCCCGCAACGAGAATATCCGTCGCTTGGCTGCGGAGGGTTGCGTATTGGATAATTGTTTTTGTACGAACTCGATCTCTTCTCCGAGTCGCGCGGCGATCTTGACCGGAGCCTATAGTCACGTGAACGGTGTCTACACGTTAAGTGATTCTTTTGATCCGGAGCAGGATAATATCGCCAAGCAAATGCGGGCGGGAGGCTATCAGACCGCTTTGGTCGGTAAATGGCATCTGAAAACGCAACCGCAAGGTTTCGACTTCTATTCCGTGTTCCATGACCAAGGCGAGTACCGAGACCCTACTTTTATAAATTGTACGGAACCTTGGCCGGGTGAGCGTAATTTCGGGGAGCGGGTACGAGGTTTCTCCACGGATATCGTGACAGATAAGGCGATCCGTTGGATGAAAGAGGCCGATAAGGACCGGCCTTTCATGATGTGTTGTCATTTCAAGGCTACACACGAACCTTGGGATTTTCCAGAACGGATGAGGCATTTGTATG
>ERZ773225.3281-NODE-3281-length-14840-cov-2.873520_pt1 | contig 14840 bp, 10 predicted proteins | sample MGYA00580993_ERZ773225 | MGnify/ENA primary metagenome ERZ773225 (study PRJEB29015, sample SAMEA2737748) | human gut metagenome | biome: human gut; feature: human-associated habitat; material: faeces | place: China | collected 2012 ... | reverse complement strand
GCCTTTTCCTCTGATGCGGCAGCGTCTGGATTTATCCCAGTAAGATACTTTCTCCCCATGTTCAGCAGTTGTTCATCAGTTTTGTGCCAGTTCGGGTGATCTTGCGGCATATAAAAGGGAATATAGACATGGGCCTGTTTCATCGGACGTAGGTTACTGTATTCGATGATGCCTGGAATATCCCACTCGGGAACATCCACATTCAGCCAGAAATTGTCTGTGACGTTTTTTCCCAACCGGAACAGGGCACAGGCGCATCCCACGTTTCTGATTTGTCCGATTCGGTTCCTGTATTCATCGGGAAGAGCTGGAATCATATCTAAAAGATACGGTAACGGTACTGTCGAAACGACCCGTTCGAACGGTTCATTCCCTTTGTCCGTCTCAATGCCAATGACCTTTCCTGATTCAGTAGTGACATGCCGCACCGGGGTTGAAAGACGTAGCGCTCCTCCCCATTTTTTGACCTCATTGGCAAGGCGATTTACGAGACTGACGCTCCCGCCTTCAAGGTAGCCGAGGCATTCTTCCATGAGGCTTTTACGTGAATTGGCCACGCGTCTGATACGGGAGGCAATCCATGCGGCTGAAAGTGGATCTGCCAGCGAGAAGAATTTTTTTTCAAAAAGGAAGCGCCAAAAAGTGTCGTAGCCCTTCTTTCCCTCCCATTTGATGAACCAGTCCGCAGCTGAAATGTCATCTAATGGTATTAGATCTTTAATGTATTTACAGGAGAATGCGTGAAATCCGTAGCGCAGACGGCTCAACAATGGAATATCAGAAAGTCCAAGAAGCGCGCGAGGATTTCCCCACCGGTGGTTGCGGCACACTCCGTCTGAATCTCTGCGGAAAAAACCCATTTTAGTGGGCTGCCAGTGAAGATCGCTGGACATGCCCAGTTCATTCAGAAGGCAGAATAGATCCTGATCAGGAAGATTGATAAAGTGGTAATACCGTTCGATAAGCGTTCCATCGAAATCAAAGCTGGCACTCATTCCGCCGGGACGATCGTCTGCTTCGAAGATTGTGACGTTGCGGCCTGCTTTCGCCAGATGAAAGGCCGCTGTCAACCCCATGGGGCCAGCACCAATGATAGCGATACGCATTACACCCACCTTTCCAGGACCACCCGACTGTATTTCGGATGTGTGAAGGTTTCATGTATGGCGATTGCAAAGGGTGTTGGTGTAACGCCAAACTGCTTCATGTCGTCTCCAGTGAAATAATCTCCGGCCATGAGAGCATCAAGTTGATCGGCAACGAAGGGTGGATTTTTGCTGATGAGCCCGTACGCCTGCATGAGAAACCGGAATACTGGAATAGGAAGTTTCAGAATGATGGTATACAGGCCCTTAGCTTTTTTGATTTCACGAATAATATCAATGTAATCGACATCTTCCTGCCCGACAATATCGATTCTCCTACCTTCTGGCGTATGCTCGGCACACCAGATAAGCACTCGGCAAAAATCAACGACGTAGAGTGGCTGACGCAGAAATTTACCGTCTCCGGGAACAGGGAATATAGGGGTCTTTGCCATAAATCGGGAAAGCCAGCCTAGATGTTTGGGATCAAACCAGCCGAACATCAAGGTCGGTCGGACCACACAATGCGGCAGCCCGGATTCGGTAATGAGTGCTTCTTGTGCTTTTTTGGAGCGGGTATAATTGTCATCGGCCACGGAATGAACCACGGATGAACCAATGAAAATAGTGAAAGGCACCATAGCTGACCTGGCCGCATCAATAACCTGTTTTGTGGAATCCACAGTATTTTTCTGAAAGGGCATAAATTCCGCGCCAGTAATCTGGGCCTGAAGCAAAAACAGCCGTACTGCGCCCTCAAAAGCCTTCTTCCAGTCGTCGTTTTTACTTAGATCGGCGGGAACGCAGTTTACCTGCGGGTGTAGTTGTTTCAGAATATCGAGATTTTTTTTGTCTTTGTCCAGAGCTGTGATATTAACATATCCCTGCTGGATGAGCTCTGTTACAAGATTTTGCCCAAGCAACCCGGCGGCACCAGTGATGACAAGTTTATCATTCTTGTTCAATTGTTGCATAACCTGATTCCTTTCAAGAATAGAGTAGTATGGTGAGATGAACAAACCAGCAGAGCACACAAACCTGTATTCCTCTGTCATGGAGCATAATTTTTGTCGGCGAAGTGCTTCTTTGATCCACAAACGCAATCTGGAGATAACGCAGATTGCCGAGTACCACCCATAAGGATGTGAGATAGAGCCATTCGGAATGATAATGGGCTTGCGTATCCAGTGCAACCGTATACATGATATAGCATACAGTATTAATTGTACTCAGAAAGGTCATAGCGGAAAGTACAAACTTTTTAGAATAGCCGTCTATAGAAGCCCTGATTTTACCAATAGTTTCAGTTTGTTCGGTGAGACAGAGATCGTCCCAACGTTTCCCCAGACCGAGAAACATGCATAGCAGAAAGACCATGAGCACAAGCCATTGGCTGAGAGACTGGGAAATCGCCAACGCACCGCCGATGGCCCGGAGCTCAAACCCGAGCGCGATACATGCCACATCCAGAATGGACTTCTGCTTGCCAAGGTAGATGTAGAATAGGTTGAGTGTTAGATAGCCGCACACCACAAAAAAACAGGGTAGAGAGCTTGTCAGCCAGCCAGTGGTCAGCGCAAGAAGCGCTAGAAAGATAGAAAAGATTCCTGCCATGCCCGGAGATACCTCACCGCTGGCAATAGGCCGGTTTTTCTTGACCGGATGCCGCCTGTCCTCTTCAACGTCATGGATGTCATTCAGAATGTAAATGGCACTCGCGGCAAAACAGAATGCCACGAATGCTGCCCCACACCGTACCAGTGACGGGGTATGGAACATCTGCCCGCTGAAAAACAGTGGAAGCAACACAAAACCGTTTTTGGTATATTGCGGGATGCGTAAAAGACGCAGGAAAGAAAGCATGGAATGCCTCATTTATTAATGATTAGCTATGAGTAAATATTTGACCGAGTTTTCAAATATTGTAAGGCAATTTTTTTATAACATACCGTTGTAAAATGTGAATTTTGTAATCAGTTTACTGTTGCAGAAAAGAAAGATTTGGTTTCTGGTGAATAGAAACGAATGGTGCCTATAGCCTTGCGATGAAGATAACCCTCAAATCCAGAGTATGTAGCTTTTTGGTCTATGGTACTAGCCACATCTGGACGTCGCACTCCTGTTATGGCAACACCGACGACAGTATGGTTTTCATCAAGAATGAGAAGAGGCAATGGGTATTTTGTTGTGGATTTATCATAGAACCAGCCTTGAACGAAAGACCAATTTTGATCTGTTGCGATCGGAGATGTCAATTCAAGATTTCCTTGGCTCTGTCTTGAATTTTTTTGTGAAATAATCAAAAGTGAATTTACCTTGTCAGATAGATCTTTTAATTTTCCGGAACAAAAATTTTTCAGATGGAGTTTTTGTGCTTTCTCTGCTGCTTGAAAAGGATTTAATGCAGTATCGAGGTAAACGATATTTTTTATGCGTATATCATCATGAATCCCTGAAAGGATGGCAAGAAATGCTATATTTTTTTGTGTTATACTCGAAGGAATATAGAGTGTGTTAAGTTGAATTGGAAACATGGCGACAATAATAAAAATTGAAATAATATTGCATAATTTTAGATTTATTTTTTTGTATATTCTTTTTAGAGAAAAACATAAGATATAGTATGCACCACGCCATAATTGTTGGTGTTGTGTATCTGTGAGCAATCGCTTGGCTAATTCCGTATTGCATTCTTCCTATGGAAGTTATTGAAGATTCTATTATTATATAGAATATAAATATAAAAAAACTATATAAATTTCTTTATAGTTTTTTCTGTATATTATCATACAACTATATAAAAATAATGAAAGAAATACTTTTCCAAAAAAAGAGGCTATTGTCAAAGATGAAGTGCTTGAAAGATAGAAAAATGGATTTCCAAGGTATACAAAAATATATTTTACGAATTCGTTTATATTTAGAAAAAGATAACCAAGAGTTTTGGAAGAAAAATGATAGTCATAAAAAAATATATATAGTATCAGTATAGATAATGTTAAAATGATTATAATCTTTTTTTTACCAATTTTTGCTAATAAACCATAAAAAAACATTAATGGAAGTACAAAAATTCCGGTAGCCATGGTCCCTGCAGAAAAAATTCCCACTATAATGGAGAGAATAAAATACGTTTTCCTATGTGTACGGAATTGTGATTTATAGAGAAAGAAGAAGGCGATGAAAGCTAGGAGATGTACTAGGAAAAATTGACTTTGAAATTCCCATTCAAAATTTTCGCTTTGAGACCAGAAAAACAGACAGGAGACAAGGAAGCAGGGGATGAAGCGGAGGGGGCTCTGGGTCTCTTTCCATGCCCAGATAAAGAAAAAACAAGATAGGCCGACGAGTATGTAGTTAAGAATAATGAGTGGAGCCGGATTTCCTTTGAATAGCAAAAAATCTAGAAAAAATAATAGCTTGGTAAGGATAATTCTATGTTCATTATGTTGTGCCCAAAGAGCCTGCCAATTTCCGGAAGAAAACGAGTCAATGAAGGCAATACATTCCCACGAATCCCAAAAAAACAGAGGAGAGTAGTGTGTGATGCCTCCAACGACGGACAAGGAGAGAAAGCAGATTGCAGCTGTCAAAAATATCCAGAAGTAGATTTGTGAGGTATCTTTTTTGTCCACTAGACAACCATGAGGTATTTCACTGTTCATCTCGGGCACCCCTATCCGCAAAACGGCCTATAGAATTTTTTGCTTGCTAGTGCCAGCATTGGCAGATCGCTGGTGCTGTCGCCATAGGCGTAGATGATATACGAGTCTAGTCCATGTATTAATTTTTTGACACGCCTGACTTTTTCTTCACCGTTACAGTTCTTGTCTGCAATTTTTCCCGTGAATCCCCGCTCACTATATTCAAGCCGGGTGGCAATGTATTCGATGCCAAAAGCCGCTGCAAACGGCGCTATCCATTCCTCTGGTGAAGCCGAGACGATGATGATGCGCTCTCCGTTCTTCCGGCTCTCTCGGATCATTTCCAATGCACCTGAGCGGAAAAAAGTTTTCTCCCTTTCCAGTAGACCGGAAATGAACTGTTTTCCGGTAGCATGTAGTTTTTCCCTACTCCAGCCTTTAAAGAAACATGACAGAATGGCTTCTTTTGTCTGTTGCGCCGAGGTTAGTCCCATTTTGAGGAGCACAACATGCCACGCGATGGCAGGAAGCATGCACCAAAAACGGTTGCCGCCAGCAAACCGCAGAAACATGGGAAATGTATCCCGCTTGGTAAGTGTTCCGTCAAAATCAGTCAGAATAAGAATATGTCGCATGGTAATAGGACTTTATTTATGTTGAATATCTATAGATATCAGTTAATTAGACAGTGTTCGGGTGCATAGTAAATCGTATAGCCTTCAAGAACAAAGCTTTTCATCCCTTGTGTAAGAATATCCCGTTTTGCTTTGTCTTGCTCGGATGCACCATATTTCATGTCGGCAACAATACTTATATCCATTCTATTGAGTAGGTTTAAATTTTTTATCTCTTCAGGGTTATAGATAAAATCAGGAACAGCGATTCCTTTTCTTTCAGCATAATAGAGAACTTCAGAAGACCAGTCAGTTCCAAGAACAACAATGGCTGTATTTTTTTTTGAAATCTGTTTCAATTTATTTCCAATAATATAGCGTACATTATTTACAGAATTAGTAGCAATTTGTTCATATATTATATGTGTATAATATACAGATGATAATGATAATGTGACGATTGATATCGTAAATAATGTTTTATGGTTACGTAGTAGATATAAACATGCTGATGGGATACATATTAAAAATATAGCATTTGCATATTGATAATAATTGTGAACGAAGTGGAGGTTTGTAAAAATAATAATTTGAAATATGTATAGGAAAAGCAAAAATAAAAAATATAGAATATATTTTTTATTGAATATACATATAAGCATAAGAAATGGAATTATATAGAGAGAGTATCCAAATGTTTCAATTAGATTTCTATCTAATATGGTTTTCCATGTATTAAAAGTGAATTTTTGGTGAAGTGAACCAAAATTCCATTCAGTAAGATTCGTAGAAATAAGTTTTTGTCCATATATATTTTGAGCTTTCAAATAATCTGCCCATGTTGTCCAAGCATATGTGATAATAAAAAACATGACAATAATAATAAGCGTTTTTATAAAAAAATCTTTTTTGAATATGGATAGTTTGCGATTATAAATAGCGTAAATACAGCCGAAGAGCAAAAAGGAAGGGAGTGTTGTTACTTTGACAAGACTTGCAATGGTACATGAACAGATGACGAAGAATGCATTTTTCCATGTAGAATTATCTGAAAAGCATATAATACGCCATAACCCAAGAACACTGAAAAAAAGAGCTGTACTTTCTATCATTGCCGTTGTTCCCCAGAATAGATAAAATGGAGAAGCAAGATAGCATATAGTAAATATTGGAATAATTTTTTTATCAGAAAAAAGGATTTGAAGTATCTTAGAACAAGGAAAGAGAACTCCAAGATAAAAAGCATATGATACGATTCTGCACATAAAGCTAATATCGATCAAATGAAAAGTTTTATGACCGATTGCTACAATTGCCTGATAGAGAGGAAATTCAAAGGGAATTGACCACGGATATCCGAGAACTGGCGTCTGATAAGAGAAAAATGACCATTCTTTTGCCATCCAGAAACTGGAAATGGCTGTTTGTGTCTGCCGAAATCCAAATTGGTCGGAAAGAGATGTCCCGAAGCGATACAGCAGAAAATATAATGTATAGCAGAATAGTCCCGAGATAAGCAGAAAAAGGAATACTTTTTCTGTTCTCGTTACCCTGTTTGTTTCATTATCGCACATAGGACGTTTCCCCTTAGTCGTGTTTATGAGTTGTTAGAAATTTGCTGTCTGTAGCCAGTCCCATGTCTTTTTGATGCCTTCTTCAAAGGGCATTTGTGGTTCCCAGCCGAGTTCCTGCTTTGCCCGTGAGATATCCAGAACGGAGTAGGGGACATCAAAGGTCCGTCCTTTTTTGTACCGGGCCGTGATCGTTTTTCCCGTTACCTGGCAGAGGCTGGTGATAATTTCGTTAATGCTAATTCCTGTTCCTGAGCCGATATTGAATACCCTGTGTTCCGTTTCCAGGCCCATTGCGGCAACGAATGCACGGGCCACATCGCCGACATAGAGGTAATCTCTGACAACGGACCCGTCACCCCAGACAGTCAGCGCTTCATCCTGCAAGATTTTGCCCAGGAAGACGCCGATGATGCCCTGAAGTGCATGTGTTTTCTGCAATGGTCCATAGGGATTGGCGATGCGCAGGATGGTGTAATCCAGCCCGTAGAGCTCCCTGTAAAGCAGCAGATACTTTTCCGTTGCCAACTTGACGACTCCATAGGAACAGATGGGGTCTGATGGGTGATCTTCGGAAATGAGCTGCGTCTGTGGCACCCCGTAAACCGTCCCTCCGGAAGAGGAGAAGACAATTTTTTTTACGCCGAGTTCTTTCGCCTTATCTAGCATGTCCAGGGTTCCGGCAAGATTTTGGCGAACATCCTGTGCGGGGGATACGTTTGATGTCTGGGGAAGGGTTGTGGAAATCAGGTGAAAGCAGACGGAGCAGCCGTTCAGCGCCCGGTCAAGGTCTCTAGGGTTGAAAAAGTCTCCTTCAATATTATTGATTTGGCTGCGCTGGGCTTATGTCAGAAGCGGATTTTTAGGCAGATGTCGGTCAAAGGCCCGCACCCGGCAACCGCAGTGTGCGAGCTCCGCCACAAGATGACTCCCCAGAAATCCTCCCGCGCCGAGGACACAGATGTCAGAATATTGTGAAGACATAGTACAGTGAGATTCCTTGCTAGTTGTTTAGGCTGGCCTCAAATACGGTCATTTTTTGCAGGACATCATTGGAGAGCTGGTATTTTTGTTTTGCGTAATCATGTATGGTTTTTATTTCACCTGCCAGAATCACTGCTTTTCTGTTTTGTTCCTGTGCAATGACGCTCCGCATATGGCGGCGATGCTTTGCGTGGGCTTCATGGACATAGGCTATCTGTCCACTTTCCGCCAGCTTTAAATAGAACATCCAATCTCCGGCACAGCGAAATTTCTGTGCTTCAAGTATAGCCTGCATATCAGCGGGCTTGCGGAAGATTGCTGCGGAAACATTTGGAATGGTATTGACAATGGAGAGTGCCGCGTTTACCTCCTCAACACCCTCGACACTGTAGCTCCTGCTCCAGCGGTCATGGCTTGCAAACGACAGGTAATTGGAACGGTAGTCAAGAGCTACAGCGTTTCCATTCTGATCAATGACATCGGGGATGCAGTAGGCTAGCGCTGTTTTTGGCTGGAGATGAGAAAGCAGAGTGGATAAGAAGTCTTCATCACAGAGATCGTCCGCCTCGGCGATCCATATATACTGCCCCTTGGCAAGTTCGAGGCCTTTTTGCCACTGTTTCCATACGTTCCCGGAATTTTCAGCGTTGAGGACAAGTCGGGCACCCATCAGTCCCTGCCACTGTTTCAGGATATCCGTACTGGCATCGCTGCTGGAGTCGTCAAGAAAGATTAGCTCCACATCCCTGTATCTCTGGCGAAGAATGCTTTCGATGCGGCTGTCAAGATATACGGCATAGTTGTAGTTGGGAAGTATGACGCTGACGGGATGAGGCTTTCCCGCAACTTCGCGCAGAATGTGGAGCATGCGGGGAACTGCGGCATCTGTGGAATGCTGCTCCAGAAATTTTTTTCTGCCCTGCCTTCCCAATTGTGTCCTTGTTGCAGAATCCCGAAGGAGCTCAAGACATTTCTTTGCCATGGTCTCCGTATCCAGATAAGGAACGACAAAGCCGGCATCTTGGCCGACAAATTCCGGCATGCCGCCTGATTCGGCAAAACAGATTACAGGCGTCTCACTTTGGGCCGCCAGCAGGCAGACCAACGGAAACGGATCTTCCCGTGAAGGAAGAAGAAAAACATCTGCCGCCTGAAAATAGGGCGCTAAATTTTTAAGTTCTCCGGGAAGGAGCAGATTGTTTAGCCTGGAGCTCCGTTCAGCGATCCCTGCTGGGATTGTGTCATCCGGAGCGCCGATCCAGCAGAAAGTCGTCTGAGGCGAACCGGTTTCAGCAGTTTCAACTATTGAAGCCACATCAAGAAACAAATCTATTCCCTTGCGGTAACTTTGTGTTCCGCATCCGAGAACAAGCGGGCGATCATCCGGTATCCCCAGCTGTTGTTTTAATTGTGCCTTTTTTTCTCTAGAAACCGGCGAGATTGTTATGGCTGTATAGGAGTTAATAATACTGCATTTTGCCGGATCAACATTGTGCTGTTCAATCAGGTTGCAACAGACGGGGGCTGACGCGCCAATGATTTTTGACGAATGCTGGGCCAGAGTTTCAACAAGTTCGGGTGTGGCATATTTTTGCAGAGATGATTCCAGTTCATTGACACAACTAACAATGGGCACCTGCCACTTGGAAAGTGCCAGGTAGGCGGAGGCAGAAACGGCGGTGTTACCGCAGATGACATCAGGAATGCCATTGCAGAATGCCGCCATTTCGTCAGCATTGATCTGGTTTGGTCTGCAGACTCTGGTTGCAATAACTTTTTCATAGTCCTGTTGCAATGTTCCTCCATTAAGAAGCAGAAGACGGCAGTCCACGGAAGTATGCTGCTTCAGCCAACTAATCAGGTCAAGGAGAAGCCTCTGGGCTCCGGCAAGTGCAGCATCGTGACCAATAAACAGAACCTTGAGAGAATGTTTTTCATCAATGGGAAAATCCGGAACACTGTGAGATACAGATTTAAGAGCCCTTGTTGTCGCATTGAGATAGGCGAATCCATAAGCCTTGCTTGGTTCAAGGTGCGCGCCTTCTGCCCATTCGTTCCATGCGTTGATGAAGACAAAACGGCGGTCTTCTGGAAGATGTTCCTGCACAAAGGTACAAGCGCGGGCCAACCATGTCTCATACCTCTCTGGAGTGGAACCCAAGTAGACGGCTGCCTTTTTGAGGCGTCGCGGTGTATTGTCCCACGATGGAAATACGCAGGGGAAAGTGGGGAATGGGGATTTCAGTTTCCTGAGCATGCTTTGTGCGGTTTTTTCATAGTCAAAGAGTCCTCCGGAAAAGTCTGGAGCTAGACCGACCACCTGATAATTGGGAAAAACATCTCCCACACGGTGCGGGGGAAATTGGACAGCTGCATCAAAACCGTATTCGCACGGGTCGGTATTGTCGAAACTCTGAACCATGACAAAATAAGGCAGAACTTCATGATGCAGAATACACCACTGGCGCCAGCGCACAAGCGTCTCCTGCATGTCGGGGAGAAGTCTCGCATGATAGACAAGAAAAACAGGGCGCCCTTCAACCCTGATGTAACGGGGATCGCGGAAATAGCGGAGCAGATCATTCCAGAAGGCAATATCGTCTTCCGGGCTGTGCTGTTGTGCGATGAGTATTTCCTTGTCCTGTCCGTCCCAGCGGCGAGTCCAGTTCTCGTTGGCCCAGTTGAGGCAGAAGGGCATATCAATTTCAGGATGGGCAAGAAGCTGGTCAACTGGTTTTTCCATCAGCCTCTTTCCGGAAAACCAGTAGTGATGGAAACAAAAACCATAAATTCCGTGCTGTTTCGCCATTTCTGCCTGACGCCGCATGACTTCCGGGTCAAGAAGATTGTAATATCCCAATGAGTCATGCGGTTCTTCCGGCTGACAATGCCCGGTAAAAGAGGGGAGCGAACGCTTTACATTTGTCCATTCTGTAAATCCCTTACCCCACCATTGATCGTTTTCCGGAAAGGAGTGGAATTGAGGAAGATAAAACGCAATAGATTTAACAGAGATATTGCCGGGGGAGCAGAGCACTTCTTTCTCGTAGGGGATTACCGGCGCGGCCACTGTTTGGGCCGTGTCTTTTCCGGAGCTGTTGGCAATGCTGTCACCGTCGAATGAAAATCCGCTTTCCCTGTTATTGGGAGGGAGTAAGGTAAAATAACGTACGGTCCGCTTTATAGCGGCCACTCCTCCTTCGTTTTTGCATGCTTGGACAAATTTTTTGAAAAGCTGCCAGACGTTGCTGTAGCGAACAGTATTGCCGACATACCGGAGAGGAGCCGTAATTTTCCATGAACGGGACGAGAGAATGGTGTCCAGCTGCCTCCAGCGTTCATTCTCCGGCTGGTTCTCCCTGTTCAGCTGTCCGTTCTGATAGACAAATTTCCTATTTTTCGATATCAAATCGTTGCACTGCGCCAGCAGAATATGGTTATTCTGTTCTGCCGTTAACAGCCGCTGCGCCAACTTTTGGTTTTCATTTCTAGCATTGGCAAGTTCCTGCTGGACAGCCTGGTTTTTCTGGTTCTGCTGGCTGCAAAGAAGCTGGGCATGCAGCAGTTGGGCAGAGAAATTTTGTTTTTCTGCTATATTGGACAGAAGCATATCAATGAGCTCGGCGTCCGTGTCCTTTGGGCTGAACAGGCCTGCAAGCAGGGAAGATTCTAGCGGTTCCCCGCCGGGTTTGCGCCATACACCAAGCCCGTGACTGTGAGTAAATCGATAGGATTCCTCCGTCAGAGGGACAATCTCTTCCCATACCTTATAAGCACCGAAACCATTGTGGATTTCGCAGATGTCATGAAACAGGATAATGCCACCGGGTTTAACCTTGGGGAGCCATGTTTCAAAATCATGTTTTACGGCTTCGTAGGTGTGGAGTCCGTCGATATGCAGGATGTCAATGGAGCTGTCGGCAAACAGGTCGAGAGCATCATCGAAATATTTGCGGAGCAGCGTGGTAAAGCTGGAATAGTGTTCATCACAATGCTTTTTGACGCAGTTATAGACTTCCTCGCCGTAAAAACCCGCCTGGGGATCTCCTTCCCATGAGTCGATCGCATAGCACCGAGTGTTGAGTTTGCTCTCGGCAATGGCTTGGCAGAAGGCAAAGAAGGAAACGCCATAAAATGTGCCCAATTCCACAAAAAGTCCGGGATGGAGTTCCCGGACAAGAAGATCCGCGAAAATGACATGTCCCATCCACGGGAATGCCGCCGGAGTGAAATTTTTATAAGTGGGCGTATATGTTTTGTAGTTGAGCAGTTTTTTCAGATTTTGTTCATCCATGGATTGCTGATCCTTTTATTTCACTATATTCAGATTAATATCTTTCATGGGGATGCCGATTATGCCGGTGCAGCAGCTTGTGGTGGTGGATTTGAACATGATGGCGTCATGTTTCCAGTCGTGCTGGATATGCTCGGCCTGTGTGCCTTCCGCGACGGCAATGGTGATGCTGTAGTCGCCAGCGGCAAGGATGGGCATGACAAAGGAGAAGGCAGCGGAGAAGTTTTTCCCTTTGTCCACAATCAGCGGTTTTTTCATGTGTGTGAGAAAAGTGTTGTCGCCAAAAAGCTCTTGCCCCAACCGGTCTTTGACAAAAAAGCCGATGATGGGGCTGTAAATCTGCTGGTGGGCCTGACAGAAGATCCGGAGGACAACTTTTTCACCTCCTACAATCCAGTTGAGCGGGGTGCCCTGAGGGTCTGTGAAGACGACATTTTCAATTGTAGCGCCTTTTTTACCAAAGCAGGCACTGTGTTCATTGAACCGGAACACCTCGATATCATTGCGCAGGTTTGATGCGTTGATGAATTCCTGACGCATGTCGCGAAAGTCTTCGTCGTCAAAGGCCGTTTTTTCCGCGGCAGTTACGTCGTCCCCCTGCTCAGCGGCAGCAGCGCTGGTACCCTGCATAGATTCATACATGTCTTTGAGATAGAGCTCCGTCACTTCTTTGGGCGGGCCTTCGAGTTTGACACAGCCGTCTTCAAGAAGAATAGCCCTGTTGCAGAGGTTGTTGACTGCGGCAGCATCGTGGCTGACAAAGAGCACGGTATGTTCGGCCATAAATTTACGCAAGAAGCGCATGCATTTCTGGGTGAAGAAGGCGTCACCCACAGCCAGCGCCTCGTCGATGATTAGGATATCTGCATCCACATGGGCAATGACGGAAAAAGCCAGCCGCACGACCATGCCGCTGGAATAACTTTTTACCGGTTGGTCGATAAATTCGCCAATATCGGCAAATTTGACAATGGCGTCATAGCGTTCATCGATTTCCTTGGTGGTCAGGCCGAGAATAGAGGCGTTGAGATAGACGTTGTCGCGACCGGTGAATTCGGGGTTGAACCCGCTGCCGAGTTCTAGAAGTGCGGCAACCCGGCCTTCGATTTTAACTTTTCCGGCGCTGGGGGTCAGCGTTCCCGTGACAATCTGGAGCAACGTGCTTTTGCCCGCGCCGTTCCGCCCGATAATGCCTACACATTCGCCTCGCTTGACGTCGAAGGAAATATCCCGCAGGGCCCAGTAGGGATGGTAGAACTGTTTGTGCCCGTGACAGAGCATCTGCCACAGCCTGTGGGACGGCTTATCATACATCTCGAAAAATTTGGCGATATGCCTGACGCTGATAGCGGGATCACTAGAGGACATCGGCAAATCCCTTCTTGGTCTTGGCAAACCATGCAAGGCCCAGCTGAAACACGATAAACGAAACAATGAAGCAGAGGGCACAGACCTTCCAGTCAGGTAGCCTTCCGAATAGGATCATTTTTCTGGTTTCTTCAACGACGGGCGAAAGCGGGTTGTATTCCAAAATCCAGCGCAGGCGCTGGGGGACAACGGAAATAGGGTAGAAAATGGGGGTCATGAAAAAAAGGATCTGGGTCACGACGCCGATAATCTGCTGCACGTCCCGCAGGTAGACGCCGAGCGACGCTACAAAAAAGGCGATTCCGGAGGTGAACAGCAGAAGGGGAATCAGCGTGACAGGGAGCAGCAGTGTTGTCCAGTAGATCTGGTGGGTGAAGGCAAACATGCCCGCCAGCAACAGGGCAAACCATGCCAGCCCGAAGATCAGCGTTGAAAGGACGGTGGAAAGCGGCAGAATTTCCAGTGGGAAGATGACCTTCTTAACATAGCTCGGGTTGCCTGTGACTACTCCCGCGCTTGTGTTAACGCTTTCGGAAAAAATGTTGAAAACCGCCATTCCGCAGAACATGATAATGGAGAAGGAAACGCCGTTTTCGCTGACGCCTTCGATGCCCCACCTAGCTTTGAAGACAATGCCGAAAACAAATGTATAGACCGCCAGCATCATGAGCGGCTGGACAAAACTCCAGAGCAGGCCGAGAACGGAGCCCTTGTAGCGCGCTGCGACGTTGCGCCGGACCATCTGGATAAGGAGCCCCTTATTTCTCAGGATCAGAAGCGGCCCTAGAAACGGATTGAACAAGCGTAATATCTGCATTTATTTGTCACTCTGTTACAGAAACAGAAAAACCGTTCTCCGGGGTCGTTCCGGAACGTGTTTGGAGCAATATGCTCGTTTGATTTTACAAATGAGTCTTGTTTCTTTATCATCACCCACCCCGGTAAAGCAAGTTTTACTTAGGTGACGGAAATTTTCGGCAGATGGTTATAAAGAAAGATGTGTTAATGAAACTCTCTACTTGCAATATCTGTATTATATAGAAGTATTTTTTTGGGGAGATGGTTGCTTTGTATACAAGTCCGGAATCTGTTCCGGTATCCTTGTTTTTTGAGAACGGTATTCGGGCGTGGTAGCCTGTCTGGGAGTAGGAATGGTCTTGAAATTATTTTCCCGTTTTTTCATGGAGTCGATATTGGCATTGTGCCTTACGCCCTATGCTTCGATACGGCGGTCTGCTGGATATGACGATCCCACTCAACGGCGGGAAAGGATTCCTTAT